>ERZ857840.1232-NODE-1232-length-30217-cov-10.326802_pt1 | contig 30217 bp, 36 predicted proteins | sample MGYA00519760_ERZ857840 | MGnify/ENA primary metagenome ERZ857840 (study PRJEB31778, sample SAMEA3449371) | human gut metagenome | biome: human gut; feature: human-associated habitat; material: faeces | place: United Kingdom | collected 2010/2012 ... | reverse complement strand
CGTGACGGTGTGGCTAAATCTCCGTGCAAATGTGGCTCACTGCCCGGAATTTACACCTGAAACGCATTAAACAGCGGCAGATTCCTTTACATATGTATTGAAGCAGCAAAAACTGTTGTTTCTACTTTGTGCAAGTTCTTTTGAGTAGCACATCAAGATTTGAGACATGATGTATTTCCTCTCACTTGGGCGTGATAACTTGGATTGGAATTGTTCTTTTGTAAGGGTAGAAGTATCTTCCTGATAACTTTTAAGTTTCAGTCTGCAGCAATCATCTCGTGAAGTTCCTGCATAATACCAACTTTCAATCTCATATTGAACGATATAAAGCTTTTCACAGGATAAATTTCTGTATAGTCCAAGCAGCGCTTCTTTCCGATTTTCTATTCCCTTACCATCCTCATCTCCAAAAAACAAATAATCACTGTTTGGCATGGAGTTTATCGAACGAAGATACTCACTTATCTTTTCTTTTTTCTCTCTGGAATATTCGATGATTTTATGATCTTTAAATTGCTTGCCAAAGACCGCTTCAAAGTAATTACGATCATCAGGACCTTCAACAAAAATAAATAACATGCACATCACTCCAAGAGGCCCTGAACAAATAGGTCCTCTAAGCCCAAATCATTTTCAAGGAATGTTTTTATGGTTAAATCGTCAGATGGTTTTGTGACAGATGTATTTCCACAGTTCGCCCGTGTTACCATCCTCACATCATCACAATTTGCATATTTGAGCAACTCTGGATTGTGTGTTGTGATGATTACTTGTTTTTCTTTTGACACATCTTCTGCTGAGGAGATAAGATTAGCAAGTAATTTAGGGTGTATATTTCGTTCTGGCTCTTCAAGAATAATTATATTAGAGTGATCTTCAAAATACAATGCAAGAATCAATGCCAAAATGCTAACTGTTCCATCTGATAAAAAATTTGCATAAAAGGATTTGTTATAGTAGCACTCTTTGATTTTATATGAAACTGATTTGTCCGGATTATGCTCTACAGAGACATTATCTACAAAAGGCAAAAAACCTTTTAATAATGATGTTAACTTCTTTGAACGTTCCTTTTTTCGCAAAATAGTTTGCAAAATCGATGCGAGATTAGCACCATTTTCATCAAGAATCTTTGTTGAAACCATTGATGATGGCTTCTTTAGTTCTTTAGGATCGAGATCAAAGATACGAATGAATGTATTTTCTGAAAAGTACGGTGGAAGTAATAATGATAGCCTATATAACATCAATTCACTCTTATCTTCGCTTGCAACAAAAGAAAAATACCTTCCTGCACTATCTTCGTGTAAACAGCGCTTTAACTCGTCATCTACTTGCTCGGAGTTAGATATATTAGGAATAATTTTCACTGAAGAGTTTCGGTTCTTCCGCTCAAATTCCGTCGAATACTCTATACCTAATGGTGCATAGCGTTCATCCTTGCTTGCGGACGAATCGTATGAATTGCAGTCATATATCATTTTGATATAGTCATACGCAATGTTGTATCCCAATCCACGCTTGTTGGGATGGATAACAAAACGACAAACGATTCCTTCAACCTCTAAGGCATATTTTTGACGTTGTATATGCCTTATCCAGCCCTCATCTTTCAAATCTATTGTAAACTGTATTTCAATGGGTTCTCCTCTGGACAAATTGGCATTCGCTATATACTGAATGCCACCTTGAAGTGCAATAGCGTTTTCAATACCGTCGGTCATAATATCCTCAATAAATCTGAAAACATTAATAATATTTGATTTTCCCGTAGCATTTGCACCAATAATCATCGTCATTGGATTAAAATCAATTTGCACAGTATCTATGCTTTTGAAATTGTGGACCATTAAGCTTTTAATGTACATAGCAGAGCCTCCTAATACCGAACATCTATATTATGTCTCTGTGCAATACTAATTTCACTCAGGCTATTGCTTGAATAATTTAAGTTTGCCTTTCACTTGGCTTTATACCCAATTAATATTATACTCATAAAATACTCCATGTCCATTGCTTCGGTAAAAAATCTTAGTATTTATAAGCAAAAACTTCCGCACATTCGATTTCTGCTATTCCTACTGCTACAATGGTTGCAGAAAGGAACAGGAGGTTATACGAATGGAGAGATTTGTCACGGATGAACGCACTGGGCTGAAATATGAATTGGTTGGAGACTATTATCTGATTGCTGGGGATGATGAGCCGGAGGAAGAGCGGCCAATCGGGATATGGGGGCAACGGCATCGCCGCTATCTCAAGGAGCATCGCCGTGTGCGCTATGCCAACCTGCTGACCAGCGGTAAGCTGAACAGTTATCTTGCCAACATCGATCAGCAGGCGGAGGAAATGTTCGAGCTTCTTGTAAAGCAGATGGCGGAGCGAGAGGGTGTTACCGAGCAGCTCAAAGCCGCCGATCAAATGGGCTGGGTTCGGCGGATGAACAATATCCGAAACAGGGCAGCAGAAATCACAACCAGCGAACTGATATATGCGTAAATAGAGCGGGCTGCACTATGTGGTGACCCGAAGCAGATAAAGGAACCGGGGCACTGCATCGCAGTGCCCCGGTTTTGTTGGGAATCTCCTTTGAAAGCACTTTCTCTCATCAAGCTTCCGATGCATCCGACCAGTGGATCAGCTCCCAATAAAAGGGGATCCGCTCATCGGGGTTTTCTATGTCGGCGGCGCTCCACAAGGCATCGCGTGCGCTGGTTTGATAGGCGCAGTAGGTACCTTTATCCCATTTGCTCCAACCGATTGCCGGGGGATTGACACCATATTTGCGCAGCTTCTTTATCACTGTTGTGTCTACGGGCAGATCCATGGTGCGGATCCGCTCCTCTGTGAACAGAGCCTCATAGCCTTTCACATCGTACACATACAGGTATTTTAGCAGCATATTCAGCCACTTCTGCGCCTGACCATAGCTGAGCTGACCGCCGTAGCAGGCAATGAGGGCGTCACAGGATTTCTCATGCCATTTCCGGAAATCGGAGGAATCAATCTTCAGACTCTCCACAGCCTGCCGCAGAACTTTTGTTGCGTTTTTCTTGAGCTTTATCCGCCCCTTGGGACCTTCCTTTATGCGCAGAGTCCTGCGGGCCATGTCGGCATAGGCCTTGTTGGCTGCTCCTGAAAAATCTCTGACGTACAGCAGGAAACTGTCAGCGTACTTGTTTACGGAAAGTGATGCTTTGGTTGGTGCCATTTGATCTTTCTTAGCTTTGCCCATCGCATTTTGGGACAGATGGCACTTCTCTTCCGCATGGCATTGTCCTAAAACCTTTTCCATTGATTTTTCTCCTTAATGGCTTACTATCGAAGATCTATCCCGCGTCAGTAATTTTGCAGCTTTATAATTCTCGTTCATACCCGTAAGTGATTTTGTACTCCGCGCCACATCTCCAAACTTGCTTGTAAAAGTCACTTGCAGAATTTGAGGTGTATGGCCCGATAAGGGCTTTTGCCGCATTCTCGGTGTTTGTAGGACACAAATGTGCTTGATACCCGTTATATTGACCATACAAATTCCAAGCATCGGTGACATCAAAGGTCGCAGTTTGCAATCCTGCTTGATAAAACGCATACTCGCCAATATAGTTCACATGCTTAGGAATGTATATGCTATTTAGTGAGGTGCAATTTTGGAAAGCATAAGAACCAATCTCCTGCAAGTCACTATCAGAGTTGATAGTAACTGTTGACAACGCGGTACAGCCGTCAAAAGCACTTTCACCTACGGATTTAATATTGCCCGCCAAAATCACACTTGTCAGTGATGTCTTGTTCTTAAATACATCTTTAAGTATTTTAGTAACAGGTTTCCCACTGAAAGTAGATGGAATGCTTATTTCGGTCGGCTCGTCAATAAGGCACCTTTTAATCGCAAACGTGTTATCTGACAGTAATTCGTACTCAAACATTGAATCGGCACTTTCGTCAGAACCGCTGCCACCGAACAATTCACTCAAGTCGTGAGTCTCCGTAGTATTGTCGGTATAGTATATTGTCCAAATGCCTGTTGTGGAGTCAAATGCAGTGCGAATAATCCCGCGACCAGCTTCACCAGTATCGCCTTTTTCCCCCTTGTCCCCTTTCTCACCGGCGTCACCTTTGTCGCCTTTTTCCCCCTTGTCCCCTTTCTCGCCGGCGTCACCTTTGTCGCCCTTTTCACCCTTGATATTTCCCAGGGCCTTTACATCGCCATTGCTCAGGGTGATCACCAGAACGCCATCGGTGGACACAGTGACATCGCTGATGCTAACGCCGTCGGCTCCCTTTGCGCCGTCCTTGCCCACGACCACGCCAAGATCGGATGTGTTTCCATCAGAATAGGTCAGCATCAGATGGCCCTGTGCATTGATTTCAGATTTTTGGATACCGTTGCCATCGGCACCTTTGATATTGCCCAGATCGATAGTAGTATCGTTATCCAGAGTTACTTTCAGGTTGCCGAACTCAGTTATGGTGACTGTTTTGATGCCTACACCGGCAGCTCCGATGTCGCCCTTGTCACCCTTGTCGCCTTTTTCGCCCTTCACGGTGCCCAGATTGATGCTCTGGCCGTTGGAGAGCGTCAGCACCAGCTTGTTTTCGGCATTGATCTCCGCTCGGGAGATGCCCACGCCATCCTGACCGGCGGCACCGGTGTCACCTTTCTCGCCCTGTTCACCTTGGATGCCCTGTTCACCTTGGGCGCCGGTGGCACCGGTATCACCCTTTTCACCTTGGATACCTTGCATACCCTGTGCGCCGATGTCACCCTTGTCGCCCTTTTCACCTTTATCACCCTTGGCGCCGATCACAGTGCCCAATGTATCAGAGCTTCCATCGCTGTAGGAAATCACCAGCTTGCCGTCCGCATTGATGACAGCGGAGGTCACGCCCACGCCGTCCTGACCGGCGGCACCGGTGTCGCCTTTGTCACCTTTTTCACCCCGGATACCCTGAGCACCCTGTGCACCGGTGTCGCCTTTGTCGCCTTTCTCACCTTGGGCACCCTTCACAGTACCGAGGTTTTCGATCTGTCCGTCGGAATAGGTCAGCACCAGCTCGCCGGTTGCATTGATGTTGGCTGCGGAGATGCCATTTCCGGCCTCACCCTTTTCACCGGCAGCACCGGTGTCGCCCTTGTCACCTTTCTCGCCCCGGATGTTGCCCAGCTCCAGCTTTGTACCACTGGTGAGAGTGATGGTCAGGTTGCCGGAAGCAATGTTGATATTCTCGATGCCGACACCGTCCTTGCCGTCCTGACCGGCGGCACCGGTATCACCCTTTTCACCCTTTTCACCTTTCTCACCCTTGGCGCCGATTACGGAGCCGAGGTTTTTGACGGTGTTGTCGGTATAAGTAAGTACAAGCTCACCACTATTATTCAGCTCGCTTTTCAGAATGCCAAGGCCGTCCTGTCCGGCAGCGCCGGTATCACCCTTTTCGCCCCGGATACCCTGAGCGCCCTGTGCACCGGTGTCGCCTTTGTCACCCTTGTCACCTTTTTCACCCTGCACACCGGCGGCACCCATGACAGAGCCGACATTTGCCCGCTGGTTGTTGGAGAAAATCAGCACCAGCTCGCCCTGACTGTTGATCTCGGCGGAAATCACGCTGACACCGTCAGAACCGGCATCACCCTTGTCACCCTTTTCGCCTTGGATGCCCTGCTCGCCTTGGGCGCCGGTGGCACCGGTATCGCCCTTGTCGCCCTTTTCACCCTGGACTCCGGCAGCACCGGTATCACCTTTTTCGCCCCGGGCACCGATCACCTTCCCCAGATCGGCAACCTTCCCGTCGGAATAGGTCAAGATCAGGTTGCCGCTCCCGTTAATGGAGGCAGCGGACACGCTGACACCGGCGGCACCTTTTTCGCCCTGCGTACCGGCGGCGCCGGTATCACCCTTTTCACCCTTGGCGCCGATTACAGTGCCGAGGTTTGCGGTCTGTCCGTTGGAATAGGTCAGCACCAGCTCGCCGTTCGCATTGATCTCAGAATTCGTAATACCGATCCCGTCCTGTCCGTTGGTGCCGGTGATCTTGTCAAGATTGATGGTCTTTCCGTCAGAAAATGCCAGCAGCAGCTGTCCTTTTTCGTTGACTTTCGCATTAATGATGCTGACACCGGCGGAACCGTTGGCGCCATCCTTGCCATCGGCACCATCTGTGCCGTTCTTGCCGTCTGCTCCTGTAGCGCCGACAGCTCTGCCTACATTCAGACTGCTGCCGTCGGAGAGAAGCAAAATCAGCTCTCCCGCCTGATTAAAGGACGCACTCTTAATGCTGACCGCATCTCCCTTTGCGTTCGCCGCAAGAGAAGCGGAGAAATCGCTCTCCGTCCCTGTATAGCCGCTCTCCTTGGCAATCTCGTATGCGCTCTTCCCATTCAGAGAAGCCAGCCAGTCCTGCACAGTTCCTTCATAACCGTATGCCTGCGCGATTTCATACGCAGACAGGCCGTCTTTGACAGTGGACGCAGATTTTTTGCAGGCAAGAATACTTGCGCCCACTGAAAGCAGGATCGCAAGCAGAATAATACCCGCCGTAACCAGTGCCTTTTTGACCTTGGACTGGTCCGTTCTCGTTCTCTCTTCGGTCAACACAGTGAATGCCCTCCTCATGTGTGTTGTGTGATGCTTGTTTGCAGGATGTTGCAACATAATCAGCATTATGTTGCAATCGTTTTGTCGGTAAAAGAGTTTGCCTATGAGGGATACCTCTGCCAGCCTATAAAAGGACGCAAAAATCCAAGCCTTTTCAATTTTGAGTTTGAAAAGGCTCTCTTTTGCTGTGTTCAGATAGACAATTTTCGGCGGAATCATACTTTTCACTGTGAATCATATTGCGTTACGCTAAAATAGGTGATAAAATACTAATGGATAATTGAATACTTTTAGAGAAATTTCGCCTAAATGCAACATAATGCTGATTATGTGCTTGCCGCCGAATGGGCGGCCTTTTTCATAGGATCAGGTGCATATTTTCCATCCGGCGGCGGTGCTCCGTGCCGCTGGAGATGATATAAATACGGGTTGTATCGATGCTTGAGTGACCGAGAATGTCGGCAAGCTTGGCAATGTCCTTTTCGATGCCGTAAAACACCCGGGCGAACAGGTGGCGCAGGTTATGGGGAAATACTTTTTGAGGGTTGACATCTGCCTCCACGCATAGCGCCTTCATTTCCCGCCATAGATTCGTCCGATTGACTGGCTTACCCGTGCGGGTTACGAAAATCATTCCGCTTTTGATTCCATGCTCCGCTGCGTAGCGGAGCAGTTTTTGTCTCAGCGCCTTCACAAGAAACACTGTCCGGGTCTTTGACTTACAGCTTACCGCCGTTTCGCCGCACCGTGCTGCCTCAACGGTGATAAATTGCAACTCACTGACTCGGATGCCGGTGCCACAGATGGTCTGTAAAATTAGGCAGAGTCGCTGGTTGTGTTTGCGCTCCGCCGCACGGCACAGGTGAGTGTACTCCTGCCGGGTCAGCTCCTTTTCTTCGGGGCAGTAAACCTGCTGCTGCAATTTCAGCATTTTTACCTTCAGGTCATGCCAGCCGAGAAAGGTGAACAGACAGTTGAGGCTGGCCAGCATGGAGTTTACGCTCCGCACAGCGTAGATTTCTTGCAGGTGCTTTTTGTACGCGATCACGGTTTCCTTTGTAATTTCTCCATCCGATGCGTATGCCGCAAAGGCGCGGACATCCCGAGCATATTTTTCGACTGTTGCGGCACTCCGTTCCTCTAAAATCAGATGCTCTTTGAACATGGCAATTTCTTTTGCCGTAATTACTCGTCCTTTCATCGTATTTACCTCCGAGTTTTTTCTCATCATTCTACTCGAAAAGTATGAAAACAAAAATTGTCACCGTTTATTGTAAGAAAAACGGTGACAGGAATCGAATCTATGGATTTTCGTTCAGCCCCGGTGCGTTTCAGGTTTCCTGATCCGCACCGGGGCTTTTTGTTTTCTGCGCTTGTAGGGATTTTTATTGGACAGCAACTATTGACAATATCCCGCTGGATGATATAGAATCTGTATTCGAAGGCAGTGGTGGTGCCTCGGAGGGGTGTTCATCCTTGAACACCCCTGCTCCACCACGTCAAAACAACACCATGAGGTCATCCGCCGCCGCAAGCGGCGTCCGATCGACCGATGGTGTTGTTTTTCCTTTCCAAATCGAACCCGCTGCGCCGGGTTTGATCTCCGGCATTTTCTTTGCATACAAATCATGGGAGCGGGCGGATCAACTATGAGAAAGATACTTTGTCTGCTGAAAAAAGAGCTTATGCTCACAATATCGGTTTTGATGGCATGTCTATCGCTCTTTCTTTCAAAACCCGGCGTTGAAACGCTCAGGAGCATCGACTGGCACACTCTGGCGATCCTTTTCATGATGCTGACGGTGCTGGAGGGTTTCAAAAAAGAAAACATTTTTCAGCCGGTTTTGAGGTTTTCCGAAAAGATCACTTCCATGGTCGGGATCTCGTTCTTTTTAATTTTCGGTGTGTTCTTTTCCTCCATGTTCGTGACGAACGATGTATCGCTGATCGTTTTCGTGCCGCTGACGATCCTTCTCTTCCGCACGGCAAAAAAAGAACCGTACATCCTGCCGGTCATCTCGATGGAAAATATAGCGGCGATCCGCGGTTCCTTGCTGACCCCTTTTGGCAGTCCGCAGAACCTGTTTCTGTTTGAACAGTCCGGCATTTCCGCCGGAAAGTTTATGCTTCATATGCTGCCGCTGTGGCTCTCCTCCGCAATTCTTCTCGGCGGGTTCATCTTCTTTTTGTACCGAAAGGATCCTCACGAAAGGATCTCTTTGCTCGGAAGCTCCGGAGAAGCATGGAAGCCGGAACGGAAAAAGCACAGAATTATCTACGTTGGGCTGTTTGCGCTGACTGTTGCAACGGTCGTCTCCCGAACACCGTATTGGCTGGCTGCCGCCGGGATCGTTCTCGCCGTTATTCTGCTTTTTGACCGCGCCGTACTGAGGAAAACGGACTATGTCCTGCTGGTCACCTTCTTCTGTTTCTTTGTCTTTTCATCGCAGATCACTGCGAACAAGACGATCTCGCACTTTCTTACCAACGCCGTTGCCGGCCACGAGTATTTCTGGGGGATCGGTTTGAGCCAGATCATCTCCAACGTACCGGCTTCCATTGTCCTTTACCCTTTTACCGATAATCTGGCCGCTCTTCTGTACGGTGTGGATACGGCAGGTCTGTGCTCCGTCATCGGTTCCCTCGCCTCGGTCATCAATTACAGGCTTTATGTGCGCTCTTACCCGGGGCAGGGCGGGAGGTTTATGAAAGTTTTTACGCTTATCAGCTGGGCATTTTTCCTGATCGTGGTCATTCCCGGCTACTTTCTTTCAAAGTACTGGCTGATTTAGTATACCATCCGCCCACCTCCGTGCGGTTGAGCTCCCCTGTGCAGGGTCTCCGTTTTCCTGCACGGGGGGTTTTTGTTTGCATGAGAGTCCGCAAGACGTTCATAAATTGTTTACGCTCCGCCGGTTGACTTTCGGGGTGCGGCAGATTATAATCGCAAATATTCTAATATTAGAGCTTCTATTCTTGGAGGTTTTTATGCCGGAGCAGAATTTCACCGCTTCGCAGATGTTCCGCAACGCGAACCGTTTTATTGAAGCATACCATGCCGCATTGCAGCCGGTCTGCCGGGATACCGGCCTGCCGCCGATGGCGGTCGATATTCTGATGTTCTTCGCCAACAATCCCGAAAGCGGCACGGCGAAGGACGTCTGCCAGTGCCGCGGCTTCAAATCCGGCATTGTGTCCGTCCACGTGGACCGGCTCGTGAACGAGGGGCTTCTCTCGCGCCGGGAGGTCCCCGGCGACCGCCGGAAAACGCGGCTCGTGTGCACGGACGCGGCGGCGGAGATCGTAGAGCGCGGACGCGCGCTGCAAAAGGCCTTTGCGCAAAAACTGGTGGACGGGCTGTCGGAGGCGGATGTTGCCGTATTCCACACCTGTCTGGCAGCAATAGGCGACAACATAGAGGACATCCGCAAAAACGGACTTTTCCCGGAGAACAGGAGATAACGATGCTGAAACTAATAAAGAATATGCGCCGGAAGGAAAAGGAGATGGCGCTGCTCTGTCTGGTGTTCGTCGTGGTGCAGATCTATTTTGATCTTCGTCTGCCGGACTATATGACGGAGCTCACGATGCTGATCAAAACGTCCGGCACAACGGCGGACATTGCCGCCGTCGGTCTCAAAATGCTCGGCTGCACGGCGGCAAGCGCGGTGCTTGCGATCGCGTGCGGCTTTCTCGCCGCAAAAACCGCGTCGGGATTCAGCTTTGCGGTGCGCGAAAAGCTCTTCCGCCATGTGATGGACATCGGCAGCGAGGAAATGCAGGACTTTTCCATTCCGAGCCTTATCACCCGCACGACGAACGACATCACCCAAATTCAGATGATCATCGCCATGGGCCTCCAGATGATGATCAAGGCCCCCATCATGGCGGTGTGGGCAATCATCAAGATCCTCGGCAAGAGCTGGGAGCTCTCCGCCGTGACCGCGGCGTTCGTCGTCGTGCTGTTCACAACGGTACTGCTCATTATGGGCTCGTGCATTCCCCGTTTCCGTCTTGTGCAGAAAATGACGGATAAAATCAACCGCGTGGCGCGCGAGAATCTGACCGGCATCAACGTGGTACACGCCTTCAACGCGGAGGAGTTCCAGAACGAAAAGTTTGACGGTCCCAGCCGCGGCATGATGGATCTCCAGATGAAAAACCAGAAGCTCTTTTCGCTGGTGCAGCCGTCGATGTCGCTCGGAATGAACGGTCTGGCGCTTGCGATCTACTGGGTCGGCGCCGCGCTCGTGAACAGCATTGCCGTAACGGACATGGCCGCGCGCCTTACCATGTTCAGCGAAGTGCTCGTATTCAGCACGTATGCGACGTATATCGTCATGTCGTTCATGATGCTCGCCATGATCTTCATGCTGCTGCCGCAGGCGCAGGTGTCCGCGGAGCGCATCAACGAGGTGCTCGACCGCAAAGCCTCCATCCGCGAGGGCAGCGTCCAAACCGGTGCGGAGACCGGAACGGTGGAGTTCCGAAACGTTTCGTTCCGCTACCCCCACGCCTCCGGAGACGCGCTGACGAACATTGATTTCAAGGTAAACCGCGGCGAAACGCTCGCGATCATCGGCGCGACCGGCAGCGGCAAGACAACGCTCGTCCAGCTCATCCCCCGCTTTTACGACGCGACGGAGGGCGCGGTGCTCATCGACGGCGTGAACGTGAAGGACTATTCCTTCGATGCGCTCTACGATAAGCTCGGCTATGTCACGCAGAAGGCCGTTCTCTTCTCGGGAACGGTGCGCGACAACGTACTCTTCGGCGAGAGCGCTGCCGGAAGCGACAGCGAAAACCTTGAGAGCGCCATTGCGCTTTCGCAGGCAAAGGAGTTTGTGGATAAGCTGCCGGAGGGCACGAACTACGAGATCGAGCAGCTCGGCCGCAACGTGTCCGGCGGGCAGAAGCAGCGCCTTTCCATCGCCCGCGCGCTGGCGCGAAAGCCGGAAATTCTGGTCTTTGACGATTCGTTCTCGGCGCTCGATTACCGGACGGACGCGAAGCTGCGCGAGGGTCTGAACCGGGAGCTGCATGATGTGACGAAGATCATCGTCGCCCAGCGCATCAGCACGATCCGCCACGCCGAAAAGATCCTCGTTCTCGACCGCGGCGAGATTGTCGGCATGGGAACGCACGACGAGCTTATGCAATTCTGCAAAGTGTACCGCGAGATCGCAACATCGCAGCTGAGCGCCGCGGAGCTCGCGTAAGGAGGGACGGAAATGAAACGAACCAATAAAGCAAACGGCATCCGCTCCGCGGTGCCGCGCCTTACGGACTATATGCGCTCAAGCATGGGCGTCATCATCCTGGCGCTGATCCTCGCCGCGCTCAGCGCGGTGATGACGATCCTTGGGCCGAACCAGATCGGCCGGATCGCCACGCTGATGTCGGACGGCCTCACCGGAAACATTGATCTCGCAGCGATCGCCAAAGTCGGCATTTTCCTTGCTGTCATCTATGTACTCAGTGCAGTTTTCAGCTTTATCCAGCACTACACGATGTCTGTCGTCACGCTGAAAATGTCCTACCGCATGCGCGGCGAGCTTTCCGCCAAGATCAACCGCGTGCCGCAGAAGTATTTCGGCACGACCTCGCAGGGCGACATTCTCAGCCGCATCACAAACGACGTTTCCACCCTGCAGCAGGGACTCACGAACAGCCTGCCCACGATCATCAGCGCGGCCACGCAGTTTGTCGGCTGTCTCCTTATGATGTTCGTCACCGAGTGGCGGCTCGCGCTCGTTTCCATCGGCGTGACGATCCTCGGCATGCTGCTGACGGTGCTGATCCTGTCCAGATCGCAGCGGTATTTCGCCGCGCGGCAGAAAAGTCTCGGCGCGCTGAACGGGTATGTGGAGGAAATGTACTCCGGGCATGAAGTCGTGCGGCTCAGCCGCGCCGGGCGGAAGATCGGCGCGCAGTTCGATACGCTCAACGCCGCCGTTTACGACGCAAACTGGAGATCGCAGTTTCTCTCCGGCATGATGCAGCCGCTTATGAACATTGTCGGCAACATCGCCTATGTCGCGGTGTGCGTTCTCGGCTCGATCCTCGCGATGAACGGCACGATCGAGTTCGGCGTGATCGTCTCGTTCATTCTGTATGTCCGGCTTTTCACCTCGCCGCTGACGCAGATGGCGCAGGGCATGACGAACATGCAGACCGCCTCCGCCTCCGCGCACCGCATCTTCGATTTTCTCGAAAGCGAAGAGATGCCCGACGAGAGCGAAAAGACCGCGAAGCTCACCGATGTGCGCGGCAGGGTCTGCTTTGACCATGTCCGGTTCAGCTATCCGAGTGACCCGGACAAGATCATCATCCGGGACTTTTCCGCCGAGGTGCTCCCCGGACAGAAGGTCGCCATCGTCGGCCCGACCGGCGCGGGCAAGACCACAATGGTCAATCTTCTCATGCGGTTCTTTGAGATCAACAGCGGCAGCATAACGATCGACGGCGTACCCATCTCCGAAATGCGCCGGGAGGATGTACACGGTCTCTTCAGCATGGTTTTGCAGGACACCTGGCTCTTTGAGGGAACGGTGCGGGAAAATCTTGTGTACAACATGGAGGGCATCACCGACGAACAGCTCGAAGCGGTCTGCCGCGCGTGCGGACTCGATAAGCTCATCCATTCGCTGCCGCAGGGGTTCGATACGGTGCTCTCCGAGAGCGCCGGCATTTCCGCCGGGCAGAAGCAGCTTCTCACCATCGCCCGCGCCATGCTCCAAAACGCGCCCATGCTGATCCTCGATGAGGCGACCTCCTCCGTCGATACCCGCACGGAAGTTTTGATCCAGCGGGCCATGGACGAGCTCACGAAGGGGCGCACCAGCTTTGTGATCGCGCACCGCCTGTCCACGATCAAAAACGCGGACAAGATCCTCGTCCTGCGCGACGGCGACGTGGTCGAGAGCGGCACGCACGAAGAGCTCATGCAGCGCGGCGGCTTCTACGCCGAGCTCTATAACAGCCAGTTTGACGAGGCATCCTGACTTCTTTCTCCGTTTGAAGCGGAAAGACGCAGGTTCCCGATCTGTAAACAGCACCCCATTTGTTAGACAAGTACGATAAAATACTTGTACTAAGGAATGGGGTGCTGTTCCATACGATACTTGCGGGATTTTGTCTTATTTCGCGAGTGCGGCGACCTGTTCGGCCATGGTGGGAACATCGCATTTCCCGGTGCGGATGGCCTCCAGAATGACCTCCGGCGAGGCCGGGACTTTGTTGATGCGCACGCCGACAGCGCGGGAAACGGCGTTCAAAATCGCCGGGGTGATCGGCACGGTGGCGACCTCGCTCACGCCCTTCGCGCCGTAAGGCCCGATGGGTTCCGGGTCTTCGATGAGGATGAGCTTGTAGCGCGGCGTGTCCTCCGCCTTCGGAAGCCCCATCTGCCCGTAGAGCTTTTTGACCGGGTAGCCGTTTTTCGTCGGGTGGCCCTCGGTGAGCGCATATCCCTGTCCCATCGATACGCTGCCCTGCATCTGGCCTTCGATAATGCGCGGATTGATCGCGCGGCCGACATCGTGCGCGGCGATGACCTTGAGGAGCTTTACCTTGCCCGTGGCGGTATCCACCTCGACGATCGCCGCCTGCGTTGCGTAGGCGTAGGCCGGGAAGTTGCGGTACTTTACCCCCTTCTCCTCCGCGCCCTTGAAATTTCCGATGGCGAAGCACTCCGGCGCGCGGAAGTAGTATTCCGCGTACCGGCTCTCGCCCGGCTGCGGTGGGTTCTCTTCCAGCTCCTTCTGCAGAATGCGGCACGCCTCGTACACTGCGCGCCCGTCGCAGAGCGTCTGGCGCTCGGACACGCTCTCGCCGGTCGGGATCGTGATGTCCGTATCGCCGATGACGATGTCAATATCCTTCATATCCATGCGCAGCGTTTCCGCCGCGATCTGCACCATGGCGGTGCGGAAGCCCTGTCCCATGTCCGTGCCGGAGACGATCATATGGAGCTTGCCGTCGCCGTCGAGCGTCAGCCTGCACGCGCCGTCGTCAATGAAGATGCCCTTGCCGATACCGGAGTTTTTGAATCCGGACGCCACGCCCCAGCCGAGGACCTTCGTTCCGTTCGGGTACTGCCCCTCGTATTCCCTGAGCGCTTCCTTGACCGCCTTTTCGCACAGGTCGATCGTATCGTGCATACCCATGCTGCTCTCAAGCAGTTCTCCGCCGACGGAGCAGCTGCCCGGGTACACGGCGTTGCGCCGCCGCAGCTCAAAGGGGTCGATGCCGAGCTTTTCGGCCATTTCGTCGAGCGCCGTTTCGATGGAGATCGCGGCCTGATTGATGCCGTAGCCGCGGAACGCGCCGCCCTGCAGATTGTTATCGCGGATGCAGCGGGCGTCTACGCGGACGTTCGGAATGATGTACGGCCCGCCGGACATCAGACAGCCGGTCATGAGCGTACCGTAGCTCTCGGCCTCGTAGGGGCCGCCGTCGGAGAACATGAAGCTGTCGAGATACCGGAACCTGCCGTCCTTCGAGAAGCCGATCTCATAATCCGTGTGGTACCCGTGGCGGCGGGTCGTAACGATCATGTCCTCCTGCCGTGTGAGTGTTACCTTGACAGGCTTATCGCAGCAGAGCGCCGCGACAGCCGCGGGTGCTTCGAGGAACGAGTCGCATTTCTTGCCGAAGCCGCCGCCGAGCGGCGTCGCCACGACGCGGATGTTCTTCTCGTCCATGGCAAGGTTTTTCGCAAGCATCCGGCGCACCTCAAAAGGCGCCTGCGTGCAGGCGTACACCGTGACTCTGCCGTCCTTTGCGTACCCGATGGCGCTCACCGGCTCCATGCATACATGGTCCTGCGGCTGGATATCCTTCGATACGCGCACCTTTACGATTTCCGGGTCGGCCTTGCATTTTTCCACGTCGCCGGTCTCGCGGCCGGTACGGACGATGTAGCTGTCCGCCTTCACGCCCTCCGCCATCGTATAGATGCCGGGCAGCTCCGTATAGTCGATCTTCACGAGCTTTACCGCGGCGCGGGCATGCTCCGGCGTGTCGGCGACGACCATGGCGACAAAATCGCCGAGGAAGCGTACCTCATCCGAGCAAAACACCGGCTGATCGGGCGTCCATGTGCCGATCTTGTTGAGCCCCGGCACGTCCTTATGCGTGACGATGCGCGCAACGCCGGGCGCGGACTCCGCCGCGGAGTAATCCACCGCGTTGATGCGCGCGTGCGGCACGGGCGCGAAAACGAAAGCGCCGTGGAGCATGGTTTCTTCCCCGAACTCGTCAGCTTCGTAATCGTCGCAGTATTTGAGCGTTCCGGCGGTTTTGGCAAGGCCGTCCACGTCCCAGACGCTCTGCCCGACGAAGCGCCCCTCGACCTCGGGGACAGTCTGTCCCTTGCCGGTGACGATCTCGGTCGGGTCGTTCACCTGCACGGCAGTGAGCGGCACATCCTCGCCGCGCAGACGCGCTGCGGCGAGCTTTACCGCCTCGATGATCTTCACATAGCCGGTACAGCGGCAGTAGTTGTGCTTCAGGCCGTCGTATATTTCTTCTTCCGTCGGGTTCACGGTTTTGCACAGCAGAGCCTTTGCTGCCATGATCATGCCCGGCGTGCAGAAACCGCACTGCACCGCGCCCGCGTCGAGGAACGAGCGCTGGATGACCTGCAGCATCGTGTCGTTCGGAAGATTTTCGATTGTCTCCACGCTCTTTCCGGCGAGCGTTTTAAGAACCGTCACGCATGAGCGGGCAAGGATACCGTCAATGAGCACACTGCATGCGCCGCAGTGACCGGTGGAGCAGCCTTCCTTACTTCCCTTCATGCATTCCACATTACGCAGATACTTCAAAAGCGTCATGCGCCCTTCGTATGCCGCCGTGACCTCTCTGCCGTTCAGGATAAATGTTGCGTTTTCCATACAGCTTTCCCTTTCCCTCGCCGGTATTTGGGTTATTCTCTTTACAGAATAGTTTGTTTCCTTGGAAACAAGTTATTAATTGTATTATATACGGCCTCGGAGAATTGTCAAGCGCTTTTGTTGACAGGCGCGGAGATCACGGATAAAATATAGGCAGTTCAAGGGAAAGGAACTGCCGCTGATGGATCGAAGCGAAGAGCTTTTGCAGCTCGTACTGGAATACACCAACCTCTCGGACGAGACCGACAAGCTGCACAACCGTGACAGTCTCTCCGGCTATGATAACTCCGAGCTGAACTGTCTTGACGCCATCGGGCGTCTGGAGCAGCCGAACGTCACGGCGCTGGCCGGGGAAATGCGCATGACGAAGGGCGCGATCAGCAAGATTCTGCGCAAGCTCTCGGACAAGGGCGCGGTGGAGCCGTATCAGCTCGGCTTGAACCGGCAGAAGATCTTTTACCGGCTGACCGACGCCGGACAGGAGCTTTTTGACGCGCACCGCGAGCGCCACCGCGGCTGGGAGAAACGCGAGCTTTTGTTCTTCCGCTCTCTGTCCGAGGAGGAACTGTCGGGAGCCATACGCTTCTTCAACGACTACAATACCGATCTGCGTGCCCGGCTGGGAAAAGAATAACGCTTTAAAGATAACAGAAGAGAGATGGAACGATCCATCTCTCTTTCGCTTTTTTCAGGGATTGAATATGCCGTAGAGCTGCTTGTACTGCAGCACACGGTAAACGCTCTCGTTAAGGCGCGCTTCGGATATCGTGCCGTTTTCCACGGCGGCAACGACGGCGTCAAACGCCTCGGACAGCACCTCCGGCATAAGGATGATATCAACGCCCGCCTCGATCGCGGCGATCGCCGCGTCGCCGGACGAATAGGCGTCGGTCACGCCGTGCATCGCCATGGAGTCGGTGATCACCAGCCCCGTAAAGCCCAGCTCGCCGCGGAGGTATCCGGTGATCATCGTACCGGAAAGGCTCGCGGGCGTGAGATCGCCGGTGACGTTCGGCGCGGCGATATGCCCGACCATGACGGCGCAGCCGGTCAGGTCGTTCGCGCTGTAGGGGATCCACTCACACGCGGCAAGCTCGTCATGCGTCTTATACGTGACGGCAAGGCCGTTGTGACTGTCCTCGGCGGTGTCGCCATGGCCGGGGAAATGCTTATACACCGGCAGGACGCCCTGCGAGGCGAGCCCCCGCGCGCACGCGCCCGCCATGGCCGCGGCGGTATTCGCGTCCGCAGAGAATGCGCGGCTGCCGATGACGGTATTGGCCGGATTCGTATACACATCCGCCACGGGCGCAAAGTCCACTGTAAAGCCGTAATCGGCGAGATACGCGCCGATCGTGCGGCCCATATCCTCCGCGTCCGATGCGTTGCCCGACGCGCCCACGGCGGCGGCGCTCTCGTATTTCGGCAGACCGAAGGCGGCGTTATTGGCAAGCCGCGCAACAAGCCCGCCCTCCTCGTCCACGCCGAGGAACAGCGGCACCGTTGTCGCGTCGCGCAGCTGTTCGGTGAACACGCGGAGCGTTTCGGGGTCGGAGATATTTTTGCCGAAGATCGCAACGCCGCCGACCGGGTACGCCGCGAGCACCGCGCGCATATCGTCCGTGAGCGTTTTCACGCCCTCGGTTTCCGAGGAGTTGATCTGTCCCGGCGTCTGCGCCGGATCGAGCGCGTCCGGACGGATGAAAAAGAGCTGGCCGACCTTTTCCCGCAACGTCAAGGTCTGCATATAGCGCTCGATGGCGTCGCCCTCTGCCGGGGCTTCCGTCTCTGTCGGGGTCTGTGCCGCCGGTGTTTCCGGCGTACCTTCCGGTTTGGGCGTGGCAGTGGGTTGAGGCGTCGCCGTCGGCTGCGGTGTTGCCGTGATTTGCGGCGCCGCGGTATCCTCCGCCTTCGGATAGCAGGGTACCGTGCCCGGCGCACCGCAGGCGGTCAGCAGAGTACATATTATAAGCAGCATTGCAATAGGAATACACAGCTTTTTCATCTTTACGTTCCCTTCGCGCTTTTCTTTTGGTATTAGACGCTTTTCTCGGCGGTTTTGTTCGGCATTTTGCAAAAATGGCGCAGCCTTAAAAAGGCTGCGCCGTTTTTTGCGTTTTAAACGGGATTACACCAGCTCGATGACCGCCATTTCCGCGGCGTCGCCCTTGCGGGCGCCGATGCGGGTGATGCGGGTGTAGCCGCCGGTGCGCTCCTTATACTTGGGAGCGATCTCGTCGAAGGTGCGCTTGGCGATGTCCTCGCGGGTGATGAAGGAGCACGCCTGGCGGTAGTTGCTCAGACCGCCTTCCTTGCCGAGGGTGATCATCTTCTCAGCGAGAGGAGCGATCTCCTTGGCGCGGGTGACCGTGGTCTCCATACGTCCCTTGTCCAGGAAGTCCGTGACCTGCTGGCGGAGCATTGCCATGCGCTGATCGGTAGTCTTACCGAGTTTTCTGTTGGCAGGCATTGTTATTTCCTCCTATTTACTGGTTGTTGTCGTCGCTGGCCAGGGACAATCCCATCATGGCGAGCTTGTGCTCGACCTCTTCGAGAGATTTGCGGCCCAGGTTGCGGACCTTGATCATCTCGTCCTGTGTTTTCGAGATGAGGTCCTCGACGGTGTTGATGTTTGCGCGCTTGAGGCAGTTGAAGCTGCGGACCGAGAGGTCCAGCTCCTCGATCGTCATTTCCAGCACCTTGTCCTGCGGCTGCGGCTCGCGCTCCTTGACCGTGACGGTTCCGCCGGCGGCGTCCGAAAGGTCGGTGAAAAGCGTGAAGTGGTCGCAGAGGATCTTGGCGCCCAGCGAAACGGCGTCACGCGCCGTGATCGTCTTGTCCGTCCATACTTCGATGGTCAGCTTGTCGTAGTCCACCTGGTTGCCCACACGGGTGTTCTCAACGGAGTAGTTGACCTTCAGCACGGGGGAATAGATCGAGTCAACGGGGATGGTGCCGATGATGGGCTGTGCCGGCTTGTTGTGCTCGGCCGTGACGTAGCCGCGGCCATGCCCAACGGTCAGCTCCATGGAAAGCGAGCCGTCCGGACCCAGCGTGGCGATGTGATGCTCGGGATTGAGGATCTCAACCTCCGCATCCGTCTTGATGTCGCCGGCGGTGACTTCGCCCTCGCCGGAGGCTTCGATATAGACGGTCTTGGGAGTGTCGCAGTGAAGACGGGCAATGATGCCCTTCACGTTGAGAACGATCTCGGTCACATCCTCGGTCACGCCGGGGATGGTGGAAAACTCATGCTGGATGCCGGCGATCTTGATCTTCGTGACCGCCGTTCCGGGCAGGGAGGAGAGGAGAACACGCCGCAGGGAGTTGCCCAAGGTCGTGCCATAGCCGCGCTCCAGCGGTTCGACAATGAATTTGCCGTAGGATGCTTCCGCCGAATTTTCGATGCACTCGATACGCGGCTTTTCTATTTCGATCATGTAGTACCCTCCTTTAGATGTCGGCGCCGTGGGATCGGCGCCGCAGATGTGTCAGCTTACCAATCGGACGGGGGTATTACTTGGAGTACAGCTCGACGATGAGGTGCTCCTCGATCGGAAGGTCGATATCTTCGCGCTCGGGCACGCCGACGACCTTGGCAACCATGTTGTTGGCATCGTACTCCAGCCACTTCGGAGGCTGACGGAAGGCATTGGCTTCGACGCTGGACTTGATCTTCTCCAGGCTGCGGCTGCTGTCCTTCAGCGTGATGACCATGCCCGGCTTCACGAGGTAGCTGGGGATGTTGACCTTGCGGCCGTTCACGGTGAAGTGGCCGTGCGTCACGAGCTGACGCGCCTCGGCGCGGCTCATGGCAAAGCCCAGACGGTAGATCACGTTGTCCAGACGGCTCTCCAGGATGGCGAGCAGGTTCTGGCCGGCCTGGCCGGGACGGCGCTCCGCGAGCTCATAGTAGCCGCGGAACTGCTTCTCGAGCACGCCGTAGTATCTCTTGGCTTTCTGCTTCTCACGCAGCTGCAGGCCGTACTCGGAGTTCTTGCTGCGGCCCTGGCCGTGCTGGCCGGGGTTGCCGCTGCGGCACTCCATGGCGCACTTGCCGGTGTAGCATCTGTCGCCCTTCAGAAAGAGCTTCTGGCCCTCGCGGCGGCACTGCCGGCAGACGGCCTCAGTATATCTTGCCATTACTCTTACCTCCTTTGATCAGACGCGGCGACGCTTGGGCGGACGGCATCCGTTGTGGGGGATGGGGGTCACGTCCTTGATCATCGTCACTTCAAGACCGGCGGTCTGGAGCGCGCGGATGGCCGCTTCGCGTCCCGAACCGGGGCCCTTGACAAAAACTTCCACGGACTTCAGGCCGTGCTCCATAGCAGCGCGGGAAGCCGTTTCAGCGGCGGTCTGCGCGGCAAACGGGGTGCTCTTGCGGCTGCCCCGGAAGCCCATGCCGCCGGCGGAGGCCCAGGAAATGGCGTTGCCCTGGGTGTCGGTGATAGTCACCATGGTGTTGTTGAAGGAAGAGCTGATATGCACCTGGCCCTTCTCGATATTTTTCCGCTCTCTGCGGCGGGTACGGACTTTCTTGCCCTTCTGTGCGGTAGCCATAGTATCAGTTTCCCTCCCTTACTTCTTTTTGTTCGCGATGGTGCGCTTCGGACCCTTGCGGGTACGGGCGTTGGTTTTGCTGCGCTGGCCGCGCACGGGGAGACCCTTGCGGTGGCGCAGGCCGCGGTAAGAACCGATCTCGGTCAGGTTCTTGATGTTCAGAGCCACCTGGCGGCGAAGGTCGCCTTCCACGATGAACTCTTTGTCGATGCACTCACGGATACGCGCTTCTTCCTCGTCGGAAAGGTCGCGCACGCGGGTGTCAGGGTTGATTCCGGTCTCTTCGAGAATTCTCTTCGCGCTCGTTCTGCCGATACCGAAAACGTAGGTCAGACCGATCTCGATTCTCTTGTCTCTGGGCAGGTCAACGCCGGCAATTCGTGCCATGTTTTGCAATCATTCCTTTCAATGATTTTATGCCATGTCTGGGGGTGGCTCGGGCCTATGGCATAATGAAGGCCGACCCCAAAAGGGCAGTAAGAAATTATGCCCTTTCTTTCGGATTTTCTATCTGCGATTGATCCGCCGTAGGGCAGATCTCAGCCCTGGCGCTGCTTGTGCTTGGGGTTCTCGCAGATGCACATAACTTTACCCTTGCGCTTGATGATCTTGCACTTCTCGCACATGGGCTTCACACTGGGACGCACTTTCATGGTTTATCCTCCTTCGTGTCGCACTGGTGGAGTTCGTAATTACTTGGACCGCCAGGTGATGCGGCCGCGGGTCAGATCGTAAGGACTCATCTGTACCGTAACCTTGTCGCCGGGCAGGATGCGGATGAAATTCATGCGGAGCTTGCCGGAGATATGGGCAAGAATGGTGTGGCCGTTGCCGATGTCCACCCGGAAAGAGGTGTTCGGCAGGGATTCCACGACCGTGCCCTCCAGCTCGATAACGTCGTCTTTCGCCATATAAGTCCCTCCTTAAATGTCGTCGGCAAGAGTCAGGATTTCCGGCTCGCCGTCTGTGATGAGAATGGTGTTCTCATAATGGGCGGACAGGCTTCCGTCCACGGTGACGACCGTCCATTTGTTGGACAGTACGCGCACCGCCGGTCCGCCGGCGTTGATCATCGGCTCAACGGCCAATGTCATTCCGGGCAGGAGCCGGGGATTCGGCCTGCGCTCCCTGCGATCGGGAACGTAGTTCGGGACTTCCGGATCCTCGTGCATTTTGGTGCCGATGCCGTGGCCGACATAGTCGCGCACAACGCCGCAGCCGTGGCTTTCCGCGTACTGCTGCACCGCGGCGGAGATGTCGTTCAGCCGGTTTCCCGCACGGGCATACTTGATCCCTTCAAAGAAGCTCTGCCGCGTGATGCGGATGAGCTCCAGCGCTTCCGGCGACGCCTCCCCGACCGGGAAAGTGCCGGCGCAGTCTCCCACATAGCCCTTATAGGTGGCTCCCACGTCGATGGAGACGATGTCTCCGTTTCGCACAATGCGCTTTCCGGGAATGCCGTGGATGACCTCGTCGTTCACGGAAATGCACGCGCTCTTCGGGAAGCCGCCGTAGCCGAGAAATGTCGGCGTGGCTCCACAGGACAGGATGAACTTATGGATCTCTTTGTTGATCTCTTCGGTGGTTACGCCGTCCCGCAGCATCTGCCGCCCGACGCTTCGGGCAGCCGCTGTGATCTTTCCGGCTTCGCGCATCCGCTCGATCTCTCGCTGTGATTTGATCGTAATCATCATTCAACGATCCCCAGAGAGCGGAAAATTTCACGGCTTACATCTTCGATGCTGCCGACGTTTTCCACACTGTGAAGCAGCCCCAGCTTTTCGTAAAAGCCCTTGAGCGGCTCGGTCTGTTCATGGTAGACATGCAGACGGTCGCGCACGGTCTCGGGCGCGTCGTCCGGGCGGACGATGAGCGCCGTGCCGCAGGCGTCACAGACGCCGTCCTGCTTCGGCGGATTCACGCAGACGTGGTAGCTCGCGCCGCAGCGGGGGCAGACGCGCCGCCCCGCCATGCGCTCTACGATGTCCTCGTCGGACACCTCCAGGGAAAGCACGCTGTCGAGCTCAATGCCGTGAGCGATAAGCGCTTCCGCTTGGGGGATCGTCCGGGGCATGCCGTCGAGGATGAATCCGTTGGCACAGTCGGGCTTTGAGAGCCGTTCCTGCACGATGTCGATGATCACGTTATCCGGCACGAGCTGGCCTTTGTCGATGTACGACTTGGCCGCGAGACCCACGCTCGTGCCATCGTGGATGGCAGAGCGCAGGATATTGCCGGTTGAAATGGTGGGGACACCCAATTTACGGGATAGGATGTCCGACTGGGTCCCCTTTCCAGCGCCGGGGGCGCCCAGCAAAGTCAGCTTCATGTCGGGATCTCCTTATTCAAGGAAACCCTTGTAGTGGCGCATGAGCATCTGGCTTTCGAGAGCCTGCACCGTTTCGATGGCAACGCCGACCACAATGATGATCGAGGTGCCGCCGAGGGAGATGCCCGTATCGGCAGCGGCCTTGGAGCAGGCGCTGATGATGATGGGCACGCAGGCGATGATGCCGAGATAAACGGCGCCGAACAGGGTGACCTTGTTCAGGACCTTCTGAATGAACTCGCTGGTCGGCTTGCCGGGACGGTAGCCGGGGATGAATCCGCCGTTCTTCTTCAGGTTGTTCGCAACTTCGACGGGGTTGAACTGGATCGTCGCGTAGAAGTAAGCGAAGAAGAGGATCAGCAGGAAGTACACGATCGCGTAGGGGATCGTGTTGCTGTCAAACGTGCGCATGAACCAGCTGTCCTGGCTGCCGCCGCAGAGCAGGATGATCGTGGGAGGCAGGGACGCGATGGACTGCGCGAAGATGATGGGCAGAACGCCGGACATGTTGACCTTCATCGGCAGGTACGTGGCCTGACCGCCGTACATCTTGCGGCCGACGACGCGCTTGGCGTACTGGACCGGGATGCGGCGCTCGGCATCGTTGACGATGACGATCATCACAATCATGGCGAGAGCTCCGATCAGCATGAGGATCGTGGCGACCCAGGAGAGGTCGTGGTTGATCGCTTTGCTGACGAGGCTGCCAAGGCCCTGCGGGAAGCGGCTGACGATGCTCGCGAACAGGATGATGGAGATACCGTTTCCGATGCCGAATTCGGTGATCTGCTCACCAAGCCACATGACGAGCGCGGAGCCTGCGGTAAAGGTCATCACGATGACGATGGCCGCCCAGACAGCGGGAGCCTCGGACACGATGATACCGTTGCGGCTCATAAGCAGGTAGTAGCCGTAACCCTGAAGGAGGCCGATGCCGACCGTGGAGTAACGGGTGATGGCAGCGATCTTCTTCTTGCCCTCTTCGCCGCCCTCTTTGCTCAGCCGCTCGAGCGCCGGGATAGCGATGCACAGGAGCTGGATGATGATGGAGGCGTTGATGTAGGGCTGGATGCTCAGAGCAAAGATGGTAGCCAGGGAGAACGCGCCGCCGGACATGGTGTTGTAAAGTCCGAGGACGGTGTTCTTCAGCTGGGCAAAATAGGTGGCAAGAATGTTGGTGTCCACATAAGGCACGGGCACGGCATTGCCGAGCCGGTAAAGAAGAACGATGAACAGCGTGAAGAGGATCTTCCGGCGCAGCTCAGGGATCTTCCATGCGTTACGGAAAGTCTGGACCACCTTACACCACCTCGGCCTTTCCTCCAGCGGCTTCGATCTTCTCCTTGGCGCTGGCCGAGAAGGCACTGGCCTTGACGGTGAGCTTCTTGGTGAGCTCGCCGCTGCCGAGGATCTTCACGCCGTGGACACACTTGGACAGGATGCCCTCGGCCAGAAGGACGTTCGCATCGACAATGGCGCCGTCCTCAAAGTGGTTGAGAGCAGAGACGTTGATGGACTCGAGAGGTTTGGCAAAGATGTTGTTGAAGCCGCGCTTCGGGATGCGGCGCGCCAGAGGCATCTGACCGCCTTCAAATCCGATGCGGACACCGCCGCCGGAGCGAGCTTTCTGGCCCTTGTGGCCCCGACCGCCGGTCTTGCCGTTGCCGGTGCCGATGCCTCTTCCCTTGCGCTTGGCAACGTGGGTGCTGCCGGCGGCGGGAGAAAGTTCATTCATAAACATACGTTGGGCCTCCTTATTCTTCCGTGACCTTCAGCAGATAGCCGATCTGGGCGATCTTGCCGCGGGTCTGGGGGTTGTCAGGCTGGGTCGTCTCGTTGCCGATCTTGTAAAGACCCAGGGAGTTGGCAGTGGCAATGTGCTTGTCCAGTCTGCCGTTCAGGCTCTTGACGAGCTTGATCTTCAGAGTTGCCATACCGTTATCCTCCTTACGCCTTCAGCTCGTCGGCCGACTTGCCACGGTAAACGGCGACCTGCTCGGCATTGCGCAGAGACAGAAGGCCTTCCATGGTGGCGGCGACGACGTTGTTGGGATTGTTGGAGCGCAGGCTCTTGGCACGGATGTCCTTGATGCCGGCAGCTTCCATCACGGCACGCACAGCGCCGCCGGCGATGATGCCGGTACCGGGGGCGGCGGGCTTGATCAGCACGCGGCCGGCGCCGAAAGCGCCGAGAACTTCGTGCGGGATCGTGGTGCCCGTCAGCGTGACGGTGTGCATGTTCTTCTTCGCATCTTCAATTCCCTTGCGGATCGCTTCGCTGACTTCGCCGGCCTTGCCCATGCCGAAGCCGACCTTGCCCTTGCCGTCGCCGACGACCATGAGCGCGGAGAACTTCATAATGCGGCCGCCCTTGACGGTCTTGCTGACGCGATTGAGGGAAACGAGCTTCTCGATATACTCGGAGCTTTCCTCCCGGCCGCGGCGGTTGTCGCGGCGATCGTTACCATATGCCATAATTCGTTTCCTCCTCCCGCTTAGAATTTCAGGCCGCCCTCGCGGGCAGCTTCGGCCAGAGCCTTGACGCGTCCGTGATAGATATATCCGCCGCGGTCGAAGACCACTTCTTCAATACCCTTCGCAAGAGCGCGCTCGGCGATCTTGGAGCCGATCTTCTTGGCGGCTTCCACGTTGCCGCCGTTGCCTTCAAAGTCCTTCTCGACGGAAGAGGCAGACACCAGAGTGTTGCCGTTGACGTCGTCGATGACCTGGGCATAAATGTTGCTTTCGCTCCGGAACACGCACAGGCGCGGACGCTCCGGCGTGCCGGAGATCTTACCGCGGACTCTCGCGTGGCGCTGCTTGCGCTGAGCGGCAGTATTCGGTCTGTTAACCATTCAGGCGCACCTCCCCTTATTTCGCACCGGTCTTGCCTTCTTTGATACGGACAACCTCGCCCTGATAGCGAATGCCCTTGCCCTTATAGGGCTCCGGCGGACGCTTCATGCGGGTATCCGCAGCAAACTGGCCGACCTTCTGCTTGTCCATGCCCTTGATGACGATGTGGTTGGCATCGGGAACTTCGATTTCGATCCCCTCGATCTCGGGAACGATGACCTGATGGCTGAAGCCGAGGTTCATCACGAGATTCTTGCCTTCCTTCTGCGCACGATAGCCGACGCCCTGGATCTCCAGAGTCTTGGAGAAGCCCTGGGTGACGCCGACGACCATGTCGTTGACCAGCGTACGGGTCAGACCATGGAGCGCGCAGTTCTGCTTTTCGTCGTTGGGACGCTTGACGTGGAGGACGCCGTTCTCGATCTCGATGAGCATCTGCGGGGCGACCTTGCGCTCCAGCGTGCCCTTGGGACCCTTAACGGTGATGTGGTTGCCCTCGCCCACGGTGATCTCAACACCGGCGGGGACGGTAATGGGAGCTCTACCGATTCTAGACATGTTCTCTCTCCTCCCTTACCATACGAACGCGAGGACTTCGCCGCCGACATGCTCGGCACGGGCCTGCTTGGCGGTCATGACGCCCTTGGAAGTGGAAATGATGGCGATGCCCAGTCCCTTCTGGACGCGGGGCAGCTCTTCGGCGCCGGCGTACATACGCAGGCCGGGCTTGGAGACTCTCTTAAGGCCCTGGATGGCCTTCTCCTTGCCGGGGAGATACTTCAGCGTGATGCGGATGATGCCCTGGGTTCCGTCGTCAACAAGCTGATAGGACTTGATGTAGCCCTCGTTCAGCAGGATCTCGACGATCGCCTTCTTCATCTTGGAGGCGGGGACATCGACGGTTTCATGCTTGGCGGTGCCGGCATTGCGGATACGTGTGAGCATGTCGGCAATGGGATCGGTGATCTGCATTTGGGTATATCCTCCTTATTAGAGTTACCGGTTTTACCCGGTTCAGGCAGCGAGGTTCCGCGTCAATACATGATTGACCGCGGCCTTTCGCTATCCTTTACGAAATTTGTCGGCCGTGCCAACTGATCTATTATAGCAAAGATCCGCTGACGCGGCAAGTCCGCCAAGGCCTGAAATTCAATTTTTTTATTGAATTTCAGGCGCTTGACGGAGCAATTTGCAATTACCAGCTGGCTTTCTTCACGCCCGGGATCTGACCCTTGTAGGCCAGCTCGCGGAAGCAGATACGGCAGATGCCGTAGTCGCGCAGATAGGCGTGGGGACGGCCGCAGATCTTGCAGCGGTTGTAGCGACGGGTGGAGAACTTGGCAGGAGCGGCCTGCTTGAGCTTCATGGAAAGTTTCGCCATTTTTCTTCTCCTCCTTAGTCGTTCATGAACGGAGCGCCCATGAGCTTGAGGAGCTCGCGAGCCTCTTCGTCGGTGTTGGCGGTGGTGCAGATGGCAATGTTCATGCCGCGCAGCTTCTCGATCTTGTCGTACTCGATCTCGGGGAAGATGATCTGCTCGCGGATGCCGAGGGAGTAGTTGCCGCGGCCGTCGAATGCATCGGCGGAGATACCGCGGAAGTCACGGACACGGGGCAGAGCCACGTTGAACAGACGGTCCATGAACTCCCACATGCGGTCCTGACGCAGCGTGACCTTGACGCCGACCTTCATGCCCTCGCGGAGCTTGAAGTTCGCGACGCTCTTGCGAGCGACGGTGGCGACGGCATGCTGGCCGGTGATGGCGCTGATGTCCTTGACGACGGATTCCAGCATCTTGGCGTTGTCCTTGCAGTCGCCGCAGCCGACGGACACGACGATCTTGTCGATGCGGGGGATCTGCATGACGCTCTTGTACTGGAACTTCTGCATCAGAGCGGGAGCGACTTCCTCATTATACTTTTTCTTCAGTCTTGCAACGTAAGCCATAATATTCTGTCACTCTCCTCTCTCAGATAGCGGCGCCGCACTTCTTGCAGGCGCGCACCTTTTCGCCGTCGATAACGGTGTGACCCACGCGGGTGGGCTTGCCGCACTTCGGGCAGACCAGCATGACCTTGCTGGCGTAAATGGGGGTCTCGCGCTGGATGATGCCGCCCTCTTCGCCCTGCTTGCGGGGCTTCTGATGACGGGAGGCGACGAGCACGCCCTCAACAATGACCTTGCCGTTCTTCGGGTCAGCGGAGAGGACTTTGCCTTCCTTGCCCTTGTCGCGGCCGGACAGAACGACGACTTTATCGTCTTTACGAATCTTCATTCCCATGCCCTCCTCAAATGACTTCGGGAGCCAGCGACAGGATCTTCATGTACTCTCTGTCGCGGAGCTCGCGGGCCACGGGCCCAAAGATACGGGTACCCTTCGGGTTGTGGTCATCTGCGCCGTTGATGAGAACGGCGGCGTTCTCGTCGAAACGGACGTAGGTGCCGTCCGCGCGGCGGACGCCCTTAGTGGTGCGGACGATAACGGCCTTGACCACATCGCCCTTCTTGACGCTGCCACCCGGGGTGGCCTTGCGGACGCTGGCGACGACGACGTCGCCCACGTTGCCGTACTTGCGCTTGGAGCCGCCAAGAACACGGATGGTCTTGAGCTCCTTGGCGCCGGTGTTGTCGGCAACCTTCAGATAAGATTCAGCCTGGATCATTTCTTCGGCGCCTCCTTACTTCGCTTTTTCGATGATCTCGACCACGCGCCAACGCTTGTCCTTGCTGAGGGGGCGGGTCTCCATCACACGGACTCTGTCGCCGATGCCGCACTCGTTGTTCTCGTCGTGCGCCTTCAGACGGTACGTCCGGCCGATGATCTTCTTGTACGTGGGGTGAGCCACGCGGTCTTCCACGGTGACAACGACGGTCTTATCCATCTTGTCGGAGACGACCTTGCCGACGCGCATCTTGCGGGAAGAAGTTCTAATTTCACTCATTTTCGGTTACCTCCTTCACTGCTCGAGCTGCTTCTGACGAAGCACGGTTTTAACTCTCGCGATATCGCGGCGGACGTTGGAAATCTTGATGGGGTTGTCGAGATGGTTGGTGGCATGCTGCATGCGGAGCATGAACAGGTCCTTCTTCAGGTCGGCGAGCTTCTTGTCGAGCTCTTCGACGGACAGGTTACGAATCTCATTAGCCTTCATCAGTTTTCACCACCATTCTCGGTCTCGGCGGCCTCACGCGCGACAATCTTCGTCTTGCAGGGCAGCTTATGGCTGGCCAGGCGCATGGCCTCGCGGGCGGCATCCTCGGGAACGCCGGCGATCTCAAAGAGAACGCGGCCCGGCTTCACGACGGCAACCCAATATTCGGGAGAGCCTTTACCGGAACCCATACGGGTCTCGGCGGGCTTCTGGGTCACGGGCTTATCGGGGAAGATCTTGATCCAAACCTGGCCGCCGCGCTTGGTGTAGCGGGTCATGGCGACACGGGCGGCCTCGATCTGGTTGGCCGTGATCCAGCAGGGCTCGGTAGCCATCAGGCCCCATTCGCCGTAGTTGACGACGTTGCCGCGGGTGGCTTTGCCCTTCATACGGCCGCGCTGCTGGCGGCGGTATTTGACTCTCTTAGGCATTAACATCAGGAATTACCTCCTTCTTTGGGAGCAGCGGGACGGCTGTAGCCCTGGCCCGCCGGACGCTGGCCGTTGTTGGGGCGGTTGTAGCTCTGGCCCGCGGGACGCTGGCCGTAGCCCTGGCCGGGCGCGCGGTTGTCGCGGTTGAAGCCCTGACCCTGGCCGCGGTTGTCGCGGTTGTAGCCCTGACCGCCGGCGCGGTTGTCACGGTTGAAGCCCTGACCATCACGGCGGAAGCCGCCACGGCGATCGCCATCACGGCGGCCACGGCGCTCACGGCGCTCCTGATAAGGCTTGCTGGTATCCAGGGTGCGGGGGGTGGTCCGCAGAGCCTGAGACAGGATCTCGCCCTTGTAGATCCACACCTTCACGCCGATGCGGCCGAAGGTGG
>ERZ857840.1227-NODE-1227-length-30328-cov-4.629538_pt1 | contig 30328 bp, 25 predicted proteins | sample MGYA00519760_ERZ857840 | MGnify/ENA primary metagenome ERZ857840 (study PRJEB31778, sample SAMEA3449371) | human gut metagenome | biome: human gut; feature: human-associated habitat; material: faeces | place: United Kingdom | collected 2010/2012 ... | reverse complement strand
TGCACAAGTCCGTAAAAAACGGACAATTGAAAAAAAGAGCCTCCTATGGTAGAATAAAAACATCTACCATAGGAGGAATTTTATATGCCCAGAGGATATCGACACATACAAGATTACGAAAAAGAAATATTGGAACTACGCTCACAAGGAAAAACGGGACGTGAAATTTGCGAGGAGTTCGGTTTCAGCAAGAAGCAATATAGCAATTTCATCACAAGGTATAACCGTCGCCAAGACAAAATTGCCGCAGGAATAGCCCTCAAGAAGAAAGGCAGACCGGGAAAGGATAGTAACGTTACGGAAGAGGACAAGGTTTCCGATCTTCGTTACAAGTTGGCTCGGAAAGATGCTCGGATCAAGCAATTAGAGATGGAAAATGAGCTCATGCGGGATTTTCTCTCGCTCGCAGAAAGGAAGTGAGAACAAACGTAAAATATATGGTTATCTATCGTCGCAAAGGGAATTATCCGATCAGCGAAATGTGCCGGTTCTTTGAGGTGTCGAGAAGTGGTTACTACGACTATGTCAAAAGAATGGATATACCCGCATGGGATTTACCGCTTGCTGAAAAGATCCGAGAGTGTCAGGAACACAGCCGCTGCACTTATGGCTACCGTAGAGTGCACATATGGCTTGAAAGACAAGGAATACATAAGAATCCCAAAACTGTTCTCCGTGTTATGCAGAAATATAATCTATTGTCCGAAGTTAGGAGGAAAAAGTATCACAACTATACCAATGGTTTATATAAGTATCCTAATCTCTTGGCTCAGGATTTCCATGCAGAGCGCCCCAATCAAAAGTGGGTGACGGATATTTCATACATCAAGACAGGGCAAGGTGTACTATATCTTTCGGTTATTCGCGACCTCTATGACAACAGTATTGTTGCCTACAAAACCGGCACCGAACAGAATGTTAACCTTGTTCTGTCCACGATCAGAGCTGCCAAGAGAAAGGAAAAGGTCACCGCAGAGTTACAGCTCCACAGTGACCAAGGCTTTCAATATACATCGCAAGCATATTTTAAGCTAACACAATCATACCATATTACGCCGTCAATGTCAAGTAGGGGAAATCCTTATGACAATGCTATGGCTGAAAATTTCTTTTCTATTCTCAAAACCGAATGTATCTACCGAACCAAACTCAAAACCTATGAGGAGGCGCGCCTCCTCATAGGTGAATATATCCTCTTCTACAACAACGAACGTATTCAGCTCAAAACAAAACTGACACCACTAGAAAAGCGATGTCAGTTCGTTGCTTAATTTTTAATGTTTTCTACCTTGAGACTCTTTTTTGTGCTGTCCGTACAATTTGGGGCAGTTCAAACAGGCATCCCTTTTGTAATATGTTATTTTTATGCTTCAGTACTGATGACGCCACCCTCCACGGTGAAGAAAGCGACGTCGGAGGAGTAAGAATTATTTGAAATGTCGACCATTTCAAACATCATAGCGAAGGTACCGTCACCGAATATGTATATAGATGTTTGAATGCCTCGTCTGAGAAAGCATGTGCTGTATCGATTGTTGCCATGAGACAGGTGTCAAAACCGACAACCTCAAACGGCGTCTCGCCGTCTATAAGATCATAAACAAGCGAAAATGCGGAATACATTTCGTCAAGAGTCAGTGAATCGTTATCGTAGTTTTCGTCAAATGCCGCGCCTGAAACGCTTCCGCCGCCATGATTCCAGAAAATCATGACTTTGTGTTCGGCAGGGAAGTTGCTTTCGCAGAAGCTCAGGAAATCGGCAAGAGTCTGTGCTTCGCCCATGTTCGCCTGTGGCTGTTCATCGATCTGCTGAAATCCGTTGACATCGTAAAGATAGCGACCTATCACATTTGGGGAAACGGTATCGTTGTCCCATGAAGAAGCACCGCCTGTCTGTATAACAACGCTCACGTTTTCAGGAAGTTCAACCTCAAGCATTTCCATAAGGTCTGCGGTTGCGGCACCGTTTTCGGACTCAAGATCACTCCCGCATAAATGCCAATATACCGCCCAGCTGTCATTGTCAGATTGGTCGGTATCCGAATTGTCTCTGTCATCTGACGATGTCGCGGCATCCGATGACATTTCACCGACGGATGATTCGTCATATTCCTCGTTAAAGCAACCGGCGAAAAGCATTGTTGCGGCGAAAATGCAAAGTATTAGTGAAACGATTCTGATTGTTTTGCTATGCATGTTTTTTTCCCGAAAAACGGCGTATCGGATATCTCTGATACGCCGGATTTAATATTATTTGTCTTTCTTGAATGTACAAGTGAATACCGTGCCGTTTTCGTTTCCGGATGCGAGAGATACCTTTGCTCCGTGTGCATCGATAATTGTCTTTGCGATGGAAAGTCCGAGACCGTATCCGCTGTGTGAACGTGCCGAATCAGCGCGGTAAAAGCGCTCGAAAATATGCTTTGCTTCCTCGGGTACAATCACTTTTCCGTAATCGGTGACACTCATCACGGCGAGTTCCTGCTTTTCGGAAAGGGAAAAGATAACCGGCTTGTTCGGATCTGAATACTTGCAGGCGTTGTCCATGAAAATGACAACAAGCTGCTTCAGCAAATCGGCATTGCCGTTTATGAAAATGCCTGGTTGAATCGCATATTCGAGAGAAAGTCCTTTTTCAAAGCATATGCTCTCAAAAGGCAACACCGTTTCCTCACACAGCTCAGAAAAATCGATACGGCTGAAAGCGGCGCTTTTGCTGCGTTCATCTTCGGTCTTTGCAAGGAACAACATGCTTGTGATGAGCGTCGAAAGACGTTCTGTTTCCGCTTCGATATATCCGAGCCATTTTTCCTGGCTGGAGACAGTGGAATCCGGATTCTGAGATATGATATCGACATTCGAACGAATTACCGCGACGGGGGTTTTCAGCTCATGAGAAACGTCCGCGACAAGCCGCTGTTGCTGTTCCCAAGAACGTTCGAGCGGCTTCAGGGCAATATGTGCAATAATGAGTGTAATACCAAAGAAAGCGAGCCACCCTATGCCGCCTATGATTGCCGTACGGACTGTGAAATCCTGCATAAGGCAGTCCTCATAAGTTTTATCAAGATACACGATTTTGATCTTGCCGAGTTGATAGGTGCGTCTGTATCGCATATTGTACTGTTCGACAATTCCTATGCCGTCCGGTTTCTCCATGGTTGCGTTGAAAAGACCGACAAGATATACCTTTCGTTCATCACTGATATCATCATCTGTTCCGTATACCTTTATCTGGTTGAATGCGGTGCTGTATTCAAGAATGAATATATTGTAGTTTGAATATTCGGATGAGTGACTGCCGAAAAGGCTGTTTGTCTTATCAGTGACAATTTCGGATGAAGGTCGACCGGCGTAGTATTCAAGCGCTCCGAGACTCTGCGAAACGGTGCTTCGCTTTGTAAAAGTGAAAAGCAAAGACAGCACAACAATGAAAATCGCGCTGAGCATACACAGAATTGTAATAATGAACTTACGCCTTAGCTTCTTTATCACTGCGTTCCTCCAAATGATACCCCAGCTTGCGTACGGATTCTATCGCAACCTTTGAGCCAAGGAAGGTCAGCTTTTTTCGAAGAAAAGAGACGTAAACCTCGACGTTATTGTCCTCAGCATCAGAAAGATAACCCCAGACTTTTATGATGAGGTCTTCTTTAGAGACAAGAGCACCTACATTCGACATGAGTATTTTCATTATGCTGAATTCCTTGAAGCCGAGGCGCACTGATTTTTCACCGCAAGAAAGCTGATACGAGGACAGCCCGAGAGTAAGGTCGGAAAACGTGAGTTCGTTCATGACAACTTCGCCCTTTCGTCTTGTCACGGCGCGGAGTCGCGCCATAAGCTCCTCTGACGAAAACGGCTTTGTGAGATAATCATCCGCTCCGCTGTCAAGCCCTCTGACCTTGTCGCCTATTTTATCGCGTGCCGTAAGAAGAATAACCGGAGTGGCGATTTTCTTTTCACGAAGGTGGCGCACGACCTCAAATCCGTCCATTTTGGGCAGCATTATATCAAGCAGAATACAGTCATATATTCCCGTTTCACCGTATGCGAGCCCGTCCGCGCCGTCATAAACGACATCACAGTTGAATTTCTGTGTCTTCAGCATATGAGCAAGCGTATCTGCAAGCCGAACCTCGTCTTCAACAACAAGTATATTCATGGGATCAACTCCTTCCTTGCCATATTATACGTAAACCTCTTAAAGGATTCTGAAAGAATCACTTAAGGGTGGTGACCGAAACCTCAACCTTGTCACGAACCGTATTTTTCTTCATGAGAGAAGAGATGAGGAAGATGAGAGCAACACCGGCACCGCATATACCTATGACAGCGCCTGCTGCAAGGAAGCGAAGGTCGTTTGAATTAGTGAAAACGACCTTAAAAAACGGTGACGCCGTGAATTTGAAAGTGCTGAGATCCGCATATTTTCTTACGGCAAAAACGACACAGCCCGCATAATGCCCGATTGCGGTGCACAGGACTGAAACGACCGTAACTGTCCATGCAAATGCTTTGCTGTATCCGCCCTTGGCGACGACACGTGCGCCGCAGAATGCAAGCGCACCAACAGCAAGCCCGGCGAGACAAACGAAGTACTTTAGTATGTCGTCATTGTCAACAGGAATAAGCATGAAGAGAAGAGCGTAAACAACAGCACCGATGATTCCGCCTACTATTGCGCCGAGAACGGTTTTGCCGATTGAAGGTTTTGCACTCACCGGAGCATCCGGCTTGGTGTTTTTTGCTTGTTCCATCATTTCGAATGCACAGTTGTCGCAAAGAAGAAATCTGTTGCCGTCAACCGTGACGATTTTTTTCTTTGTGCCGGCAGTGAAAGCTTTTCCGCATTCCGAACAGTAGCTTGCTCCGTGAACATCGTTATCAACAAGTATCTGGATTATGGCGTCGAGCATATCACGGAGAAGAGAGATCTCCGCTCCGGATACAAGGTGGATCATCCCCTCTGAAAGCTCATAATCAGTGATGTGGTACTTCTCGATATTGTTCTTGATGCAATCGCTCAGATTAAGATATCCGATGGAGTTGTCATCACTGTCACCGAGAAAGCACGAAATATCGATGACTTTATTATGTTTGTTTTCATAAAATGTGATGAAATAATCACGATAAACGCCGTAAGCGACGTTTTCTTCTTTGATCAGTGCCAGACTTGTTGCAAACACATCTGCGGTTTTTGACAGCATATAACTTAAGTCTCCTATCGGGTGTATTGAGCAGCGTCTGATAGAACGCCACTATATAATGAGATCATTTTATCACTTTGCATAACAGAAGTGGTTAAATATTTGTGAACATTGCGATTAATTATCCGATGCGTAAAGTAATATTTTTTCGAAAATTCTATTGACAAAACCGATGAAAAACTGTATATTTATCATGTGTTCGTGTGTGACAAAATTCTCTCTTTTTTTGAAAGGAAATACCGGGATGAGCGATGTGCTTCTCAGTCTCAGAGACATTTCCGTCAGCTTTGACGATGATTTGATTTTGAACCATATAAACCTTGATATCAGGGACAAAGAATTTGTCACGCTGCTGGGTCCTTCGGGCTGCGGCAAGACCACCACACTGCGTATAATCGGCGGCTTTGTCACGCCGGATACGGGTAGTGTCATGTTTCATAACAAAGTAATCAACGACGTCCCCGCTTACAAGCGTCCGATCAATACGATCTTCCAAAAATACGCGCTTTTCCCGCATCTCAATGTCTTCGAAAATGTTGCATTCGGTCTGAGAATTCAGAAAAAGCCCGAAAAAGAGATAAAAGCAACGGTTAACCGCATGCTTGAGATAGTCAATCTTTCGGGCTTCAACAAAAGGAACGTAACTTCGCTGTCTGGTGGCCAGCAACAGCGTGTCGCGATAGCGCGCGCGCTTGCCGTAAATCCAAAGGTTCTTCTTCTCGATGAGCCTCTCGGCGCGCTCGACCTCAAACTCCGCAAGGACATGCAAAACGAGCTGAAAAACATTCAGCAGCAGATGGGGATCACCTTTATATACGTCACCCATGACCAGGAAGAAGCTCTTTCCATGAGCGACACCGTTGTGGTCATGGATAACGGTAACATTCAGCAGATAGGTACACCGCTTGATATATACAATGAGCCGACAAACGCTTTTGTGGCGGATTTCATCGGCGAGAGTAATATTCTTGACGGCGTTATGCTTGAGGATTACAAAACACGTTTTTCGGGTCAGGTGTTTACATGTCTTGACTGCGGGTTCGAACAAAACGAACCGGTCGATGTCGTTGTGCGCCCCGAGGACGTTGATGTCGTTCCGGCGGAGCAGGGAATGCTTGCAGGAATAGTCACAAGCGTAACTTTCAAGGGAGTGCATTTTGAGATTATTGTCGATATCGGCCACTTCAAGTGGATGATTCAGTCAACTGAATACGAAAGCGTCGGTAACCGTATCGGTCTGAAAATCGACCCGGATGCCATTCATGTCATGAAGAAGAGCGAATACTCCGGCAAGTTCGGCGATTACAGCTCCTTCAGCGATGAGCTTGACCAGCTCTCAGAAAATACCGAGGAACAGTAAATGAATCATAAAAAGTCAGTCCTTTCACGGCTTGTTGCCGCACCGTATTACCTTTGGGCAATCCTCTTTATCATCGCCCCGCTGGTTTTCGTGATTATTTATGCTTTCACCGACAGCAACAACGATTTCACCACCGAAAACTTCACAAAGCTTTTCGGCGATGGTTCAATGAAGGTGTTTTTCCTGTCACTCGCTTTTGCTTTCATTGCAACGCTCGTATGCCTTGTTATTGCTTATCCTCTTGCATATATCATTACCAAGGCACCGAAAAAACGACAGAATTCATTGCTTATGCTGTTCATGCTTCCGATGTGGATGAATTTTTTGCTCAGAACGTATGCACTTTCCTTTTTGCTTGAAGATAACGGACTCATCAATACAGTTCTGAACGCAATAGGAATCGGCTCGATGAAGCTTATTTACACATCTACGGCGGTCATATTCGGCATGGTATATAACTTTCTTCCGTATATGATACTTCCGATTTACACCGTTATGAGCAAGATTGACCGTTGCTATATCGAAGCGGCTGATGACCTCGGTTGCAACAAATTTGAAGTGATGAGAAAGGTAATACTTCCTCTCAGCATTCCCGGTGTTGTTTCCGGTATAACGATGGTATTCGTCCCTTCCGTCAGTACGTTTTATATTTCGCAGCAGCTCGGTCCGACGGATTTCGTACTCATCGGCGATGTTATCGAAACACAGTTCAAAGCCAACGCCTCGTATAACTACGGCTCGGCAATTTCTCTCGTCCTCATGGTGCTTATACTTATCTGTATGGCTATTATGAATAAGTTCACCGACGACGAGTCATCCGGAGGTATCGTGGTATGAAAATCGGCGGAAAAATTTATATGACGATTATTTTCGTGTTGCTTTACGCACCGATAATAGTTCTCATGTTCTTCTCATTCAATGAATCAAACAGCATGGCGGTTTTTACCGGCTTTTCACTCAAATGGTACCGTGAGTTGTTTGCAAAAGAAGAAACTATCAATTCTTTAATGAACACTCTTATTCTCGCCGTGAGCTCGTCGATACTTGCAACGGCAATCGGCACTGCGGCGGCAGTCGGCATACATTCGCTGAAAAGCCGCCACATCAAGTCACTCGTCATGAATGTTACGAACATCCCCATGATGAACCCCGATATTGTCACCGGCGTCTCGCTAATGCTTCTTTTTGCATTTGTCGGCACACTGATGCACCATGGGATTCTCGGCTTCTGGACTTTGCTTATCGCACACGTGACATTCAATATTCCGTATGTGATTCTCAACGTATTGCCGCGCCTCAAGCAGATGAACAGAAGTCTGCCGGAAGCGGCGATGGATCTTGGATGTACCCCGGTTCAGGCATTTTTTAAGGTTGAGATACATGAAATCATCCCCGGAATCGCAACCGGAATGCTCATGGCGTTCACACTGTCGCTCGACGATTTCGTAATAAGCTATTTCGCGGCGGGTAACAGTTTCCAGACGCTGCCCATTTACATATACGCGCAGACCAAAAAACGCGTTACGCCGGATATGAACGCTCTTTGTTCGATCATATTCGTCGTTATACTCATTTTGCTTCTTGTCCGCAATTTTGCTTCTTCGCGTGAAGAGCGTAAGAGCGGTAAGAAAATATAAAGGCAGCCGCATTCAAAAATCTCAGCGGTAATGCTAATACAAAGGGAGATAGAAAGTTGTCTAAAAAAATCCTCGCTTTTCTCATGGCGGCAATGACCGCCGCCGCACTCGTCCTCACGTCGGGCTGTTCACCTGCTGATACGACCGATGATGAATTCGAAGTCTGTTCGGAAACCGCTTCCATTGATTATTCGGAATTCGCCGGCATAACACTTAATGTGTATAACTGGGGCGAATATATTTCCGACGGCAGTGAAGGTTCTGTCAACGTGAATAAGGAATTCACAAAGCTGACCGGCATCAAGGTTAATTACACCAATTACACCAGTAACGAAGATATGTATGCCAAAATAGTCAGCGGCGGTGCTTCATATGATATCATCATTCCTTCCGACTATATGATACAGCGCCTTGTTGCGGAAAACAGACTTGAAAAGCTTGATTTTTCAAATATACCGAATTACAAGTACATTGATTCGCTTTATAGGGATCTTTATTTCGATCCCTCGAACGAATACAGTGTGCCCTACAGCTTCGGCATGGTCGGCGTGATTTATAATACCAAAATGGTTGAAGGTACGCCTGACAGTTGGGGCTTGCTTTGGGATCAAAAGTATGCCGGGAATATTCTCATGTTCAATAATCCCCGCGATGCCTTTGCGATCGCACAGTTTTATCAGGGAATTGACGTAAACACCACCGATCTTAACGAATGGCAGAAGGCTTACGACAAGCTGCTTGAGCAAAAGTCGCTTGTAAAGGCTTATGTCATGGACGAAGTCTTCAACAAGATGGAAAGCGGTGCGGCTGCAATCGCTCCGTATTACGCAGGAGACTTTCTGAGCATGTATGAGAACAATCAGGATCTTGCGTTCTATTATCCGAAGGAAGGCACAAATGTATTCGTCGACTCGATATGCATTCCAAAGAACTGCGGCAACAAGAAAGCGGCTGAGCTGTATATAAACTTCCTGCTCGACCCAAACGTTGCACTGCAGAATGCCGAAACTATCTGCTATGCCTGCCCTAATAACGGTGTTGTCGAAAATGAAGAATATAAGGAATTCCTTTCCGAGCTTCACCCCGACGCATTCGACATACTCTATCCTGACATGGATGCACTTTATCCCGACGTTGATCTCAATAATTACTATTTCCACGATTTTTCAGCTGATATGCACAAATCTATAAATGACCTGTGGAATAAGCTCAAGATTGAATCGGGCGATGAAGAAAGTTCGACATCCTCAATATATATCATATGCGGTGTCGTAATCGTTCTTCTCGTTGTTGCCTATGTCATATCCCGCATCAAGAAAAAGAAAAGGGAAGAAGCCTGATGCATAAAAAATCGACGTCTTTGCTCCTTGCGGCAATGCTTATTACGCTTTGCCTCGCTTCATGCGGACGAAACGATTCAGAAAACACATCATCCGAGCCTCAGATAACATCTGAGGCTTCAGGTGTTTTGAAGACAATATCACACGTTTCGATAGGTGATGTAACGTTTGATGTTGATTCAGTAAACTCAGATAACGGAATTGTCCGCATTTATAACCGCGATTACAAAACCGACCGATTCAATCTGAGCATTGTTATACCGGCAGATTACGCATGTGCGACCTTCAAGACATATTCCGATTATACATATTCGCTTGAGGGCATTGACAGAAAGTCCGGTGGATCGGTTGACATACCCGTAAACGGATTCCTGCTGTTGATTCCGATATCAATGGTCGAAAACGTTTCTTTCGAGAACGGAACAACCGCCGTACTGACCGAGTACACATCGCCGGAATATGAAAACCTCGCCATCTGTTCTGTTATTCCTTCCAAACGAGCGCATGCCAGACGTATAAATATGCTGTATCCGGAGAGCAGAGAACCTTTGGAAGGGAAGATATATTTTTGCAGCGAAGATACGGATTTTACTGTTCCGGATAACTCCGTTGCGCTTCTCTTGAAAGGCGGTATTGCAGGCAATTACACCGTGACCGGACATGCCTCCGCCGGTACGCTGATAAACGGTACGCCCGCATTGCTTTTTTGCGGTGAATACAATGTCGTATACGCCGCTGCATATTATCCGGTCGACGAAAAAATCAGTATTGCAAGAAGTAATTATCTCAACGCAGTCACCGATTTGCCGTTTGTTACAATCAACGGAACACTTTATCCGCTGGAGCTTAGACATCTGAATTCAGAAGCTCCCGAAAACGGAATTAATATTTTCAACAATAATTATTCCCGCCTTGTCACACCGGAATTCGACGACGAATGCGTTTCTGCTGTTATAACCGAAGGGAAGGTAGTTTATATTTCATCGGTCGATGAACGCCTTGTCATACCGACAGACAATTCATTTGTCATAACTTTTTCCGGTGATGCAGCTGATATTGCCAAGGCTTTGAGGTCCGGTATGACTGTCGAACATCAGCTCGTCACACCGTCAAAAAAGCCGGAGCGTTACATACTCGCCGCTGACCGCACTTTTAAATATGACGCTACCGACGTAGAACTGAACGGTTACGGAACGGTACTTTATACATCCGCAAATCACTCAGAAACTACAAACACACCGAACGGTACATTAGAAATCACATTTATTGATGGACTTATCACGGCAATCACAACAACGGGAAATTCAAAAATACCACTTGGAGGATACGTAATGAGTATTACAAAAAACTCTTCCGCATACAAAATGGCATCTGCGCTCACTGTCGGAAATGAAGTACATATTGCCTCAGGAGAATTTGGCTATTCAACAACTGTACTTTATTACACTCGTGTTAACGATGCTCGCCTGACAGACGACCTTGTTATTTACGACCGTACGTTCGGCAATTACACAAAGACAAATGTCTATGGATACGAAATCGTCGTTGATGAAAATGGCATCGTCATAGGCGGCAGTACCGCCGGCAATTCGGAAATTCCGGATGGTGGGTTCGTCGTTTCCGGTCACGGTAAGAACGACAGCGCGCTTCAGAAGATTTTCGCTCTCGGTAGCCGCGTCACGTGGGATAGAAAGACCAAAAGTGTTACATTTACTTCATCGCCCGCACTTAAAGTAGTCAGCACAGCTTCACAGCTTGACGAAATCAAGTCACGCCTTGAAGATGCAAAAAGCAACCTTTACGCAATTGACTACAAAACAATTGATTCAAAACTTGACGCAGCTGACGGCGTATTTTCCAAAGCAAATGATGAGTTCGAAAAGGGAAATCTTGATAACGCGATTTCACTTTCGTCCGTAACGTCGGATATGCTTTCACAGATTGAATACAGCCTATACGAATCATCATCTGTCGATAATCGTTCAACGTGGTATCGTGCAAATGAAAAGAACGACAGCGAGGTGCGTACAACGGTTGAAAAAATGGCTGCTCTCGGTATAAACGCCGTCTATATCGAAACATGGTACAACGGTCAGACGATCGGGTACTCTTCTGATCCGCGTATAAAACACAACTCAAATGCGCATGGCGACTATGACGTTCTTGAAGGCTTCTGCCGAATTGCTCATGAATACGGAATCGAAGTACATGCATGGTGCGAAAACTTCTTCATCGGGACACCCGGCGGATATCTTGTCGAGCTTATGAAAGACAAGCGATGCGTTGACCGTAACGGAAAAGATAATTACCCGTGCGGTTACGGCAATTTTGTTTTCTTAAACCCCAATGACCGTGAATGTCGCGACCTTGTTCTCGGTGTATACAAAGAACTTGTCACAAAATATGATCTTGACGGACTGCATCTTGACTATATACGTTTCAGTGAACCGAACCCCGATAATGGCGATTTCGGATATAATCAGGATATAATCGAAGGTTTCCAAAAAGCGCATAATACAACCGTTGACCCACACGACATAAAATCAAATCATCCGCTTTGGAGCAGCTGGTGCAAATACAGAGAGGAGATTATCAACAGCTTTGTCAGCGAAGTTTTCACTGCACTCAAAGCCATTGACAGTGATCTGTATATTTCAGCTGCCTGCTATCCCGATTTTTCCAATATGCCGACATGGAATTTCCAGAACTTCCGTGACTGGGTCTCAAAAGGCTATATGGACGAAATCTTCTCAATGAGCTACGGTGCCGATCTCAGCTATCCGGTGAATAACGCCAAGGCTTTCATTAAGGCAATTGATGGCAAGTGTTTCTATTCGATAGGTGTATGTGCCTTTGACAACACAGCGGCAAAAATTCTTGTCGAACAAATCTATTATGCAAAACTTGCCGGTGCGAACGGTTCAAATCCGTTCTCATGGGGAAGCCTCGTCGCGCATAAAGAGAATTATTATGACGCGCTTAGAGCAGGGGTATATTCACGCATACTGGTCAAGCAAAGCAAGGGCTCGAAGACGGTTGCGGCAGGACTCGGTGACCTGATTTACAATATTGATAATGTTTACAGTTATCTTAAACCCGAGTATACCGATTACTACGCAAAGCTAAAATCCGAAGCACATATAATAATCGATGCGGCTGACGCATTTGATTATGAATCAGCCAACGACGCAGATAAGCTCGCGTACTGCAATTCCGCAATCAAAGAAATTGAATCTCTTTACGAGATTGCAAAGACAGTTAACGAACCTGCACTTAAAACCGCTGTGATCAGAACAATTGATACAGTCAATAAAGCCTTGGATATTACCGTACTTCGTCTGACCGCCGCATTTGACCGCTGAACTTCGAAACGATAACGGAGGGAAAACGCAAAAGTTTCCCTCCGAAAATCAGACAAGCAATTATATGTAATAATAATTTTATATAATACAGGGAAGTAATAATGATAGAAAAGGATATTGCCGCCAGAGCTATTATACCGGCAAAATTCCTCCGTAATCATATAAATCATTATTTGAAAGACTGTAAAGATCAAAACCACGGTTATTTGCAAATGCCTTTATATTTTTGTAATCTTTATGCTTTCTGATGTCGCCGCAAAACAGAATTGTATTATCAACAACACCGCTCGCACCGCCTATAAAACCACAGCTGAAACCGTTTAGAAAAATATTTTCATTACTTGTCTTCAAAACGTCAAATGTACCGTTTAAAGCTCTGTATATCGACGGATCTGATGTTATCATGGCTTTATCGTCAAGCACAATGCATGAGCATTTGACATAGCTCTGGCGTACTTTTAGCATATAGTCGAACATACAGCCGAATTTTTGCGCAATGAACGAATTACCGTAAATCAGGGTCTTTCCGATTGAAACGCAATTGAAAATGCAATCGCCCGGATAAGCATCTGTAAGTACTATTCCGTCAGCTTCTGAAATCCACTTTCCGTCGGGCAGACGGAAACCGAGAATGTCAGGATGATAACGTAATTCAGTTGTGAGCGTTTGAGATGGTTTCGCAAACATATGCTTGTATCCCAACAGCTCTAATTCGCGGAGAATCTCCGGTGCCAAAATCTGCGAAACGATCACTTCTCTTTTAACATTCATTATAAATTATACATTATACATTATTTTAACAACACAATCGCATCGAATAACGAGCGTATAGGAACGATTTTTATGTCACCGTACTTATTTTTAAGCCGCGAAGCCGCAGAAGACGGCAACGCAACCGTTCCGAATCCCAGTCGTTTTGCTTCATTAATGCGAAGCTCCGAATGGTTGACGCTTCTGCATTCGCCGGAAAGTCCGATCTCTCCGATTGCAATAAGGTCATCGGGCATCGGAAGTTCTTTCAGCGAGGATATCAAAGCCATTGCGACCGCTAGATCGCAGGACGGCTCTTCAAGTCTCAAACCGCCTATTACATTTATATATACATCGCTTGTAGAAAAACGCAGTCCCATACGTTTTTCAAGTACCGCGAGAAGCATGTTCAACCTGTTATAATCGTACCCGTTTGTTACGCGGCGAGGTACAGGAAAAGATGTTGGCGATGCAAGAGCCTGAACTTCTGACATGATCGGACGAGTGCCCTCCATAACGCATACGGCACAATTGCCCGGGACGGACGCTGGGCGCTGCGCGAGAAGCGCTTCCGACGGGTTTTCCACTTCGAGAAGTCCTTCGTCTCCCATTTCGAATACGCCGATTTCATTTGTTGAACCAAAACGGTTTTTTTCAGCCCGGATAATACGATATGCATGCTGCTTGTCGCCTTCAAAATACAGCACGGCGTCTACAATATGTTCGAGCACTTTGGGTCCTGCGATAGCGCCGTCCTTGTTTACATGACCGACAAAAATCACAGAATAATTGTTATCTTTCGCTGAACGTATAAATTGCATCGCTGTTTGTTTTACTTGCGATACGCTTCCGGGAGATGACTGTACTTCATCATCATACATGGTCTGAACTGAATCGACAATAACAAGGTCGGGAGCGCAACCCTCCGCCTCAGGAATTGCTTTATTTATGTTGGTTTCGCAAAGAACATACAGATTTTCGCTGTTAACTCCGAGGCGCTGAGCTCGTAGCTTTATCTGAGAAGACGATTCTTCACCGCTTACATACAATATTTTTCCATACTCGCCGATTTTATCGCATATCTGCAAAAGTAACGTTGATTTTCCTATGCCCGGTTCACCTGAAAGCAAAACGGCAGACCCCTTGACAACTCCGCCTCCCAGAACGCGGTCAAACTCATTGAGCCCGGTGGAAAAGCGAATGTGAGACTGAAAGGTTATATCGCTGATACGCTGCGCTTTTGATGTTACGGGCGCAGAATATGATTTTACTGTACGTGTCTTTTTTTGCTTTTCCTCCGGTTGGGTCTCACATTCCTCAAGCGTATTCCATTCGCCGCATTCCGGACATTTCCCAAACCATTTTGTGAATACGCTTGCACAGTTTGAACACACGTAGCTAACCTTCAATTTTGACATCCTCCAGATATGCGGCAATGCCGCAGTATATTGCAAAAGCGAGTTTATCAGTATAATTATCGTCGCAAAGTTGTTGTGCTTCTTCAGGATTGGAAATAAATCCGCATTCGACTATCACAGACGGGACGGTCGAATTTTCAAGCAGATATATGTTAGTTCCCGGTTTAACAACGCGGTGATTGTCAGGCTGCAGCAACAGTGCGGCGTTCTGGACATGCTCTGCGAGAACTTTACTGTTTTCGTTTTTGAGTGCGTAAAACACCTGTAAACCGCGACAGTTTTCAAGCGGAAATTTGTTTTGGTGTATACTTATGAACATGGAATCGGTATATTTTTCAGTGAATTTCAGGCGATTATACAGGTCATGAGATTTTTTGCGCGTTTCCTGACCTTCATCATAAAGCATTCTGTCGTCACGGCGCGTCATGACAATATCAGCGTCAAAAAGCGATGCGAAAGCGTAAAGCTTGTTTGAAATCGAAAGGTTGAGTGTTTTTTCCTCAATTTGCCCGACGACAGCACCGGGATCCTCGCCACCGTGACCGGCGTCAATTATTACGGTAAATCTGCGGCGCTCTTCCAATCCGAATACGCCTTTTATTCGTTCACTGTTTTGAGCGTTGACTTTTTGAGTGTAACCCGCCGACGACACAAGCGATGCGACGACGAAGAATATCAGAAAAAGTGCCATAAGCAATACCGACACCGCAAACGAAATGCGACCGAATGTATATTTCTTCAAACTCATTCACCCCGCAATACTATATGCGGGAGATGCATTGCTTTATTCCCTGTTATGCTTCACCTTTATGCCGAACACACCACGCAATGTTTTATCGTGTGATGCAAGCCAATACCCGAGAAATCCGAAAAACGGCGCAAAAACAAGCGAGATAAAATCGCCGATAAAGCCGAGTGATGTCGGGAACAGATACATAAATGCGGAATACTGCGCATGAATCACCACATTGAGTACAACATGAGTGACTGTATATCCGCCCCCCCAGCCACAAAGAGCGAAAATAACATCAAGAAAAGCGATAAGAATTGTCGGAATGTATGCAATCAAACATATCCAAAGTCCTTTGAGCGGTTCAGCCTCAGCTTTATGAGCTCTCACCCGTATATAATCACGGGCCCCCTGTTCAAACATCGTATAGTAGATAAGAAAACAGAACATACCTCCGCTGAAAATCAGTGCGATAACATACGGAAAAATTCCGATTTCGGGATGAAGGCTGATAAATGCAGAGAGCGGCAGCGTCACCATTACGCCGAGAAGAGAGATGACAAACTGATACACCCAGAATTTGCGGAAACAAGCGAAGTTTTCACTAAATAATGTTTTTATTTCAGAAAGCAGTTTTTGCATTGTGTTTTATCCTCTGTCAAAGGTAATAACTGTATGGTAACCGGTCGAAATGCTTTTGACCTTTGCGTTGATGAGACTTCTCAGCTCTTCATCTCCGGTAGTGACTTCAAACGGAACAAATACGTCGAAAATAAGATTGGTGTGAGTCACGCCAGGTACAAGCCTGAAATCGTGTACCGAAAGGCGTTCATCGATTCCTTTTACGCTTTCGTAAATATCTTCACGAAGCTCATTAACAAGCTCGTTATCGGTTTCTATCGGATCAAGGTGAATGACACACTGAACACCGTATTTTTCAAAAACATCGCGTTCTATAAGATCGATTACGTCATGGCTCTTGAAAATATCATCACGTCCGTCAACTTCAGCATGGAAAGTTGCAAAGCAACGGCTCGTACCGTAGTTATGTATCATCATGTCGTGAATCCCGAGGATTTCGGGATGAGAACGGGCTTCGGATTTGATTTTTTCGACGAGCTCCGGATCCGGTGCGGTTCCGATTATGTGATTTTTGTTTTCATTCAGAATTTTCAGCCCGGAAATAAATATGAATATTGAGACTGCTGCTCCTATATAACCGTCGAGGTTAATTCCCGTAAGATGAGAAACAAACAGTGCAACAAGTACAGCGCCGGTTGAAACAACATCCGAAAGGCTGTCGGCAGACGATGCCATCATAACAGACGAATCAACAGCACGCCCGACAGAGCGGTAAAAAAAATACAAAATCAGCTTGAAGCATATAGAAACGACGAGGACACATACGGCAAGCAGACTGAATTCGGTCTCTGCGGGATGTATTATCTTATCAATAGAATCTGTAAACAGCTCAAAACCGATTATCAGAATAATAAAGGAAACGATGAGCGACGCAACGTATTCAAAGCGCTCGTGACCGAACGGATGGTCACGGTCGGCGGGCTTTGCCGAAATGCGAAAGCTAACAAGCGAAATTACGGATGACGCAGCATCCGAGAGATTGTTAAGCGCATCGGCGGTTATCGAAATACTTCCGGCAAGTGTTCCGGCAATGAATTTCCCGGCAAACAGAAGAAGGTTTATAGAAATACCAACGATGCTGGCAATTGTACCGCATGTTTTGCGGACGGATACATCGGTTGGATTGCGCTCTCCGATAATGCGCCTTACGATATAATCAAGCATAGTATCACCATACTGATTATACTACAACATACCCAAATTGTCAATCCGTCTTTATTGACAAACAGTCGTATTTGTGATAGACTGTTGAAAACACAGATACGGAGTATAATGGAGAAAGATCGACTGATGGAAAGCAGAAACGACGCGGGAAGTGCCAAATATATAAGAATGACGACTCAACCGGTCGAAAAGCTCGTTATGAAGCTTGCGGGACCGACAGTAATCAGCATGCTCGTCACGTCATTTTATAATCTCGCAGATACATTTTTCGTACGGCAGCTCGAAAACGATAGTATGGTCGCGGCGGTCGGGATTGTTCTCCCGCTAATGTCGATAATTCAGGCTCTCGGTTTCTTCTGCGGGCACGGTTCCGGCAATTATATATCACGAGCACTCGGCAGTCGCGATTTTGCCGATGCCGAAACAATGGCTGCAACAGGCTTTTTTTACTCCGTTTCGATTGGAACACTTCTCATGCTGGTAGGATTGATTTTCCGCAACCAGCTTGTTGTTATCCTCGGTGCCAAAACTGCCGCAACAACAGCCGGAACAATTGATTATATGCTCTACATATTGCTTGCGACACCGTTCATGATGGGCGCAATTGTGCTGAATAACCAGCTCAGAATGCAGGGCAACGCTTTTTTTGCAATGATAGGGCTTACCACCGGTGCGATTGTCAACATCATGCTTGACCCGATATTCATCTATAAACAAGGCGACACTCTTTTCGGCGGAGCCTTTTCAATGCCGTTCGGTCTGGGGATGGGAGTCGCAGGCGCCTCACTCGCCACCGGAGTCAGTCAGCTTGTCAGCTTCGTTCTCCTTGTAATTGGCATATCACGCAGCGACAACATCAAAATACGACTGAGCAATTTTTCGTTCAAAACGTACTATATAAAAAAAATCGTACAGGGAGGTCTTCCCTCTCTTGCCCGTCAGGGACTTGCAAGTGTTGCCACAACATGCCTGAATCACGCCGTAGGAATATACATAACAGGTGATGCGGCCATTGATGCCGTACAGGCGGCAATGACAGGCACATCCAAAATAATGCAGTTCCTTACCTCGGCGCTTATAGGCTTCGGGCAAGGCTTTCAGCCTGTTTGCGGTTTCAATTACGGCGCGAAAAAATACGATCGCGTCATCAAATCATATTTTTTCTGCGTAAAGGTTTCTGCGGTTTTTCTTGCGATCGTTGCCGTAATCGGTTACATCTTTGCAGAGCCTATTTCTTCTGCGGTCGCCGGAAGCTCGGCGCAGGCGGCTGAAATAGCTTCGTTTGCTTTCAGAACACAGCTTGTCGTTATGCCTCTCATGTCATGGGTAATGATTTGCAATATGATGCTTCAGAATATAGGTATGACGTTCCGCGCAACAATTGTTGCAATGGCAAGGCAAGGGCTTGCATTTGTACCCGCGGTATTACTGCTTCCATTCATTTGCGAAAAGCTCGGAGAGCCTCCGCTTCTCGGGATAGAGCTTGCGCAGGCGGTTGCAGATTTGCTTTCATTTGTGATAGCGCTCCCGATAGGACTTACAGTTATAAAAGAAATGCGTTTGGCAATGAAGAAAGAATAAGATATGGATATTATTGTAATCGGCGGCGGTGCCGTCGGAACATCGATTTGCTCACAACTCGCAAAGGAAGGTCACGACATAACGGTAATCGACTCCAAAAGCGCTCCTTTGCTTGAACTTTCCAATACCTGCGACGTTTTTACTCTTCAGGGAAACGGTGCAGATATTTCCCTTCTGAAACGTGCTGGAGCCGAAAAGGCTGACCTGCTGATCGCGGTCACTTCGGGCGACGAGGTCAATATCCTGAGTTGCTCTGCTGCCAAAAAACTCGGTACACGTCATACGATCGCACGTGTCCGCAACCCGGAATACTCGGGACTCGTGCAGCTGATGAAAAGTGAAATGAATCTTTCGCTTACGATCAACCCCGAACTTACTGCCGCTAAAGAGGTTTACCGCACTCTGCGATTTCCTGCTGCCGCAAAAATCGACACTTTCAGTCGCGGAAGGGTCGAGCTTGCGCAATTGACTGTCTACGATAATTCTCCGATATGCGGAAGCACTCTTATTGAGCTGAGATCAAAGCTAAATATACGTTTTCTTATATGCAGCGTCCTGCGCGGCAACGTGGCTTTTATTCCGAACGGCAGCTTTGTAATACAGCCAAAAGATATAATCTGCATAACCGCTCCCGATGACGAAATAACAGAACTGTTCAAAGCAATCGGTGCATACAAACAGCCCGTGCGCGATGTCATGATATGCGGTGGCGGCAGAACGACATACTATCTCGAAGCGATGCTGCAAAAGGGCAACATCAATTCGACAGTTATAGAGCGCGACAAAAATCTGTGCCATGAGCTTGCGGAGCAGTATTCCTGCACCGTCCTGAACGGCAACGGAACTGATCAGCAGCTTCTCATGGAAGAAGGGATAGACAAGGTTGATGCTTTTCTCGCGCTTTCGGACGTTGACGAAGAAAACGCCATAATGTCAATGTACGCTAAAAACCTCGGTGTCAGCAAAGTCGTAACGCTGATAAGTACAATGTCGTATATCGACTTTTTCAAAAGTGTGGGGCTTGATACTATTGTATCTCCGAAATCATCAACAACGGCATATATTCTGCGTTATGTTCGCTCCATGACCAATGTACGTGATTCCGAAATCGAATCCCTGCATAAATTCATGGAAGATAAAGTTGAAGCGCTTGAATTCAGCGTCAAGAGCGATATCGAAGATGTTACCGATATACCGCTCAAGAATTTGCGTTTGCGCCCGGACACACTTATCGCTTGTATTGTTCATCGCGACAAGATCATTATCCCGACAGGTAATGACGTTATTACAAAGGGCGATACAGTAATTGTTGTGACTTCGGGTGCAATAATCGACAGTATCAGGGATGTAATCACATGAATTACAAAATGATAAAATATTTCTTCGGAATAATGCTTATGCTTGAAGCCACATTCATGCTGATTCCAACGGCAACGGCTCTCATTTATTCGGAAGATATCACGCCATTTATAATAACAATCGGGATTCTCCTTTTCCTCGGTATACCATCGGTTGCATTCAAGCCGAATAATACGCGTATATACGCCAAAGAAGGCTTTATATGTGTTGCCGCAGCCTGGATACTGCTGTCACTTTTTGGCGCGTTGCCGTTTGTAATAAGCGGCGCTATACCGAACTATATCGATGCGTTTTTCGAAACGGTTTCCGGCTTTACAACAACCGGCGCAACCATACTGTGCGAAATCGAAAGTCTGCCACGAGGCATTCTACTCTGGAGAAGCTTCACACACTGGTTCGGCGGCATGGGCGTGCTGGTCTTCATGCTTGCACTCTTCCCTTCCGGCGACGGCCAGACAATACACCTCATGCGTGCTGAGGTTCCGGGACCTGTCAAGGGAAAGCTGGTTCCGAAGATCAAGCGTACAGCAATGATACTATACGGCATATACTTTGCGCTTACCGTGGTACAGACTGTTGCCCTGTTGTGTACCGGAATGCCTTTTTATGATTCTCTCGTGCATTCTTTTGCGACTGCCGGAACAGGCGGCTTTTCGGTAAAAAACCAGTCAATCATGTCTTATGAAAATCCTGCGGCAGAGTGGGTAATAGCGGTGTTCATGTTCATATTCGGCGTGAACTTCAACTTGTTCTATCTGATGTTGGTAAAACATATACGCGAAGTGTTGAAAAACGAAGAACTAAGGTCTTACCTGATAATTTGCCTTGTTGCCACAGGCGCAATAGCAATGAGTACATACAAGACTTTCGATGGCTTTGAACACTGTCTCAGAACATCTTTCTTTCAGGTGACTTCTATTATATCCACAACCGGATTTTCAACCACCGACTTCAATCTGTGGCATATATTCCCGAAGACAGTTCTTACGCTGCTGATGTTTATAGGCGCCTGCGCCGGTTCAACAGCAGGCGGTCTGAAAATATCTCGAGTAATGATACTTTTCAAAAGTATCAGACGTGAGATCAAACATATGCTGAAGCCGCGTTCGGTTAACATAATTCGCGTTGACGGTGAAGTTATACCTGAAGAAAACGTGAAAGCCGCGCTCAATTATTTTGCTTTATATATTGTTCTGATCATTCTTTCAACCGTGCTCATTTCAGTTGACGGACTGAGTATGGAGACTAATATAACCGCCGCCGTCACCTGTGTCAACAATGTCGGTCCCGGGTTTGATACAGTCGGACCTATGGGCAATTTCTCAACATATTCGGCATTTTCTAAAATTGTTCTGTCACTTGATATGCTTCTCGGACGTCTTGAAATAATGCCGATGTTTATTCTCTTTTCGCCGATGGCTTGGAAAAAAAGATAGGAGAACGCAATGAAAAAGAAACTGATATGTCTGCTTATTGCCTGCCTGCTTGTACTTACATCGTGTGAATACTTCGGCGATGATTTCTGGAACGGTATTCTGAGCGATGTCGCGGAAGAAGTGTCCCGTGCTTTTATTGACATAACGGATGAACAGTCGACTCCTACATATTCACGTGATGAAAATTGGCGCACACGTCCTTTCGCTGTCAGCAAGAACCTCAGCACACCGCCGCCTACCGACGAACGTCTTTTCGACCTCAACACAACGCTTGATTACATCGTTCTTAACGGCAATAAACCGTATTTCGATACAAGCAGTCTGCTCGCAAATGATTTCATGTTGCTTTCGGAATTTGACGATCTCGGCAGATGCGGCATGGCGATATCCTGCCTCAGCCTAAACACAATGCCTACAGAAAAACGCGACAGCCCGCGATATAACCCGACCGGCTGGAAGTCCATACAGTACGACGGTAAATATCTGTACAACCGTTCACACCTTCTCGGATTTCAGTTGACCGGTGACGGTTCAACACCCGAAAACATTATAACCGGCACGCGCCACTTCAACACACAATCAATGATAAAACTCGAAAACCAGGTCGCGAGCTATATAAAGAAAAGCGGCAACCATGTCACATTCCGCGTGACACCAGTGTTTTACAAAAATGAACTTGTAGCACGCGGCGTGATAATGGAGGCGTATTCCGTCGAGGACAAAGGCAAAGGGATTTGTTTCTGCGTTTTTGTGCGCAACGTTCAGCCGGGAATTATTATTGATTACGCAACAGGCGAAAGCGTTCAGGAAGAAATGAGCCGTACCGAATCAAAAGCGGCATAAATATACAAATAAAGAGGTCTACTATGAAAAAAACAGCATTTATCCTAGCGCTGGCGATGTTGCTCTGCGGTATCGCTCCTGCAGCGGTTTCCGCGGACAACCCCAGTCTTAATTCCGCACCGCGCGTAATACCGGCGATACGTGAATGGAAGCCGTCAACAGGCAAATTCGTTCCGAAAAATGGCATGCGTATTGTGCTGAATTCCGGAACCCGTATTTCCGACGAACTGAAAAAAATCATTTCCGGATATTTCAGTGATATCGTCGGTATTGAAATCTCATTTGTCACCGAAGATGTGCAAAGCGGTGACATCATTCTGACGCTTTCCGCCGAAACACCCGCAGAGACCGACGACGCACGCATTTCCGCTCTCGGAAATGAAGGCTACATCATCGATGTCAACGAAACCGCCAATATCTTTGCTTTTACATCGAAGGGACTGCTTTACGGAATTATCACGATCCTTCAGTCATATATTGCAGACGGTTTCATGCCGTGCGGTGAGGTGTATGACTACCCTTCATACCCTATACGCTCCGGAATGATTGATGTCGCAAGAGCATATGTACCGCTTGAATACGTTGAAGAAATAACAAAGTATTTCGCGTGGTTCAAGCTCAATGAAATCCATCTGCATATCAATGACACCGGCTCGGACGGCATCGGCTATTTTCGTCTTGAAAGCGACGTCCCGGGCTTGACGTCCGATGAGCATTATACGAAAGCGGAGTACCGCGAGTATCAGAAGCGTATGCTTGAATACGGCGTGGAAGTCGTCACCGAAATCGATACACCGGCTCACAGCGCATGTTTCAGCAAAGCTGTGCCGCAATATATGTTTGACGGGCATCACATTGATATAACAAATCCGGATGCCGTCGGTTTCATATGTGATCTGTGGGATGAATATATTACCGGCGATGACCCTGTTTTTGTTTCGAAAACCGTACATTTCGGCACCGACGAATTCCCTGACGGATACAATGAACAGATGCGAGCATTTACCGACACACTCATAAAACATCTTCGTTCAAGAGGATGTACTCCGCGTTTCTGGGGTTCATTCGGAGGTAAAGGGTTCAATGGCGAAACACCCGTAAGCGGCGATGCTCAGACAAATTTCTGGGCTGTTGAGCTTTCAGACTACAAAACGCTCTTCAAAATGGGCTATGATGTCATCAACACCTGCGGTCCGGTGCTTTACTGCGTTCCGGGCGGAAATTATGGTTTTGCAAATTATTACGATCTTCGCTCACTGTATTCAACATGGTTTGTGAACTATATGGGCTATAACGCTTCAACATCGGTTAAATATGACGATCCTCAGCTCAAAGGAGCATCGTTTGCCCTTTGGAACGACTTATGGTGCGACTGGGGCGGATTCTCGATTTTCGATATTTTTGATCGTCTGAGATATCAGATATGCCTGATATCTGAAAAAACCTGGTGCGGAGAGCAGACCCGTGAAATATCTGCCGACGATTTCATTTCACGTTTTGACATACTTTCGACAAAAAGCGGCGGAAGTAATCCGGGGCGGCATGAAGCTCTTCCGATCGATCAAACCAATGCAACGGGCATCAAATCAGTTGGTTACCCCTACCTGCTTACCGCAAATATCAATATTTCGGATTACGACACCGATCTGTTCTCAGGTGGAGACGGCAGACTTTATGTCAGCAACACCGGACGGCTTTGCTTTGATCGCGAGTCATATACGTTTACATACGGTGCGGTGATACCTAAAAACACCGATGTGAAAATTCAGCTTTACGCTGACCGCACACGCACTATGCTGATCGTTGACGACACATGGTACTATGCCCCCGTCAATTCGCGAAATCTCGCAGGTGACAAAAAGGGCGGTTCCACATTTGTGCTTCCGCTTGAAAGCGTTTCCTCATCGGTACAGAACTTCGAGATCAGTGAGCATACTTTTGATATTTCCGATATGCTCTATAACGCCAACCTTGCATTAGGCAAAAAAGTTACCGTCAGTGGTCTTGAAGTCGATTACGGCCTGAACGAGCCGCTCGCCGTTGACGGCAACACCGATACAAGGCTCTCGTTCGCACGTGATAAAGATGAGCAGTGGATGATTGTCGATCTCGGCACGGTCAGAGAAATCAACAAAGTCATAATCCGTTATTTCGAGCGCGTCTCAGCATATGAGATATATGTATCTGAAGACGGTGAAAACTACAAAAAGGTATACGATGTCTCCGGACTTGAGGAAGGGACGAGAGGTGACGTAGATACTGTTGAGTTTAATGCCGTGAATGCCCGTTATGTCAAGTATGTTCAGCTTAAAAGATGGTACTGTGCCGATTACAGCACATATTATAGCGGAGGCATCACTGAATTTGAGGTATATGGTCCAACTCCGGACCATACCGAGCTGATGAGCGAAGCGGAAATGATTGACGACAGTGCTGTCAGGACAGCCGTCCGTGAAATCAATAATTATCTGAAACGCAAAGAAATCTATGCACCGCACATAAACGGTCTGTATGACGCTCTTGCACTCGCTGTTGATAATTACAAAAATCCACCTGTTTCATCCCCGGAAGAGCCGTCGTCAGAAGCTGATTCTTCAGGAACTGTTACGTCAGATAGCAGTTCGAACTCACCGGAAACCTCTCCGAACGCAATAATGCCGATAGCAATAGGTGCGGCGATTTTAGCTGCCGCAGGCGTGATTATTGCTGTACTCAAAAAGCGAAAGAAATAATTGGTTGAGTGCACGGTAGCGTAGCCATTACGATGATATATTATTTTTCAGGTCTCTACCACACTGATAAAGCACGCAGAATTCATTTTCGAATTCTGCGTGCTTTGATTTTTCCCGATGTCTCCGATATTGTTATCGGATACCAGGAGCATATGGAACGTTTTGTTTCAGTGTCTTTTTCTGATTATAATGTTTATAGTGGGAATAAGCAGCACAATACACGCGGAAATCCATGCACCGGGGTCGGCAGCGCATACCGAAGCATATGCAAGGTGTGAGGCGTTTGCGTCAATAGGTGCTCCGTTTACGAGAGACGGCACGAAGGTGCAGATAAGAATGCGCGCCGCAAGTTCCGCGATGCCGGCACCGAGAACATACGCTGGCTTGCAGACTCCCTGTACTCCACTGCGTGTGACAAGCAGAAAACCGAGGAGCGGATATGTCATCATGTCGATATACAGGAATGTATTTCCGTACATTATTGTGGCATCATTGACCTTGTCGGCACTCATGAAAATGTACTGATACCAGCCGTTTCTCGCCATGAGAAGCGCGGCGCCGAGGCATATGAAGGAGATTATGAGCATCATGACAAGCGACTGAAGTGTTCCGCGTTTTATGCGATCGTATTCGCCTTTGCCGTAGTTTTGCGCGTTATAGCCGAGTACGGCAGCGCCGAGACCGTTGAAGAAAGCCATCAGAAAATTTATCAGCTTGTTTGCTGCGCCGTATCCGTTCTGTGCGGGAGTATCGGCAAGCATTATACCGCTTTCGGTGATATCAAATCTGACGACAGCCCCCTGCATGACGATTATTCCTATTGCAAGGATCGAGAACTGCAGACCGAGCGGCAATCCCTGAATGAGATGATTTTTCATCGATTGAAGGCTTACACGCCATTCGTCGCCGGATATGCGGAGTTTTTCGTATTTTGCAAAGGTATAGACCATGCAGGCGATGAAGCTGATGAACTGAGCAAGCACTGTTGCGATTGCCGCTCCTGCGGGACCCATTTTAAGAGGAACGAGAAACAGGAGATCAAGCCCAACATTGAGAGCGGTGGAAATCACAAGAAATACAAGCGGCGTCACCGAATCGCCGATCGAGCGAAGAATGCTGCATATAAAATTATAACCCATCTGCGCTGCGATACCTATGAAAACTATCAGGCAGTATGTATATGCGGCGTCATAGACTTCCCTGTTTGCAGGTGTCACGTTAATTATGCCGAGCATCCACGGAAGAAGTGCGATCGAAAGAATTGTGAGCAGGACGGAAATCGCAAACGAGAGATATATCTGTGCCGCAAAAGAACGACGCGTTCCCTTGGCGTCTCCGCGTCCGACGCATCCGGCTGTGATTACACTGAATCCGGCAGTACATCCGAAAGCGAACTGTAGAAATATAAACGTCAGAGGAAAGGTATCGTTTACTCCCGCGACTTCGCCGGCAGTCAGAACCTGTCCGCATATTATCGCATCTGTCAAAACATATATCTGCTGAAGAAGATATGAAAACATTATTGGCAAGGCGTATTTGAGTATTACCTTCCACGGAGTGCCTTCAGTCAGGTCCACCGGCTTTGAGATTCCGGAAAGGAACCTCTTTAATCCCTTTAACTTCAATGAGTTTTCCATTTGGTTCACCTCATGTGTGATTTCGAGAATATTATATTTAACACCGTGATTATTTCAATAGCCGATTTTCCCAATTTACTTCAAGTGCAATGGAAAATGCAAAGGTAAAGTGTCCAAATTCCCCGCAGACACGGATATGCAAGCGTCTTACCGGAAATTTACATATCAATATGATCTGCGGGGAACTGTTTTACTTATTTCTTATTTCGTTGCGTTTGATCTTGCCGCTGATTGTTTTCGGGAGAGACTCCACAAATTCAATTACACGGGGATATTTATACGGTGCGGTATGTGATTTGACGTAAGTTTGGATTTCTTTCTTGAGCTCTTCACTGGGTACGGTACCCTTTGTGGTAACAATCGTAGCTTTGACGACCTGACCGCGGACATCATCCGGTACGCCTGTCACGGCGCATTCGAGCACATAAGGAAGCTCCATGATGACAGACTCGATTTCAAACGGTCCGATACGGTAGCCGGAGGATTTGATGACATCGTCAACTCTGCCGACAAACCAGAAGTATCCGTCTTCGTCGCGCCATGCGGTATCGCCGGTATGATAGAAGCCGTCATGCCAGCAGGCGGCAGTCTGTGCCTCTCCGCGATAGTATCCGCCGAAGAGACCGACGGGAGTACCTTTTTCTGTGTTGATGACGATTTCGCCGACTTCGCCGGGCTTTGTTTCGTTGCAGTCAGCATCAACTATGCGCACATCATACTGAGGGTTGGGCAGCCCCATTGAGCCGACCTTGCAGTTGCTTCCGAAAAGATTGCAGACGGTAAGTGTCGTCTCTGTCTGGCCGAATCCCTCCATGATCTTGAGACCTGTGTATTCATAAAATTTATTGAATACCTCGGGGTTGAGCGCTTCTCCGGCTGTCGTGATATACTGCAGTGACGAAAGGTCATATTTTTCAAGCTCTTCCTTTATGAAGAAGCGATACATCGTGGGAGGTGCGCAGAAGGTGGTGATATTATACTTTGCAAACATGGGAAGGAGATCTTCCGCATGGAATTTTGTAAAGTCATAGACGAATACGGCGGCTTCACAGAGCCATGCACCGTACAGCTTACCCCAGAGTGCTTTGCCCCAGCCTGTGTCGGCGATGGTGAAGTGGAGTCCTTCGGGGTCGACGTTATGCCACCATGCAGCGGTTACGATATGTCCGAGAGGATATTCGGCGGTATGCATTGCGATCTTCGGATATCCCGTTGTGCCGGAAGTGAAGAACATGATGCAGGGATCATCCTTTGAAGTTTCGACACGCTCAAGGTGTTCGGATGCAGCGTTCATGCCGTCATCAAAGCTGTGCCATCCGTCTCTCTTGCTGCCGGCAAGAATCTTCAGGAAAGGCGTTGTTCTGCCATCAAGTGCAAGCTCAACCTGTTCGGCACAACCGTCTGTTTCGGTTGTTATGATGCCGTTTATGCATCCGGAGTCGAAGCGGTATTCGTAATCATGCTTTACGAGGAGAGAGGTTGCGGGTACGGCAACGGCACCGAGCTTGTGCAGCGCATTGATGGCAATCCAAAAATGCCAGCTGCGGCGGAGGACGAGCATGATACGGTCTCCGCGCTTTACACCAAGTGACATGAGGAAGTTCGCAGCCTTATTTGTAAGCCTCGATATATCGCCGAAGGTAAAGTCGATTTCTTCCTTATCTTTCGACAGCCAAAGCATCGCGCGTTTGTCGGGACATTTCTTCGCGAGCTCATCGACAACGTCGTAGCCGAAATTGAAGTTTTCCGGAACATTGAAGCTGACACCTTTGAGCCTTCCGTCAGGATAAAGCTCCTCATTCATGAAGCGATGATAGATGCAGTCATCATATCTGTGACGGTCGATCGCAGCCTTCTCCGCAGTCTGAGGAAGCATTACCGGCTCTTCCGCGATCTCAGCTTCGCCCTTAAATACTACTGCAAGAAATACACAGTCGTTGCCGCCGACGGCTATCATGCCGTGACGATGACCGGAATCATAAAAAACGCTGTCGCCGGGATGAAGTATCTCTGTATGGTCTTCAAGCTGTACTTTCATTTCGCCTGAAATGATGAAATCGAATTCCTGTCCTTTATGAGTCGAAAGAGCGACCGGGAGTTTTTCAAGCTGGGGATCGTATTTTGCCGTTACGACGAACGGTTCTGCCATACGGTTTTTAAGGAGCGGCGCAAGATGTCGATAATTGAATCCGGCACGTCTGCGAATCGGCATTCCTTCGCCCGCACGTGTTATGTTATAAAAGCTGAGCTTCGGATCGGAGCCGCTTACAAGTTCGGAAATATCCATTCCGAGCTTTGAAGCGCATTTGAAAAGGAATGTAAACGAAAAATCGTATTCACCCGTTTCAAGGCGCTCGTATTCAGATGCGGATACGCCTGCCGCCTCCGCCATATCGACCACGGTAAGCTCCGCGTTGTGCCGAGCCATTTTCAGACGTTCGGCAATTACCTTTGTTTGATTTTCCATGATTTTTACCTCTCTTTCCGAAAAAGAAAAGGTTCATCTGCAAAGAGATGAACCTAAAAATCCACAACCACTCCTGCAAGCGTCAAGCAACGCCTTTTCGTTATACGGTGAAAAAGACCGTCGCCGCTTACTTGAAATTTCAGCAACGCTACTCAGGGGTGATAAGCAACATCGGACGACCGCTGTCTCGCACCAAACGACAGCTCTCTGAAAGACGTTTGCGAAGTGCTCTTGTCCCCGTCAAAGTATTTGTGTATTCATTTGCCTGTATTATATCACCGTATATTCGTGCTGTCAATCGTTATTTTGACGTATTTATTGCACTTGCTTCACTGTTTTCCTGCAAAGAGTAACGAATATTGCTGATTATTATACAGCCGTCGCAGACTTCGACGGGAAAATCAGCGACCAGACCGCCATCGATCGAATAATTTTCGATATGTATCTTTCCGTCAAAAATATAGTACCTTATCTGATACACTTCGTTTCCGATGTATTGCTGTCCGAAGCCGTCTTTTGAAAAGTAATAGCCGACAGGCATTTCATCGGATATATATGTTCCTTCAATCGTAGTTGCTCCTTCGGGAAGCGTCACCTCGGTTCTGTCGCAGCCGAAAAGTGCCGCAATGCAAAGCAAAAAAATAAGCGGGAAAAATATTG
>ERZ857840.1222-NODE-1222-length-30404-cov-9.204191_pt1 | contig 30404 bp, 16 predicted proteins | sample MGYA00519760_ERZ857840 | MGnify/ENA primary metagenome ERZ857840 (study PRJEB31778, sample SAMEA3449371) | human gut metagenome | biome: human gut; feature: human-associated habitat; material: faeces | place: United Kingdom | collected 2010/2012 ... | reverse complement strand
AGACCCGCAAGGCTCTTGCCGGAGGCAAGGGAGAACCGGAACCGGATCCGTTGCGCCTGCAGCAAATCAAAGCCGGAAAGAGGAGCAAGCGTATACTCTTTACTGTCGTTCAGGGTGATATTCTGGTACTGCGGCATTCTGTAAAAGCCGCCCTCGACTTCGCAGTATTCCTCGCAGACGCGGTAGAACCGGACTGTTCCGCCGCTATACCAGAACGCGCTGTCTTTCCCGTTTGTCAAATAGCCGTTTTCATCCACCGAGTATCCGTCGGACAATCTGGCGGGGGTATACAGCAGAGTGGTGCCGTAGGGCGATTTGAAGCGGACGAATCCGGAGATGGTATGCGGCGGCAGCACCCTGTCCGCCTCGGCGGCAACGGTGATTTCGTCCACCTCGTACACCGTTCTTCCGTCTTTCAGCACCGAAAGGGTGTAGGTGCCGGCGGAAAGCCCGTCAAAGGAGTAGAAATTCGTTTCCGATTCCGTCAGGACGGGCATGGTATAGGTCGCGTTCCGTTGCTTGCCCCGGAGGACAATCTGCATATTGCCCGCGGCGGCTTTGGCGAACGGCGCGTTACTCACGGTCAGCGCGATGGAAACGCTCGATGCAATCAGGCACGGGAAGCCCTCCGCCGCCCGCTCGGCGACGACGGCACCGTTTTGGTAGGCGGTTACCTTGACCGACCGGATTTCGTAGACGCGGCTGAGCTTCCACAAGCCGTTCCATGCCGCACCCGCGTTGCCGAGGTCTATGGTTCTGACCTGCTCGGTCGTCTTGTCATCCAGCGTTTTGTATACGACGGTTGCAACGACGCTGTCGATGCCCGCGCCGATCACGGCACGTATACCGAGCGTTCCGCCGGTAATGGCGCCCTCGCGGTTGCGGTCCAGCGTAACGTCCAGTTTGTCGATGCTCCAGCCGTCGGGCGTTTTTGCCTTGACGGTCACGCTTGCGCCGGACTCATTGCCCGCGCCGTCATACGCTGTTATGCGGTAGGAGTATTCCGTACTGACCGCAAGACCTTCGTCGGTGAAGGTGCGCCTCGCCGTGTCCCGGATCAGCACGCCGTTGCGGTAGACGCGATAGCCTGCCACGCGGACGTTATCCGTCGCGCGCGTCCAGGTCAGTATGACATTCGTGCCGCTCACCTGCGCTCTGACCGTTGCGGGAGTGGTGGGCTTTTCTGTGTCAGGGGAACCTGTCGGCTTGCCCATGGCGGAAACCGCAGTGCTGCGCTTGCCGGCAGCGTTCTCAAAGATCAGCTCATAGGTGTAGACCCGCGCGCTGTCCAGATGACTGTCGGTATAGGCGGTATGCGTCTCTGACAGGAAGCCGAGCGTTTCGCCGTCGCGCGTGATCCACAGCTTGCCGGTTCCGACCGGTGCATCCCACGTGAGCTTCAGCTCACCTGCCGCGCCGTTGACCACCCGGAAGCCGGTGATGGGACTGACGGTGGAGGAGATGCTTTCCACGCGCTTTTCTGCGGTCGCGTCCGGTTCGTCCGGAAGCGTCGAAAGCGCCGAGAAGGTATAGCTTCCGTGTTCGGTCAGCGGCACGCTCAGTCTGTATATGCCGCTTTCGGGAAGTGTCACGGGAGTGAGCGTTTTGGAGGCGCCGCCCGGCGTCGTATAGGAAACACGCACGACCGCACCTGCTTTGCCGCCGATGGTCAGGATCACGTCATCTGCCGCCGAATCGGCAGCTGTCAGCGTGACAAAGTGCGTGCTCGGCGCTTCGGACACAACAAAGGAAAACCGGGATTCCTGTGCGGCAAGCACGTTTTCGGTATCGTCCTTGCTGCCCGGGTCGCCGTCAAAGGAGACGACCGCTTCATATTCACCCACTTCGAGCTTTCCGAGGCTGAGTCCTGTCCAGTCGGAGAAGGTCTTTTCCTGCCAGGTTCCGCCTGCTTTGCGGTATTTTATCCTGAGGACGTACTGCGTTACCTCCCCCGTAGTTCCCGTTTTGGGATCGTCGCCCGTGGAGCGATACAGATCCGCAATACGCAGTCCACCCGTGACGGTGGCGTGGAGGTCGATGAGAACATCCTCTGCCGTTGTAAATTCGCTCTGCGCGGGAGACGCAAGGAAGGCTTCAATCCCCCTGCCGTTGATGGTGAATTCCGTCTGCTCCAACGGGAGCATGACCTTGTAAACAATACCGCCCCGCCAGTTGAAGTTGTATGAGGTCAGCTTTGCATACAGCGCGGTAACGCCGCTGTCCAGCAGGAGCTTCTGAGAACGGTAGACCGAGATATCCCCTTTCTCGCTGTTTGGCATCTCCTGATTGCCGAGTATGGGAAGAAGGGTGACGCGCGTATCCTCGCTGTTGTTGTTTACGGTGTACTCCCTGAATTCTTCCCCCTTGAGAATGAGCGTTGCACCCTCGGCAGGGACATCGACATGACGGTAATAAACCGCAGCTATGTCATTCTTGTAATCAATTGTAAAGCCGCCGACGTAATACGATCCGACCGGAACACCGCCCTGCACGCTGACCGCGAAGGTGTGACCGCCGTACTCCACAAACAGCGTCGGGGCATACACTTGGTTGTCCTCGCTGCCGAGGCAGACCCGCAATGCGCCGAACTCCAGATCCGGGACAGCTATTGTCCGGGTCGGATTCTCGGGGTCATACCGGAAGTAGTCAAAATATGTCACGCCTCCGCCCTTGCCGCCGAGCGAAACCGACACGAACACCTCCGTGGTCGCGTCCCAGCTGCTCGCATCAAGGAAAAGGGTGCGCGAGCCATCGTCGCCGCGTTCGTTGCCGATCCTGGAGGGCGTTTCAATCTTCCCGTTGCGGACAATCATGGCTTCGCCATACACATCGCCATCCCCGTTGAAGCTCTCCATGCGGATTGCCATCATTTTGCCGAGCCTGACGTGGACAGTTCCGGTTGCCTCGTTGAACTGATAGGGCAGATAGCCCGTGTACGGCGCGTCGCTTGGACCAAGCGCGGTATCCAGCGCGAACCGGGCAGTCAGAATATAGTCGCACTCCGCAATCGGCATTTGCGGCCAGTTGTTGTTGCCGGATTCCAGAATGCCGTTGTCCGGATCAAACAATCCGCCGCCGTATTTGGAGTAATACTCTTGTGTGTCCGCAGGGTTTGCGCTCTTCATACTGAAAGAGTTGGCGTTTCCGAAGCGCCATGTGTCCGAGTCGGGGAACGCTTCCATCTGTACCTCGCCGCCGACCAGCAAATTGCCCCTGTTATCGACAGCCTTTGTATCCACGGTCGTCTTTTCGCCGTAGACCAGTGTATCCGCTCCGATATCAAGGGTTGTGATGATCCTTGTGGGGTCGAAGTCGATTACCCCCATTGAGCTGACATCGACTTCCCCGAGCAGATGCGTCACATGATAGTACCTGTATACGGTTTTCCAGGATCCGCCGGCAGATTGATAGGTCATGCTGATGCGGTCGTAAATGCCGACTGCAAGATGCTGCATTGCGGGCGACAGATATACAGTCCGGATTTCCTTTTCGTAGGCACCCAGCGATACGCCGTCGCGCGCGGTGCGGAGCTGACTTCCCGAGGCGGCGATTGTCCAGCGGTCGCCTTCACCGAGGGAATCCACAGAGGTGACGGTTACTTCCTGCGCCGCGTCGATATCTGCCGCGAGCGATATTTCCATTTTGTTGCCGTCCTGCACGGCGGTTGCAAGAATCAGGTAGCGCCTTTCGGCATCCCGGACGAGGAAGCGGAATTCGCCGTCCGAGAGGCAGAGCGTCAGGTCGCCTGCGGCGTCGGTCACGCCGACCTGGATTTCCGTATCCCCGTAGCAGAGGAAGACGTCCGCCCGGGCAAGCGTTACCGCATCACTGCGGAAGTGCAGCGTTGTCTTCTGCACCTCATCGCCGCCGAGTATGATCTCCGGTGCAAAGGCAGTCGTTTTGATGTAGACCATATCGTCCTTAATAAACGAAAATGTCAGCAGACCGCCGCACTGGTCGAACAGCTGTTTAGCGACCACGAGGTCGGGGCTCAGGGCGCTTCCTGCCGTCGCGACGAACTCTCCCGTTTCGGCGTTGCGGATCGTGACCTCACCGGAAATCTGGCTTCCGTCTGCATCGTAGATGTATACATTGGCTGTCGTTACCATCAGGCTGTTGCGGATAATGGCGGTGTACTCCGAAAAATTTATCACCGTCGTTGCATCCTTGCCTGCCGCCGCTTCCGCCGCCGTGCGGTAGAAAATCTTCAGCGTGATTTCGCCGTCCTCAAAGGAGGAGGTGTCAAGCGTAAATATATACTCTGTTTGCGCCGTTTCCGTTTTGGCGACAGGCGCGGAGGTATACAGCACCGTGCCGTCCGCTTTGCAGGCGACCAGTGTTGCGTCCTTGGCAAGTGAAGCGCCCATGGTGAGCTTTCCGACAATCTCCGCCGTGCCCGTCAGTACATTGCGGCACGCGATGCTTCCCTGGATCGTGACGCGCGTCGCCTTTATGGCGTCGATAAACGCCTCCTTGACGCTGTCCTGCATGTACGCCATGTCGTTGAAGCGGTAGACGTGGTAGGTTTGATAGGAATCGGTCTGCCCGCCGTGACCGTATACGTAAAAATTCTTTACGGCGTTGATTGCTTCGGGGTTCGTCCTGCCGCCGAGCAGGGAGAACATGACAGCCGTATAGCCCGCAATCGCCGCGCAGGAAGCGGAGGTGCCGGTGAAGGTGGTGTATCCGCCGCCGCGGTCTGTCGTAAACAGAGCGCGCCCCGTATGACCGACATAATCAATTCCGTTTCTGTCTCCCTGCTTGTGCTTGAAGGAGTAATAATCGTTGGTAGCTAGGCTGTAATCTCCGCCGAGGACCGGGTAGGCGCCTGCCAGATCGGCGGGATAGAAGCCCTCATAGGTCTCCCGGTAGAGCATATCATCGGTGTTTCCGCCCGCGCAGAGCGCCAGCACATTCTGCCTGCGCGCATCGCGGATGGCATTGGCAAGTGCGGTCGGGTAGTAGGCGGTCTTTGCGCCGAAGGACATATTCAGGATGTCTGCGCCGTTGTCGATCGCCCAATAGATGCCGCAAACGACATCGGATATTCTACCGTTTCCGTTCTCGTCAAGTACGCGCACAGGGATCAGTTCCACCGGGAACCTGCCTGCCATGCCGCTGAATCCCAGGCCGTTGTCTGCCTCGGCTCCGATAAGACCGGCGACCTTTGTGCCGTGCCCGTCCGCACCGACGTCGGAGTTGACGCCCTTGGAAATTACCTCATCGTTGATAGCATCGTAGCCCGTGACCACACGGTTGGCGAGATCCTCGTGGGTCGCGTCAATGCCCGTGTCCAACACGGCAACGCGCACGGTGTACAGCGAACTGAGTCCTGCTTCATCGCCCACTTCACCCATGAACTTAAGAAAAGGAGCGGACACCTTCGTCTTGCTCATATCGGGGTCGGCAGGCATCGTTCCGAAGTCCTCGGCAATGCCCGCCGCCGCCAGCGTATAGTTGTAGGTGACCGACTCGATGTTCGGCATTTTTTCATAGCGCACAGCTTCCGCGTAGGAACCGTCTACCAGCAGCATGTTGCCGCCGAGTGTCCGCCCACCGTATACTGCCCTGAATACCTCAAGCGCGCCTGCACTTGAAAATTCAAGGATCAGTCCGTCGCTGTCGCCTGTCGGGTATTCGACCTTCGATGACGCCACATCGACCGCCTCTGCCACAGCCTGCATCGGGATTACGCCGAACAGCATGATGACGCTGAGCATCAGGCACAGTGCTTTCGTGAGTTTCCTGTTCATAACCATGTTCCTTTCCATGATGGTGTAATCACTTTCGTGCGTTTCCGGACTGTCCGTCCGCTTCGGCAGTGCCGGAAAACGCACCGGGAACCTGCTTCCGATGTAGCGAGGTGCCCTGTGGGTTGCTTGTATTCAGTATAGCATAATTTTGACTGTTTTTCAATAGGATGTTTATATATATTTGAACGTTTTGTGTGCATATGGTGTTCGGACAGGACAATAAAAGCGATTGCCACCGCCCGGATATCCGGGCAGCGGCAATCGCGTAGGTTTCAGGGACTCCCCACGGAGTCTCCCGTTATTTATATGCAGGTTATATGCAGGCATACCGGCGGTGCGGACACCGCGTGACGCCGTGGGCAGGTCACCGGATCCGCACACGGAAGCTCTTCCCGCATCGGGGACAGCGGACGGTATGCTTGCCTGCCTGGCGAGGCAGACGCAGTACCGAGCGGCAGGCGGGGCAGGCACGGAACACGTGCGTTTCCGTGTCTGCCGGACGCGGCGTGCGTTTACAGTTACAGAAGGGGGATTTCACCTTGCTCAGGAAACAGAGCCATGCGGCGTTCTCGCGCTGGCGGGCGGCGATGTTCCGCGACAGGAAGCGGCAGACCGACCAGACCATTGCCCCGACCGACAGCACGTACAGTACCGCGCCCGCAATGCGGAAGCCGGGCAGGGAAGTGCCTGCTCCGACAACGCTCAGAGCGGCGCCGACAAACAGCGCGACCAGTACGAAAATCAGTAACGCGCTGTACAGAGCATCGTTGCGGGCGTACCGCCCCATGAAGAACCGGGTAAGCTTCCCTCGGAAATCAGCCATGTACAGCCTCCCCTCCGGTGCCCGTGCGTTTGGCGTTGGCGAGCATCAGCTTGATGCGGTTTTCCTGATTGATCTGCGTAGCGCCGGCGTCGTAGTCGATGGCGACCAGATTGACTTCCGGATGCCGCTCCTTGATAGGCTTCATCATGCCCTTGCCCACGATGTGGTTGGGCAGACAGCCGAAGGGCTGTGCGCAGACGATATTGCGCACGCCTTCGTCGATCAGTTCCAGCATCTCGGCAGTCAGCAGCCAGCCCTCACCCATTTTCATGCCCATACCCATGTAGCCCGCCGTCATGGTGGCGGTATGGCGGAAGGAGGTCGGCGGCGTGAACAGGTCGTTCTCCCGGATGGCGCGGATCAGATCGTCCTGCTTGTGCAGGAAGAAGCGATATGCGATCTTATAGATGCGGGACTTGAAAAAGCGCAGTCCGTACAGTTTGTAGTCCATGATGGAGTCTGTGATGGAGTACAGGAAGAAGTCCACCAGCCCGCCCATGACAGGTTCGGCGCCCTCGGAGATCAGGAACTTTTCCAGCTGATTGTTGCCCAGCGCGGAGAATTTGACGAATATCTCGCCCACGATGCCCACCTTGAGTTTGGGTGCCGTCCGGCGGGCGCCGACGCCGTCAATGGCGGCGAAGTCCGCGATGATGCGGCGGTAGGTTGCCTTGACATCACGGTAGCGCAGGCGTCCGGAGGTCATCTCCTCCGCCAGACGGGTGCTCCACTCGTCCGCGAGTGCCTCTGCCGTGCCGGGAACGGTTTCGTAGGGGCGGCACTGATTGAGTAGGAGCATGATGAGATCTCCGTACAGGATGGCGTACAGTCCTTTTTGCAGCAAGGGGAGCGTGATTTTGAAGCCGGGCATCTGCTCCAGTCCGACCGTGTTGAGCGAGATGACCGGTACATAGGCGTAGCCTGCCCGGATCAGCGCCTTGCGCAGCAGCGCGATGTAGTTGGAGGCGCGGCAGCCGCCGCCGGTCTGCGTCAGCAGCAGGGCGACTTTGTGCGGGTCGTACTGTCCGCTCTCCAGGGCGGCGATGAACTGCCCGACGATCAGAATGGCAGGGTAGCAGGCATCGTTGTGGACGTACTTCAGCCCGGCATCAATGACCGGGCGGCTGTCGCCGTGCAGTCCGATCTCCAGCGGCTCGGTCTTGTAGCCGAACCGCGCGAACACGCGGGACACGATGCGGAAATGGCGCGGCAGCATGGTGGGCATGAGAATGGTATAGGTCTTGCGCATTTCCTCGGTAAAGATGACACGCTCCGGTTCGGCGTTCCGATCCGGCGTGTCGCATCCGGCACATCCGGCGCAACCGGAGCCGTCAGCGCCCGCGCAGGCGGTGCGCCGGTCTTTCGACGTCTCAGGCATGGTTCTGTCCTCCCTTCATGGCGGAGCGCGACGGCGCGGCAGAAGTCTGTGCCGTCTGCCCGGCGGTTGCGTCCGGGAGCGAATGCGGCTTTTCCGCCAGCTCCAGCGCTCCGATAAGGCTCCGCAGACGGATAGTCACGGCGCCCAGATTGGTGATCTCGTCAATCTTGATCTGCGTATACAGCTTGTCGCCGCGCTCCAGTATCTCCCGCACCTCGTCCGTCGTGATGGCATCCAGTCCGCATCCGAAGGAAACGAGCTGTACCAGCTGTACATCCGGGTGCGCAACGGCGTACCGCGCGGCGGCATACAGGCGGGAATGGTACGTCCACTGGTTCAGCACATGGACAGGCGCGGGTTGAGTCAGTCCGGTGATGCTGTCCTCTGTCACGACGGCAAAGCCGAGAGATGTCGCCAGCCGATCGATGCCGTGCCCGATCTCCGGGTCGATGTGATACGGTCGCCCGGCAAGGATCATGATGCGGCTCCCGCGCTCTCTCGCCCACGCGACGGCTGACTCCCCCTCGCGCCGGATGTCCGCCATCCAGGCTTCGTAGGCAGTCAGTCCCGCCTGCACGGCGCGGCTTATCTGCCGGTGCGTAAAGCCGCCGAAGCGATCCTTCAGCAGGCGGTACAGCTCCTTCGCCAGCTGCCTGCTGTCGTTGATATTGAGGTAGGGGTACAGGAAATTGACACCCTGCAACGAGTCCATGTTGCCTGCCAGCAGTTCGGAGTAATAGGCAACCACGGGACAGTTGTAGTGATTGTCCCCGGTGTGTTCGTCCATGTTGTAGGTCAGGCAGGGGTAGAAGATCGCGTCCACGCCGCGCGCAATCAGATCCTCCATATGCCCGTGCATCAGCTTGGCGGGATAGCAGGCGGTGTCGGACGGAATGGAGTACTGTCCGCGCAGGTACAGACTCCGCGAGGAAGGACCGGAGAAGATCACCCGGAAGCCAAGCTCGGTGAAGAAGGTGAACCACAGCGGTGCCAGCTCGTACATACCCAGTGCCAGCGGCAGACCGACTGTGCCGCGTCCGCCGTCGCGGGCGGATTCCGCCAGCGCCTCGATCTTTTCGCGCTTGTAGCGGTGCAGGTCGGGGACGATATCGACGCCCTCGGGCAGTCTTCCGCCGGCACCGCGCTCGCACTTGTTGCCGGAGATGTACTTTTCTCCTCCCGCAAAGGTGTTGATGATAAGGTGGCAGTTGTTGCCGCACCCGTGGCAGGTGGCTGCCTTGGAGGTGTGCGTGAAGGCGGCGACGCCCTCGGCGGACAGGGTGGAGGACTTCTCAAGTCCCAGCGAACGGGCGTACAGCGCCGCGCCGTAGGCGCCCATCAGTCCGGCGATGCCGGGACGAATGACTTCCCGCCCGATCTCGCGCTCAAAGGAGCGGAGAACAGCGTCGTTGAGGAAGGTGCCGCCCTGCACTACGATCTCGTGCCCCAGCTCATCGGCACTGCTGGCGCGGATGACCTTGTAGATGGCGTTCTTGACGACGCTCCGGGAAAGACCTGCCGAAATGTCGCCGACACTGGCGCCGTCCTTTTGCGCCTGCTTGACCGAGGAATTCATGAACACGGTACAGCGTGTCCCCAGCTCGACCGGCGCCTTTGCAAACAGACCCAGCCGCGCGAATTCCTCCACGCCGTAGCCCATGGATTTGGCGAAAGTCTCAATGAAGGAGCCGCACCCGGAGGAGCATGCCTCGTTGAGCATGATGGAGTCGATGGCGTTGTTGCGGACCTTGAAGCATTTGATGTCCTGCCCGCCGATATCCAGGATGAAGTCCACGTTGGGATTGAAGTAGCGGGCGGCGGTGAAGTGCGCCATGGTCTCGACCAGCCCCCGGTCGATGTGAAAGGCGTGACGGATCAGCTCCTCGCCGTAGCCGGTGACGCAGGAGCCTTTGATGGTGATATGATCGCCGCACAGGCGGTATATTTCGGTGAGCTGTTCCTGCACGATGCTGACCGGATTGCCCCGGTTGGAGTCGTAGTAGGCGTACAGAATCTCCCCGTCCCTGCCCATCAGCACCAGCTTGGTGGTGGTGGAGCCGCAGTCGATGCCCAGGAAAGCATCGCCGCTGTAATCCGCCGGGTATACCGCCTTGGCGGTCGCGCGGTTGTGGCGTTCGCAGAATGCGCGGTACTCCTCCTCGGAGGCGAACAGCGGCGGGGTGTGCGCCGTTGTGGGCATGGAGCGGCAGGATTCCTCCACGTCAGCGAGCAGAGCGTCCATATCGGTTTCCCAGTCTTGTCCGGCGGCGTACAGTGCCGCGCCCAGCGCGACCGACAGCCGACCGTATTCCGGGAACAGTGCGTGTTCGTCATCCAGCTTCAGCGCTTCCCGGAATGCCGCGCGCAGTCCCTGACAGTAGTACAGAGGACCGCCCAGGAACATGACTTTTCCTCCGATGCGCCGTCCCTGCGCCAGTCCGGCGATGGTCTGGCTGGCAACAGCGGCATAGATGCTGGCGGCAATGTTTTCCTTGGCGGCACCCTGATTCAGCAGTGGCTGGATGTCGGTCTTGGCGAATACGCCGCACCGCGAGGCGATGGGGTAGATGCGCGTGTGGCGCAGGCTCAACTCGTCCATTTCCTCAATGGTCAGGTCAAGCAGGGTAGCCATCTGGTCGATGAAGGCGCCCGTGCCGCCGGCGCAGGTGCCGTTCATACGTTCATCCAATCCGCCGTCGAAGAAGATGATCTTGGCATCCTCCCCGCCCAGTTCAATGACGGCGGATGTGTCCGGTTCCAGCCGGCGCACGGTTTCGGCCGTGGCAAAAACCTCCTGGACGAACGGGATATTTGCCGCGCGTGCCAGTCCCAGCCCGGCGGAGCCGGATATGGCGACGCGGACGCGTCGATTCCCAACCAGCGGCTGAACGCGCCGGAGCAACTCCAGCGTCTTGGGACGCACCTGCGAAAAGTGCCGCTCGTAGCAGGAGTAGACCAGCCGCCCGCTCCCGGCTGGACATCCCGCCTCGCCGCAAAAGACGACGATTTTAGCGGTCGTGGAGCCGATATCAATGCCGATAACGGCGATCTCGCCGTCGCCCATGGTCAGCGATCCGGGGACACCCGATGACTGCAATGCCGTTTTGTTTTCCGTTTCGATCTGCATATGTGAATCTCCTGTTTCCCGGCAGGGGGACGCCTGTCGGGTTTCCTGACAAAATACCTTCTTATATGGTACCACGCAAAAATGAACCCCGTATAAACTGCCCGCGACGCAGTGTAAATTTTTCTGCGAAACAGAATCACCCGGAGGCATATATCCTCCGGGTCACTGCGGTTTGTTCGGGATCACGCTTTGCTGAACGGCAATTTTTCCAGCTCCGCCCGGCTGTACCGGTAGCGGTTGCCGCAGAAGCGGCAGACGATCTCCAACTCCTCTGGTTTTCCCTCGGCGACTTGCTCCGCCAGCAGTTTTTCCACCTGAGCGCGCCCCAGCGATGCCATGACGGCGTCCATCCTCTGCCGGGAGCAATTGCAACGGTAGCCGACCTCCAGCTCGTCGAAAATATCATACGGGATACCCTGCAATGCGACATCGGCAATAGCGCGGTTGTCCATCCCGTCTCCGATCATGCGGCTGATGCGGGACAGGGCACCGGCGTTGCGCTCCAGTTTGGTGATGGTACCCTCATCGGCAAAGGGGAGCAGCTGGATGAGGATGCCGCCTGCCGCCCGGCAGGAATGGTCGGTGTCTACCAGCACGCCCAGCGCACACAGCGTGGGGATCTGTTCGCTTTGCGCGAAGTACCCGGTCACGTCTTCGGCGATCTCGCCGCTGGTCAGCGGAGCCGAGCCGACCTCGGGCTGTTCGCCGCCCAGATCCTTGATGACCTGTACCAGCCCGTTGCTGCCGACCAGCCCGCCGACATCCAGCTTTCCGTCTGCGCGGAGCGGCAGATCGGCGTTCGGATTCTGTATGTAGCCGCGAACATTGCCGCGCCAGTCGCTGACGGCGAGTATCCGCCCGGCGGGACCCCCGCCGTCGATGGACAGCGTCAGGGTATCGGTCTCCTCACCCAGCATACAGCCCATCATGGAGGCGACCGTCAGCGTGCGCCCCAGCGCGGCGGTTGCCGTTGGGGACGGAGTGTGGCAGCGTATGGCGCTGTTTACGATGTCGGTTGAATGGATGACGTGGATGCGGGCGCTCCCGTCCTGCGTCATGGCTCGAAGAATTTTACTCATGATACTCCGTTTTTCCTTTCCGTACCGTGTCCGTCCGGGCACAGGTACCAGTCCCCGGTCTTGCGGGTGCGGGCAACGATGTGCCAGCGCGTATCGCTTTCCCCGGCGGGAGTGAAATCAAACCCGCCGAAGATGCCGCACAGGTCAAAGCCGGCGCGATCCAATGCCGTTTCCAATTCCCCGCGGCTGAAGCAACGCTCGGTCTGCTCCTCGTCGGTGCGGACATAGCGCCCGTCCTTCTCCTCCCGGAACACCGAAAGGTAGAAGCGGCACAGGTGCGTGCCGGGGTCGTACTCGTTCTGCCAGCCGCAGTATACCGCCGGCGCGCTCGGTTGTCCGTCTGCCGCCGGGGCGGTATCCTCCAGTATATAGGCATTTCCGCCGTAGACCTTTTCAAAGGTTATGGGGCTGTTTACATCAAAGACCAGCAGTCCGCCCGGCGCGATATACAGGTACAGGCAGGCAAGGCAGGCGTCCAGGTCGCCGTCTCCGCACAGGTAATTGATGCTGTCCAGACAGCAAACGGCGGCGTCAACCGTGCCGTACAGTTCAAAGGAGCGCATATCCTGGCAGAGGAAGAGCGGTGTCGTCACCCCGGCGGGCAGCTCGTCCGTTCCCGCTTCGTCCAACAGCCGGATCGTGCGTTCGGTGCTTTTGCGGTACGCCTCGGCAAGCATATCCTCACTGCCGTCAATGCCGATCATGTCATACCCCCGATCGGCAAGGGGGAAGGTCATGCGCCCCGTTCCGCAGGCGAGATCCAGCACGATGCGCGGGCGCGCGGGCAGGAAGCGGTCAAAGCACGCCTCCAGAAAGGCACTCCAGCGCCCGTAGTCTATCTCCCGGTTGAGGCAGTCGTACACGCCTGCCAGCGCCTGATAGCCGCTGTACACGGTCAGCTCCGGTCGGTGCCGTCGCCCGACTGCTCTGCCGCGTCCAGACGATCCAGCACCTTGTTGTAGCCATCGTTTCCGTACTTGAGACAGCGGTTCACGCGGCTGATGGTGGCGGTGCTGAGTCCCGTCCGTGCGGCGATGTCCGTATACACGCAGTTGTTGCGCAGCATCCGCGCCGCCTGCATCCGGCGGGACATTTCCTGCAGTTCAGAAACTGTGCACAGATCCTCAAAAAAGCTGTAGCAGTCCTCGACTGTTTCCAGCGTCAGGATGCCCCGGAACAGGCAGTCCAGTTTTTCGTCCTTCAGTTTGCTCGGCATGACTGTATTCGTCCTTTCGCGCGCAGACGGCGGCACCGACCTGTGCGTCTCCGTCTGTTTTTTGGGGGTTCAGCAGGGTTTTCTGCTTTTGCAATTTTTGCGGCAGAGGCTTTCCGAAACTTTCCCGTTCTTCTCCCTGCGGCAGACCTGCTATGCTGTAACAGTATAGCACATTCCCTCGCTGAAGTAAAGAAGAATTTGTAAACTGTCAGGGCGGCTATCCTTCGCGAAGAAAAGCCGGGGACTCCTGGTGGGAAGTCCCCGGAAAACCATTACGATAATGGTCGCCCGGAGATGCCGCGTGGCGGTTCCGCCGGGCATCGCGGAGCCGATTCCGCCGCGCCCTCATATTCCGAGGCACAGCGATGCAATGCCGAAATAAACCAGTAGAGTCAGCGTGTCCACAATGGTGGTGAGGAACGGACTTGCCATGACAGCCGGGTCAAAGCCAATCTTCTTTGCGCCGATCGGCAACAGTGTGCCGATGAGCTTGGCAATCAGGATCGCCGTGGCAATGGTCGCGCAAACCACCAGTGACACGCGGACATTTTCCCACGTGAAGTGCAGGCGGAAATCCACCAGCATGGTTTTGACAAAGCAGGCGGTTCCGACGGTCGCGCCGCAGAGCAGTGCCACACGGAACTCCTTCCACAGGATCCGCAAGACGTCGGACGGCTCAATATCGCCGACCGACATACTGCGGATAATGGTCACGGAGGTTTGCCCGCCCGCATTTCCGCCGGTATCCATCAGCATGGGAACAAAAACGGTCAGTATCGGGAGTGCCGACAGCGCACCCTCAAAATGCCCCAGAATCGTGGAAGTAAAGGTCGCGGATACCATCAGCAGCAACAGCCACGGGATGCGCTTGGACCATGTTTCCAGAACGCCTGTCTTGAGGTATGGCTTGTCTGTCGGAACGATAGCCGCCATCTTTTCTATGTCCTCGGTCACCTCGTCCTCCATGACGTCCATGGCGTCATCGACGGTGACGATACCGACCAGCCGGTGTTCTCTGTCCACGATCGGCAATGCCAGTAAATCATACCGGGAAATCAGCGAGGCGACCGTTTCCTTGTCGTCCAGCGTGGAGGCGCAGATGACGTTTTCGTCCATGATATTCTCGATGCTGTCGTCCGGCTTGGCGAACAGCAGTGTCCGCAGCGGGACGATACCCTGCAGAACCCGTGCCGCATCGGTCACGTAGGCAACATACACGGTTTCCTTGTCAATTCCGGTCTTGCGGATGTGGTCTACCGCCTGCGTGCAGGTCATATCCCGGTGCAGGTCGATGAATTCGGCTGTCATAACCGATCCGGCGCTGTCCTCCGGGTAGGCAAGGAAGCGGTTGATGGCGGCGCGCGTTTCCGGCTGGGCATTCCGCATGACCCGGTGCACGATGCTCGCGGGCAGCTCCTCCAGCATATCCACGGCATCGTCCAGCGACAGGTCCTCCACGATTGCGGAGAGTTCCCGGTCGCTCATGGCAAGGATGATGCGCTGCTGCTCCTCGACATCCAGTTCGGCAAACACGGCTGCCGCCTGATCCTTGCTCAGCAGCTTGAACACTGCCGGAAGCCGCGCTGCCGGCAGTTCGGTGAAGAAGTCCGCGATCTCAACAGGCAGCAACGCATCCAGTTCCGCGCGGAAATCCACATACCGGCGGGTGTTGAGCATATCAGTCAGGCGCTCGAAGGTGTCCTCGACCTCCTGCGTATGCTGTTCGGACTCGGTCGGCTCCTCTTTCCCGTCCCCATCGTGGGGTGTATCGGTCTCCTCCGGCTCATGAGCCGGATCCGGTTCCGGGGGATGGGGCATCTGACATTCTTTGGGAGTCGTGTCGGCTGTACTTTCACAGCCGATACCTGTCCCTGATTCGTCAGGTGTCATGTTCATGTCTGTTCCGTCGTCTGACGGCACGGCGTCGTTCCGGTTCAGGCGCTCATCGCGCCCGTCGTTCGTGTTTTCGTGCTTCATAACGATCCATCCCCCGTTTCTTTGCTTGATTTGAACGTGGGGCAGTCGGCACGCAAACCCGCTCCCCACCGGCAAGCGGTCGGAACATACCGTCCGCAAGCGGTAACAGTATAGCACCGTCGGCAGGATTTGTCAAGCTGTTTTTTGGATTTTTACACGATTTGGGCGCAGTTTCGTCAGATTTTCATCATTTTACGGAATTAGTATGCCCGCCCTTCTTTTTTCGTCTAATTTTACGGTTTTTCTCCGGATATATCGGATTTTGCCCGTTCCGCGCGCAAAAAAGAACCGGAGAATCCCGCGCGGGACTCTCCGGTGTCATGCTTACTTCAGGGAACCTCTAAAAATTAATCGTCTACTTCTTCTATCGTATACTCTGGATACTCAAAATTTTCCTCATCGTAATCATAATCTCCTGGATTAGACATATGAAGGATTTCAGCGCCTTCTCTTGCGCATCCTTGAAGATAAACAGCATATTCATCAGCTGCCTTTTCAGTATCAAAAATACCATCTTCTTCCCAGCCGTCATCCCATACGATTTTATATTTTGGCATAACCGTCCTCTTTATTTACGCCTTATATTTTTAATCATACCGAGAATTTACTTTTACTCATCGTCGTCATCATCGCTTTGTGCAGATGCTGTTAATTCCATCATACTCTGAGCGTAAGTAGACCCATCAATTTCTTCATTAGCATACTGTCTCATCAGTTCGTCAATCTGTGCTTTTAACTCCTCTCTAGTCATCTTCTATATCTCCTTATCTAAATATTCAATTTGTTGCGTGTGCTAAATCCTCATCAGTCATCAGTATAGTTGCGGAACTCTTCTTCCGATTCATAGATATCATCGGATGATATACTGTTTTTATGCCCGCACTCAGTACACTTCCACACATAATGATGATCATCAAAACCTAGTTGATCATTTAAATATGCATTGCACCGATCACAGTACCAATCAATCCCCGGAAATCTCTCGTTCATCGTCCCGCCCTCCTTTCTCATCTGTCTCATTGCTTTCGCCGCCCTTCTCTTGTTTGTTCCCATTATACCACATTTCGTGTATACCACATTTCGTGACTCTTTTCAATTCCTTTCGGAATTTTTAGAGGTTCCCTTCAGAACTTGTCGCTCAGTTTGTACTGGAGGCAGGGGCAACCGTTCTCGATGGGGTACACGATTTCGTTGGGCGCCGCCCAGCGCACGGCATTCTTGAGAATGCGCTGTACGTACGGGTTATAGAAGGAACGGCAGAACTCGTGACCGGGCTGGAAGTAGAAAATCTTGCCTGCGCCGCGGTAGTAGCACAGACCGGAGCGGAAGATAAACCCGTCCTCATACCAGCTGCCGAACACCAGCTCGTCCGGCTGGGGTACGTAAAACGGCTCGCAGTACAGCTCCTCAAACAGCTCAAAGTGGTCGGGAATGCCGGCGGCAATGGGATGTCCGGGCAGCAGATTCCACACAATTTCGTTCTGGTCACGTCCCCACGACAGGTTGCCGTTTGTGCCGACAACCTCCCGGAACACCTTGGAGTGATGCCCGGAGTGCAGGACAATCAGTCCCATTTTGCCGCGGTAAACGCGGTCGCGGATCTTGGCGACCAGCTCGTCCGACACCTCATGGTGTGCCATATGTCCCCACCAGAACAGCACATCGGTGGTGTTCAGCACCTCGTCGGGCAGACCCTGCTCCGGGTCGTCCAGCGCCGCCAGACGGATGTTCAGAGTCGGATCGGTCTCAAGGAAGGACTTGATGCATCCGTGGATGCCGTCCGGGTAGATGTCCCGGCAGGCAGGCTCCTGCCGTTCGTGGCGGTACTCATTCCAAATGGTAATGTTCAACTGCTTCTCTGCCATTGTTTTGGTCTCCTTTACCCATTTTAATATATTATTGCTCTCAAAAACAGAGGGTCAGACATCAATGCACAGCCCGTCATAAGCGGGTGTGACGCCCAGCGGGGCAAGGCGCTCCCGCAGTCGATCCGGACCGGTATGCAGGGTGCGTGCCATGTGCGACACGTAGAATCTGACGTCCGGAGCAAAGCGATCGTACTTACGGAAGGTGCGGAGCATCAGCTCCAGCATATCCAACGTATTGTGTTCAAAGCTGCGCCAATCATCCGGTGCCGTCTCGCCGCAGGTCAGCTCCAGCACCACGGCATTGACGGGCTGATCCTTGATGGCGTTCCACGAGGTCGTGGGTATCCATGCGCTGTCACAGCCGTAGTACAGCAATCGCTCCCCGTCGCCGATAAGGTACAGGCGCGTTGTTTCCTCCGGATCATCGGTTGCGTGATTGGAGCGCAACGACAGTACCCGGTACCCGCCGATGGGGTAGGCAAGCTCCGGTCGGACACGGGTATCCACGAACGCAATGCGGCTCGTGCGCGCATCTCCGAGTGCCGCACGCAGGCTGCGCAGGCACGCCATATCGCCCCACAGGGTACAGTCCCGCCCGGCGCACAGGCGCTCGACGGTTTCCGGACAAAAATGATCGCTATGCGTGTGGGTGACAAGGATATTCTTCACGCCGTCCAGTATATGTGGGTCATTGCTATGCTCCGCATAGTGAAACACGTGCGGACCGGGATCAATCAGCAGATCGCGATTGACCAGCACCGACGAGAATCGCCGGTGAAAAACGCCGGGTGTGTAGGCGTTAATATCCCAGTCCGCCGCGCCGGTTCCGAGAAAGGTTAGCTTCACGGTACAACACCTCCTGCCATCGCGCCGTCATGCGGTCAGCCGAGCACCGACGAAGCGATCTGCTGAGCCAGCGCGCGAACCGCCTCCTCCTGACCGGGTGCCAGTGTGGAACGCAGAGTCAGCGTCGGCTCCAGCACCGTGGTGTTTTTCAGCGGCGTCAGCAGTTCGCGCATCAGCTTGCCGGAAGCGGGCGCCCAGCTGCCGTTTTCGATCAGCGCAACCGTCCGCCCCTGCCAGTTGTGCGCGACCAGATCGTGCAGCAGTGTCTCCATACTCACAAAAATGCCGTTGTTATAGGTCGTTGCGGCAAAAACCACGTGCGACACACGGAACGCCTCTGCCAGCACATACGACGGATGCACCGCCGACACATCGAACATCCGGATGCGGTGCACGCCCGCCTCGGCAAGATAGCCCGCCAGCAGTTCGGCTGCCGCCTTCGTGCCGCCGTAAACCGATGCATACGCAACGAGAACGCCGCGCTCCTCCGGCGTATAGCTGCTCCAAAGGCTGTACTTCTCCAGAACTATTCCCAGTTCTCCGCGCCAGATGTACCCGTGCAACGGGCAGATGCGCCGGATATCCAAAGCTGCTGCCTTCTTCAGTACCGCCTGCACCTGTACGCCGTACTTGCCGACGATGTTGGTATAGTACCGCCGCATTTCCTCCATGTAGCCCGCTCCCAGATCCGCCTCGTCCGCAAACAGGTTTCCGGACAGCGCACCGAATCCGCCGAAGGCATCCGCCGAAAACAGCGTGCCGTCGGTCTTATCGTAGGTCATCATCACTTCAGGCCAATGAACCATCGGCGCCATGACAAAGGTAAACGTATGGCGCCCAGTGCAAAGCTCCTCGCCCTCAGCGACCAGTCTTGTGCGTCCGGTCAGGTCAAGCCCGGGGAAAAACTGATTCAGCAGGGTGACGGTCTTCTTGTTGCACACGACAACGGCGTTCTGCCAGCGGGTAAGCACCGCCCCCAGCGTAGCGCAGTGATCCGGCTCCATGTGCTGGACGACAACATAGTCCAGATCGGCTCCGTCCAGCGCCTCGGCAGTTGCCGTCAGGAATGTATCGGCGACCGCTTTGTCCACCGTGTCAAACAGGACATTCTTCTCATCCCGGAGCAGGTAGGCGTTATAGGACACCCCCTCCGGTACAGGGTATGCGCTCTCAAACAGTGCAAGACGCCTGTCCGAGGCGCCGACAAACAGCAGGTCGTCCGTGATTTTCCGGATGCTCATGTAATTATCCTCCATTACCGTACAGTGATTTTTCCTTTTTATATGCAGAACCCCCCGCATGGGCGGGGGGCAGGCTGCGGCAATGCCGCACAACGATGGTGGCGCAGATGCGCCGCCAAGGTATTGATCGCGCCTGCCTTTAAGTGTGTGCGAGGTTTGCCGCCCCCCAGACGGCAAGCGCGTGATCCTCCTTGCCGGTTCCCCCGCTGACGCCCAGCCCGCCGATCAGAACGCCGTTCTCATACAGGGGCACGCCCCCGCCGAAGGTCACGATGCGATCCAGATTCTGCAAGCCGTAAAACGTTCCGCCGGGCTGAACCAACCTTGAAAGCTCGGCAGTCGGCATTTTGACCGCCACCGCCGTATATGCCTTGCGTACCGCCACCTCATAGCTGACGAGGAACGCGCCGTCCATAACGTGCACCGCAACCGGATTGCCTTGCGCATTCGCCACCGCGATGACAGCCTGCTTTCCTTCCGAAAGCGCCTTGCGCTCCACCGCCGCGATCAGCCGGGTAGCCCGCTCCAGATCCAGCACAGAGCCGCCGCCGACACGCGCCAGCACGGCTTTCAGTACGTTCTCCACTGTTGGATCAACCGGGGCGGCATCCGCCGGGGCGGGCACAACCGCTGCTGCCGGAGCGGTCTCTGCCGCAACCGGTTCACGTGCCGCCTTGTCCTTCTCCTCCTCGCTCAGCCAATCCGCATACCGGGCGGCGGCAAGCAACCAGTCGCCCAGTCGGTTCATGTATACCTTGAAGGCACCGGGGACGGCATAGCGCCTGTCCATGGCGATCAGCGCGCGTTCCGCCCGCCGCACCGTTGAACGCGCCGCATCCAGCCGTGCGGACTGCTCACAGCCACCGGGCAGGGCGCCCTGCCAATCGCTCCCGCGCTTGTCAGTCAGCACGCTGACCATGCGATCCGTATCAGATTCCAGAAAGGCGATTTCCTCAGAGGAAAACACGAATTTTCCGCTCCGGGGATCCGCCAGCCCTGCCGCCAGCGTGCGGAGCGTCGTCTGTACCCGGACGAGCTTGCCTGCAAAATCCGGGCATACTGTCACGCAACGCACCAGTCCCAGCGCCGCCACGGACTCCTCGGCACCGCCGATAGCGGCGACTCGTTCGTCTGCTTTGGACACCTGAGAGCTGGGCAGAAGGGAGGTCAGTCCCTTGTCGCCGTTGCCGGTATACAGCGTCCCTTTCTCCGGTTTTCCGTTCCCCATGTATCGCACCTCGTTCCCACACGGCACAAGCCGCGCGTCACTTGCGGATGCCGCCTGTCACAGACACGTGACCGGTAGGCACTCCAACACAGAATATATTATACAACAAATCCATCCCTGCGTCAAGAGGGATTTCCGAAATTTCACCGGATGGCGGCGGCAAAAATCACCCAAAGAAGCCCCCGCGCCAGCGGGGGCTTCTTTGGAATGTTGCCTTATGTCGCGTTTCTCTTACGGGTCACGAGCACGACAGCCATGGCACCGGCACCGAGCGCAATGATTCCAAGGATTATCCAGGCCCACACACATGCGGTGCCTGTCGAAGGAGATGCAATCTGCGCTCCGACATGGAAGCTGATCGTTGCATCGCCGCTTCCGGATCGGATGGTGATGGTGTGCTCGCCCTCGGAAAGTGTCCCGAGGTAACCTGCTTTCAGCTCGATGATGATACTGCCCTCGCGCTTATCGTAGTTGTCGGAGGAGATCACATTGCCATCGACGAGGACCTCTACGAAGTCGGCATATGCCGCATTGGACCGGAATGTCAGCCCGTTTTCGCTGCCCTTGTTCCACCTGCTGTTTTCCCCTTCCGTGATAGTGGGAGCGAGCTTATCGATGGTAACAGCAGGCTTCTGATAGCCGCAGACCGTGCATTCCTCATGCTTGGCGCCCTCCTCGGTCACAGTTGCTTCCCTGTCGGTTTTCCACTCGAAGGTGTGAGCCGTTCCGTCGCGCCTGTCTTTACAAACAGCGCACTCGTGCCAATGCTGCTCACCGTCCTTTGTCCATTCGGCCTTGTATGTATGAGCAGTAAGCTCTCCATACGCCTGACCGCATACTGTACAGACCGCTTTTTCTTTGCAGGTCGCCGTGCCGCCCGTGTGATCGGTCAGTTGCTTCCCGCAAACATCACACTTGTGATCCTTGTTTTCGTCCGCACATTCGCTCAAGGTTGTGCCGCACAAGTCGCACTTGTGATCCTTGTTTTCGTCCGCGCACTCACTGAGAGTTTTACCGCAGAGATCGCACTTGTGATCCTTGTTTTCGTCCGCGCATTCGCTCAACGTCTTGCCGCACAGGTCGCACTTGTGATCCTTGTTTTCGTCCGCGCACTCGCTCAGTGTCTTGCCGCAAATGTCACATTTGTGGTCTTTGTTGTTGTCTGCGCACTCACTCAGTGTCTTGCCGCAGAGATCGCATTTGTGATCTTTATTGTTGTCTGCGCACTCGCTCAGGGTTTTGCCGCACACATCACACGTATGATCGTGATCGGCATCTGCGCACGAACTTATCACAGCGTGGCAGACATCGCATATATGGTCATGGTTTGCGTCCGTGTGGACGTGCTCCGCGACCGTAACAGTTACGTCGATGTTCTCAATCGTATTGTAGTTTGCCGTGTCAGACGGGGTAAATCTCGCCTTGAAGGCGTGTGCTCCCTCGACACCCATGATCTCCGTGCCGTCCATCCAGCTCCAGCCTGCCGGGAGCGCCGTACTGGTTGAGAGCGCCTTGCCCTTATCGCCCGTAATCCCCACAGGAAGCGTGTATGCCGGATCTGCTTTGCCTATCGTCAGTTCCTTTGTAAAGCTGCCGGAATACCCGCCCTTGCCCGCTACGGTCACGGTATACACGCCGGCGCCTAAGGGCTTCCCGCCGTCAAGACTGCCGATTCCGGCTGCCCCGAGCGTGTAGGTCACGTCATAATCGGTGCCGCGCACAAGCGCACCGCCGAAGGCAGGTTCCTGTACCGCGCCTGTATAGACTTTGCCTGTCAGGTCGGTGACGGGAACAAGCGCCTCGGTAAGAGGTGTTGCGGCAACGGTCACGGTTGCCGGGAGCACGCTGAAGCGCTCGGTGCGTTCGGTGAAGTCGACGGAGAAGAATTCGAGATCCGTCAGCTCCGCTTTCAGCTCACCCGCGACGCCTGCCTTTACTTTGCACCGGAAGGTGGCAATCACGGTGTCCGTATCGCTCCTGTAATCCGTTGCGGACGCAATACCGGTGATGACGGGATCTCCGCCCGCAGGCTCTGCAAAGGAAATATCGTCAAAGCCGAGTGTTGCCTGCACCCCCGCGTCCAGCACGCAGGAACCGGGTACCACGGTCAGCCCAGCCGGAAGCTTCAGCCTCATCTGGATCGAACCGAGGTCGGAAACGGGACCCATCGTGATGGTGAAGGTAATCACATCGCCAGCCGCTGCGGTGGTCTTATCTGCCGTTATCTTTATCTCAGTCGAGGTGTAGACTGTCGGAGGCGGTGCAGGCGCGCCGATATCAAAGGTCTGCGAGGTCGTTGCGATCTCGTAGTTTCCGCCCGCCTTGTCGGAGACGGTTATTCTGCCCGTTCCGATCGCGTCATTGTCGGTGATGCTCCGGCTGTACTCGGCAGAGGAAAGCACCTTGCCGCCGTCCTCTACGGTAAAGGTCGGTATGACCGGCGTACCCGTATAGGTGTATGTGCCGCTTACGCGGATAGTCGGCGTGATCGCTTTGCGCTGTATCGTCCATTCGACCGTCACCGGTGCACTTGTGCCGTCTGCCCAGCGTCCGCTCTTGGAGGTGATGCTTGCGGTATACTTGCCCGCATTTGTTCCGGTGTTGCCGGAGATCTGCATCGTCGCGCTGTCGAAGCCCGCGACGGTCACAGTCTGGCGCGAGCCGCTGTAGGTGTAGGTGCCGGTTACGCTTACCGCCGGCTTTTCCGGATGCGTTGTGGGAATCTCTTCCCAGATCGCGTACAGTGTTACATTATCCGATACGGTAATTGTTCCGCCTGCCGCGGTGGCTGTTCCGCTTGCCGTGGTTGCCCAGCCGATAAATCTCTTGCTATCCGGAGGCATAAACTTGCACGCGGGGAGCGTATATGCGCCCGCTGGGACATCGGTGACGTCCGCCATCGTGCCCGTCCCGCCGTTGGCGGCAAAGCTGACGGTGAAGGCAGTCACGGGCGGCGTTGCGCCGCTGACCGTAACGGCTGCCTTGACGACAGAGAAGTTGGAGGTGATCTCCTCAAAGGTCTGGCAGGAGACAAATTCAAGCTCCGTCAGTCCCAGCTCCTGCACGCCTGTTGCATCTGCGTTGACGGTGCAGCGGAAGGTAGCTATCACGGTGTCCGCCGTGCTCGCGTAGTCCGCGGCGGAGGCGGCACCGTTGATGATGCACCGCCCGGTCGCGGCATTCTCCGTGAAGGAAATGTCGTCAAAGCCGAGCTTCGCCTTAAGCCCCGGAGCCAGCGCGCCGGAGCCTGAGACATAAGTCAGTCCCGCCGGAATATCCAGTACCATTTGGATTGATCCGAGGTCGGAAACAGCGCCCATAGTGATGGTATAGGTTATGGTATCACCGGGGGAAGCAGTCGTTTTGTCCGCCGAAACAGTCAGCGCAGTGGACGCGACCGGCGCGGCATACACGGGTACTGCAACCGTCATCATGGAAAGAATCATGACAAGGCACAGTAATATAGATGTTATTTTTTGGTTCATAGACAATCTTCTCCTATTAGCTGTCAGCCTGTGGCTGTTAGCGTAGTATGGTTGTCTGCGGAAGCGTTTCCTGCGCCGCCGCCCTGTTCCGCGCAGGGCGGCGGCAGGGGTGCCGTTTTACCAGAGATGCTTTGTGCCCTTGACGTGCGCGTTGATACGCATCGCGTCGGCTGTGGTGACCTTGCCGTCCGTGCCGATGACGTCAGCACATTTCAGTTCGTACTCCGTGAGCGTGACCGTGCCCTTGATGTAGGCGTTGACCTTCATGTAGTCCAACGTGGTCACCTTGCCGTCGCCGTTGATGTCGCCGATGACGTGAACCTTCATGTTCTTCGTGACCGAGGTGGAGCCAACGGTGATCGTTTCCGAACGGGCAACGTGGTTCTTCTTGGAAACCGTCATGATATAGGTTCCCTCTGCCACGCTGTCAAACGTGTAGGTTGCGCTGTTGCCGTAGATCACCTTGGAGTAGGACGGCTTGCTGTCGCCCTTGCGGGTGAGCGTCACGGTCACGCTGTCGGTATCGTCCAGGAAGGTCGTGATTCTGCCCGATACGCTCCTGCCGGTTCCCGATGTCCAGCACGGGATGCGTACCTTGAAGCCGGTATAGTAGACCTTGTCGCCGACTGTCTTGGTCGCCAGCTCCCACGCGTCCGCGCCCAGCTCTATGCCGTCTATCACCACGCGGGCGTTCTGCGGGAGGTCGGTGTGGAGTGACGCAAGGAGGAACCACGGCTCGTACTGATAGGTGATGCAGTAGTAGTAAGTCGTGCCCTCGTTCAGCGGCTGACTGGCGGAGAGGACGGTTCCGTCCTCCTTCTCGATATGCTCATCCGCGATGGAGATGCCGTTCAGCGCGGCATCGGGACGCAGGGTGAACATCTTGAAGCTGCCTGTCGCGCCGCCGGTCGGCAGGATCATGCCGGTGTGCAGCTCGTAATAGTCCGCACCCAGCGTGAATACCGCCGTGAGGCTGTCATCGCTGATGGTCACATAGGTGTCCTTGCCGACATAGAGGCGGCAGGGCTCGGCGAAGCGGACGTTTGCATTGTCCTCCGCCGTCAGCGTGACAAGTCCGGAGTACACCGTGTTGGGAAGCGCGTTGCCCTTGGCGTCGAAGATGTTTGCATCCTCGCCCGCATCGAACATTCCGTTGCCGTTGCGGTCGATGAACCACTGGATCCCGGTGACCGACAGCTTTGTTTCGACGTTTCTTCCGGCATCGTCGAGCTTATCCTTCCACACAACGGTGAAATCGTAGAGATCCGGCATCGGCTTGCCCGTGCGGACGTACTCCTGCGGCCCCACGAGCATCAGGTGCTTGTCGTCCGCGCCGCCGTAAGGCTCCGGCTCGCCGACGGAGAAGTAATACTCCACGTCAATGCGGGAGCGACCGTAACTGTCGGTGAGCTGTGCAAACGGCATATAGTGACCGTTGATATAAACCTTGACATCGGGCGCGAGCCTGTATTTGCTGTCGGCTTCGCCGAAGGAGCCGATTTTGAAGGCAAGCTTGTGCATATACAGTCCGCTTTCGTATTTCTTGGTGGGAGGAAGCATGCCGATGCCGTCCTCACCGTAGACAAAGCAGTCCGTATATTCAAGAGCGCCCGTGCTGTGTTGCTCGGAGGACGCGTCCTCATAGGGCACGCCGGAGCCGTTTATGGTTTCGTTCAGCTTGGAGGCATAGCTCCAGACAAGCTCAATATCCGTGATATTTTCAATGCCGCCGTACTTGAGGTCCATGTACTGATAGTAGCCATTGTTGAAGCTCCATACGCGGTTGTCGCCTGCATACGGCTCGTTTGTCGTGATTTCGAGCGTGTCGATATAGGTTGTGCCGGGTTCATAGAGGAAGTCTGCATACCGCGTCAGAAGCAGATATGCGTTCCATGGGTTGCTGGTCGTGTCCGGATTGTAGCCGTAAACGCCGTAGGAGCTCGGATATGTCGCGCCGAATTTGCTCAGCTCGTACACGCTCTGACTGTTGTCAAAGCCGTTACAGCCGACCGTGTCGATATCCGGGAGATAATAATTGTACATGACGTGGCGGAGATAGAAGGTGTTGCCCTCCGTGGGCTTGAACATATAGGTTATCTCCGGCGCGTCGTTGTATGCGATCACGCTCTCCCATACATGCTCATAATAGGCTTTGAACTGCGAGGAAACCTTGAGCGTTTCCACCGTCAGGCAGGCTCGCGCTTTCTCGCCGGTCACCCATTCGCCGTTGTAGCTCCGCACCGCCGTGACGACGGGCAGAACATCGACAAACTTCTCGCCGATGTGGTCGGCAAGGTTGGGCGTCTGTATCTTGAATTCATAAATCGGCACGATAATATCGACACTGCATTCGTGCAGCGAATTATCCTTTTCCCAGCGTGTGTAATAGGTAATGCGTGCCGTGCCGGGAGAATGTGTCGTTACCTGACCGATATCGTTAACCGTTGCGACCTCGGGATTGGAGCTTTTCCATCTATAATCGGTGATATCTGTGTACGTTGCGTCCTCCGGAACCCAGCTTCTCAGGAGGCTCAGCTTGTTGGAATACCCCATGATGTAAGTGCCGATTTCGCTTTCGTTCTTTGTCAGCACCGTGTCCGTACCGAAGATGAGCATTCTGTATCCGGTCGCGTGCTTTTCGTATTTCACCGTTATGGTGTTGGAATACACCTCGTATTTCTCGCCGTTGACATAGCCGATTGCCACCACGCGGAATACATACGTTCCGGGAATCATGTTTTCCGCTGTTGCCCTGTTGAAGTATTGATCAAGGTTCCATACGCCGGTTTCGCTGGATTTGAGGTTGCTGTCCGTCGGACCTATGTCAATGCTGCCGTTGTGATAATTGTAGGGCGATTCGATGACGTCAAGGCGATATCTTCTGAAGCCGCCCCAGTCGGCGACGCCCGTATTGCGGCTCGCGCGGATGGTCGTGCCCTTGCCGTATTCGGTTTCCGAGGCACTTGAGGATATCGTCACCGTGCGGAGCGCGGCATAGTCCACGCCTTCGACATTGAAGAAGCAGGTAGACCAGTAGTACTGATGCCCCTTGCCGTCCGGTGAGAGGTATCTCACGCCGTAGCGGTAAATGCCGTTCCGGTCGGTGCAGAGCAGGCGCTGATAGGTTCTGCCCTCCTCCTTGACTTTTACGTCCTCAATCGAGAAGCGCGTGTCGCCGTAGGTGACATTTTCCCATGTGTTTCCGTCGAGATACTGCCAGATGATGTCATACTGATCTATCGGGGTGTTGTCATAGGGGTCGAGCCAGCCGCCGTCGTCCAGATAATCCTTAAGCCCGTGATTGAGCCATATCTTCTGTCCGTACTCCAATTTCGTGCTTCCCTCGCCCTGACTCTTCCATTTGTAGCCGGGGACGCTTCCGCCCTTGTTCTGAACCGTATACTTGATCTCGCCGGACGAGAACACCCTGCACTCCTTTTCAAAGGTTGCGAGAGTTTTTGCATTGAGATTGTTGCTCTCGAGGAAGGTCAGCGTCACCTTGAGGAAAAGCGGTCCGGTTTTCCCCGTGACGATCGAATAGGGCGTTGTGCCGTCCATTTTAAACTCGTTTGCGAGCCAGTAGCCTACGGGCTTGGTGTTTGAGTTCGTGCCCTCGTAGTACCTGTATGCATAGGAGACTCTTACCCTGTCGGAATAGCCCATATCCTTGATGCTCTTGACGCATTCGTCCGTGAGGGCGACATTATAGACCGTGTGTCCGCCTGTCGTGGGCTTGTCGGAGATGGTCACCTTGTAATCGAAGTCTATCTTGCGCGATTCAAAGTCCGTTGCCGTGAAGTACCAGTCCTGAATGCCCTCATATGCCGTGTGGTACCGGTTGTTCCATGCCTCGGTCACCAGCACGCGGATGTAGTATTTCGCGCCTGTCTCATATCTCGGCCATGCGTTTGTCGTGGAGTCGCGCAGGTCGCGGAGATTGAGCCGCGGCTTTTCGCTGTAATGCTCGGCAATAGGCGTGCTTTCGCCGACCTTATAGAGATAGAACATATAGAACAGGCGACACCAGCTGTTCGGGTTGTAATCGTTTTCCAAAACGCTTGCGTTCTTGCCCCAGTAGGACTGATAGCCTACGTTGATGACAAACGCATCGTTTGGATGATAGTATGTCGTGTCATAGCCGGGAGCGGCTTCCAGCGTGATTCTCTCGCTCGGTCTCGATACGCCGTCGGTTGGCGGGCGCACATTTATTTCGTCTAAATAGAGCGTGTCGCCGCCGCCGATGGTCGTATAGCTCATGTTGACCGAGCTGTTTGGATTGAAACCGTCAAAAATGGCGATTCTGCCGGGCTTCATATCCTCATAAGCGCCGTATTTGAAGGTTACGTAATTGTTATGAGTAATTATTTCTACGTCTATGACGCGCGCATTGAATCTGCCGCCGTTGACGGTGAGCTTGCCGTGCTCCAGAGCGTCTGCCTTGCGCAAACTTGCCCATCCTTCTTCCCATGCTCTTTTCTCATATCCGCCGGAATAAACGTCGGCGCCGCCGGCACCCTCGATATATCCGTCGTTTATCAAAACGGTGGAGCCGGGTCTGCCCTCGATGGCGGCAAAATGCATTCCTCTGCCGTAGACATCGCCGCCGTTCAGCTCAAAATAGCCGCCGTCCTCAACCGTGACGCCGCTTCCCTGAAGCTGCAGGCGCAGATTTCCGGTATACGGTAATTTAAGTTTATCGCTGCCCCGGTAATCAACCTTTCTTACGCTGGAGTAGTGCAGCTTCTTTGAAGCGCCGGTGCTGATCTCGCCGCCGTACATCGTAAAGCGACCTTTGACGGATATGATATTGCGGTAGGGCATATCCGATACATACATCGGCTGACCGAAGAATATCTTTCCGTTTTTGCCGGTGGAATTATAGAGATAGAAGCTCGCGTCCTCCGTCACCGTCATCAGATAGTAGAGGTACTCCGCATTGTCGTTGACAGGGTCATGACTCCAATATTTTCCTGAATATCCCACGCCGGTGTGCTCATAGGAGATATTGTAGCCGTTCATATCCAGGTGCTTGACGCCCTTGATCTGAATGCCTCTTGTCTTTCCCCATATGGGCAGGTCGTTTTTATCGGAAACGTCGATATTGCCCACGAGCTTTATGTAGTATTCGTGGGGAGAGGTCAGCAGAGTGATCAGCTTTTTCATGCGATCCTCGTGCGTTTTCTCTCTGCCGACTTCGACCCATGTCGGCTCTGCCGCCGCCGCTCTGAGCATGGCGGGGTCTGCTGCCGCGGGATACGCGGCAATGTCGCCGATGTCCGCCGCCTTTATGACGGTCTCTCCCGCATTTGCCGCCTTCGCGCCGAGCGTGCCGAGGCCTGCCAGAGGCATAACTCCCAGCAGCATTACAAGCGTCAGAAGCAGACAAATGACCTTGTTTGTAATTTTGTTCATATTGTTTCTTCTCCTTTTCGGTTTTTTTGTTTTTGTTTCGCCCTCGGCAGCTTTTCGCCGCAGACGTGGCTTTAGTGCGCGTCCGGTCCTGTCACCGAATGGCATTTCGGGCACACCGTGTGCCGCGAAAGATACCGTTTCCTGTCGTCAGAAACGTTTTTAGAGAGTTCAATCGAATTCAGCGAAGAAATTACAGCTTTGCCTTCGGCTTTCCCCCCTTTCTTCATTTGTTCTCTTTTCGCCTGCCTCGGCGGAGTCCCGATACAGCATCCGCTTCATCTGCGGCACTGTCGGGACTGACCGCCTACGCCCAAGGCGATGATAAATATAAGTATATAAGTGTCGATAATATTATTTAATTCAATCGGTTATCCACCGAGACCGGTGCCGGATTCGACAAGATATCTGCGCAGACGCGCCAGATCCTCGATATCGACGACCCCGTCCCCGTTCATATCCGCACCGGATGACAAATCTACGCTTTCCTCCGCGAGGTATCTGCGGAGTCTTGTGATATCAAGCGTATCGACGACCCCGTCGCCGTTTGCGTCGCCGGGCAAAATGTCTCTGACCTCTATATTCGCCTGTCCGCCGCAGATGACAACTCTTTCCTCGGCGGCGTTGTTGCAGGAAATAATCTCAACCGATATGCGGTATTCGCCGAGTGCCGCCATATCGGATACCTTGAAGGTCAGCGTCAGAAGAGTGCCGTTTTCCGTTACGTCGGCGGCATCGTCAAAGAGGAACATTCCTGTCGACGTATTGAGTGTGGCACTGCCGAAAAGTCCGCCCGCGACGGCGCTCTCAAGCGTCATCGCGCCCTTCGGATAGGAAACGCGGAAGGCAAGCGCCGCAATGCCGGGATTGTTTGCAAGCGATATCGTCACGCTTACGGTGCCTCCTGCCTTTGCCGTCTTTCCGGACACCGACAGAAGCGACATGCTGTTGTCCTTTTCAACCTCGCCGCATAC
>ERZ857840.1219-NODE-1219-length-30488-cov-5.642329_pt1 | contig 30488 bp, 22 predicted proteins | sample MGYA00519760_ERZ857840 | MGnify/ENA primary metagenome ERZ857840 (study PRJEB31778, sample SAMEA3449371) | human gut metagenome | biome: human gut; feature: human-associated habitat; material: faeces | place: United Kingdom | collected 2010/2012 ... | reverse complement strand
ACGTTTCAGGTGCGTGTGCCGCAAGGCGTGCAGGTTCGATTCCTGTCCTGGGCACCAGATATCCTGCTGATTCGTCAGCAGGATATTTTTTTCGATTCCCGTGAAAATCCCGTATCCGTTCCGAACGCCCTTTCCCGACAATCCGCAACTGCACTCCTTCGAGTCCGAATCCCGATTCCACCATCGACAGGTATACTGTTTCGGCGCCCCCTTTGGCCGAAACCACCGCCCCGATCAAAACAACGGTGCTCCCGCCGTCCCGCGAAGAGTCCCTCCCCTCTTGCAGTATGGCGGAATAGTATTATATTTGTAAGGATTTTAGACCAATGAAGGCAGAGGAATCGATACTGATCGAACGATTGAAGAAGGGCGAACGCACGGCTTTCAACGAACTCTACGGCATATTCTGGGCACCATTAGTCAATTATGCGGAGCTCATCGTCGGCGACGAAAACGCGGATGACGTCGTACAGGAGGTTTTCGTCCGCATCTGGGTCGGCCGCGACAAACTGCGCAACGACGGTTCGCTGCGCGGCTATCTTTTGCGTGCGGTCTACCGCACCGCGCTCAACGTACTACGGTCGAAAAACTATGCCTCGTCCTACCGGTCGCAGACAAAACTGCAAATCGAACAGCAACTCTGCACCTATTACGACCCCGACGAAAACGAAATTATCAGGAATCTTTACGCACGGCAGATCGCCGACGAACTCGACGCAGTCGTCGAAACGCTCTCGCCGAAATGCCGCGAAGTATTCCGTATGAGCCATTTCGAGGGGCTGTCGAACAGAGAGATCTCGGAGCGGCTGAATATCAGCGTTTCGACCGTCGAGAATCATATCAACAATGCGTTGCGGCAATTACGCGGCAAACTGGGCCATCTGAAAATGTTTTTGCTGTTGACGATTTACATCTTGGGACAATAAAAGCGGTCGACGAATAGGTGCTTTCCCCGACTCGTGTGTATTATAATCGGAAAGTCAATACGCACGACCGTGAAAAACGAAGACTCGCAACATCCGTTCAACGAACGGATCATTTGGAAATATTTCGACGGGACAGCTACTTCCGAAGAGGAACAGGAACTGTCGCAGTGGTTAGCAACCAGTGAAAAACACCGGCGCGAAGTTGCCGAACTACGCGCCGTCCGACAACGATTCGCAAAGTGGCGTTCGACCCTCTACGGTCCGGCGCGTTTCATCCGTTCGCTCAACCGACTCAACAGTCGGATCGATGCGCTCGAAAACGCTCCCTGCACGGTGCAGCGGCCCCATCGTCTCTCGAACCTTTTCGGACACATTCGTATACACTCCCTGCTCCGAACGGCTGCGGTCGTCGCAGTCGTGGCCCTGACCGGTATGTTCGCATGGCGTACCGCCCTGATGCTCGCGCCGATCACTTACTTCAATGCCGACACGACGATCATGCACGTAGCGATGCCCGATGGCTCCGACATCTGGCTTACACCCGGATCGACGCTCTGCTACGACGAGACATTTCACACCGACGAACGCCGCGTACATCTCGACGGCGAAGCCTATTTCGACGTCGAGCACGACGCCAAGCATCCTTTCGACGTCGTTACTCCCAATCTGCGCGTGCGCGTGCTCGGTACGGTTTTCAGCGTCCGATCGCTGCGCGGCGACCACATGGCCGAGACGACGCTGGCCGAAGGCGCCGTATCATTGCAGCGCGCCGACGGCAGCAATCTGATCCGGTTGCACCCCGGCCAGCGCGCCATCTACGATACGCAGGACGAACAACTCGAAATCAAGGAGGTCCCCGTCGGAGATCATCTGGCCCTGAGCTACGGTATCATCACACTCGACGGCGTTCCGCTCCGGCAAATCGCCGACCGCATCGAGGAGCTATACGGCGTGAAACTGCGTCTGGTCGACGACGATGCACCCGATGCCAACTACAATTTCAGTTTTCAGAAAGACACCCCGATCGAAGACGTGATCGAATTGTTACAATTCATCTCAGGCACACGTTTCGAAATCCTGCGGTATCCCGATTCCGACTGAATCCGCGCGCCGGAATCGGTTGCGATCCCTGTCGGCTACCGCTCCCGCAAGGGAACAGGAACAGACGATTGCCCAAACTCATACAAACTTTCATACTAACAACCTAATCACTACTCATCCATGAAAAAAATCGGTTTATTCCTGACGGGATGGTGTCGGATGCTTCTGTGCGTCGGGTTGGCTGCATTGCCGTCGGCGTCGCTCGGTGCAAGGGGCGAGTTACTCGCCGACCAGCGTCTCAACCTGAACTTGTCGTTCGGCAGCGCATCGCTGCGCGAAGTGGTCTCGGCATTCACCGAGCAGACAGGAGTGGTCTTCTCCTACGAAACCTCGCTCGGCAAACGGACGCTCTCCGACGTGCATGTCGTCATCCAAGACGCTCCACTCGAAGAGATGCTCAATACGCTGTTCTACGACACGGGCATCTCCTGGAAGATCAAGGATCACGTGGTGGCTCTCACCGCCATACCCTCGTCGAAAAAAAACGTGTCGACAGGCTCCGCCCCCTCTCCCTCCGCCAACCGTAAGCCGGTCGTGACAGGGCGCGTGGTCAATGAAGAAGGCGAACCCCTCGTCGGCGTGAACGTATTGGTGAAAGGCACTACGCAAGGGACGTCGACCGATATCGACGGAAGCTATTCGATCGCCGTTGCGGACGACGACGTGCTCCAATTCACCTATTTGGGTTACGGTTCAGCCGAATGGCGCGTAGGCACGCAGACCCGCATCGACGTCGTTCTGAAAGAGGACAAACAGATGCTCGACGAAGTAGTAGTAGTCGGCTACGGTACAGTGAAGCGTCGCGATCTGGTCGGCGCCGTCGATCAAGTCGACAGCAAGGTTTTCTCCGAACGTTCGAATCCGAGCATCTCGCGGTCGCTGCAAGGCGCCATTCCCAACCTCAACATCTCGATGCGCGACGGCAAACCCTCGCGTGCAGCGACGATCAACATCCGCGGTACCGGTTCGATCGGTTCGGGTGGCGGGGCATTGGTGCTCATCGACGGCGTGGAAGGCGACCTGGAAACGGTCAACCCTCAGGACATCGCCAGCGTCTCGGTGCTCAAAGATGCCTCGTCGGCTGCGATCTACGGAGCACGCGGCGCATTCGGAGTGATTCTGGTAACGACCAAATCGGCCGAAGAGGGCGAAACGAAAGTCACTTACAACGGCAGTTTTTCGCTTCACGCGCGCACGGTCAAGCCACAGCTGGTAACCGACGGCTACGAATGGACGACCGGCTATATAAACGCATGGAACGGCTATTACAACGGACAGAATCCGCTGCCATCCTACATCAACAACATCGCCCCCTATTCCGATAGCTGGTACAAGGAACTGGCACGCCGCAGCACCGATCCGTCGCTCGAACGCGTGCGCATCAACGACAAGAATCAGTACGAATACTTCGCCAACACCGACTGGATGGACGCTTTCTACAAGGATTTCAACTACTCGCACGAGCACAATATCAGCGTATCGGGCGGCAATCAGAATGCGGACTATTATGTATCGGGCCGTTTCTACGATCAGGACGGCATTTACCGCGTGGGCGACGAACGTTACAAACAGTACAACGTCCGCGCCAAAGGCAACATCCGCATCCGTCCCTGGCTGCGGTTGAATAACAACATGGATTTCACGGTGGTGGACTACCACCAACCGATGCTCTATTACAGTCTCCAACTTCCGCAGCGCATGATCGAACACGGAGGACAGCCGATCAACCCCATCACCAACCCCGACGGGACGTGGACTTATGCCGCCGTACTGAACGGTTACGCAGGCTTCGCCGAAGGATCGAGCTACCAGCAGGACGACAAATTCACCATGAAAGACAAACTGGGCATCGAGATCGACGTGGTGAAGGACGTACTGAAAATATCGGGCGATCTCTCCTACCTTTTCGCCCGCAACAAACGCGAGCGTGTGACCAATATGTATACCGGTTACCGAGGCCCCGACACTCCGATCACGGTTAACGAAAGTCAAGGCAGTACGCTGGAAAACCTGCGTCAGGACACGAACTACCTGTCGAGCAACATTTACGGAGAATACACGCCGAAACTCGGCGACGACCATACGCTCAAGCTGCTCGCCGGCTGGAACCTCGAAACGAAGAAATACCGCGGAACGACCATCAAGCGCGAAGGGCTGACCGTACCCTCGAAACCGAGTTTCGGTCTGATGGACGGTCTTACCAGCGATCCCGTCGTTTCGGGATACGACTGGAGTTACGTGGGCGCCTTCTTCCGTGCCAACTACGGCTATCAAGGCAAATATCTGGCTGAATTCAGTTGCCGCTACGACGGCTCTTCGAAATTCCCCGAAAACTCGAAATGGGGCTTCTTCCCCTCGGCTTCGATCGGCTGGCGCCTGTCGGAAGAGAAATTCATGGAGTGGTCGCGCAACTGGCTCGACAATTTCAAGATACGTCTCTCGGCCGGTTCGATGGGCAATGGCAACATCGACCCCTACAAATACATCGACTACATGACCATCAAAACCTCGACGGTCGTCATCGGCGACGCACTGGGCTCCTATACGACGGCTCCCGGAGCCATTCCGCTCTCGCTGACGTGGGAGACGGCGACCACCTACGACGTAGGCTTCGACATGGATCTGTTCCGCAACCGGTTGTCGATCGGATTCGACTGGTACCGTCGCTATACCACCGACATGTACACCGTCGGCGTGAGCCTGCCCTCCGTTTACGGCACCGACGCACCCAAAGGCAACAACGCTTCGCTCAAAACCAACGGCTGGGAACTCTCGGTCGGTTGGCGCGACAGTTTCGAACTGGGCGGCAAGGCTTTCAGCTACAACGTCAAAGCGATGGTATGGGATGCCCGCACATGGGTGACCGAATACATCAACCCGACGGGCGCACTGGGCGATTACTACGAAGGCAAGGAGCTGGGCGAAATCTGGGGCTACCGCGTAGAAGGTCTTTTCCGCGATCAGGAAGACATCGACTCGCACGCCGAGCAGTCGTTCTTGCAAACGCTCGACAAGGTGACCCGACCGGGACAAGTCAAATTCGCCGACCTGAATCAGGACGGTAAAATCGATCGGGGCGCCTACACGACCGCTGATCCGGGCGATCTTACCGTCATCGGCAACGAAACACCCCGTTACTGCTATGGCATCAATCTGGGATTCAACTGGAACGGTATCGGCATCTCGACCTTCTGGCAAGGCGTCGGCAAAAAGGATTGGTATCCGCGTTACGACTCGGGATTCTTCTGGGGCCAGTACAACCGTCCGTTCGGCTACATGCTCAAACAGCACACGGGCGACAAGGTCTATCGCGAAGAGCTCGACAACTGGGACACGGCCTATTGGCCCCGCTACACGACCTACCAGACCCACCAGTCATCGGTCAACCGTCCGCTGACGATCAACAACGACCGCTATATGCAGGATGTGTCGTATATCCGGCTGAAAAACATCACAGTCGACTATACCTTCCCCGATCGCATCTGCAAGAGACTACACATCAAAGGGTTAAAAGTATGGGTGTCGGGCGAGAACCTATGGACCTATTCGCCCATGTTCGAACACTGCGACAACTACGATCCCGAAGTGATCAACGCCGGTGACTCGGATTTCCGCACCTCCGAAGGCGACGGTTACAGTTATCCGATGCTGCGTACCGTGACACTGGGAGTCAACCTTTCCTTCTAACCTGCAAAAAATACGAACGATGAAAAAGATATTCATGCTCTTGGCGAGCGTCGCGCTCTTCGGTTCCTGCGAGGATTTTCTCTCGAAGGAGGATCCCAACAAAATCGACGCGCCGAGCTATTTCCGCAACGAAACCGATCTGCAAACCTACGTCAACGGCTTTCTGCAAACGATGAGTCCTACCGCCGCCTCCGTGGCCACGGGCGACGCCCGTACCGACTGCCTGGCATGGCGCGGCGAATACCAGTTCCTCACGGACAACTTTGATGCCGACGACCAGTCGGGCTGGGGAACGAGCGATTGGGAGGATCTGCGCAACATCAACTATTTTCTCGACAACTTCCGACAGGCGGCCGTCAGCGAGACAACGCTCGCTCACTACGAGGGCGTCGCCCGTTTCTGGCGTGCCTATTTCTATTGGAACAAGGTCAAGACTTTCGGGGCAGTGCCCTGGTACGATTCGACGATCGATTCCAACGACCACGAGGCGCTTTACAAGCCTCGCGACAGTCGCGAATACGTGATGCGCAAGGTACTCGAAGACATCGAATTCGCCAGCACGTACTGCACATCGAGTTCGGCTCTGGAAGTCAACTCCGTGCAGATCACCCGATACGTCGCATTGGCACTCAAAGTCCGTATCTGCCTCTATGAAGGCACCTTCCGAAAATATCACGCGAACGATCCCTCGACAGGGAAACCATGGACGGCGGACGAAGCGGAGACCTATCTGCGTGCAGCCGTGAGCGCCTGCAACGAACTGATGACCAGCAAAAAGTATTCGCTGGTCTCCGATCCGGCCAACGTTTCGACGCAGTACCGGAAGCTCTTCACGAGCGAATCCGTCTTCACGCAAGAGGTAATCTGGGCCCGCGTCTACAATGCCGAATTGAACGCGACACACAACCTCAACTCCAACTTCATCGTGCAACAGTACGGCAGCTACTCGCTGACCAAACAGTTCATCAATACCTATCTCAACCTCGACGGTTCGCGTTTCACCGACAAACCCGGCTATGAAAAGACCGCATTCATCGACGAGTTCGAGAATCGCGACTACCGCCTGATGCAAACCGTCCGCTACCCAGGCTACACTCGCAAGAACAACGGAACGGATACCCGCTATGCCCCCGATTTCGGCTACTGCGTGACAGGCTACCAGCCGATCAAATGGGTGATCGACGACACGAGTCTCGACAGCAACACCTCGCCCTGCTCCACGTCGATCCCGATTATTCGTTACGCCGAAATCCTGCTGACCTACGCCGAAGCGAAATGCGAGTTGGACGAATTCGACGAAACAGTCTGGAACGAGACGATCAAACCTCTGCGCGAACGCGCCGGTGTCGACGGAACGATGCCTGCTACGGCCGATCCCTACATGATCGAATATTTCCTCGGCACCGTCACCGACAACGCATTGCTCGAAATTCGCCGCGAACGCGGCTGCGAATTGATATTGGAAAACGTCCGCTGGGACGATGATATGCGTTGGGGTATGGGCAAACTGGCCGAACGGCCCTGGTACGGCGTCTATGTAGGCGAGCTAGACAAAGCATACGATATGGACGGCGACGGGAAGGACGACGTCTGCTTCGTGCGCAAGGAGCCCGAACGCCCGCAGGCCGGCATCACCTATCGCGTGCTGGGCGACGATTTCTCGCTGACCGACGGCGACAGTGGTTACATCGAGTGCTACATCCGCATGACGCGCAAGTGGGACGATAAAAAATATGTGCGCCCCATACCGACGACAGCACTCAACGACAACCCCGCACTGGGACAGAACTACGGATGGGAAAAATAATAACGTACCAAACACCACGAATATCACCATGAAACGAATCAATAAATGGGCCTTGCTGCTGACCGCAAGTTATTGCGTACTGGCCGTCGGGTGCAAGGACGACGACGGGAGTTACCTCGTTCGCGAAACCGATGTCATCCAGTTTTCGAGCAATCTGGCCTCTTCGCAGCGCATCACGCTGCGTTGCAACGGCGCATGGCGCTCGGTCGTACCCGAAGATGCCCAGTGGCTCTCGACGACTCCTTCGGAGGGCGTCGGTACGGGCGAATTCGAATGGATCACCGTTTCGGCCACGCACAACCGCTCGGCCGAACGCACAGCAACGCTCTACTTGGAATGCAACGGCGTACAATATCCGATTACGGTGACACAAGCCAACGGAGCGATCATCTACGGCACACCGACGCTTGACGGAAATCTCATCGAGGGCGAAGCGTCGGAAGCCCGCATCCGGTTCACCTACTCCAACGCCTACGGCGACGAGACGATTGCGGTGAAATGCACGCCCAGCGGCGACTGCGACGGGTTGTCGGTAGCCGGCACCTCGTTCGAACTGACCAACGGCGGCGCAACGCTGGCGCTCGACATCGAGGGTACGCCGACGAAACCCGGATACGCCACTTTCGCCGTGAGCGTCGACGATCAGCCGATCGGCGAGGTGCGCGCCAAGGTCTACTCCGTCAGCGAAATGCCCGTCGAAGGACTGCCCGTACAGTGGCGTTTCAGCGAAATCATGGGCGGCGATCCCGAAAAAACGGATCTGCAAAAGCGTCAGCCCGAGTGGACGACCGACAAACATACGCTCAACTCCGATGTCGGTTCGGCCACCATCACGGTCGTCGAAGCCGAAGGCAAAACCGCGGCAGCACTGAACTCATGGGGCTACAACAACGGCCATGCTTACATCAAAGGTCTCTATTACAACGACTATTGGCTGATGACCATTCCGGTCAAATACGTCGCTTCGGGCACCGTCCTCAATGCGAAAGGCTGCTTCGGCGGATCGGGTTCGGCCGCAGCGTTCTTCCTGCTCGAATACTCGGCAGACGGCCTGACATGGCATCAGGCCGACGGCGCGAAGACGGAGACCTTCACCATCAAGGAGAAGCCGGTCGAGGCCATCTATCACGTGCAGGCTTGCGACGTACCGAAATTCCCCGACGACGCGGCATGTTCGTTCGACTGCACGTTCCCCGTCGAAGTGGATATTCCCAACGGCAACCTCTACATCCGCTTGCGGGTCTCGGCCAACATCCGTATCACACAGAACAACACCATCACGACGGGCGGAGGAGGTTCGAACCGTCTGGCAAAGACATGGTCGGTTTCCGTAGTCGAGTAATCGAAAAACAACGAATAGCATGAAAAAACAGATCATTGCGACGCTGCTCCTATTAACGACGACGGCGTCGAACATCGGTTGTACGGACGATAGTCCGGCACAAATTACCTCGCTCAAACTCAATCGCACGGAACTTACACTCCAACCCGGCGAAACCTTTCAACTGGAAGCCACGACCCGACCTGCCGACGCCGGCGTACCAATCAAATGGAGCAGTTCCAACGAGGCGGTGGCGGCGGTCGACGAACGAGGACTCGTCACAGGCACAGGTTACGGCGCCGCCCTCGTCACGGCACGCTACGGCAGTTACTCGGCCAAATGTTCCGTGACGCTGAACGCAGAACAAGTTTGGGATCCTTCGCAGGCTCTCGCGGCTCCGCTCTCATCGGACATCGTTCACAGCAAGAACGTCTTGCTGTATGCACCCCGCCGCATTTTACAGGGTTTCGACATCCTCCCGAACGGCGAGATCTACTACTCACAGGTCGGCAGCAACGCCTACACGCTCAATATCTGTCGGGCAGCAGGCCCCAACCAGAACGCCCAGGACGAAGTGATGATCCTCAAACATTTCGGCCACGGCACGCAGATCGTCGCCGAGAAAGCCTCAGACGGAAAGACTTACATTTGGCTCAACAGCAATGCCTCGGTCGACGACAGCGGCGAATACGGCAACAACTGGTCGTTCTCGCGCGTGGAGTTTGTGCCCGGAACGAACGAAGCAGACGGCTATGCCGGCGATACCTTCTTCCTGAACAAGGAACAGCAGTACGATCAACAGGTGGCCGTCGATTTCGATGCACGCCGATTGCTGGTGGGTTCGCGTAAATCGGGCGTGCGCCATTTCTGGATTTTCGACCTCGACGAAGTGCTGGCCCTTCCACTCAAGGAGATGACCGTATCGGTCACCGTAGGCGGAGGTACGGGCGACGGCGAGAAGCAGACCGTCGAACGCAAGATCATGGGACACGATTTGAACGACTGCCGCGTGCTGGGCAATTTCTCGTTCTCCGCAGGTACAGACAAGGAGCACGACGTCTACTCCTATTCGCATCAGGGACACGAAATCAACGGCGACTACATCTATTTCTACGAAGGAAATGCCGTCGAGAATTCGGATGATCCCGGTACCTATCAATCGAAGGCCTATGTCACCGTGTTCAACTACAACGGCCGAATCGTCGTACCACGCACCGAGGTAGCCGCTATCGCCGATGTGAACGGACTGGCCTCCGAAGGCTTCACGCAAACGGGTTACGCCGAAGGCGAATGCATCAAAGTCAAGGAGGGCAAACTCTATCTGGGAATGGCATGCCGTGACGGATCGTCGAGCAACCGGTACGCCAACATTCTGGTATACGACTGCGTGAAAAAGCAGTGATTCCAAACCTGCATGGTGACGGCCGGCTCTGCGTGACGCAAAGCCGGCCGTCCACGTTTTTCGACCGGACCGAAGTCCCGAATGTATTCTTCTCCACCGTCGTTTCGCCCGACAGAATCGTCACGGAACCGCGAACACGAAAACTTTTCGGGCCAAACAATCCACCAAAGCATGCGATCACGAACGATGATCCCTCCGATCCCAACCATCCACTCGGCATGAAAAATACGCTTCCCTCTCTCCTCGTGCCTCCCACTCGGCATACACGCCGCACAGCAGGACTGCATCCGCGAATTGCTCCGCCGCGATCCCCGACCCGCGTGTCTTCATGGCCGTCCTCTATTCACTGGCGGCGATCACGCCCGATACCGAATTCGGGCTGTCGTTCTACGACTATTTCACCGAAGAGGAGCGGTTCGCCCTGTGGCGCGTGGCCAGCCTGCGGGAATACCTGCCCAAAATGAACTCGGCGCCCAGCCGCGGGCTGTCGATCGACATGGCCAAGCCGCTGATGCGGCAGCTGCTCGGCAGTGCGCAGGAGGCCGTCGACGGCGGCGAGGTCTGTGCAGCGCTCCGCTTCGGGCACGGCGAAGACACGATGCCGCCGAGCGTCATTCTCGAAGTGGCAGACCCCTACTACGACCGGGAGGATTCCGCACCTATTGCGGCGACAAAATCTCCCGCATGCCGGACATGAAGCCCCTGCCCGAAGTGGAGACCGGTTACTGATACCGGAAACAGCTCGGACGCACGGTTCCCGCCGCAGTTCATACGACGGAAGCCGTGCGTTTTCCGCCACCGGCTGAGACTCCATCGGCGGAACGCCCCGCAGCGTCATAACGCGAATTTCGCACCGATGAAATAGGTGCGCGGCGCGGCCGGACCGTAAATGTAGGCCGCGTCCTTCCTCTGACCGAAATCGAGATCGTGCTGGAAACTGTCGAAAAGGTTCTTCACCCCCGCATTCAGTTCGAGTCTCAACTGTCTGGTAAGCGACAGGGTATACGACAGGCGCGCACCCATGTCCCAGAAATCGGGCGTCAGCCGTTCGGTATCCTTTGCAATGAATCCCGCGTTGTGCTGTACGAGCATCCGTCCGGTATAGTTGCCGAAGAGCGACGCCGTGAAACCGCGGGTCAGGGTGCAGACGGCCGTCAGGTAGCCGTAATGGTCGGGCGAACGGAACATCCGCCGCTGGGGCGCGACCTCGTCCGACCACCGTTCGGGTTCGTCGTAGCGACTGCGCTGGAAGGTATAGCCGAGCTGGAACTCGAAACGTCCCGGAATACCGGCCTTGGCCTCCACGCCGATGCCGGCGACGGTGGCGCCCGCCGCATTGCGGCGCTCCTTGATGACGTTGCCCTGTTCGTCCTCGCCGACCTTTTCGAGCGTAAAGAGGTCGTCGAGCACCGTATAGAACCCCTCGACGAGCAGATTTCCCTGCACCCGTCCGAAATTGCGGTAGAGGTCGACCGATGCGCTGAGGCTGTGCGAATATTCGGGCCTCAGGTTCGGGTCGAGGCGGATGACGGCCACCTTGTTGTCCAGCGCGTCGATATGCAGATCCTCGTTATAGGCCTGCGGCGCACGGTAACCGCTGGCATAACTGGCCCGCAGGCCCACCGCCGGCGTCGGACTGTAACGCACGTTGACGCGCGGCGAAAAAACGGCGTTCTTCATCATGTTGTGCTTGTCCACACGACCGCCGACGAGAAAGTTGAGCCGCTCGCTGCGCCACTCGTTCTGGAAGAAGAACCCCGTGCTGCGGGTCGTCTGCCGGAAATCGCGGCCGAATCCGAGATACTTGTCGTCGAGCGCGTTGTAGTTGTACTCCACGCCGGCGGTCAACTCCGAAGGAAGAAAGAGCAACCGCTCGAACGAACAGGTGTACTGCGTGCCGGCGACGAACGTCTCGTCGCCGGTCGCACCGTAGGCATCGGGATTGCGGTCCGTACCGAAATAACTGTCGCGGCCGATGCGCTGCGCCGAGGCATAGACTCCCAGCCGGTGGCGGCCGTCCGGGCTGAACCAGTCGAACTTCAAACCGCCGCCGTCGATCTTGTGGTTCAGCTGTTCGGCGATATCGGCCATGTGGGGAGGCAGATCGAAGGCATTGCCGCCGCGGCGGAATTCATGGATATGGTGATACTCGGCTGTCAGCCGCGTATAGGGCGAAGTCTTGTAGTAGGCACGAAATCCGACCGTCTCGGAATTGAGTTCCGGAATGTCCGAAAAGCCGTCGCCGTTGCGGTCGTAGGAGTCGCGGTCGCGGATCATCCCGAAGAGATAGACGCCCGTCTTGTAATCGTCGGAGACGAACGACCCGTTGAGCGACGTATTGAAATCGGCCGTACCGTCCTCCGAAATATTGGTCGTATTGGCCAGCGTCACCGAGTTGTAGAGCGGCTCCTTGGTGATGATGTTGACCACGCCGCCGATGGCGTTGGCGCCGAACAGAGCCGACCCGCCGCCGCGGATCACCTCGACCCGTTCGATCATGGCCACGGGCAGCTGTTCCAGCCCGTACACCGAAGCCAGCGAACTGAAAATCGGCCGGCTGTCGAGCAGCACCTGCGAATATTGCCCCTCCAATCCGTTGATACGCAACTGCGTAGTACCGCAGTTACCGCAGTTGTTCTCCACGCGCAATCCCGACTGAAAATTCATCGTTTCAGCCAGGTTGCTCGACGCGGTCGATTCGAACAGTTTCGTCGAGGCGACGGAGACGATCGTAGGCGAGAACTTCCGGTTGGTCTCCGTACGGCTGGCCGAAACGACGACCTCCTCCACTGCGAGCGCCTCCTCGTTCAGGGAAAAATTCACCTCGGCAGTCCTGTCGGCGACGATCTCCACCGTCGTTTCGGCCGACCGGTAGCCCACCGACGACGCGACGAGCGTAAAACGTCCCAAAGGCAGGTTTTTCAGGAAATAGTGTCCGGTGGCGTCGGTCGCACACCCGATGGTCGTACCTTTCACGGCGACGGTCGCATAGGCAAGGTGCTCGCCGCTCTTCGCATCGACGACATGCCCCGTAATATTCGCATCGCTTTGTTTTCCGGTTTTCACGACGGCTTCTCCTGCGGCGAGGCACACCGCAGGCAACAGGAGCACGACAAGTGCTCCGATGATATGTTTTTTCATTGGATGATTCGGATTTGATGAATATACAACAAATGACGGCGAAGACAGGACAAAACGTCCGCTCCGCATTCAGATTCGCAAAAACATCAATCCAGGGGAGGTGCGCGCAAGCCGTAGACTCGCACCGGCATACCGCGCCGCGCGACGGGTTTCCGGACTCCGAAGACAAAAGCGGCTCCCGCCTGCCCGAAAACCAGCGCGACGAACGTCGCCGCCGTGGCAATCAGCAACGACAGGTGCGCGATCAGCTGGAACTGTTGCGGCGTGTGGTTGTGACCGGGATTGCCCGAAGAGCCGGAGAAGGGATGCGAATGGACGAAAACGTGTCCGTCGATCCGGTGGACATGCGGAAACAACGTGACACTGCTCCAATACCCCACAAAGAGTAACAGGAGCAACGACGCCGTTATGTTTCGTCCGGTGTTTCGCATCGGGCCAGAAACTTTATGCACAAAGATACGAATAAGCCGAACGCAATGCAAATTTATTTGAACATTGCCGAGCGGGAGTATCTGAGGCGAAGCCAAAGATAGGAAATAATCCGGAAAATCGAGAAGATCACCGGCGAGAAACGCGCTGACGAAGCGACCGTAGCCCTGATGAGCGACTACCTGAAAGAGCAGGAAAAGCTGGCCGGATGCTCACGGCCTACAACAAACGACAGGGCTGTTGCGACAACCGCTCTCCGTTCCGACCGAAAAACACATCGGACGAAACCGATCGCGGAAGAAGATACGGAAATACACAATCCCGTGTTTCGTCCGGCCGCGAAAAGCGGAATCACGCCTCCCGCAGATCGGCGAACCAATAGGCGTAGCTCTTCGACGTCCCGTCGTCGAGCCGGACGTCGTAGCTGCGGCTGAAAGGCGTTCCGAGCCGGAACGGCACGGGCGAAGCGAAGATCGGCCCGTCGTAGCAGAAAGTGTGGTACTCGCCGTTCTCGCCGTTGGGATCGGTTCCGGCGGGCAGTGACGCCACGAAATCGCGATCGACGACACGCCCTACGGCGGCACGCCCCAATCCGTCGTCCATCGTCGTCACGACCACCGTTTTCAACCCCGACGCGAGGAAATCCGCCATCACCTCCTGAGAAGATTCTCCCCAGAGCGGCTCGACGACTTCGATGCCGAACGGCGCGAGCTGCCTCTCCCTGTACGCGCGCACGTCGTGCAGGAAAATATCGCCGAAGATGAAGTGCGTCACGCCCCGTGCCCCGAAATGCGCCACGGCACGCGACATCGCCGCTTCGTAATCCGCCATATCGCCGTTCGGAGCCAGATCGAGGCGGTACAACGGAATCCCGATCCGTTCGGCCTGCGCCTGCAACAACGCCGCCGGAATGCCGTGCATCGTCGAACGCCGCGTCGAGCCGTCGACGGTCGTCAGCAGCGCGACGATCTCGTAGTCGCCCGACCGCATCGCCCGCCAGAGCGCATGGGCGGAATCCTTGCCGCCGCTCCAGTTGAAAACCGCCCTTATCCGTTCCATACGATATGTCCCGCATTGTGGAAAAATCCGCAGACGAGCGTCAGGTATTCGGGCATACGCCCCTCGACGCCCCATTTCAACTCGATGCCGAAAAGTTCGCGTGCCGTGCGGCCGACGTCGAATCCGCACGCTTCGAGCGAAGGACGCACCCGATCGGGATGACGGCACGGATTCCCGTCGGGACGGGTACAACTGCCTTCCGGACAATGGAGACAGGTGCCGACATAGGCGAACGAACGGCCGCCGATGCGCCGCTCCATATCGAGCAGCCGTGCTTCGATCCGCTTGCGCTCGGGACGCATCAGCCGGCCTGCCTCCGACAGGGGCAGTCCCTCCTGCTCCGGCACGATCTTCGTAGCGACGACGAGCGCCGTCGCATAGCCCGACAGATACTCCTCGACGGAGAACCCGAAGGGCGGACAACCCCAGCTGCTCCCGTAACTGGGGCAGGCGCGGCAATATTCCGCAATCCGCTGCGCATCGCGGAAGCGGGCGACGTAATCGGCCGCAGGCAGCTCAACCGCGGAATCTTCGGCACGATATCGGTATGAAAAATTCATACGGCAAAATTAGTCGATCCGGCGGCTTGAAACGGGATTTTTCGAAAAAAATTTCGTCTTTTCGAACCGTTTTTCGGACTCAATCCCTATATTTGCCCCAGATTTGGTCTTCCGTCCGTTCGCAAAACGACGGAATGAAAAGGGAATCGGGTGCAAATCCCGGACAGTCCCGCTGCTGTGAAGCTCCGCGAAGGTTCCGAACATCTCAGCCACTGATCCGCAAGGGTCGGGAAGGCTTCGGAACAGGAGTCAGTCAGAAGACCTGCCAAGTCGATTCGATGTCAAAGGACCCCGAGGGATGGGCGTTTGATTTCGGTGGTGTATTGCCTGATATATTTTGAGTCCGGCCCGATTGCAGGGTGCATTGTGCTTTTCCGGCACAGGGTTTCGCTTTGCGGTGGCGGTCCGGCATAAAAACGGGATTCGGTATGGAATTGATCGAACGTTTGTTGTTTGGCTCCGATTCGCTTTGGGGCGGCGGCGTCGCCCACTCGGTGATGATTCTGGCGCTGGTCATAGCCCTTGGCATCATGCTGGGCAAGATCAGGATCGCCGGGGTGTCGCTGGGCGTGACGGGTATTCTGTTCGTCGGTATCGCTTTCAGCTGTTTCGGCATGAACATCGACGAGCATCTGATGCACTTCCTCAAGGAATTCGGACTGATTCTCTTCGTCTATTCGATCGGCTTGCAGGTCGGACCGGGTTTTTTCTCCTCGTTCCGCAAGGGCGGCGTCACGCTGAACAAGCTGGCCGCCCTGGTCGTCGCGCTCGGGGTCGTCACGACGGTCGTCCTTTATTATTTGACGGGCCTTCCGATAACCGCCGTGGTCGGCGTGATGTCGGGCGCCGTCACCAATACGCCCGGTCTGGGCGCCGCGCAGCAGGCTTTCAGCGACCTGCACGCCGGAGCCGATGCGCCGGATATTGCGACGGGCTATGCGCTGGCCTATCCGCTCGGAGTCATCGGGGCCATCCTGACCCTGCTGGCGCTGCGCTATCTGCTGCGCATCGACGTGCGGCAGGAGGAAGAGGCGGCCGGGCTGGGCACGGACGTTCTGAAAGACCTGACGACCCGGCGGATCTCCGTCGAAGTCTGCAATCCGGCCATCGAGGGCAAAAGCATCTCCGGAATACGGCATCTGGCCCTGCGCGACTTCGTTGTGTCGCGCATCTGCCGTCCGGGCGGAGCTCCCGAACTGGCCGACGCTGCGACGACGCTCCGCTGCGGCGACCGGATTTTGCTCGTGGCGGCGCCCAAGGATGTCGAGGCGCTGGTCGCTCTGCTCGGCCGCGAGGTGGACGCCGAGCAGATGATACAGGACCCGAAGATGATCTCGCGGCGCATCCTGATCACCAAACCCGAGCTGAACGGCAAGACGCTCGCCGAACTGCGCGTCCGCTCGACGAGCGGTGTTACCATCACGCGCATCAACCGTTCGGGCATCGACCTGGTGGCGGCGGGGAACTTGCAGTTGCAGCTGGGCGACCGGGTGACGGTCGTGGGCCCCGAACTGTCGGTGGCCCATGCCGAACGGCTTTTCGGCAACTCGCTCAAACGGCTCAACCATCCCAATCTGATCCCCATTTTCATCGGCATTGCGCTGGGTGTCGTCCTGGGCAGCATTTCGTTCTGGATTCCGGGGGTGCCCCAGCCCGTGAAACTGGGGCTGGCCGGCGGTCCGCTGATCGTCGCCATCCTGATCGGCCGCTACGGGCCGCATTACCGGCTCATCACCTACACGACGATGTCGGCCAATCTGATGCTGCGCGAAGTGGGCATTTCGCTCTTCCTCGCGGGCGTGGGGCTGGGTGCGGGCGAGGATTTCGTGCCGACGCTCGTCGCGGGCGGATATGTCTGGATCGCCTACGGCGCCGTGATCACGGTCGTGCCGCTGCTGCTGGCGGGCATTTTCGGACGCTATCGCTACAAACTCAACTACTATACGCTGATCGGCGTGCTTTCGGGTGCCTCGACCAATCCGCCGGCGCTGGCCTATTCGACCGAACAGACCACCTCCGACGCCCCTTCGGTGGGATATGCCACGGTCTACCCGTTGTCGATGTTCCTGCGGGTGCTGGCGGCCCAACTTTTGATACTGATTTTCGGATAAACCCAAAAAGGCGCGGCGAACAAAGACCCGTTACTGCCATAACAAGTCATTGCATAGAGATTAGTAGTCGCCGCGCCTTTTTTTCAATCGAACGGTTATGAATATCGTATTGTACGGAGTTCCGGCGGCGACGGCCGGGAGGATCGCAGACCGCTACGGTCTGAAACTGATAAATTCGCCCGACAAATTCGATGCCTCGGGGACGATGGTGCTGGTTCCGTCGATCAGCGCCCCGCGGTATCTGCTGGCGTTTTACAACGCCATGCTGCGCCACGAGGACGATGTCGATGCGGTCGTTGTCTGCGGCGCGGGGTCCTGCGAGGCCGTCAGCACGGTGCGGTATTGCACCCCGCAGGGAAAATTCTTCACCCTGAACGGCGATCTGGACGAAGAGGAGCTGGAGTCGGAACTCTGTCAGCTTTTCGATTCGCTGTTCGCCGAGGGGAATCAGATCAATCTGTGAGCATGGGGACCGGCGGTTCTGCGACGGAGCCGCGGCGGCGTCCGGACTGCACGATGCGATAGAGGCGTGGAGAGCCGGCGGACGGACAGATGAAAAAGACTGCGGGCGCCGGAGGTAAATCGTTGTATGGCAGACAACGGTGAACTAATCTCCAAATATCCGGCAGCCCGCAGTCTGTGCGGTTAAAGACGGCGGCGGGATTTCATGCGAAGAAAGGTTTGCAATGGTTCGTCGTGATTGAAAAGGTCCCGCCGCCGTGTCAAGGTCTTATTGTGCGATCGTTTCGATCTCTGTCCCTTTCAGGTGCAGGTCGATGGCGCAGTTGATGAACACACAGGCCGGACCGAAGAAATAGCCCAAATCCTGCAAGGTGGCGTTCTGAACTTTCACGAAATCGACACCCGGCAGATTGACTTTGTTCCCATCCTTATCGCGGGCCCAGTCGATGTCGAACGACGAGCCGCTCTCATCCGTGGGATCGCTGTTGCAGACATAGCCGTAGTCGTACCATTTGCTGGTGGCGGTGGGGTATCCCATCGGAGTGCTTGGCGACGTTGCCAGCGGCGGCAGCATGACGACATCGTCGTAAGTCAGCGTTGCGCCTTCGGTCGAAGTGCGTAGCCATGCCGGCCATACGGTGTATGCCGAACCTCCCCAGGACGGCAGGGCGTAACAGTAAAAATGGTTTTCCGTGTCGTTGATCGTGCAGGCTGCGAACTCTTCGATCTGCTCGTCGGGAAGGACGTTGGTCGGCCGTGTATAAACGACTTTCAGTTTCGTGCGGGTGGTTGTTTTGCCGTATTCGCTGCCGGCCAGTTCGTACCATTCGTCTGTGTCGGGTTTTCCGTTGCCATTGGCGTCGAAGGCGACGTAAACTACTCCCTGTGCCGGATAAGAACCTTTCGAGGCGTAGGAGCCGATGCGGAAGTCACGCAGCCCTTTCACGTTCATCACCGTATGGTCGAACCGAAAGACGATGCTGCCGCCGAACGAACCGAGATTCACTCCTTGTTCGTTTTTGTCAAACGGCTTGTCGGCGAGTTTTGTGTTGACGCTTGCCAATACCGTGGATGGCGTATCGACGGGCGAGAATTGCAGCCCTTTGTCGTTGAAAATGGCTGGTTTATACTCCAATACCTCCGAGATACAGGGCGAATAGGCCGTGGCCTCGGTCGTTACGGTGACGGTGGCGCTCTTGGTCTCGGTGATGCCGCTGTCGTCGGTGACGGTCAGCGAAATCGTGTAGTCGCCCGTTTCCAGTTGGATGAACGACAGCGTCTTGTCGGTTCCGGCTTCGGCGGCCTCCGCGTCGCCGGGGCCTTTCACCGTCCATTCGTAGACCGGATTCTGGTCGAAGCCCGTGATCGCCGGCTCGATCAGGAGCACCTTGCAGCGGTCGGTCGAATAGGCGGCTTCGAGCGACATCGAATTGGAGAATCCGGACTGGTTGACCGTGATTTCGAGCGTCTTGTCGCTTTCGTCCTGTTTGAGGACCACTTTGCCCGGTTCGCGGGCTTCGGTCGAGCTGTTCTTGGCGACCGTGATGACCAGCGCCGTCTGTTCGAGTTCGGCGGGAGCCCATTCGGGCGATGAAACTACCTCGTAAGCCACGGCACTCGTGCCGGCCTGCGCCGTCTTGGTCGAGGTGACCAGAATGGTGTAGGTCTTGCCGTCGGCCGGGGCGTCGATCGGGTTGTCCTCGGCTTTCACCGAGAATTCGTAGGTCGTCTTCGACGTGTTGCCGTCGTCGTTCTCGTCTTTGCATGCCGTGAGGAGCACGCTTGCGGCTGCGACGGCCAGCAGGGTTCGGAAAGTGAATTTCTTCATCGTTTTATAAAATTAAAGGGTTTCGTTGTGTCGTTCGTCTTCGGCGCAGCGCACCGACTGCCCGTCGCTGCGGGACGAGATGTCGCGGCGGATGTTGGGACGCTGGTTGTAGGAGGCTATGTAGATTGTCAGTTCGTAGGCGTTTCCGATCCCCGCGGGCGGCGTTCCGGACCAGATGCTGGCTCCGAATCCCGAGTTTTTCAGACATCCGCCGCCGGCGCAGTACCGGAATCCGGCATAGGGGAACACGCCCAGCGCCGAGTAGTCGGTCGTGGCGTTTTCGAGACCGTTCCAGATGAATTCGCCGTTCTTGTCCGCAGGCACGCGCCACCCTTCGGGACACGGGTCGAACGGCGATTTGCCCCGCACGGGTTCGCACCATAACGTGTCGCAGCGCTTCATTTCCGTCGGTTCGCTGCAACAGAACCAGTCGGAATATCCCTCCGTTCCGCGCAGATAGACCATCGGTTCGACGATCGACTTGGCCAGCCCCGTACGGGTCGGATCGACGTCGGTTTTGATGGAACGGATGCCCGTGCCTTCCGCCTGCGAACCTTCGGTCAGCTGCACGCCCGCCATGTCGTAGATCGGTTTGCTGTCGAAATGGCGGGAATCCGTCGTGTTCGTGCCGCGGAGAATCCGGTCGCCCGGGAAAGGGTCCTTGCGGCCCCATTGGTACATCAGTCCGCACGCGGCCAGCGAGTCGGCGGCGGTTTTCTCGATGACCGCCTTGTCGATCGTCGCCCCGAGGTTGCGGTCCATGAAGGTGTAATCCTTGATTCCGTCGCCGTCGTTGTCCCAGGTGTAGATTTTGCCGTAGGCGACCAGCTCCGCATCCGGATCGTAGCGCGTCACCCAGATGTGCCAGCTCCAACGGACGGCGCCGCCGATGCGGATGCCGATCACGGCGTTGCCCACCTTGTCGGCCGTCGATACGGCGATGGAACCCTCTTCGGCCTGCTGTCCCGGAATCAGTCCGACGTTCGTGATCAGGCCCGGCAGGTCCTGCCAGAGCAGAACGGGTTCGGGGGTCAGCCCCGTGAAATCCTCCCTGCCCAGCCATTCGGCGTAGAGGTCCCACATGGCATAGGCTTTCAGGATCGGGATGTCGATCGACTGGCCGGGTTTGACCATGAAACAGTTGGGGGTGTACGCCGCTTCGAGGTATTTCCGGTCGATGTCGGGCCCGGGCTCCGGTTCGGGTTCCGGCTCCGGTTCGAGATCGGGGTATTCGTTGGGGTTGTCGTCGTTGTGGTAGGAGCAGGCGACATTCCCGACGCTCAGCGCCAGCAGCAGCGCGGGCAGCAACAGTAGTCTTTTCGTTTTCATAGCGTGGAATCTCTGTTTTATTGGTGTTGGTCGGGCCGCACGTAGATATGCATGTCGCGGGCCATGAAAATTTCGGTGGAGGTCTCGCCGATCCAGCCGCAGTATTGGTTCAGGGCGGTGTAGACCCGGATGAAATCGACCCCCGGCAGGTGTACCGGTTCGCGGGTCTCGGGGTCCACGGCCCACCCGATGTCGAAGCCGTTGTAGTAGTTGCCCTCTTCGTCCTTGGCTTCGTTGGGATAGTTGTCGGCATAGGCGCCGTATTTGAACATGTATTGCAGGTAATAGGAGCCGTTGCCCGAGACATCCACGGCGTTCTTGGGCAGCAGTGTGCCCCGGAACGTCATTTCGTCGGCGTCGATCCACCGCGGGTAGTAGTCCTGGTCGTGGAACTTGTTTTTGTAGACGTAGCCGCTCTGCCCGCGGTTGTCCTCCCACCCGATGTAGGTCATGTCGGTCATGGCGCTGTCGTTCCCCTCGCCGGGCGTCGGGACATGCCCGGGGGCGGGTCGGCGGTAGGTGATCTCGTATCCGTATACGGCCGCTTCGTCCGTGTACCACGGATTCTTGTCGATCTCGTACCACTTGTCGTCGGGCTTGCCGTTCTGGTTCTCGTCGAACATCACCAGAATGATGCCCGGCTCCGAGCTGCCTCCGTCCACGCCCGGGTGGGCGGCGCTGTTGAACGAGTTGCCGTCGATGCGGATGTCGTGTTCGCCCGGAACGTTGACGACCGTGTGGTCGAATCCGAACGTGATGTAGCCGCCGTAGGCTCCCAGCGACACGCCGCTCTGCATCTTTCCGGCGATGGCCTCCTCGGCCTTCTGCCGCATGGTCTCCGCCGTGTCGCCCTCCCGGTATTCGGGCATCGCGTTCACGAACTGTCCCGGTGCCGGGCAGTATTCGTAGACCGTGGCGATGTAGGGGCTGTACTCCACCTCCTCTTCGACCACGTAGAAGGTCATCCGGTGCACGATCGGATTGACGGGGTCGAAGATTCGGAACGTCACGTCGTAGGTGCCCGGATACTGCATCAGGAAGATGTAGTCCTTCTCTTCCGAGAGCAGCGAATCGGCCCCCGAGGCGGTCTTGACCGTCCAGCGGTAGCTCTCTCCCGTGAAGGCGGGTCTGAGATCGACGGTCTGCATGCGGGCGACCTTGTAAAGGTCGTCCAGCCCGAGGCTCACGTAGGGGATGCCGTCGTTGTCGCAGCCGCCGAGTGCGAGGGCCGGCAGCAGGGCGGCGAGTATCTTTTTCATCTTCATCGCTGTGGCTGTTTTCGTTCGAGAAATACCATGTGCGCGGGGATGTCGCCCGTGCGGACGCTCCATTTGCGGACGCCCTCGCGCGAGTAGCAGTGCAGCACGCCGCTCGAAACGTAGTTCTTGGCGTCGGTGACGTAGATGTCGCCGTTCCGGGGGTGGATGGCGATGCCGTAGGGGATCACGATGTCGAGCTCCGTGCCGTCGGTGATGAACTTGCGCGACACGACGCGTTTCTTTTTAACGTCGATGATGGCGTAGGTCACCGTGTTCTTCGAGGTCTGGTTGCTGTACTCGACGCTGTACACGTAGAGCGAATCCCCGGAGACGGTCATGTTCGAGGCCGGAATGTTCATCGCCTCGGCCACCTGGTAGCGTCCGCCGTTGGGTTCCAGCCGGTAGAGGTTCGACGGAACGTCGTCGTAGTTGCCCCGCGAGGAGACCCACAGGTTGCCGTAGGCGTCGGCCTTGATGCGGCTGAGGTTGATCGCCACGTCGATCTTGTACATTTGGCGCATGGTTTCCAGTTCGATGACCGAGACCGTCGAGTCGTAGTTCGGGGCGCGGTAGCCGCCCGAATTGGCGACATAGGCGCGGTCGCCGACGATGGCCAGTTCGTCGGGCTGGTAGCCTACGGTCACCTGGCCGACGATCCGGTAGGTGTCGAGATCCACCTTGAAGACGGCGCCTTTCTGGGCGTCGGGGTCCATCGCCACGGGGCCGACGTAGGCGCTGACATAGGCGTATTTGCCTTTGAAGCGGATGTAGCGGCAGTTGGGGATGTCGATCTGCGTGATGCGGCGGGCGGTGTAGGCGTCCATCACCTCGACCTTGTGCGAACAGTTGATGACGGCGAACAGCCGTCCGTCGTAAACCTGGATGTCGTTGCCCACGTCGCCCAGCTCCTTCACGACGTTGGGGTTCTTCTCCGCATAGATGCCGCGGGCGTAGACCGCCGTGCGGTAGTCGAGGTAGTCGATGTCCGCCTTGTTGCTGCCCATGTTGCCTTCGTTCAGGAGATACATGCCGATCGGGTCGGCATCGGGGTTCTCCCCGAACGGCAGCACCTCGTATTCGGTGGGGTTCACCAGTTCGATCTTCCGGCAGCCGGCGGCGAGGCAGCAGCCGGCCAAAACGATGAAGAGATACCTTTTCATGGCTCGCGGAGGTTAGAGATCGACGCTGACGACGAACCGGAAGTTGGTCTTCGGCATCGGGTAGTTGAGCACCACGTCGTAATCCTGTCCGAAGAGGTTGTTGATCTCGGCCGTGGCCTTGAGTGTCCGGGTGCGGATTCGGAAGGTCTTTTGCAGCGAGAGGTCGCTCGTGTACCACGGCTGGGTGTGGTTGCGCGGGATGTTCTCCTGCTGGTTGTAGCGCTGGCCCGTGTAGATGAAGCTGTAATTGAGCCCCCACCCCTTGTAGAACAGCGCGAGGATGGCCGAGCCGCTGTGCCAGGGGATGTAGGGAATCTGGTCGCGGTAGTAGGTGTCGGCCGGGTCGGTGATGTCGATGGCCTCCTGATAGGTGTACTGGAACTTGGTCGTCACCTCCAGCTTGCCGAGCGTGAACAGGGCGTTCAGCACGGCGTCCACGCCCTTGATCTCCACTTCGCCCAGATTGAGCATCGTCCAGCGGAACTGCTGCCCCTTGGGGTAGGCGATGATCTTGTCCGTGATTTTGTTGTAGTAGGCATCGACCGAAACGTCGAGCATCCGCATGAAGGGCGATCGTTCGAAATCGCGCGCGTATTTCAGCCCGACGTTGAACTGTTCGGCATATTCGGGCTTGAGGAAGGCGTTGCCCATGTCGGTGTAGTAGAGGTCGTTGAAGGTCGGCATGCGGAACATCCGCTTGTAGAAGGCGCGCACCGAAAGGTCGTGGTTTTTCAGCACTTTGAACGATCCGAAGAACGCCGGGGTGGCCACGGCCTTGTCGGGCCGGGCTTCGAAGCGCTCGACCTTTTCGTGGACGAAATAACCCAACAGGCTGGCCTGCATCTTCAGCCGCCCCCATTCGAAAGCCGTGGCCAATGCCGCCATGTGGGTGTAGCGCGTCGGGTAGGGGAAGGTGCCGTCGCTCTCGGTGGGCATGTAGAACGTGGCGTCGAGCGTGTTCCACTGGAAGTCGTAGGCCAGCGACACCTCCCAGTGCTCCAGGATGTTGCAGAGATTGGCGCACGAGAAGTAGAACTCCTTCTGCTTGTAGGTGTTCTTGGTCTGGATCAGCTTGGCGTCCTGATTCTCGTAGTGGGTGTAGTCGGCGGCGTACTTGGCGTTGAACAGCGTGCGGAACCTCTTCGACCAGCGGTTGGTCAGCGTGCCTTGGATGAACGAGTTGGTGTCCCACAGCCGTTCGCCGTGGCGGAAGACGTTGTTGACGATGGCCCCCGGGATGCCGCGCTCGGAGTTGTAGGTGTAGGCCCGCACGGTCCATTGTCCGTCGGCCATCTTTCCGTGGAGCCCGGCCTCCATGCGGGTGGCGTTTATGTCGCCGTTCTGCCGGTAGGCCGTCGTGTCGTAGGCGATCTCGCCCAGCGTGTTGCGGCGGCGGTAGCGGAATTTGTACCGGCCGGTGGCGTTGGTCCACTCGCCGCTGAACGACGAACTGACGGCGTCGGAGATCTTGTATTCGTAGCGCATCGAGGGGTTGATGAGCCCGAACGAGCCGGTCTTCATCGTGGCCTTGAAATTGGCCCGCTTGCCCTCCTCGAAGCGGGGGCGCCGCGTGGTTATGTAGATCGTTCCGGAGGCTCCGAAATCCTTGGCCGACTGGAAAATGTCGCTTTTCTGACCGTTGTAGAGCGATATTTCCTCCACGTCGTCCAGCGAGAAGCGCCCCAGATCGACCTGTCCGTTCTGGGCGTTGCCCAGCTGGATGCCGTCGTAGAACACGGCCATGTGGTTGGTGCCCATCGAGCGGATGTTGACGGTTTTCAGACCGCCCACGCCGCCGTAGTCTTTGAGCTGCACGCCCGCGAAATAGCGGATGGCGTCGGCCACCGAAAAACTGTTCAGCCGTTGCAGGTCGATGTCTTTGAGGACCTGCGCCGGGATGACCTCGCGGTATTTGGGGATGACGGGAGCGCCGACGATGACGACCTCGCTGATTTTCTGGATGCTGTCCAGTTTTCCGACGTAGCGCCGGTTCGCGGTGGAGTCGGAGGTGTCGGCCGCCGCGTGATTACCCCCCCCCGCAATGAATGCGAGGCATAGGAACGAAAGGCGAAGTTGCTTCATTATGCGTTCTGTGTCAATGGTTTATCGGGTAAAACCATTGATTCCACAGCCGCAGTGCAACGAAACAGAATGAAAGAGTGCTTTACATGCGTTGTCGATCCGGGCCCGTTCTCCGCAGGCTGCGAAATCAATCTGTCATGCAAGGCAGGTCTTCTGACTCGTTCCGGTTTCGACGCCTTCCCGGTTATCCACCAGTGGCTGAGATTGTCGATTCCTCGTGTGCCCGTTTCCGGACAGGAACTTACAGCAGCGGGAACTGTTGCCGACTTTCACGGCATTCCCTTTTAATCGGTCGGAGGCCGCGGGGCCTCTTTCGGAACCTTTGCGCGGCAAAGATATAAATTTTGTCAGTAATCGGTGATAAAAAACGTTTTTTATTTCATCTTATCGGTCCGCAGCCGATTATTTCTTATCTTCGCGGCATCGAACCCAACATTGCGAATCATGCATATCGTTCCGAAAACCGTAAGTGCCGGACTGTTGCTTTCCGGCGCAGCGACCTCGGCGCAGGCCCGGATGCCGGAAGCGCCGCAGAAACCCAACATCGTATATATCATCGCCGACCAGCTGCGTTGGGACGCCCTGGGCTACACCGGCAATGCCAAGGCCGTTACGCCCAACATCGACCGGTTTGCCGCGCAGGCCCTCGACTTCACCGAGGCGGTCTCGTCCACTCCCGTGAGCGCCGCCCACCGGGCCTGTCTTATCACGGGCAAATACCAGAGTTCGACGGGCATGGTCATCAACGAGATCAACCTCAATCCCAACCATCGTACGTGGGCGCACGTGCTCGGCGATGCCGGCTACAAACTGGGGTACGTGGGCAAGCACCATTGGACCGATCTGCACCGCCGCGACCGCGAGCCGGGGCCCGAGCGCATGGGATTCGACGACTACTGGGCGGCCTATTCGTTCAACCATAAGAGTTACAATGCCTTTTACCATACCGAGGACGACGGCGGCGTCCATCGGTTCGTCGAGCTGAAAGGCCGGTACGGCCCCGAGGTGTTTACCTCGCTGGCCCTGGACTACATCCGTAAGAAAGCCGCGGCCGGAGAGCCCTTCGCCATGATGCTCTCCTGGAATCCGCCCCACGACCCGTGGGTCCGCAGCAATGTCGATCCGCGCTGTTACGAACGCTTCCGGAACGTGCATTTCGACCTGCCGGAGAATTTCAAGCGGACGCCCGATCCCTATATGGACCGTTATCCGCAGCAGTTCTTCGACGGCGAGGAGAAGTGGCGGGGATCGTTTATCGACACCGACCGGTATAGCGAGATGCTGCGCTGCTATTATGCGATGGTCAATTCGCTCGACGAGCAGTTCGGGCGCGTGATGGATTTGCTCGAAGAGCTGGGCATAGCCGATAATACCATCGTCGTTTTCACCTCGGATCATGGCGAGCAGTTCGGGTCGCAGGGCCGCATGTACAAACTGACGTTTTACGACGAGTCGGCCCGCATTCCGTTCCTGATCCGCGATCCCAGATACGCCACCGGGGGCCGTGAAAGCGACGCCTGCCTCAATACGCCCGACATCGGACCCACGCTGCTGGGCCTCGCGGGGCTGCACGGGGAGATTCCCGACGAGATGGAGGGCGAGGACCTGAGTTTCATCGTCCGCGGGGAGAAAGGCCGGGAACCCGAATACGCTTTCATGCAGAGCATGGGACACACCTACCAGTGGAAGGACGGCTACGAATGGCGGGCCGTGCGGTCGAAACGCTATACCTATGCCCGTTATCTGCGTGACGGGAGCGAAGTGCTGCTCGACCGGGAGGCCGATCCGACGCAGCTGACCAACTATGCCGGCGATCCGGCCTACGCTTCGGTCAAGAAAGAGCTGCGCAAACGCATGGAGCGCAAGATGAAGCAGCTCGGCGACGATTTCAAACCGTGTTCCTGGTATCGTGACCGCTGGATGTATAAGGGTTACAGCATCAAGGCGTCGGCCCGGGGTGAGTTCGGCCCGCTGCCGCCCGTCGAACCGAAACGTACCGAATAGAGCACCTCCGCGGCATTGCATCGCCCTCCGGAAGCTGGTTTTCCAGCTTCCGGAGGGCTTTTTCATTGTGTGGTGCGGGGGCCGGAGAGGGCGGTCCGAAAAAAAATCGTGCGAATTTCGATTTTCGGGGGTCGGTATTCGGAAATGGCGTGTCTACTTAATGAAAGCAAAGAAAAAAATCTGTTTTGTGTAAGTTATGCAGAAGGAGATAGACAGACTGATCAATTCCTACCGGAACAATGCCCTGAGCAGGGAGGAGGCCGGTATGCTGGCGGGATGGCTGGAGGAGTCCGACGAACACCGGGCCCAGTTCAGGGAGTGTCTCGCCGGCCGGGAGCAGCCCGCATCGGCCAAGGCGGAGCGGGAGTGGGCGCGGTTCGCGGCCCGCAACAAAATCCTGTTCGCCGTTCCCGAGGGGGTGAATACGCGCCGGAGATTGTTCAGGCGTTACGTCGCGGCGGCCGCGGTCTTGGCGGCGGGCATTTGCGCCGTCTGGTTCTGGCCGGGCGTTCCCGCGGTCCCCGATGCCGGAAACGGCACGGAGATCGGCGCCGCACAGCAGCTGGAATACCGCACGGCGCGCGGCGAGAAGCTCGACATCGTGCTGCCCGACGGTTCGAAGGTCTGCATGAATTCCGAAGCGACGCTGACCGTGGACCTGAAATTCGGAAAGGCCACGCGCGAGATCGAGTTCGACGGCGAGGCGTTCTTCACCATCGCGCCCGACAAGAGCTGTCCGTTCATCATCCACAGCGCCAACAACAATTATACGGTGCTCGGGACCTCGTTCAACCTGCAATCCTACGCCCGGGAGAAATTCGCCGTGGTGACGCTCCATACGGGCTGCTTGCAGGCGCAGGTCAAGAAGGATGTCATCATCCTCGACCCCAACGAGGAGTTGCAGATTGACGCGACGGCCAACACGATCACCAAGCGGGCGGTGCGCATCGACGATTCGATCGGCTGGATCGAAGGGCGGCTGATCTTCTCGGGGCATCCGCTGAAAGACGTGGCCAACAAACTTTCGCGCTATTATCAGGTGCGGATCAACATCCACGAAGAGATCGCCAACCTGCAATATACGGGCATGGTGGACCGGGAAACGCTGCCGGAGGCCCTTCGGATGATCTCCGAAACCTCCCCTGTAAGGCTCTCCATCACCAATATCGACGGGGAATATTTCCTTTCGAGGGCGAAGCGAAAATGAAGAATGAATTTTTTAACTACCTAAACATTAAATGAATGAGCAATTTTAACAAATCCGAAGGTCGCTGCATGACCCTGCAACGCCGGCTGGCGTGCGGACTGGCAGCGATGTTCCTGGCAGTCGCAGGCATCGCCCATGCCTCCGAAGCCGGGGAGAAGCCCGCGACCGTAACGCTTACCGTCGAACGGGCGCCGCTGGCCACGGTCCTGAAAAAGATCGAGGCGCAGACCTACTACACGTTCTTCTTCAACAACGAACTGGTGGGCAAGGCCGCTCCGGTGACGCTCTCCGTGAAGCAGGCTCCGGTTCCCGACGTGCTGGCGAAGATTTTCGCCGGAAGCGACCTCACGTATGAATTCCGGGAGGACAAGATCCTGATCAAACGCAAGAAATCGGACAAGCCGGCCACGCAGGCGCAGGAGTCCGAAACTGCCGGAACCGTCGGCGGACAGACCGCCGGCGTGGACCGGCAGGTCACCCCCCCCCAGCAGAAAAATACCGCCTCGGCAGCCCCTGCGTTGGTGCAGGGCGTCGTTAGGGACGATACCGGACAGCCCGTTGCGGGCGTCAGCGTGATCGTGAAAGGCTCGCTCGTGGGCGCCGTCACCGAAAGCGACGGTTCGTACCGCATCAAGGCGCGCCCCAGCGACCAGCTGTCGTTCAGCTTCCTGGGCTACAAGACGCAGGACATCTACGTCGGCAGCAAGACGACGATCGACGTGAGGCTCGTCAGCACGGCGCAGGCGCTGCGGCGGGTGGACACGGCGCGCACGGCGTACTATGACGGGGCGATCCGCAGCCTGATCGACGATATGCTGACGCTGCACGATAAACCGGAGCTCGGCTGTATGCTCGAGAACGTCCTGCCGGACGGATCGATATTCGACGGGCCTGCCGGGCGCACCATCAACCCCGGCCATTCGATCGAAAATTCGTGGTTCCTGATGAACTATGCGAACACGGTCGGCGATCAAGAGCTGCTGCGCCGCGCGCTCGGCATCCTGCGCGGATCGCTCGAGCGCGGATGGGACATGGCGTACGGCGGCATCGTGTATTTCACCGATGTATACGGACGCCCCTGCGTGCAGCTGGAGTATGATATGAAGCTGTGGTGGGTGCATAACGAGGCGCTGATCGCTACCCTGCTCGCTTGGGTGCTGACCGGTGACGAAACGTGGGGCAAATGGTACGACCGCCTGCATGAGTACACGTTCGGTCATTTCCCGGATGCCGTCTGCGGCGAGTGGTACGGCTATCTGCACCGGGACGGCACGGTGTCGCATACGCAGAAGGGTTCGCTGTGGAAAGGGCCGTATCATCTGCCGCGCTGTCTCATGCTCTGCGAGCAGATCCTGACGGCGGCCGAAAACAGCGCGGCGATCCCGCCGCTGCTGTAATGCCCTCGCCGCGGCGGAGCAGGACGAGCGGACCGTCCCCGGAGCTTGGCGGATAGTCCAACGACGGATGCCCGGCCTGGTGATGAGGTAAAAGACGTCCATTTGTTATACGATAAGGAGCACACTATGTCTGCATTACTGACGGTATACGAAAAAGCGATGCCCGAAACGCTCGAGTGGCGGGAAAAACTGGAAGCGGCGCGGACGGCGGGCTTC
>ERZ857840.1214-NODE-1214-length-30637-cov-8.541397_pt1 | contig 30637 bp, 21 predicted proteins | sample MGYA00519760_ERZ857840 | MGnify/ENA primary metagenome ERZ857840 (study PRJEB31778, sample SAMEA3449371) | human gut metagenome | biome: human gut; feature: human-associated habitat; material: faeces | place: United Kingdom | collected 2010/2012 ... | reverse complement strand
TCATGTCCGCCGCGTGGAACGTGGTCTCGTCCGCCGTGTGGCCGAGCGTCACGGGAATGGCTGACGCTTCGCCCGCGTTCACGGTCTTATCGGCGGGCAGCGTGAGAGTGTAGGAGCCCGCTTCCTTCTTCATGCCGCACACGCTGCAAACGCCGTTTTTAAAGTTGTGCTTGCCGTCCGTGCTGCCCGGGCACTCAGTGAACGTCAGAACAAACTCGTCGCCGTCAAAGCCGGTGGATTCGTTATCCACGACGTAACCGGCAAGCGTCGTCGCCGGCTTTTCACCGTTGATCGTGGCGACCCAGGCGGATTTGGGGCCGTAGGCCGCGTCGCCGTTGGCGAGCGTTACGCCGTTGGGGTCAGTAATGCTGGTGATGGCGGTCTCCGTGGCAACATAGGCGTAGCCGCTGGCTTCCAGGACGCCCTTGATAACGTCAAGACCGGTCTTCTTTTCAATGTCTCTGCACACGTATTCCACGCCGTTGCTGCCGGCGTCGCCGGTCAGGTCCGCAAACGCACTGTTGACACTCTTGCCGTAGATGCGACCGTAGAGCGTCATCTTTTCGCCAGCCGGGGACACGCTCACCTTCGCCGCTTCACCGGCAGTGTGGACGATGTCGTTGAAATTGTTGTCCATGGCGTTATCGAACACCAGGCGGAAGCTGCTCTCCTTGTTTTCCGTCAGGTCGGTCTTTGCCCGGAACGTCAGCCGGCAGAGATCGCCCATGGCAATGGTGATGCCCTCGGATTCTGTGTCTATGCAGCTGATGTTATAGAACGTGCCGCCTTTGTCCGTACCTTCGCGTGCTGCAACATTGATGCTTGGATTGACCTTCTCGGTTTGGGTCAGCTGAAACACCGAATTGTCAAAGTACAGCTTATAGTTCATCGTTACGATGTCTTTGATGTCCTCGTTGAGCGAGATCGTTACGACGACTTCCTCCCCGGCGGACAAAGTGCTTTTGTCCGCCGTCGGGGTCATTTCTGCGGCCAGTGCATTTACCGAGAGACTCAGCAGCAGCACTACGGCAAGCAGAATGGATAATGTTTTCTTCATGTTATCTCTCCTTCCTTACGCAGCAGGAAATTTCGGGAGCTTCTTGTTGTGATAGGCATAGATCAGCGCCGCGTCCCTATTGTCCACCTTGCCGTCGCCGTTCACGTCAGCCGCGGCAAGCTGATCCTCGGTCAGAGCGCGCTTCTTGTTGTGGTAAGCGTAAACCAGCGCCGCGTCTTTATTGTTCACCGTGCCGTCGCCGTCCACGTCGCCCAGCACTACCGCACTGCCGACAGTGACTTTGGGCGCAGCGACGGTCTGCACCTTCACGGCGTCATTCACGAACGTCTTATCGCACACGGCGACCTTTTCGAGCGTGAACCCGGCGGAAGCGCCGGTCGCAGCGTCGGCCTTCACGGTGAACGTCAGTTCAGCGACCGTGCCCCCGGTCATGGAGAACACGCCGGTATCCGCGAGCTTCACGGCGCTGACCGTGACGGCCTTGGAGGTGTCCCCCTCGCCGGTCTTGTAGTTCGCCTCGGGGGGCGTGCCGATCTTCGTGAGATCGCTCGCCGCGCCCGCCTTGCTTTCGGCCAGCTCAACGACCGCGGGATCATAGCGGATGTAATACTCAAAGCTGTTGATGTCCTTCAGTTCGCCGGTGAGAGAGAGCGTCAGCGTGACCGTTTTTCCGGCCGGGACCTTCTCCGCGTCTGCCGAGAGAGTGATCTCCGGCACCGCCGTCTCATCGGCTTCCGCCGCCAGCGCCGGGATACCCAGCGCCAGCGTCAGAGCCAGAACAAGGACAAGCGAAAAGATTTTTTTCATATCGTCCTCCTGTTTGTCGTCCGGTTTATTCCGTCACGGCCGCGAGAGGCGCGGCGATGATCGCGTAGATCATCGCTGCGTCCTTCGCGGTGATATGGCCGTCGCCGTCCATATCCGCAAGGATAAGCTCCGCTTCGGTGAGTTCACCCGCGCCGATGGAATAATTGTACACAAGCTCGGCGTCAGTCACATCGACCGTGCCGTCGGCGTTCACGTCGCCCGCGAGAGGCTGCTTTGCGCCCTGCCACGCGAGGATCGGGTAACCGCCGTTGATGTTTTCGCTGTCCTCGGCGAAGCTGCCGCCGAGCGTGGCGGCCAGGGCCTTGAGCTCATCCGCGGTCTTGGCGGTGCCGAGGCCGGTGATGCCGTACTTCGGGCTCGCGCCGGAAACGGCGCCTTCCAGATAGTAGCTGTTGACATAGTTCGCTTCCGCTTTTATCGGGGACAGGCCGCCGACATAGGAGGCGTTGCCGCCCGAACCGATGACGGTGGAGGTGCTGTAGCAGTTGGTGATCGTCGCGCCGTCGGTGTTGCTGAAGTACGAGCCGCAGATACCGCCGAGATAGCACTCGTTCGCGGAGATGGTGCGGATCGTGCCGGTGGCGTAGCAGTCGGTGATGGCCGAACCGCCGGCCGTGTAGCCTGCGATGCCGCCGCCGTGCTTACCGCCCGTGACGTTCACGGAGCTCCAGCTCTCCGTAACGGAGGTGTCGCTCTCCATGTAGCCCGCGATGCCGCCTGCCTGTCCATAGGACTTGTTGGTCGTCGTCACATTGCCGGTGATGCCGAGCTTCGTGACGGAAGCGCCGGTTTTCACATAACCGAACAGGCCGACCGGGTAGCTCGCGCTGTTGATATAGAGGTTGCGGATGGTGTGGCCGTCGCCGTTGAAGCTGCCGTAGAACTTATCCAGCGGCGTCCAGTCGTAGCCCGCGAGATCGATGTCCGCGGTGAGCACCGCCGAGGCTTTGCTGCCGTTCGCGCCGAACCACGCGAGCTCGGAGGCCGTACCGATCTGGTAAACGCCGTCGGCGTCCTTCGCAGGCTCGGTCTTCGCCGTGCCGTCCCAGGCGTTTTCGCCCGCCGGGAGGAACGCCGCGGTCGTGACGGTGAGGATGCCGTCTTTGATCTTCTCCGCATCGGCGCTGCCGAGCGAGAAGGTGCCGCGCGTGACAACATAGCCGTCCTTGGTAAGAACATAGGTGTAATCGCCGTAGCCGAGCGTGTAGCGGTCGTTCTCATTGGTCTCGACGGCCTTGCCGTCCGAGCCGGTCAGCGTGATCTTGACGCCCTCGACCGCATTGCCGGAGGCATCGGGAACGACGAGCTTCGTATCGTAGGTCACCTTGCGGTGCACGGTGACGGCTGCGTCCGCGTAGTGGCCGATGTAGTAGTTGATGTTCACGGCGTTGAAGTTCGTGCCGACGCCGGTATTCGTCATGCCGTAGATCGTCTCAAACGGGCTGGCCGCGGCGAACATGGTGCCGAAGGTATAGCCGTTGGTGAAGCTGTACGCTGCCGTCTCCGCGCCCTCGGCGAACTCGACGTCTTCGGGGACGGTCACGGTGATGGCGGCGTTGTCCATCTTCTGGTACTGGTAGAGCGTGCTTTCAAACTTCGTTTCACCGGCGTAGTACGTCGGCTTGAAGTTCGTCGGGTTGAATATGCCGGAGATCTTGTCCACGCCGCGGAACATGCCGCGGAACGTGAGCTTGACCTGATCGCCGGGCATGATGGCTTCCTCCGGGTGGGAGACATTCTCAGCGGTGACGGTGACCTTCGCCACGCGCACGAGGCGGTAGCTCACGCCGGTATCGTCGGTCATCTTGATGATGACCGTGCCGCCCATGCCGCTGCCAAGATCATCAAACGCCTTGAGAGGCACCGCATAGCGTCCGTCCTCGCCCGCGCTGACGGCGGTGAAGCCGGTGCGGACGCTGGTCATGGCGCTGTTCGCAGTGACGAAAGCGTACTCGACGGTCACATCGCCCGTCGCGGTGACGGCAAAGTCGAGCGCCGGGTCGGTCTCGTTTGCTTCATAGAACCAGGTGTCGTAGTTGTAGTCCCAATCCATGGTGCGGCTCGTCGTGACGTCCGCGGCCATGTTGAAGTCCACGTCCGCGTCCGCGGTGCCGTGGGTCACACCCGTGCCGCCGACGACGATGACGCCGATGCGCTGCGGCTGCGTCGCGGGGTAGAGACCGCCGTGGCTGCCAGTAGTAATGCTCGTATCCTTAGCGTTATACGTGCCGACGTACACGCTGTCGTAGTAAACGGTGATGATGGAGTCTTCCGTGCCGGGGGTGATGTCTGCCCAGTTCGCTCCGGCGTTGCCGCCGTTCACGGCCGTGATCGAAGCATCGCCGGTCACAAGGTTCCAGTGGAAGTCCGGCTCGACCATGATGTTGGCGGTATCGGAGTTGATGAGCTGCCAGTGGCGGTAAGCGCGCACGCGCGTCGTGCCGGAAATGGCCTCATAGCCGGAGGGATCGAGATTCAGCTGCAGGTCGGCCTCGTCGCGGTTGACCGTTGTGGTGCCGAGCTGGGCGAAGCTGTGGGAAACGCGGTTCGTCGCCGCGGTCTCGCCGAAGGAGAAGCTCGCGTCCGTGCTCTCGCTCAGGCTCGGGAGCCAGCCGGTCTGCGTGACGTGGGTATCGTCGCTCAGACGCCACGTGTAGTTGCCGTTGCTCTTGGAAATCTTGTATTCCGCGCTCTTCGTGCCGTCGCCGTTGTCCTTCCAGGCGGTATGCTCAACTTCGGTGGTGTTGAAGTTGTTCCACTGAAAGTACAGGCCAAACGCCGCGTTCTGCGGCACCGTGGCCGTCAGGGTGAGCTCCGTGTTGATCGTGAGGTTCTTCTTAGCGTCGGAGTAACTGGCACGGAACGTCTGGTTGATGCTCTGAGAGAAGATGTAGCCGTCGATATCGGGATAGGCATACGCATTGTAGAGGCAGGCGTTGCCGCCGGCGTAGAGCACCGTCGGGTAGTAGGCGTAGTTGCCCTTGGTGTAAGGCGTGCCCATCACAGCGGTCGTTCCCATGATCGGGCAGTCCAGTCGGACGTGGTATTCGTCCGCCGTGAAGTACGTGTTGTCCGTCTTCTTCGAGGACGTGTAGAACGAGTTGCACTGGAGATAGATGCTCCCGCCGCCGCCTGCGCCGCCGTCAACGTTTTTGTCGGTCGGCAGGTCAAGCGTCATGCCGCCGAGCGCGACGTCGTATTCGTTGGTATCGGCGTTCTTGCCGAACGCGCGGTAAGCATAGCGGCCCGCGGTAAGGCTGGCATAGAACATCTGGTAATTGCTGACGAGCTTGCCCTGCGCGGGATCGTATGTTTCCTCGCCCTCGGGCAGCGTGCTCGTGAAGTTGCTGTAGAGGAACACGTTCGTGATCTCGTCGCCGAGGATCTCGTTGCCATTGCTGTCGGTCGTGACATTGTAGAGCTTGATGATGGGGTAATTGCCGTTATAGTCCTTGCCGACATAGAACGCGAAGTTCAGCATCGGCGCTTCCTCTACGGTGAGAGTGAGCGTCCAGGTGTCCTTGGAGAAGTGCTCGCCGTCGTGCGAGGCGTAGAAGCGGTAGATATATGTACCGGCTTCCTTTTCGGTGAGCTGGATGCTCAGCGAGCCGAAGACCGCCTCGGGGAAGGTCCGCTTTGCGCTCCAGGTCGCGCCACCGTCGGCGGAGCGCTCGTAGTAGTAGTTCTTGTAGGACAGCGTCTGGCCTTCTGCGGGATCGAAGATCTTGTTGGCCTGCAGATCGCTGAGGACATAGGCCTTGCCGATCTGCGCCTTGTCGCTGGTATTGGCCGGATAATCCGCTTTGCGCGTCGGCACGGCGATCTCCGCGAGCTGCTTGCCGCAGGTATCGCACTTGCCGTCGCCGTCCGCGTCCGCATGCTCGACCACGGTCTGGCCGCTGAGCACGGGGGCCGGGCAGCTATCCACATAGCCCTCGCCGAGCTGGGAGGCGCTGAGCCCCTCTTCGGCGGTGAAGGCTGCCGCGCCGCTCTCCACGCCGGAGACCGCCGCCGTGCCTTCGAGATAATAGGCGTTCGCGGCAATGACTTCGACTTTGTTGCTCGTGCCGCTCTTCGTGCCTCCGACAAGAGCGCCCATGAGAGCTTCATCGGCTTTGTCGCCGCTGATCTTGCCGGTGCTGTAGCAGCCGGTCATGGTGAGCGTTTGCGTCCCATAGGAATCACCGAAGCAGCCGACAAGACCGCCGACATACTGTTTTTCCGCCGCGGTTCGGTAATAGAAGTCCACCGCGCCGGTGTTGTAGCAGTTCGTGAGCGTCAGGGTGTTGCTGCCGCTGCCGACAAGACCGCCGACGCCCTCAAACGTGCTCTTGTAGCCGCGCAGATGGACGTGGCCGCTGTTCCAGCAGTTCGTCAGCGTTACGCCGCCGATGCCGGTATTGCCGACGATGCCGCCGACCTGCCCCTGATAGCCGGTGATGTCCACTTCGTTGGAGCAGCCGATGAAGTCGGTCTCCTGCGCGCTGCCGACAAGACCGCCGTGGGAAAAAATATCATCGTTTGTCGCAGAGCCGGTGAGAGTCACATAGTTGTGGCAGTTCTCGACAGTGGAACGGCGGTGCGTGGAAACGCCGCACGTGCGTCCGGCAAGACCGCCGACCATGCGGGTCACGGCCATCGCCGTGCCGTAGACCGAGAGGTTCTTGATCGTCACGCCGTCGCACTCGCCGAAGAGGCCGATGTAATAGGTGTTGCCGTTCGTATAGTTCGAGGCGTTGCCCTTGAGATACAAACCGGTGATCTTGTGGCCCTGGCCATCAAAAGTGCCGCTGTATATTCTGTTATTCGCGTGATCGCCGATCGGCGTCCACGGGGTCGTCTCATCGCAGACGCCGCTGAGATCGATATCGTCCGTCAGGCGCGCGTTGAGCGTGGATTTTCCGGCGTTGACCTCGTCGGTGAACCACTTGAGCTGCGCAGCGTTCGAGATCTCATAATAGCCGTCTTCCGCGAGAGCGGGCTTGCTCGGGTCGGTGACGGTAACGGTGCACTTCGCGGTGAAGCCGCCGTCCGCCGTGGTGACGGTAATGGTCGCCGTACCGGTGCCCACGCCGGTAACAACACCCTTCGTGCTGACGGTGGCAACGTCCGTGTTACTGCTCTTCCAGCTAACACGGGGGTTGTCCGCGTTCTGCGGCTCCACGGTCGCGGTAAGCGTCGCCTCTTCGCGGCGGATGAGCGAAAGCTCGCTCTTATCCAGCGTCACGCCCGTGACGGCAACCGCGCCGCCGGGGGCGGTGTTATCGCCATACACAAAGCCGAAGCAGTTGAAGTAGTCGTATTTGCTCTGCTCTTCGGCAGCGAAGTACCGGCTGTTCTCAATAAGATACGGGACCGGGAGCTTCAGCGTCTTGCCGCCGGAGGCGTTGTTCAGCAGTTCAAAGCCAGGACAGTCGTAGCCGGCAACAGCGCCTGTGGTATCAAGCAGAGCGCAATAGCTCAGGGGCGTATATTTAAAGTCCGCCGGGTAATTGACGTATACATAGTCCGTGCCTTCCGGAACGGTCACCGTGTAGAGCTTCTTATCGCCCGGAACCTGGAAATGTTTTACATAAATCGGACTCTCTTCGATGTTGTAGATATACTGCGTGCCCTCTGCGTCGAGCGTGATGGAGGCAAAATCGAAGTTCTTATAATGCTCCGCCGGGTCGAAGGGCTTCGAGCTGCTGCCAACGGTGACCTTCGCCGTCGCGGGAGCGAGGCGCGCGTCGGTCGAGCAGCGATTCGTGTCCATCGCCATCAGGTAATACGTACCAGCGTTTTTAAACGTATAGGCGTAGCTGCTGCCGCCGTCCTGCTCGGGCGAAACAACGTCCAGAAGCGTCATTTTCTCGTCGTAAACGCCGACATCCATGCCGGTCACGGCGGTGAACATATCGCTGCCGCCGTCGGAGACGGATTTGGTGTCATACTTGAGCGTGGAAAAACTGACCGTGCCGCCCGGCGCAACGCTGTAGGCATCCTGATCGAAGCGCGCGAACGCGCCGCCGTCCGACCAGAAGCCCCAGTCGCTGTACATGGCGACGTCGATCGTGTCGCCGTCCGAGAGGAGGATGTAGTCCGCCGTCGAACCCCAGCCCGCGCTCATCAGAGGATAGATATGGTTGCGGTAGTACATGAGATTCTGGTCGTGACCCCAGAAATTCTCCATGTACATGGACGTGGCGCTGCCGGAGAGACTGAGAGCAGCGTTTTCCGTATCGTCATACGCCTTATCGCCGTTTATCCACGAGACACCGGCGCCGCCGGCGTGTCCGACGATCTTCGTGCTGCCGCTCGTGACCTCCGCCGGATTCAGCCCGAGATAGTATACGCCAATCATGTAAAGATACAGATGCAGCGCCGTCGGACGCTCGACGATCTTCTCATCCACATACTTGCCCGAGCCGTTTTCCGTGTGGTAACGGTAATACGCGCCAAGATTCTGGTTGGCCAGATCGAAGTACGGGACGGTCACCTCAAGATGCGAGATGGGCGTGCCGTCCTTGCCCTGAACAGGCATGCCGTCGCTCGAGATCGTCACATACACCGTGACCGAATTGGCGGGCGACTCATCGTAGCGGTACTGGTTCTCGTCGCCCTTCGGGGCCTCCGTGACGGTAATCGTGAGCTGCACGCTGGCCGTCTCGCCGTTGGAGCACGCCGCCGTGACAGTCGGAGTATACGTGCCCATGGCGGAGTTCGTGAACGAGAGACACTGTTGCCCATCGACCTCGGCGATTTGGGTATGCTCGCCGTAATCGCCGTTGTCCAGCGTATAGGTCAGCGTATGGCCTTTGCTGTCGGTGAAATACTGCGCAAGCTGAACCGTAAGGTTCTCTCCCTGCTTTGCTGTAAAGGTTTTGTCCGCACCCGTCGCCGTGAGGCATCCGTCCGCCGCGAGCGCCGATACCGGCAGCAGCGAGAACACCATCAGCAGCGCGAGAAGCAGTGCAAGACCTTTCTTACCCGTTTGCATTGGTTTTTTCCCTTCCTTTCCAATGATTCCTTGAACTTACCTTTTTATATCAAGCGCAGAATCTCCGAGGCATCTTCCGCCGTGATCCTCCCGTCACCGTTCAGATCGGCCTTCAGCCAGGCTTCGGCGTTCTTCGTCTCGAAGCGCTGCTGTCCGCAGCTGATGGAATAGATCCTCTGCGCGTCATTGATCTCCGTAACGCCGGAGCCGTTCACGTCCCCGTCGTAGCAGACCGTATCGCTGCCGCCGCTGCACCGAACGCGGGAAACGCGCGCCGCCGCATCGTTGGCCGTTGTCAGCGCGCACCACGCGCCGTAGGTTTCCGAGTAGAGCATTTCCGCGCCGTCCAATGTCCAGCGGCAGCGCGTGCCGGGCTCGGCCGCGACCTTCACGAGATACACCGCACCGTCCTCGCTCCCGGCGTATTCCGTCACGGATATCTCCGGCAGGGTTTCAGGCGTTTCGTATGCCGCATAGTACGCCGCGGGGCGGCAATAGTTATCCATGCCGAAATCCTCGGCATAGGAGACCGTGACGCCGCCGCGCATACAGTGGCACATGAGCACGCGCCCATCGTCCGCAAAGCCCGTCATGATGCCGACGTGGTCGGTTTCCGCCGTGCCCTCGCCGCCGAAGACGAGATCGCCGGGCCGCAGCTCTTCGCGCGTTATCGCTTCGCACGCAAGACGCTGCGCGCTCGTCCCCTCGCCGATGGTGGGAAGCGCCTCGACCGTCCCGGCGGCGTTGAGCAGCACCCACGTCACAAAGCCGGAGCAGTCCAGACCGTCGGTGAATATTTCGCCGTTCTCGTTCTGCTGCGGGAAGCCCCAGAAGGGGCTGCGGCCCAGGTTATTATACTTGCCGCCCCAGAGATATTCGATCCTTCCCTGCTGCGCGAGCGCGAGACGGACCACATCCTCGCGGAGCGTATATACCCTCTCCCCCGCGCCGGACTCGACCCAGCCGTACCCGCGCCAGAGAGAGAGGAGCTTGTCCCACTCATCCCCGGTGCACAGCGCCTGATAGCGCTCCTGCTCTTCCGCGGTCACGAGAAGCGCCGATGCGCTGCGCGAGAGCAATATCTTAAAAGAAAGCGCATACTTCGTTTTTATAACGTTCGGCTCACCGGTCTCATCATTGAGCGTGCCGTCGGTCATGTCCGTTTCCATGAGCGTGCAGGAAACGGCGCTCATAGCGCCGAACACCGTGCGGAGCACAGAGAGCTCCTTTGCCGTGAGATTGGCCTCCGTCAGCTCGTCCGCCGTTTTGCCGGTCTTCGCGGCGAACGCCGCGGCGATGAACGGCAGCGCGTCCATGTTGTCGGTGAGCGTACCGTTTCCGTAGGCGAGCGTTATCTCTTCGATCTCTTTCTCGGCGCTCTGTTCCGCTTCGGTCAGCACGAGCGTCTGCACAAGGCCGTCAAGGAGAGCGTCCAGTGCCTGCGGGAACGGGAGTCCCTCGGTAAGGACGGGAAAATACTCGCTCGGCTCCACGGCGGTCTCGCGCGTTTCGAGAGCTTCAAGTTCCGGTTCGGGCGTTTCCGTCGGTTCCGGGGATTCCGTCGGTTCGGGCGTTTCCGTCGGTTCGGGCGTTTCCGTCGGTTCGGGCGTTTCCGCCGGTTCCGGCGTTTCCGTCGGCTCCGGGGCTTCCGTCGGTTCCGGGAATTCCGCCGCTTCCGGGGCTTCCGTCGGTTCCGGGGTTACCTCCGGTTCGGGCATTTTCTCCGGCCCGGACGCTTCTTCGGTTTCCGGGACGTCCTCCGCCGCGGGGGGCTCCTTCGGTGCGGATGTCTTCTCCGGTTTGGGGAACGCTTCCGGCCTCGGCGTTATCTCCGGCGCAGGTTCCGCAGCCGCCGTCGCCGCCGGTTCATCGGCGTCGGCCGCCAGCGCAGCCGGCGAGACTGCCGCGAGCATCGCCGCCGAAAGAAGCAGCGCCAGTGTTTTTTGTAAATTTCTTCTCATACGATCATTCCTTAAAGAAGAACACTCTTCTGGAGTTCCGCGTGGACGGGCTGGCCGTTTTTCACCGTGATCACGATCTTGCCGTAACCCAGCTCGCGGATCAGGCGCAGGATCTCCTCGTCCTGTTCCGTCTGCTCCGGCGGAACGGTTTTCGTCATTTCGTCCGGCATCGCTGTCGTCATTCCGATCTTCATCTCCTTTTTTCCGAGCGCCGTTTTGACAAAAAACAGCCCTCCGTCGATAAGACAGAGGGCTGTTTGTGCGCAAAAGGAACGCCAACGGACACCCTATAGGCCGGACGCAGTTCAGTTAACTGAACTGCCCCCATAGGGAGAGTCGTTGGCGGATCTGCAATCAGTAAAAACATACGGAGAGCTCGCCCGCTGTCTTGGGTTCCGGACTTTGGTAATTCTCCTGGCTCGCGCTGCGTGAAAAGTTTTTCTTTTCCTCGTCCGGAATCTACCTTCTCCCGAGGCTGGTTGCCCCGAAATGGCGGACTTTCGTCCCTGCGGCTCTCCGCCGCTTCGATCCGGACTCGCGCATACAGTACCGTGCGTGCAGGGGATTCGCACCCCTTTCCTTTTTCACCGCCGCCTGACTTTCAAAAAAGCCTTTACAGCAAACGGCTACCTGTCCGATAGATCCATATTCAATTCTAAATAAATTATACCGGGTGTCTTGGAAAAGTCAAGGTTTGGCACCGGCATTTTTTGGCAAAATTCTGGCTTTTTCCTTTCTTAATATATTTATTTTAAATTACTGCCATATCATTTTAAAAAGATATGCCCCCGGCTTTTTCCGGGGGCATACGGCTTTATTCCCATTGCTTCCACACGTCCGGGCAGTACCCGGCGGTGGCCTGCTTTCCGTTGCGGACAACGGGCGTTTTCAAAAGCGTGGGGTCTTCCAGAATGCGCTCGAGCTTATCGTCCGCGCGGGCAAGATAGCGCAGCAGCGCCGCGTCCGGGTGCTTTTCGTCGATGAGATCCTCAAGCCCCACGGCGTTTTTCACGCTTTGCAGCTCGCCGCGGCTGATGCCGTAGCGGTTGAGATCGATGTACTGGTATTTGATGCGGCGCTCCTTGAAGTACCGCTCCGCCTTTTTCGTGTCAAAGCATTTGCTTTTGCCGAAGATCTGTATGTTCACAGCGCTTCCCCCAGGAACCGGTGGAGGTTGTGGAAGAAGATATCCTGCACGAGCGCTTCGCTGAAGCGGTGCGCGAGCATCTGCTCATACAGCTCTTCCATGCTCTCCACGCCGGTGATGCCCTCCGGCAGCGACTCGATGCCGTCAAAATCGGTGCCGAGACAGAGATTTTCGCGCGCGTCCATGCAGAGGAAATGGTCGATGTGCGCGAGCACGGCGTCCATATTCCGCCCGAGACCGAGAAAGGCGGGGCAGAGATTCAGCCCGATGAGGCCCTCGTTGTGGACGATGGCGCTGATCTGCGCGTCGGTCAGATTGCGCGGATGGTCGCACACGGACTTCGCGTTTGAGTGGCTGCACAGCACCGGGCGCTTCGCAATGCGCATCACGTCCCAGAACGTTTTTTCCGAGGCGTGGGAGAGATCGACCGCGACGCCCTTTTCCCAGCAGGTGTTCACGAAGCGGACGCCGTCGGCGGTCAGACCCGCGCCGGTATCCATTGCCGAACCGCACAGGCGGTTATCCTTGTTCCAGCAGAGCGTCACCATGCGCACGCCGCGGCGGTAGCCGTCGAGCAGACCCGCGACGCTGCACCGGAGGAGATTGGCGCCCTCCACAGAGAGGAACACGGCGACCATGTCGTCCTTCGCGGCGGCGTCAGCCTCCGCAACGCTCGTGCAGAGCGCGGCGAGATCGCGGTTTTCCTTCAGCTCACGCTCAACGGTGAGCATGATGCGGCGGAACGCCGTGGGGCCGTCAAAGCCCGGCGGTGCCCAGATCGCCATGACCTGCGCGGCGGGGGCGTAGTGGTGCAGACGCAGAAGATCGATGTGGTTCCGGCTGCTCTGGCGCAAGGAATTGAACTTCGTCAGAGTGTCGCAGTGAGCGTCGAAATACGGGATGCAGTACGGCAGAGCCATGGCGATAGTCTCCTTTTTCTATATTTTCAAGGGGGTAACCCCTCAGTCACGGCTTGTGCCGTGACAGCTCCCCTGTCAGGGGCGCCAAGTGGGTTTGCGAAAAACGGTCTTGCCTCCCCTAACAGGGGAGGTGGCAAAAACGAAGTTTTTGACGGAGGGGTTTTCCTCGTTTAGACTTCCATGATGATCGGCAAAATCATTGGGCTGCGGCGGGTCTTTTTGAAGAGATAACCGGAAAGGCCGGACTTCACGCGGCTTTTGATGCTTGCCCAGTCGGTGATGCCGTTATCCTCGCAGTAGGCGATGCTCTCCATCGCCACGCGGCGCAGCTCGTCGATGAGCTTGTCGTTTTCCTTTTCATAGACAAAGCCGCGGCTGATGATGTCCGGGCCGGAGATGAGCTGCGCGTTCTCCGCCGAGAGCGTCATAACGACGACGACCATGCCCTCGTCGGCAAGGAGCTTGCGGTCGCGCAGCACCACGGTGCCGACGTCGCCGACGCCCATGCCGTCCACGAGCACGCGGCCGGACGGGACGGTCGCGCCGAGCTTGGCGGATTTGGCGGTCAGCTCAATGACTCTGCCGTTCTCGCCGATGATGATGTTCCGGCGGTCGTGACCCATACCCACGATCATATCGCCGCTCTTGTGGAGCATGCGGCGCTCGCCGTGCACGGGGATGAAGAACTTCGGCTTTACGAGCGCGTACATCATTTTGAGCTCTTCCTGGCAGGCGTGGCCCGATACGTGCAGATCGGTGCCGCGCTCGTAGATGACCTCCGCGCCCTTGGCGAAGAGCTCGTCAATAACGCGCGAGATCGTCGTCTCGTTGCCGGGAATGGCGCTCGCGGAGATGATGACGCGGTCACCCGAGCCGATGTCCACCTGCTTATGCTCGGAAAACGCCATGCGGTAGAGCGCGGACATGCTCTCGCCCTGGCTGCCGGTGGAAAGGATGACGAGCTTATTGCGCGGCACGGAGCCGATGCGCTTCATGTCCACAAGAATGCCGTCCGGCACCTTCATATAGCCGAGCTCCACACAGAGCTTCACCACGTTTTCCATGCTCCGCCCCGTGATGCCGACCTTGCGCTTGTACTTGACGGCGAGATCGATGATCTGGCGGATGCGGTCCACGTTCGAGGCGAACGTCGTTACGATGATGCGCTTGTCGCAGTCCTTGAAGAGCTGGTCGAAGCGGTCGTGCACCTTGCTTTCGGAGAGCGAGTGGCCGGGGCGCTCCACGTTCGTGGAGTCCATGAGCAGCGCGAGCACGCCCTCGCGCCCCAGCTCGCCGAAGCGCGTGAGATCGGTCATCTCGCCCTGCAGGGGCGTGACGTCGATCTTGAAGTCGCCGGTCTGGACAACGGTGCCGATCGGCGTTTTGATCGCAAACGCCACGGAATCGGCGATCGAGTGGTTCACGTGGATGAACTCCACCTTGAAGCACCCGGCGGAGATCGTCTCGCCCGCCTCAACGGTGACGATCTTCGTTTTATCGAGCAGGCCGCGCTCCTGCAGCTTGAGCTGCACGAGCCCCGCGGTCAGGCGCGTCGTATAGATGGGCGGGTTGATCCGGTCCATCACATACGGCAGCGCGCCGATGTGGTCCTCGTGGCCGTGCGTGAGAAATACGCCGCGGATGCGGCTCTTGTTCTTCACAAGATAGCTCACGTCGGGAATGACAACATCCACGCCGTACATATCGTCGTCCGGGAAGCCCATGCCGCAGTCCACGACTATGATGTCCCGGCCGTACTCGTACGCCGTGAGGTTCTTGCCGATCTCGTTGAGACCGCCAAGGGGAATGATCTTCAGTTTTTGTGCCATAAAATAATAGTTACTCCTGTTAGATAGATTTAGATATGTATCCGGACGGGCCGCGCCCTTACCGGATTATGTTCGCAGTTGGTGAGGTTTATACCTCCGTTACATTTCGCGGCGGCCTTCGAGCGCTTTGAGCATGGTGGCGTCGTCCGCGTATTCGAGATTCGATCCGACCGGCACGCCGAAGCCGAGGCGCGTGATGCGGATGCCGAAGGGCTTCAAAAGGCGCGAGAGGTACATCGCCGTGGCGTCGCCTTCGGTGTCGGGGTTCGTGGCGAGGATGACCTCCTCCACCCCGCCCTGCGCCACGCGCTCGAGAAGCTCGCGGATGCGCAGATCGTCCGGCCCGACGCGGTTCATCGGCGAGAGAGCGCCGTGGAGCACATGGTATACGCCGTGGTATTCCCGGCTGCGCTCGATGCTGAGCACATCGCGCGGCTCGGATACGACGCAGATCGTCGTTTTGTCCCGGCTGTCGGACGCGCACACCGGGCAGAGCTCGCCGTCCGTCAGGTTCTGGCACACCGGGCAGGTGTGGACGCTCTTCTTCGCTTCGAGCACAGCGTTAGCAAAGCGGTCCGCTTCCTCCTGCGGGAGCGAGAGCACATGAAACGCCAGCCGCTGCGCGCTTTTGCGCCCGATGCCGGGGAGCGAGGCGAAGCCGTCGATGAGATTTTCCATAGCCGCCGGAAAGAACGATGCCATAATACTATATTACACTCCTTGAAAAATCAGGCGTTTCGGATCGAAGAGACGGCCGCGGCGCGGTCCGCCCTGCCGAAAACGGCGCTGCCCGCCACGAGCACATCGCACCCCGCCGCCTTCACGAGCGGCGCGGTGTTCGCGTCGATGCCGCCGTCGCACTCGAGCGCGCAGGAAAGGCCGCGCTCCGTGATCCAGGCGCGGATCGTTTCGATCTTCGGCAGCATATCCGCCATGAACTTCTGCCCGCCGAAGCCCGGTTCGACCGTCATCACGAGCACCATGTCGAGCGTATCGAGCCACGGGAGCACCGCCTCCGCCGCCGTTGCGGGCTTGAGCGCCACGGCCGCCATTTTCCCTGCGGCCTTGATCTCGGCAATGGCCGCCGTGATATTCTCCGGCGTGTCGGCTTCCGCGTGTACCGTTACAAGATCGGCCCCCGCGTCGCAGAAGCGTCTGGCGTAGCGCACGGGCTTTTCGATCATAAGGTGGACATCGAGGAACATATCGGTCGCCTTCCGCACCGAGGCGAGCACGGGAAGGCCGATGGAGATGTTCGGGACAAAGACGCCGTCCATCACGTCATAGTGGATCCAGTCCGCGCCGCCTTGCCGGACGGATTCAATCTCCTCGCCCAGACGGGCGAAATCGGCGGACAGGATGGACGGGGCGATCTTCAGCATGGCGGTATTCCTCCGGTATGTGTCGCGGGGTCGTCCCCCGGCATAAGTATGGTTGCGGACAGAGGCTCGAGCACTGTCTTTTTCGATACGGGGGACACCGGCCGTCCGGTGTCTCCCGGCTGTGCGCCTACCGGGCCAACTTGTATTATATACCAAACCGCCTCATAATTCAAGTGAACAGATATACAACTGTGCTTGACGGAAAAGGCGAATCCATGTAGAATGTAGTGTGATTCTCGAAGGAGGCGGTTTTATGCGGAGAAAGCGTCGCCGCGGCATCGGGCCGGTCGGCACGATCGTTCTTATATGGGTATTTTTTGCGTTCATTCTTCCGGTCCTCCGGCTGTCCGGCGGGCTGATCGCCGCCGGTCTCGCCATTATGGCGTCCGTGTGGGCGGCCAACGCGCTGCGTCGGAAGGCGGAAAAAAGGAAGGACGAGCAGGCAGCGATCCCCGTGCAGTACACGGAAGTAACGCCCGAACCGGAAAAGCCCGCCGCGCAGGAAGCGCCCGCCGCCGAGCCGAGCCCCTACTCGCCCGAGGTGCAGGCCGTCATTCAGGAGGGCCGCACGGCGCTCAAGGAGATGGGCCGGCTGTACGCCTCCATCCCCAACCCGGAGATCCGCAGCCGGATCAACGAGCTGATGAGCGTTTCCGACAAGATCATCCGCGACGCTATCGACGATTCCGCCGATGTGCCGCAGATCCGGAAGTTTCTCGATTTCTATCTCCCCACAACGATCCGCCTGCTCAATGCCTACGACCGCATGAGCGCGCAGGAGTTCGGCGGAGAGAACATCACCGGCTCGATGCAGCGCATTGAGGAAATGCTCGATACGACGATCGCGGCCTACAAAAAGCAGCTCGACGCGCTCTTTGCCAATCAGGCCGCCGATATCCAGATGGACATTGACACCATGAACACCATGCTCGCCCGCGAAGGGCTCGGCGGCAAGGGGTATCTCGATATCAAGGATTTCATGAAGCAGTACGAACAGCAGCAGAGCGCAGCCGAGGCCGCGCCCGCTCCCGCATCCGATACAAGCTCCGAACAAACGATGAAAGGAAGCACCTCCCATGGATGAAAAAACTTACGTTCCTTCCCTGACACTCAATCCCACGCAGGCCGCCGCGCAGGAAGCCCCCGCCGCTCCGCAGCTCGTTGTTGAAGAGGAAAAGCCCGCCGTTGAGCCGGAAAAGCTCGACATTGACCGTCTCTCCCCCGAGGAGCAGGCCGCCGTGCGCGAGTTTGCCAAGCAGATCGACGTGACCGATACGAATCTTGTTCTTTCCTACGGCGCCGCCGCGCAGAAGAACATTGCCGATTTCTCCGGCGCCGCGCTCGGCAAGGTGCGCACGAAGGACATGGGCGAGGTCGGCGACATGCTCACGAGCCTCGTCGTGGAGCTGAAGGATCTCGACTACGACGAAGCCGAGCAGAAGAAGGGTCTCCGCGGTCTCTTCAAAAAGGCCTCCCGCTCCATGGAGGAGACGAAGGCGAAGTTCGACAAGGCCGAGATCAACGTGGACAAGATCACCCAGCAGCTGCAGAACCACCAGGTCGTCCTCGCGAAGGACATCGCCTCGCTCGACCGCATGTTCGAGCTCAATCAGGCGTATTTCAAGGAGCTCACGATGTACATCATCGCGGGCAAGCTCCGCGTGCAGGAGCTGCGCGAAAAGGATCTCGCCGAGCTGCGCGCGAAAGCGGTGAAGTCCGGTCTGCCCGAGGACGCGCAGGCCGTGAACGATTTCACGAACCTCATCGGCCGCTTTGAGAAGAAGCTGCACGATCTGGAGCTGACCCGCACAATCTCCCTGCAGATGTCTCCGCAGATCCGCATGATCCAGAACAACGACCTTCTCATGACCGAGAAGATCCAGACCGCCATCGTGAACACCATCCCCCTCTGGAAGAGCCAGATGGTGCTGGGTCTGAGCATGTACCACTCCAAGCAGGCGATGGAAGCCTCCCGCGCCGTTTCCGATGTGACGAACCGGCTCCTGCTGAGCAACGCCGAGGCGCTGCACACCGGCTCGGTCGAGGTCGCGAAGGAGTCCGAGCGCGGCATCGTTGATCTGGAAACGCTCAAGAAGACGAACGAGCACCTCATCGCCACGCTTGAGGAAGTCCGCCAGATCCAGGACGACGGCCGCACCCGCCGCGCCCAGGCCGAGGAAGAGCTTGGCCGCATCGAGGGCGAACTCAAGCAGAAGCTCATGGATATGAAGGGCTAACGCCCTCAAAGGGGAGAACCGCTGCGCGGTTCTCCCCTTTGATATTAATCTCTCTTTGCGCCTGCGGGCGCATACTCTGCGAGGCTTTTATTGCATACGAAAGAGGCGGCTCCGAGAGCCGCCTCTTTTTGTATTGGATTGGAGAATTACTCGGCGTCGGCGAGGGCCTTGGCTTCCTCGATGACCTTCTGCTGGACGTTGCCGGGGGCCTCTTCGTAGCGCACAAACTTGCAGGTGAAGGAGCCACGGCCCTGCGTCATGGAGCGCAGGTCGATCGTGTAGGAGCTCATCTCGGCCATGGGGACTTCGGCCTCAACGATCTGCATACCGTCCTCGGCAGTCATGCCGAGCACCGTGCCGCGGCGCTTGGAGGAGATATCGGACATGATATCGCCGAGATTCGCGTCGGGAATGGTGACCTTCAGCAGACCAATGGGCTCGAGAATGGTCGGTTTCGCGCGGGGGATGCCGTCCTTGTAGGCGAGCTGCGCCGCCGTCTTGAACGCCATTTCGTTGGAGTCAACGGGGTGGTAGGAGCCGTCGTACAGCGTTGCCTTGAGATTGACGAGCGGGTAGCCGGCGAGGACACCCTTCTGCACGGCGTCGCGCAGGCCCTTTTCGACCGCGGGGAAGAAGTTCTTGGGAACGCTGCCGCCGAACACTTCCTCGGCGAAGATCATTTCCTCAGACTCCTCCTGAGGCTCGAAGCGGATCCAGACATCGCCGAACTGACCGCTGCCGCCGGTCTGCTTCTTGTGGCGGCCGTGGGCTTCGACCTTCGCCTTGATCTTCTCGCGGTAAGGCACGCGGGCGGGCTTAAGCTCGCTCTCGACACCGAAGCGGCTCTTCAGCTTGGCGCAGAGGACGTCGAGCTGGATATCGCCGGCGCCGGAGAGAACCATCTGGTGGGTCTCGGCGTTGTTGACGACCGTGAAGGAGATGTCCTCCTCGTTCAGACGGGCAAGACCGTTGGCGATCTTGTCGTCCTGGCCCTTCGTCTTGGGGGAGATGCACATGGAGTAGCAGGGCTCCGCGATCTCGATGGCGGGAAGCTCGATCTCGGCCTTCGGGTCGCACACGGTGTCGCCGGTCTTCCAGTCCATCTTGCCGATGGCGACGATGTCGCCGCAGCAGACGTCCTTGACCTCGGTGGTCTTCTTGCCGCACATGGTGTACAGACGGCCGAGCTTATCGGTGTTGCCGGTGCGCGAATTGCGCAGAGACATATCGGCGGTCAGCTTGCCGCTGACGAGCTTGATGAAGTTGTACTTGCCGAACTGGTCGGACACGGTCTTGAACACGAGACCGGCGGTCGGGCCGTTGGGATCGATGCCCTCGACCTCGTCGGGCGCGGGGACATAGTCCAGAATGGCCTGCAGCAGAGCCTGCGTGCCGACGCCGGTCGTACCGACGCCGCAGAACACGGGAACGACGCTGCGGTCCTTCAGACCGGCCTTGATGCCGGTGACAAGCTCTTCCTCGGAGAGGGTCATTTCCTCGAAATATTTCTCCATGAGCTCCTCGGTAGCGCCCGCGGCGGTCTCCATAAGAGCCTCGCGCAGCTCCTCGGCCTTGCCGGCGTCGGCGGCGGGGACGGCGACCTTCGCGGTCTTGTTGCCGTTGGTCTCATACGCGATGTTGTGCACGAGATCGATGACGCCGGTGCCGTCGGAGGCGGGGATCGTCACGGGGCAGACGATGCTGCCGTACTTGGCCTGCAGCGCTTCGAGCACGCCGAAGTAATCACCGTGCTCCTCATCGAGCTTGGAGACGTAGAAAGCGACCGGCTTGCCGGCGGCCTTGAGCAGCTTCCAGTTGCGCTCCGCGCCGACGGAAAGGCCGTCCTTCGCGGTGCAGAAGATGATGCCCGCCTCGACCGCGCGCAGCGCGGCGGCGACTTCACCGGCGAAGTCCTGGAAGCCCGGGCAGTCGATCACGTTGATCTTCTTGCCGCCGAAGGAAATGGGAGCGATAGCCGCGGAGATCGTTACCTGACGCTTGATCTCTTCCGCGTCATAGTCGCAGACGGTGTTGCCGTCGTTGACCTTGCCCTGACGGTCGATGGCACCGGTCAGGTAGAGCATGTTCTCGGTAAGGGTGGTCTTGCCGCTGCCGCCGTGACCGAGCAGGCAGACATTGCGGATGTCCTTGGTTGTGTAGCTCATGGGTTGTCCTCTCCTTATAGTTATCTTAAAAAACTTTAATTCATTGTCCTGTGAATCGGCCTTGTCATTCTTCCGAAAAAACAGGGGAGCGCCACGAGGATAAATTATACACTATGACAGTTTTTTTGGCAATAATTATTTTTGCAGCAGCGTCCGCAGCGCCAGCGGCACGATGACCCACGCGAGCATATAGAGCAGCACACGCCCCGCGCCGATCGCCGTCCACAGTCCCTGCCATGCCGGGACCACCGCAAGGATCGCGCCGAGCGCGGCGCAGATGACGCAGCACCACGCGCACACACGGCCGTAGGAATGGAGCTTCGTGCCGCATTCGGCAAAGTCCACGAGCGTGTCGAGACCGTCCTGCGCCATCACACCGGCGGCAGGGCTGCCCGCCGAGGCGGGGATGCCGGAAATGCGGTACCGCTCGGCGGAAGACGGGAACTGGAAGCCCTCGGCGGATACGCCGAACGTTTTCTGCAGAAGAAGAGGGTCAAGATTAAAGTCGCGCACGGCGAAGATCGGCTTGCGATGCTCGCGGCGCAGGGCGGCCAAGGCGCGCTGCACGCTCGCCATCGGGCGGTAGCGCAGCGGGAACACCGCCGCCAGCTCGCCGGATACGGCGGTATAGAGCGCGTTTTCCTCCTTGATCTTGTCGGGGATCTTCACGCCGCTCAGATGCATATACGCGAGCGTGCCGATGCGGACCTCCTCGCCCTGCACCATACCCTTCGCGCCGCCCTCGCCGACGGAGAAATCCTCCACGGTCTGCATGGCGGCGTTTTTCCGGCGCATCAGCTCGGCAAAGGGTGCGGCAAGACCCGTCCCTGCCGCATCGAGCATGCTGCCGGTGATGCCGAGCACCTGCGCGGCGCGGCTCTTGTCCATAAAGCGCACGCCCGTGATCTCGATGGCGTCCTCGGGGAAAATGTCGGTATCGGTGAGCACGAGCCGGCGCGACCGGCCGACATCGCGCGCGCCGGACCATCCGGCCAGAGCGCTGCCGCGCATCATGAGATGGCGCGCCGTGCGGGAGAAGAGGATCGGGAACGAGAGCGTCCAGTTGAACGAAACGCAAAGCGCCGTCATAAGCGAGAAGAGATGGAAAAACGCCTTCATATCCTGCGCGCCGAGCGACAGAGCCAGCGCCAGCGCGAGCGAGCCGACAGCCATCGGCACAAACGCCGCCATGGCGAGCGCTTCCGCGCCGCTCGGCTCCTCGCTGCGGCGGACAAGGCCGTCCGACGAGCGGCGAGACTTGATGAGGATGCGCTCCTTCTTCCCCGGCAGCACCTCGGAGGTGACGGCATAGGCGTCCTTGGCGTGATGCAGGGCAAGGAAGGAATCGGCGTACGCCCGGCAGCTGTACCACGCGCCGCGCAGCGCGAACATGACCGCCGCCGCGGGGATCACCGCGAAGGTGACACCGTGCGAGCCGTCGCCGCTCGCGGCGATATAGATCACGTCTGCCGCCGCGGCGATCGCGGCGAGAACGATCATGGATTCCGCCCCGGCGCGGCCGCGGATGAGACCCATGACGCCCGCCGTTACAACGTCCAGTCCGATGAGCATCACCGAGAGCATCCCGATGAGACACACGAGCGACGTTGCTCTCGCGTTCGTGCCGAGACTGCCGGGCAGCGGCAGGTCGAAGTCATACGAAAGAGTGATCCACGCGAGCAGCACGCAGACTGCCGCCGCCGCAAAGAAGCGCAGGCGCAGACTCGGCATCTGCGCGGCATAATGCTTCGCCGCGCGCTGCGGCGGCATTTCAAGCGTTACGTCCTCCGGCTCCGGGTCGGGCTGGGAGAGATCGTTCGCCCGGCGGATCGACGCCGCGGCGAGAAGCCCCACGAGCTTGCCCCAAGGCCCCGGCGCGCGGCCCCGCCCGCGGCGGGATACGCTGCCAAGGCCCTTTTTCTTTTTGCTTTTTTTCTCCGGCTCGTCCGGCTCTTCGGATCCTTCCGTGGCTTCCGGCTCGTCCGGCGCTTCAAGGGGCGGGGCATAAAAGTCCGCGTCGTCCTCAAAGCCTTCGTCGTATATTTCGCCCTCGGCGGCCTCTTCCGGCTCCGGCGCGTCCTCATAGTACCGCCCGTCCGGTTCCCCGGTCTCCTCCGGCTCGTCCGGCGCGGTGTCCGGCGCGGTCTCATACTCCGGCGCGCCGGTATCAAATTCTTCGTATTCGGGGTATTCCGCTTCATCGTCCGGATATTCGGCCTCATACTCCGTCTCTGCCGGGTAATCCGCCTGCTCGGAGGAACAGCCCTCCGTCTCCGGCCGGTATTCCGTTTCCGCCGTTTCCGGCGCGGCGGTCTCCTCCGGCGCCTTGTCCCGGCACTCCTCGAGAATGCTCTCGAGCGAGAAGCCCGGCACGCCGAAGCTCCGGGGAACGCCGCCTGTATCGCGTTTTGCCATAGCTCCCTCCGTCTCAGGAATCTCTGCGCTGGCGGACGACCTCATACATAAGGATCGCCGCCGCCGCGGAGGCGTTGAGCGATGTGATCTTGCCGAGCAGGGGGATGCCCACGGTAAAGTCGCACTGCTCCGAAACGAGGCGGCCCATGCCGAAGCCCTCCGATCCGATGACGAGCGCCGCGGGGCCGGTCATTTTCGTCTGCCACAGATCGGCGGGAGCGTCCGCCGCCGTGCCGTAGACCCAGAGGCCCTTTTTCTTCAGCTCACCGAGCGCCGCGGGGATGTTCGTCACGCGCGAGACGAGCATATGCTCCGCCGCGCCCGCGCTCGCCTTGTCCACCACGGCGGTGAGCCCGGCGGCGCGCCGCTTGGGGATGATGACGCCGTGGACGCCCGCGCACTCGGCGGTGCGCAGAATCGCGCCGAGATTGTGCGGATCGGCGATCTCGTCGCACACGACGATGAACGGATCCTCGCCCCGCTCGGCGGCACGCTCCAGAATATCCTCGATGGAGGCGTACTCGCGCATTGCCGCCTGCGCGATGATGCCCTGGTGCGCGCCCGTGGCGCTGAGAGAATCGAGCTTGCGCCGGTCGCACTCGGTGACGACGATGCCGTTTTCCCGCGCCTTGGCGAGAATGCGCGCAAGGGTGCGGTCGGTGTCGCCGCGGGCAACGAAAATTTTATCGATCGTCCGCCCGGCGCGGATCGCCTCGGCAACGGCGTTGCGCCCCTCGATCAGGTCTTCCCTGTCCTGACGGATCTCCTGTTCACGGTTTTCCATATCGTTAAATTCCTTCTTTATATTTCCATATTGATATTGCGCATAGGTATAGATAATATATTTTACCACACGATCCCGCCATCTGCAACGGAAAGCGCCACTTTTGCTTTTTCTTTTTTCTGCCGTCTTGACCTTTCCGTCCGGAATCGGTATGCTGAAGGAAAGATCAAGCGAAAGGCGGTGAGCGCATGCTCTGGGACTCCATCCCCGTGCCGAAGGGTACGGACGCCGATTTTGCCGTTGCGGTCACGGACGATTCGCTCGCGCCGTGGATCAAAAAGGGCGGCACGGCGTATCTCCGGCGGCGCACGGAGCTTTACGACGGTGACGTCGGGCTTTTTGAAACGGACGCGGGGATCGTCTTCCGGCAGTTCTGCGCCGACAGCCGCGGCACGGTGTATCTCTTCGCCGTGAACCGCGCCCACGCCGAAGACGACCGCATGATCCCGCCGGACAAAGCGGCCGAGCTCGTCTGCTACGGCCGTCTGGAGCTCAAAAAGCCCATCCCGCTCCCGATGGATTGAAATTTTGTCCGGATGTGGTATAATTAAGTATTCCGTTACAGTTTTCCTCTGGAAAGGAGTTTTGATTTGAAAGCATTCATGCGTTGGGTCGAGCGCTACTGCGTCCGCCATCCGCGTTTCGGCGTGGAAAATCTCATGCGCTATCTCATCATCGGCAACGCCGTCGTCTGGCTGCTGACGCTGATGGACCGCACCGGCACGGTGCGCTATTTTCTCGCGCTCAATCCGCAGATGATCCTGCGCGGGCAGATCTGGCGGCTGGTGACCTTCGTGCTTATCCCGGACACCGGCGGCATCTGGGGGCTGCTGTTCCTCTATTTCTATTACTTCATCGGCACCTCGATGGAGCGCGAGTGGGGACAGGCCAAGTTCAACATGTACTTCCTCGCCGGTATGGTGTTCACGATCCTGTACGCCTTCCTTGTCTATCTGTTCGGCGGCATCACGATGAGCATCGGCGCGGAGTTCATTTATCTTTCGATGTTCTTCTCGTTCGCAACGTACTATCCCGACCAGCGGGTGCTGTTCATGTACATCATCCCGATCAAGATCAAGTGGCTCGCCGTGGCGAACGCGGCGTACTTCGTCTATGAGATCTTCGCGCTCCGCTTCCCGCTCAATCTTCTGCCGGTCGTGGCGACGCTCAACTATCTGCTCTTCTGCGGGGATATGCTCTTCGGCTCCGTACACTTCCGGCGGCCCGGGCAGATCCGCAAGACCGTGAACTTCAAGCGCGAGGCGCAGCGCATCCGCCGCGAGCAGCAGAACGCCCCGTACCGCTACAAATGCGCCGTGTGCGGCCGCACCGACGCGGACCATCCGGAGCTGGAGTTCCGTTACTGCTCGCGCTGCGCGGGGTATCACTGCTTCTGTCAGGATCACATCAACAACCACATCCATTTCACCGAATAACACGGGAGATACGCCATGCAACACCGTCCTTCCCGCCGGGTATCCGTTCCGGCGCTGATCGTTTTCTGTCTGCTCGCACTCGCGCTCGTTGTGCTCGTTGCCGTGCGCGCCGTTTCGGTAAACAACGCGGAGAGCGCCGAAACGCTCGCGCCGGCGGCGAGCGAAACGCCCGTGCCGCCGACCTCCGGTCCCGAGCTCACGCCCGAACCGTCGGCCGCGCCCACCGCGGAGCCTACCGCGACGCCCGAACCCACGCCGGAGCCGAGCCCCGAATACTTCACCGTTTCCATGGTGGGCGACTGCACGCTCGCCGAGGCAAAGACCCGCCGCGGGTGGGGCACGGCGCTGCAGACCGTCGTCGGGAAAAACTACGACTATCCCTTCGCCAAAACCGTGCAGTACTTTGAAAAAGACTATCTCACGATCGCCAATCTTGAGTGCAACCTCTCGGACAAGTATTACGATTCCATTGAGCAGTTCGTGTTTCTCGCCCCGGCGGATTACGCGAACATCCTCACCGCGGGCAGCGTGGAGTTCGTGACGCTGGCAAACAACCACACGATGGACTTCGGCCAGAACGCCTATGACGACACGGCCGCCGCGCTCGACGCCGTGGGCGTCGCCTACGCGGGCGAGGACGAAACGTATATCTACGAAAAGGACGGCGGCGTGAAGGTCGGCATTTACTGTCTTTATAACCAGCTCACCTACAACGCCATGAGCATTCTCTCCGCGCAGGCGCAGGAAAAGCTCGTCGCGGCGTCGCGCGACAAGATCGCCGCGGGGCTCAAATCGCTTGAGGAGGCGGGCGCGGACTTCACCATCGCGTGCCTGCATATGGGCCGCGAGGGATACTATGAACCGACCGACGTGCAGACCGAGCTCTGCCGCTACACCGTGGACGCCGGCTTCAACGCCGTGTACTGCACGCACGCCCACCGGCTCCAGCCGGCGGAGGATTATAACGGCGGCGTTATCTTCTACGGTCTCGGCAACTTCATCTTCGGCGGCCACACCAACCCCGGCAACGGCACCGACCCCGGCGCTTACGACACAGGCATCGCGCAGCTCACGCTCAAGCGCGTCGGCGGCGAGGTAACGCTCGACAGCTATTCCTTCATCCCCTGCTCGCTGAGCAGCACCGTCGGCCCCGACAGCACCGTGCTCGGGCCGAACACGCTGAACAATTACCAGCCCCAGCCCTACACCGAGGGCGGCGACGCCTGGAACCGCGCCATGTCCATGCTCAACGGCACCTACGAGGGCGCGAACTATCAGGTGGACTACGGCAACGTCCTCACCGCAATGAACGGGTAAACGGGTGAAAATTTCCCGTATACTCTATATTAATTTAATGAAATCACTTGCAATCGCGCGCGGAGGGTGGTATAATCCCCTCGTACGAACGTAAGAAACAGGAAGAGTGGGCAAAACCCACTCTTTTTGTTGATTTAAAAGAATTTGTCAGAAACTGGAAATTGAGGATTTTTTATGAGTAAAGTCACCGAGACCGTGACCGCGCTGGCCGCGCCCGTCGCCGAAAAGCTGGGTCTGGAGCTTTGGGATGTGGAATACATCCGCGAGGCCGGACAGTGGTTTCTGCGCGTGTACATCGACAAGGACGGCGGCGTTTCCATCAACGACTGCGAGACGCTCTCCCGCGCGCTCGATCCCGTGCTGGACGAGGCAGACCCCATTCCGGACAGCTACGTTTTTGAGGTCAGCTCCGCCGGCGCCGAGCGCGAGCTCAAGCGCCCCGGCGACTTTGCGCGCTTTATGGGCAGCGGCGCGGAGGTGCGGCTCTATAAGCCGGTGAACGGCAGCAAGTCCTTTGTCGGAACGCTCTCCGGATACCGCGACGGCGACGTTACCCTGACGATCGCCGGAAAAGAGACCACCTTTGAAAAGGCCCAGATCGCGCAGGTACGGCTGCGCGTGCTGTAAAAAATCACAACGTGATATAACGTAAGGAGCAAAAATAGATGAGTGCAATGAACGCCGAATTTTTTGACGCCATCGAGCAGATCGAAAAGGAAAAGGGCATCCCCCGCGGATACATGCAGGAGAAGATCCAGCAGGCCCTGCTGACCGCCTTCAAGCGCGATAACCCCGACTGCGAGGATAATGTCGAGGTCATCATGGACGAGAATAAAAAGACCATCAGCATGTTCGTTCTCAAGACCATCGTGGAGGAGAGTGAATATGTGAACGACGCCACGCAGATCCTGCTCGACGAGGCGCATCACTATGATAAGAAGGCTGGCATCGGCGACACCGTCCGCATCCCGGTCGAAACGAAGAAATTCGGCCGCATCGCGGCGCAGGCGGCAAAGCAGGTCATCATCCAGGGCATCCGCGAGGCGGAACGCGGCATCATCTATGACGAGTTCACCTCCAAGGAGCACGAGATCCTCACCGGTGTCGTCACGCGCATCGATCCGCGCACCGGCGCCGTGTCCATCAAGATCAGCTCCAACAGCGAATTCACCGAGGCCATGCTCTCCGCCACCGAGCGCATCAAGGGCGAAGAGCTCACCGAGGGCGACCGCATCAAGGTCTATGTCGTCGAGGTGCGCAAGTCCATCCGCGGCCCGCAGGTGCTCATCTCCCGCACGCACCCCGGTCTCGTCAAGCGGCTCTTTGAGCTGGAAGTGCCCGAGATCTTCGACGGCACGGTGGAGATCCGCTCCATCGCCCGCGAAGCCGGCAGCCGCACGAAGATGGCCGTCTACTCCGCCGATCCCGAGATCGATCCGATCGGCGCGTGCGTCGGCCCCCGCGGCGGGCGTGTGGCGAGCATCGTCAACGAGCTCGGCGGCGAGAAGATCGATATCATCAAATACAGCGAGGATCCCGAGCAGTACATCGCCTCGGCGCTCTCCCCGGCGGAGGTCCTCTCCGTTGAGGTGCTCGAGGAAGGCCACAGCTGCCGCGTGATCGTGCCGGACAGCCAGCTCTCTCTCGCCATCGGCAAGGAGGGCCAGAACGCCCGTCTCGCCGCGCGTCTCACCGGTTATAAAATCGATATCAAGCCGGAGAGCGCCGCGAACGAATAAACCACCCATCAAACAAACCCCGCCAGTCCACATACATTTCAGGAGGAGCGCTTTTGCCGAAAACCGTACCGCTCCGGCAGTGCATCGGCTGCCGTGAACAAAAACCGAAAACCGAACTGATCCGCGTCGTCCGCTCGCCGGAGGGGGAGCTCTCCATCGATCTGCGCGGCAGGGTGCCGGGACGCGGCGCCTATCTCTGCCGCAGCAGCGAGTGTCTGAAGCGCGCGGTCAAATCGCGCGCGCTCGAGCGCGCTCTGTCCGTCCCCGTGCCGGAGGACGTGTGGGCGCGGCTCACGGCGGAACTGGAGGCGGGCGATGGATAAGGCAGTGCAGTATCTCGGTCTCGCCCGGAAGGGCGGGATGCTCGCCGTCGGCGAGGAAGGAAGCGGCACGGCGATTGCCGCCGGAAAGGGGCGGCTTTTGATGCTCGCCGCCGACGCTTCCCCCAACGCGCAGAAACGCGCCGCGGGTTTTCTGTACGGTCACCGCGCACCGCTGCAGACGCTGCCCTGGACGAAGGCGGAGCTCTCCGCCATGCTGGGCAAGCGCGGATGCAGCATGCTCTGCTTCACCGATCTGCCCCTCGCCGCGCGGTTCGCCGCCGCGCTTGCCGAGGAGCTTCCCGGCTGGAAGGAAGCAGCCGAACTGCTCGCCCAGCGCGAGGATAAGCTCAAGCGGCGGAAGGCCGCGCCCCGTAAGCACACCGAGAGCGGAAAAAGGAGGAAATAAGTATGGCGCTTGATTTTAAATACCGCATTCACGAGGTTGCCAAGGATTTTGGCATGACCTCCAAGGATATTTCCCAGATCCTCACCGACTATGCCACGACGCCGAAGAACCACATGCAGGTTCTCGAGGACACCGAGCTGGATCTCATTTTTGAGTATCTGACGCAGCATCACCAGGTCGGCAGCATTGCCGAGATCTTCGCCCCCGAACCGGAGGAGAAGAAGGCCCCCGCCAAGGCGCCGGAAGAGAAGAAGCCCGACGCTCCCGCGCAGGAAAAGACCGCCGGCAGCGCGCCGGCGCCCGCAGCAGCCGCTGCCGCGCCCGTACAGCAGCCGCAGAAGCCGAAGCCGGAGAAGCCCGCCCAGCCGAAGCAGGTCGTGGAAAAGCGCGTCGTCGATACCCGCGGCTCCGCCGGAGCGAATCTCTCGAAATACGACGAGCGCTTCGACAAGATCGCCGGTAACGCCGGCAACGCCGGGAAGGACAAGGACATCCGCCGCGGCGGCAAGGAGAAGATCCAGAACAAGAACAAGCAGCGCCAGCAGCAGGTCGCAAGCGCCAAGCGCCGCCAGGAAGAGCGCGACAAGATGCAGCGCCTGCAGTTTGAGGTTGCGAAGAAGCAGCAGCTCAAGGTCAGCATCCCCGACGAGATCAACGTCGGCGAGCTCGCCTCCCGCATGAAGAAAACGGCGGTCGAGGTCATCAAGCAGCTCATCAAGCTCGGCGTGATGGCGTCCGTGTCCGATGTGATCGATTACGATACCGCCGCGCTCGTCGCCATGGAGCTTGGCTGCAAGGTGGAGCACGAGGTCGTTGTGACGGTCGAGGACCGTCTTATTGATGACCACGTCGATACCGAGGACGAACTCGTCCCCCGCGCGCCGGTCGTCGTCGTCATGGGCCACGTCGACCACGGCAAGACCTCCATCCTGGACGCCATCCGCAAAACGCGCGTTACCGCGGGCGAGGCCGGCGGCATCACGCAGCATATCGGCGCGTATCAGGTGACGATGAACGGCAAGCCCATCACATTCCTGGACACTCCGGGCCATGAGGCTTTCACATCCATGCGCGCCCGCGGCGCGAACCTGACGGACATCGCCGTGCTGGTGGTGGCCGCGGACGACGGCATCATGCCGCAGACCGTCGAATCGATCAATCACGCCAAAGCGGCGAATACTACCATCATCGTGGCCATCAACAAGATGGATAAACCCACGGCCAACCCCAACCATGTAATGGAGCAGCTCACGCAGTATGAGCTGGTGCCTGAAGAATGGGGCGGCGACACCATCTGCGTGCCTGTGTCCGCGCTGACGGGCCAGGGCATCGAGGACCTGCTGGAAAGCATCAACCTGGTGGCCGAGGTCAAAGAACTGAAAGCGAACCCCCACCGCCGCGCCAAGGGCGCCGTTATCGAGGCGCGTCTGGACAAGGGGCAGGGCCCCGTGGCCACGATCCTCGTCCAGAAGGGCACGCTGCATCAGGGCGATGTGGTCATCGCGGGTACGTCCGTGGGCCGTGTGCGCGTCATGCGCGACGACCAGGGCGCCATCCTCAAGGAGGCCGGTCCCTCCATGCCGGTGGAGATCACGGGCCTGACGGAGGTGCCTGCGGCGGGCGATCTGTTCGACGCCGTAGAAGACGAGAAGCTGGCCCGTGAGCTGGCCGACCGCCGTGCTGCCGAGCAGAAGGAACAGCAGTTCAGCGCATACAAGAAGGTCACGCTGGATAACCTGTTCAGCCAGATC
>ERZ857840.1212-NODE-1212-length-30655-cov-42.654542_pt1 | contig 30655 bp, 37 predicted proteins | sample MGYA00519760_ERZ857840 | MGnify/ENA primary metagenome ERZ857840 (study PRJEB31778, sample SAMEA3449371) | human gut metagenome | biome: human gut; feature: human-associated habitat; material: faeces | place: United Kingdom | collected 2010/2012 ... | reverse complement strand
GCATTGTTATCTCCTTAAAAAATTGAGGCGACAACTATGCTGACACAGGGGGTTATTGAGTGATCTCCTTTCATGAAAATACGCACACGTCACGCAGTCCGCTTGACTCGCTGGAAAGCGCCATCGGCTTTCACATGCGTGACTGGTGGCAGCCGACAAAAGCAAACTTCTTCGGACACCTGAAAAAGCCGCAGATTATCGCAGCCCTGAATGAGGCAGGGCTGTCCGGTGCCGCACGGGACGCGGAGAAGATGAAGAAAGGTGATGCGGCTGAACATGCAGAGCACAATATGAAAGACAACCGCTGGGTTCCAGGCTGGATGTGTGCACCACATCCACAGACAGATGCCACTGAACGCACCGATAACCTGGCTGATGCCGCCTGATGAACAACCACACCGCCCCGCCGGAGACGGGGCGGCAGCAAGGGAGATACTGTGATGAAAACTGAACTGACCCTGAATGTATTACAGACCATGAGCGCACAGGAATATGAAGATATCCGGGCTGCCGGAAGTGATGAACGTCGTGAGCTGACACACGCCGTGATGCGGGAACTGGATGCGCCGGACAACTGGACGATGAACGGCGAGTACGGCAGCGAGTTTGGCGGATTTTTCCCCGTCCAGGTCCGTTTCACGCCTGCCCACGAACGTTTTCACCTGGCGTTATGTTCACCGGGCGATGTCTCTCAGGTCTGGGTGCTGATTCTGGTGAATGCCGGTGGTGAGCCGTTTGCGGTGGTTCAGGTGCAGCGGCGGTTTGCACCGGAAGCCGTCAGCCATTCACTGGCACTGGCGGCGTCACTGGATGCGCAGGGGTACAGCGTTAATGACATCATCCATATCCTGATGGCGGAAGGAGGTCAGGCATGAGCGTACGTTCACAGGCACTGGTTCCCCTCTGCACAGAGCAACAGGCCGCATGGCAGGCGGTGGCGGAGACAGAAAAACGCCGCCATCAGGGTAACACGCTGGCGGAATATCCGTATGCGGGGGCGTTTTTCCGCTGTCTGAACGGAAGCCGCAGGATATCGCTGTCTGACCTGCGATTTTTCATGCCGTCCCTGACCGCAGAAGAACTGCACGGCAACCGTCTTCAGTGGCTGTATGCCGTCGATGTGCTGATTGAAACACAGGGCGAGGTCTGCCTCCTTCCCCTTCCCGGTGATGCAGCAGAGCGGTTGTTTCCGTCGGTGCGGTTCCGCGTCAGGGAGCGCAGTCGCCATAAATCCGCGCTGGTCATGCAGAAGTACAGCCGCCAGCAGGCACGGGAGGCAGAGCAGAAAGCCCGTGCGTACCAGGCGCTGGTCGCTCAGGCTGAAATCGAACTGGCATTCCATTCGCCGGAAACAGTCGGAAGCTGGCATGCACGCTGGAGTGACCGGGTGGCAGAGCATGACCTGGAAACCCTGTTCTGGCAGTGGGGCGAGCGTTTCCCGTCACTGGCCGGAATGGAACGCTGGCAGTGGCAGGATATGCCGTTCTGGCAGGTTATTGCGGAAGCCAGTCTTGCAGCAAGAGAGGCCGGTCACGCTGTCCGTGAGATGGAGCGGTGGATGGTGCCGAACAAACTCCGGGAGGCGGCGTGATGCGGCAACAATCACACAGATTACCCGTAAACAGCCTGAATGAGCGGGTTATTTTCAGGAAAAGTGAGTGTGGTCAGCGTGCAGGTATATGGGCTATGATGTGCCCGGCGCTTGAGGCTTTCTGCCTCATGACGTGAAGGTGGTTTGTTACCGTGTTGTGTGGCAGAAAGAAGATAGCCCCGTAGTAAGTTAATTTTCATTAACCACCACGAGGCATCCCTATGTCTAGTCCACATCAGGATAGCCTCTTACCGCGCTTTGCGCAAGGAGAAGAAGGCCATGAAACTACCACGAAGTTCCCTTGTCTGGTGTGTGTTGATCGTGTGTCTCACACTGTTGATATTCACTTATCTGACACGAAAATCGCTGTGCGAGATTCGTTACAGAGACGGACACAGGGAGGTGGCGGCTTTCATGGCTTACGAATCCGGTAAGTAGCAACCTGGAGGCGGGCGCAGGCCCGCCTTTTCAGGGCTGATGCTGGTCTGACTGCACTGAAGCGCCTTTATAAAGGGGCTGCTGGTTCGCCGGTGGCCCCTTTCTCCTTGCTGGCATTGTACGGGCATGAACAACCAGACTGCCAGGAAGGCCGTTTCCCTCCGGGAACGGGGAAAAGAACGTGCGCCTGCGGCGCCCGTTCTTTTCCCCCGCCTTCTCTGTTTATGACCTGTCAGAAATCACATCACCTTCCCTTTGATTATTCTCTTTTTCCTCCTGTTCTGACTCTGATTACTGCTGCCCTGATTATTGTCTGTTTTGTTGTTCTCCTGGCTGTGTCTTTTCCGGGCGTCCCCCTGGCGGGCTTCCATCCCTGACGCGAAACCCCGGGCTTGCAGCGACCGTTCCGGTCGCGCCGCCTCTGTCGCGCCGTGGCCTGCGCTCCCGGCATCCCGGCAAAAGGCCGCCGGGATGTAAGGCGCAACGCCGTTTCGCAAACCGCGCTTCACGTCGTTGCGGCGGGTCCCTGCCCGTTGTTGTGTCCGGTGCCATTCACCTGTTTAAGCCCCTGTCGCCGGGGGCTGATACAGCCACAACCTGCCGCACTGACTGTCCAGGGTAAATGAACAGCCCACAAAATTTTTTACCCAAAACCCGGTAAAAAATTTTGCGTTCTGCCCAGGACAGGTGCGTCAGGCCGTGGCAGTGATGCCCCTTGCGGCGAAGGTTCTCAAACAGGTGATGGTGAATACCGGAGGGAACAAAGAGCAGGTCCCCGCAAAACGTCAAAACCGCGGCTCCCGAAACTCAACAGATGATGGGGGCTGAAAACCAGAGAGAGGAGAAAGCTGGATGAGTACCCGAAATATCCACGTTAACACCGCGTCGTACACGATTCTTGTTGCCGGGAGGGAAAAAAACACCGGGGAAGAGTGGGACGTCCTGGAATTCAGCAGCCTGACTGAGCTGAAAAAATATCGCAAAAGCCACCCGGAAAAGATGGCCTTCAGCTATAGCTACGCGCTCAGCCGGGGTGTGGATACGCAGTTCCGCCATATCAACATTGCGGAAGCCGATCACTTCAAACAGTTCCTGCGTCAGATTAAGCGTGCCGGCCTCGATATCCGGGCGATCTGCTGACCGGATGTGATGAATATCCCTCCTGATTGTTGCAATCTTGTTGATGGAGATCGGGAGGGATGATATTAAGCGGAAAAATTTTTTATTAAATTTATTCTTTCATAAAGGAGTAGCTGTTATGCGATTAGCTTCCCGTTTTGGTCGGTATAATTCCATCCGTCGTGAACGTCCTTTAACGGATGATGAATTAATGCAGTTCGTGCCTTCGGTATTTTCCGGTGATAAACATGAGTCCCGGAGTGAACGTTATACGTATATTCCAACAATCAATATCATCAATAAGTTACGTGATGAAGGTTTCCAGCCATTCTTTGCCTGTCAGAGTCGGGTTCGTGATTTGGGACGCCGCGAATACAGTAAACATATGTTACGTCTTCGCAGGGAAGGGCATATTAACGGGCAGGAAGTTCCTGAAATTATCCTGCTTAATTCACATGATGGTTCATCCAGTTATCAGATGATCCCCGGAATTTTTCGTTTTGTCTGCACAAATGGCCTGGTGTGCGGAAATAATTTTGGCGAAATCCGTGTTCCACATAAAGGTGATATTGTCGGGCAGGTTATCGAGGGAGCGTATGAAGTGCTCGGTGTCTTTGATAAGGTCACTGATAATATGGAGGCGATGAAAGAAATTCATCTTAACAGTGACGAGCAACATTTATTTGGCAGAGCTGCACTGATGGTCAGGTATGAAGATGAAAATAAAACGCCAGTGACGCCTGAACAAATAATTACTCCCCGTCGTCGGGAAGATAAACAGAACGATCTCTGGACAACCTGGCAGCGGGTTCAGGAGAATATGATAAAAGGTGGATTATCGGGGCGAAGTGCCTCCGGGAAAAATACCAGGACAAGAGCCATTACAGGTATTGATGGTGATATAAGAATCAACAAGGCGTTATGGGTGATTGCCGAACAGTTCAGAAAGTGGAAGTCATGATAATATAAGTAAAGCCCCGAAAATTTTTCGGGGCTTTACTTATATTATCATTCTTCGGCATCGCTGTGTCGTCTGATATACCTCAATTCCATCAACCGGCTTTCCGGTTGTCTGTAAATATTGTGCCCGCGAAAAATGGTCTGGCAGGAGGCTGCGCAGTTACCGGGTATATATAAGATGGGTTCCCGCTTCGCGGGGCTTCGGCCAGTCAGCATTGTCACTCATATGATATTTTTGTGTGTGGCCTTCATGCCGCTTTTGCGGCATAACCGGTATCTGACAATGTCTGTAAGATTAATTGTTCTGCACGCTGTTAATTTCTGTAAGTGATTTCTTCGTGACCGGAATCCGGATACCTTTACTGCTTTTTATCCCGGTATAAATCCGGTAAACCTCTGATGCGTAGGCAAGACGTCTCTGGTTCTGGCGTTCGGTCTTCCTGAATCCGGCATTGTATGCACCAACGGCCTCCCAGGAGACGCCCCATTTTTTAAAGGCTATTGCCAGATAATAAGCACCGGTATAAATGTTCATGCAGGGATCTGTTGTCAGATGTTCCGGCTTAATTCCATAGCGGGCCAGTTCGTTAAAATGCTGGGAATCTACCTGCATCAGTCCGCTGCCATATCCCGTTACCGGATTAATACCGATGGCATTAACCCGGTAACGGGATTCTTTCCATGATATTGCTCTCAGTAAATCAGGATCTATTTTGTAATCCCGGCCTGCAAGATCAAAGCAATCAGTGGCATGGCAGATCTCATTTATAAACATCAGGCAGATGGCTAACATCCATTTTTTCATTTTTCCACCTCTGGTGACTTTATCCGTAAATAATTTAACCCACTCCACAAAAAGGCTCAACAGGTTGGTGGTTCTCACCACCAAAAGCACCACACACTACGCAAAAACAAGTTTTTGCTGATTTGCTACTTGAATCATTAACTTATGTTTTAAATAATGTATTTTAATTTATTTTACATTATAAAAAGGATTCATTGGTGAATCGCATATGATTCACCAATGAATTTAACACAACTCATAGATGAATCAGTAATAATAAAACAACGAGTTAAAGCGAATTGACTCTAGATTCAATTCGTGATGTGATTTGCTGCATGAATCGTAATTTTCGTAACTTGCGTCACGATTCGATTCATCGATGAATTGTCATTTTTTTATATGTGAAATAAATTTGATGCGATAAGAAAATAAAGAGGTATACATATGGCGAAAGTGCAGGCTTATGTCAGTGACGAAATTGTCTATAAAATAAATAAAATTGTGGAAAGAAGACGTGCAGAAGGAGCTAAAAGTACAGATGTAAGTTTCTCAAGCATATCCACTATGCTTCTCGAATTAGGGCTTCGTGTATATGAGGCTCAGATGGAGCGTAAAGAGTCAGCGTTCAATCAGGCTGAGTTTAATAAGGTACTTCTTGAATGTGCGGTAAAAACACAGTCAACAGTTGCTAAGATTTTAGGTATTGAGTCACTAAGCCCTCATGTTTCCGGGAATCCAAAATTTGAATATGCGAATATGGTCGAAGATATCAGGGATAAGGTGTCATCTGAGATGGAGAGGTTCTTTCCAGAAAATGATGAGGAATAGAAAAGAATTAAAAGTTGATTTGCTTCAAATAACAGGATTTTGATCTGGTTCAATTTGATGACAATTAACCGCATAAAGGTTATATTAATTACGTGGTTAATGCCACGTTAAAAATTGAAACTGAAAATCGCCGATGCAGGGAGGTCTGAACTCTCTGCATCGACTGTCCATAGAATCCTTAACGGAGGTTCCTATGTGTGCGCTAGATCGTAGAGAAAGGCCACTTAACAGTCAATCTGTAAATAAATACATCCTTAACGTTCAGAATATCTACAGAAATTCTCCCGTTCCGGTTTGTGTCCGTAACAAAAACCGGAAAATCCTTTATGCCAATGGGGCTTTTATTGAACTCTTTTCCAGAGAAGATAAACCCTTATCCGGAGAGAGTTATATACGTCCGCAGGTTGAAATTTTTCTTTCATCACTTGAACTGGAATGCCAGGCTCTTGGGCATGGCTCTGCATTTTGTCGTCGTTTTAATTTTCATGGCGAAATCTATCAGATAAGGATGGAGAATGTTTCTTTTTATAATGACGAATCTGTTGTTTTATGGCAAATTAATCCGTTTCCTGATTATCCATTTTTTGCGTTAAATCAGAGTGGAAGTAATACAAATACTTCTGATAAATTAACGATATGGAATGATCTTTCTCCAGGGACATTGGTTGTTTTCTCTTTTTATATGCTGGGTGTTGGTCACGCAACAATTGCCAGAGAGTTGGGTATTACAGACAGAGCATCTGAGGATCGAATTAAACCAGTTAAACGGAAAATAAAAGAATTTTTTGAACACTTTGATTTATTCAGGGTGTCATGTATCCATAAAGGAGAAATAGATTCGCTATTAAGTATAATTCGTGAATTTTATAGTGTTAAGTAAATGTTAAATAAGGCGCGCCAATTTTGGCGTGTTTTTTTTCGTCGGTTTCTGTGCAATCATGATTTTATTAGTCGGGAAACAGAGGTGAATTGAGTGAGGAGGCGTAACGCGAGAGGCGGTATAAGCAGAACAGTCTCGGTGTATCTCGATGAAGATACAAATAACCGACTTATTAAGGCCAAAGATCGTAGTGGAAGAAGTAAAACAATAGAAGTCCAGATCCGTCTCAGAGATCATCTGAAACGATTTCCTGATTTCTATAACGAAGAAATATTCAGGGAGGTGACCGAAGATAGCGAGTCAACATTTAAAGAACTTTAGTTTTTATCTATCAATATTAAACAGAGGAATCATATGGACGCCGTTTTAAGTGTTCAGGGTGCTTCTGCGCCCGTCAAAAAGAAGTCGTTTTTTTCTAAATTCACTCGTCTGAATATGCTTCGCCTGGTTCGTGCAGTGATCCCGGTTGCTGTTCTGATGATGTTCTTCCCGCAACTGGCACTGGCCGCCCAGGGGGCAGGTCAGGACCTGATGGCTAAAGGTCAGGAAACGGTTAAAGCAACTTTCGGTAAGAACTCCAGTATTGTTAAATGGGTTATCCTAGCTGAAGTTCTGGTCGGTGCAGTCATGTACATGATGACCAAAAACGTCAAGTTCCTGGTCGGCTTTGCCATACTCTCTGTATTTATTGCAGTAGGTATGTCTGTTGCCGGATTCTGACAGGAAATAAAACGATGTCGGGAGACGAGAATAAACTTAAGAAATATCGTTTCCCGGAAACACTGACCAACCAGAGCCGCTGGTTTGGCCTGCCACTGGATGAACTGATCCCCGCAGCAATCTGTGTTGGCTGGGGTATCACAACATCGAAATATCTGTTAGGTATTGGTGCAGCGGTTCTGGTTTATTTCGGGATTAAAAAACTGAAAAAAGGGCGAGGCAGTTCCTGGTTACGTGACCTGATTTACTGGTATATGCCAACAGCCCTGCTGCGCGGTATTTTTCATAATGTTCCCGATTCGTGTTTCCGGCAGTGGATTAAATAGAACTGATACCAGGATTGTTATATGGAACACGGTGCCCGTTTAAGTACAAGTCGTGTAATGGCCATCGCCTTTATATTTATATCAGTGCTTATTGTTCTCAGCCTCTCTGTTAACCTCATTCAGGGGGTGAATAACTACCGTCTTCAGAATGAGCAACGCACTGCCGTGACCCCAATGGGATTTAATGTGCCCTTTGCCGTGTCGCAGAACAGTGCCGATGCCTCTTATTTGCAGCAGATGGCGCTGTCATTTATTGCCCTCCGTCTGAATGTCTCACCGGAAACCGTCGATGCCTCACATCAGGCGCTTCTGCAATATATCCGCCCGGGCGCACAGAACCAGATGAAAGTTATTCTGGCTGAAGAAGCGAAGCGTATTAAAAACGATAACGTGAACTCAGCCTTTTTCCAGACCAGTGTTCGTGTCTGGCCTCAGTATGGCCGTGTGGAAATTCGTGGTGTGCTTAAAACCTGGATTGGTGATTCAAAACCTTTCACTGATATCAAACATTACATCCTTATTCTGAAGCGGGAAAACGGGGTGACCTGGCTGGATAATTTCGGGGAAACAGACGATGAGAAAAAATAATACGGCAATAATATTCGGCAGCCTGTTTTTTTCCTGCAGCGTGATGGCCGCAAACGGTACGCTGTCCCCCACCGTGGTGCCAATGGTGAACGGTGGTCAGGCCAGTATTGCCATCAGCAATACCAGCCCGAATCTGTTTACCGTTCCCGGTGACCGGATTATCGCCGTGAACAGTCTGGATGGTGCCCTGACCAATAATGAGCAGACCGCCTCCGGCGGTGTGGTGGTTGCCACCGTCAACAAAAAGCCCTTTACGTTCATTCTGGAAACAGAACGTGGTCTGAATCTTTCCATTCAGGCCGTTCCCCGTGAAGGCGCGGGGCGTACCATTCAGCTGGTCAGTGACCTGCGCGGAACCGGAGAAGAAGCCGGTGCGTGGGAAACGTCCACGCCTTACGAATCCCTGCTTGTGACCATCAGCCAGGCTGTCCGTGGCGGAAAATTACCTGCAGGCTGGTATCAGGTTCCTGTGACAAAGGAAATCCTGCAGGCCCCGGCGGGGCTGTCTTCAGTGGCAGATGCCGTATGGACGGGGAATCACCTGAAGATGGTCCGCTTTGCCGTGGAAAATAAAACGCTGTCTGCCCTGAATATCCGGGAAAGTGATTTCTGGCAGCCGGGAACCCGTGCCGTGATGTTCAGCCAGCCTGCCAGCCAGTTACTGGCAGGTGCGCGCATGGATGTGTATGTCATCCGTGACGGGGAGGGCAACTGATGGCCAGTATCAATACCATTGTGAAACGCAAGCAGTACCTGTGGCTGGGGATTGTGGTTGTCGGTGCAGCCTCCGCGATTGGTGGTGCACTGTATCTGTCTGATGTGGACATGTCCGGTAACGGTGAGGCGGTGGCTGAACAGGAGCCTGTGCCGGATATGACTGGTGTGGTGGATACAACCTTTGATGACAAGGTGCGTCAGCATGCCACCACAGAGATGCAGGTGACGGCAGCGCAGATGCAGAAGCAGTATGAGGAAATCCGTCGTGAACTGGATGTCCTGAACAAACAGCGCGGTGATGACCAGCGTCGTATTGAAAAGCTGGGACAGGATAATGCTGCCCTGGCAGAGCAGGTAAAAGCCCTGGGTGCAAATCCCGTCACCGCGACCGGTGAGCCTGTACCGCAGACGCCAGCCTCACCGCCCGGGCCGGAAGGCGAACCACAGCCAGGAAACACCCCCGTATCCTTCCCGCCGCAGGGCAGCGTTGCTGTTCCACCGCCGACGGCGTTTTATCCCGGGAATGGTGTCACGCCACCACCACAGGTGACGTACCAGTCTGTGCCGGTGTCTAACCGGATACAGCGTAAGGTGTTTACCCGTAATGAGGGAAAACAGGGACCATCGCTGCCGTACATTCCGTCAGGAAGTTTTGCGAAAGCCATGCTGATTGAAGGGGCGGATGCCAATGCCTCAGTCACCGGTAATGAATCCACGGTGCCGATGCAGCTGCGTATCACCGGTCTGGTGGAAATGCCGAACAGCAAGACGTATGACGCAACGGGATGTTTTGTGGGGCTGGAAGCCTGGGGGGATGTCTCCAGTGAACGTGCTATTGTTCGCACCCGTAATATCAGCTGCCTGAAGAATGGCAAAACCATTGATATGCCGATTAAGGGGCATGTCAGCTTCCGGGGTAAAAACGGTATCAAGGGCGAAGTGGTGATGCGTAACGGCAAAATCCTCGGCTGGGCATGGGGCGCGGGATTTGTTGACGGTATCGGTCAGGGAATGGAGCGCGCCTCCCAGCCGGCTGTCGGGCTGGGTGCCACAGCCGCTTACGGGGCTGGTGATGTCCTGAAAATGGGTATCGGTGGCGGCGCATCGAAAGCCGCACAGACGCTCAGTGACTACTACATCAAACGTGCCGAACAGTATCACCCGGTGATACCGATTGGTGCGGGCAACGAAGTGACAGTGGTGTTCCAGGACGGCTTCCAGCTGAAAACCGTGGAGGAAATGGCGCTGGAGCAGTCACAGAGTACAGCGGAAGAGGGTAACCCGGAAAGCCCTGTGCCGAATCCTCCCTCGGCAGAAAGCCACCTGAACGGTTTTAACACCGACCAGATGCTGAAGCAGCTGGGCAATCTGAATCCGCAGCAGTTTATGTCCGGAGACAAGAACCCGCAGGGCGGGGATGCCGGCAAGGAGGGCGGAAATGGCGGGTGATGCACTGACATTCCGTGTGGCGTTTGTCGTTCGCTGGCTGCTGTGGGTCGTCAGGTTTGTGGTTATCTGGCCGCTGGCCACAATGGCCCTGATGGCTCTGTTTGTTTTATGGAAGGACAACACCACGCCGGGGAAATTACTGGTTAAGGAGATTAACTTCGTAAGACAAACAGCACCTGCCGGACAGTTCCCGGTCAGTGAATGCTGGTTTTCTTCCTCTGATTCTTCAGGCAGATCAGAAATACAGGATATCTGCCATTACCGCGCGGCTGATGCTGCAGATTATGTCAGGGAGACTGACCGGTCACTGATGCAACTGGTCACCGCATTCTGGGCAACACTGGCACTGATGTATGTCTCGCTGGCAGCGATCACCGGGAAATATCCGGTGCGACCCGGAAAAATGAAATGTGTCCGGGTGGGAACCGCAGATGAACATCTGAAGGAAGTTTATACGGAAGATACTTCTCTGTCGGAAAAAATCAGGAAATGCCATGTTTATTTCCCTGATGACAGGGCAAACAGAAACAACGGAGATAAAAATGAACATGCGTAATATTAATATTATTACTGCACGCTCTGTACCGGATAAAAGCGTATCAGATGATTTTATGAATGCTGTTCTCAGTAACTGCACCACAAGAATCGTACTTCCTGCACTGAAGGAATTCGGTTCTGAATCATTGCCGCACAATTTTAATATTGCAGCTGTCGGTGTGATGAAGAAGGGTATGTCGATGAGCTTATTTTCTTCTCCGGGAAATACAGTAGTCTCCGGACAACCCTGTGCAGGAAAAACAAATCTGACAGTAGAGTTAATTTCTGCTGTTGTGGAGAGTAATAAAAAAGGAGAAGGGTAATGAAACAGATTTCTTTATTTATTCCTCTGCTGGGGACGTTATTACTTTCCGGCTGTGCCGGAACCAGTACGGAATTTGAGTGTAACGCCACCACATCCGATACCTGTATGACGATGGAGCAGGCCAATGAGAAGGCCAAAAAACTGGAGCAGTCCTCAGAAGCAAAGCCGGTTGCGGCATCACTGCCGCGCCTGGCTGAAGGGAACTTCCGGACAATGCCGGTGCAGACCGTCACCGCGACCACTCCGTCCGGCAGCAGACCTGCGGTGACGGCACTTCCGGAGCAGAAACTGCTGGCACCACGTCCGTTGTTTACGGCTGCCCGGGAAGTGAAAACGATTGTTCCGGTCAGTTCAGTTGCGCCGGTAACACCTCCCCGCCCGCTAAGAACGGGTGAGCAGACGGCTGCATTATGGATAGCGCCTTATATTGATAATCAGGATGTTTATCATCAGCCATCCAGTGTGTTTTTTGTTATTAAACCGTCTGCGTGGGGAAAACCACGTATTAATTAACTGGCCCTGAAGTTGTATATCAGCCGGCAATGCCGGCGGGCTTTCTGTATTCAAAATCTGCCTGTAAAACGAGTGCCCTGTGCGTGAAAAGGGATGGGCGGTAGCGTGTCAGAACATGTCGGGAGGAATATTCCGTGAGTGATGAAGCCGATGAAGCATATTCAGTGACAGAACAACTGACCATGACAGGAATAAACCGGATACGCCAGAAAATAAATGTTCATGGTATTCCTGTTTATCTCTGTGAAGCATGCGGAAATCCTGTTCCGGAAGCCCGGCGGAAAATATTTCCCGGTGTGACGTTGTGCGTTGAATGTCAGGCGTATCAGGAAAAGCAGAGAAAACATTATGCATAAGTCAGTCGCAGAACATATTGATTTAATTCCGGATGAACATGAGTTGATATTCAGAAAACCGAAATCTTTGTATATGCGCCGGGAAATGGCGCGTTAATTACAGGTATTCCCTTCATGGCTACCGCATTTCTCGCTTTATTTTTCAACTAAGGAATTCATGTGAATAACCCACTTGAGGCCGTCACTCAGGCGGTTAACTCCCTCGTCACAGCACTGAAACTGCCTGACGAATCCGCAAAGGCCAATGAAGTTCTGGGCGAAATGAGCTTCCCGCAGTTCAGCCGTCTGCTGCCGTACCGTGATTACAACCAGGAATCCGGTCTGTTCATGAATGACACCACGATGGGCTTTATGCTGGAAGCCATTCCCATCAATGGGGCGAATAAGTCCATTGTGGAGGCACTCGATCACATGCTGCGCACCAAACTGCCGCGCGGTATTCCGTTGTGTATCCATCTGATGTCCAGTCAGCTGGTTGGTGACAGGATTGAGTACGGGCTGCGTGAGCTCTCCTGGTCAGGTGAACAGGCTGAACGGTTTAACGCCATTACCCGGGCCTATTATATGAAAGCGGCAGCGACACAGTTTCCGCTGCCGGAGGGGATGAATCTGCCCCTGACCCTGCGCCATTACCGGGTATTTATCTCGTACTGTTCTCCCTCGAAGAAAAAAAGTCGGGCTGATATTCTGGAAATGGAAAACCTGGTGAAAATCATCCGGGCGTCGTTACAGGGGGCCAGTATCGCCACACAGACGGTGGATGCACAGGCCTTTATCGATATTGTCGGGGAGATGATTAATCATAACCCGGACTCCCTGTACCCGAAAAGACGTCAGCTGGACCCGTATTCTGATCTGAATTATCAGTGTGTGGAGGACAGTTTTGACCTGAATGTCCGGGCTGATTACCTGACGCTGGGCCTGCGTGAGAACGGCAGGAACAGCACGGCCCGCATCCTGAATTTCCATCTGGCCCGTAACCCGGAAATCGCCTTCCTGTGGAACATGGCCGACAACTACAGCAACCTGCTTAATCCGGAACTGTCCATCTCCTGTCCGTTCATCCTGACGCTGACTCTGGTAGTGGAAGACCAGGTGAAAACCCACAGCGAAGCCAACCTGAAGTACATGGACCTGGAGAAAAAGTCGAAGACCTCCTATGCCAAATGGTTTCCGTCCGTGGAGAAAGAGGCGAAGGAGTGGGGGGAACTGCGTCAGCGTCTGGGCTCCGGTCAGTCTTCTGTCGTGTCCTACTTCCTCAACATCACAGCATTCTGCAAGGACAACAATGAAACGGCGCTGGAAGTGGAGCAGGACATCCTGAACAGCTTCCGTAAAAACGGTTTTGAGCTGATTTCACCGCGCTTTAACCACATGCGCAATTTCCTGACCTGTCTGCCCTTTATGGCCGGGAAAGGGTTGTTTAAACAGCTGAAAGAGGCCGGAGTGGTTCAGCGCGCAGAGAGCTTTAATGTTGCCAACCTGATGCCGTTAGTGGCGGATAACCCCCTGACACCGGCAGGTCTGCTGGCACCCACCTACCGTAACCAGCTGGCGTTTATCGATATTTTCTTCCGGGGAATGAATAACACCAACTACAACATGGCGGTCTGTGGCACCTCCGGGGCCGGTAAAACCGGGCTGATACAGCCACTTATCCGCAGCGTGCTGGACTCCGGAGGCTTTGCCGTGGTGTTCGACATGGGGGATGGCTACAAGTCCCTGTGTGAGAACATGGGCGGGGTGTATCTGGACGGTGAAACCCTGCGTTTTAACCCGTTTGCGAACATCACCGATATTGACCAGTCAGCGGAGCGTGTCCGTGACCAGTTGTCAGTGATGGCCAGCCCCAACGGTAACCTGGATGAAGTGCATGAAGGTCTGCTGCTGCAGGCGGTCAGGGCCTCCTGGCTGGCCAAAGAGAACAGGGCACGTATTGATGACGTGGTGGATTTCCTGAAAAACGCCAGTGACAGCGAGCAGTATGCCGGGTCACCGACCATCCGCAGCCGTCTGGACGAAATGATTGTGCTGCTTGACCAGTACACTGCCAACGGCACTTACGGCCAGTATTTTAACTCTGATGAGCCGTCCCTGCGGGATGACGCAAAAATGGTGGTGCTGGAGCTGGGCGGACTGGAAGACCGTCCGTCACTGCTGGTTGCGGTGATGTTCTCCCTGATTATCTACATCGAGAACAGGATGTACCGCACGCCGCGTAACCTCAAGAAACTGAACGTTATTGATGAAGGCTGGCGTCTGCTGGACTTCAAAAATCACAAGGTCGGTGAGTTTATTGAGAAAGGTTACCGTACCGCCCGCCGTCATACCGGTGCCTATATCACCATCACACAGAACATCGTCGACTTTGACTCTGACAAGGCCTCCAGTGCGGCCCGTGCGGCATGGGGTAACTCCTCCTACAAAATTATCCTCAAACAGAGTGCGAAGGAGTTCGCAAAATACAACCAGCTGTATCCGGACCAGTTCCAGCCACTGCAGCGCGACATGATTGGTAAGTTTGGTGCGGCCAAAGACCAGTGGTTCAGTTCCTTCCTGCTGCAGGTGGAAAACCATTCCTCCTGGCACCGCCTGTTTGTGGACCCGTTAAGCCGCGCCATGTACAGCTCTGACGGCCCGGATTTTGAGTTTGTGCAGCAGAAACGTAAAGAGGGGCTGAGTATTCATGAGGCGGTGTGGCAGCTGGCGTGGAAGAAGTCAGGGCCGGAGATGGCTTCGCTGGAAGCCTGGCTGGAAGAACATGAGAAATACAGGAGTGTTGCATGACCACAACGCAAAAAACGACTGATGTTACAGCCCCCCGACGCAGCCACTGGTGGTGGACGGTGCCGGGATGCCTGGCAATGGTGTTACTGAACGCAGCCGTCAGTTACGGCATTGTCAGACTGAACGCACCGGTGACTGCCGCCTTCAACATGAAACAGACTGTGGATGCATTTTTTGACAGCGCCAGTCAGAAACAACTGTCAGAAGTACAGTCAAAAGCCCTTTCAGCGCGTTTTAACACGGCACTGGAAGCCAGCCTGCAGGCGTGGCAGCAGAAACACCACGCGGTCATTCTGGTGTCGCCTGCCGTGGTACAGGGGGCTCCGGATATCACCCGGGAAATCCAGCAGGATATTGCCCGGCGAATGAGAGCGGAACCATGAGATGCCGGGGGCTGATTGCCCTGCTGATATGGGGGCAGAGTGTGGCCGCCGCCGATCTTGGCACCTGGGGCGATCTGTGGCCGGTAAAGGAGCCGGACATGCTGACGGTGATCATGCAGCGCCTGACGGCACTGGAGCAGTCCGGTGAGATGGGCCGGAAAATGGATGCCTTTAAGGAGCGGGTGATCCGCAACAGTCTGCGGCCCCCTGCCGTGCCCGGTATCGGACGCACGGAGAAATACGGCAGCCGGTTGTTTGACCCGTCCGTCAGACTGGCTGCGGATATCCGGGATAACGAAGGGCGGGTGTTTGCCCGTCAGGGTGAAGTGATGAATCCGCTGCAGTATGTTCCTTTTAACCAGACGCTGTATTTCATCAATGGCGATGATCCGGCGCAGGTGGCCTGGATGAAACGCCAGACGCCGCCCACACTGGAGAGCAAAATTATCCTCGTGCAGGGCAGTATCCCGGAGATGCAGAAGTCTCTGGACAGCCGTGTTTACTTTGACCAGAACGGTGTGCTCTGCCAGCGCCTCGGCATTGATCAGGTCCCGGCACGGGTGAGCGCCGTTCCCGGCGATCGCTTCCTGAAGGTGGAATTTATTCCGGCAGAGGAGGGCAGAAAATGAAGCGAAGTCTGTGGCTGCTGATGTTATTCCTTCTCGCCGGTCATGTCCCTGCAGCGTCTGCGGATTCTGCCTGTGAGGGGCGTTTTGTAAACCCGATCACGGATATCTGCTGGAGCTGTATTTTCCCGCTCTCGCTGGGCAGTATCAAAGTCAGTCAGGGTAAGGTCCCCGACACGGCGAACCCGTCGATGCCCATTCAGATTTGTCCGGCACCGCCGCCGCTGTTCAGGCGTATCGGGCTGGCCATTGGTTACTGGGAGCCGATGGCGCTGACGGACGTCACCCGATCACCGGGATGCATGGTTAACCTGGGCTTCAGCCTGCCGGCTTTTGGTAAAACGGCACAGGGAACGGCGAAAAAGGATGAGAAGCAGGTGAACGGGGCGTTCTATCACGTTCACTGGTACAAATACCCGCTGACGTACTGGGTGAACATCATCACATCGCTGGGCTGTCTGGAAGGTGGTGACCTGGATATCGCTTATCTTTCTGAAATTGACCCCACCTGGACGGACAGCAGCCTGACCACCATTCTCAATCCGGAAGCTGTCATCTTTGCCAATCCGATAGCACAGGGGGCCTGTGCAGCAGATGCCATTGCCAGCGCCTTTAATATGCCTCTCGATGTTCTGTTCTGGTGTGCCGGTTCGCAGGGCAGTATGTACCCGTTCAATGGCTGGGTGAGTAATGAGTCCAGTCCGTTGCAGTCCTCCCTGCTGGTCAGTGAACGCATGGCGTTCAAGCTGCACCGTCAGGGCATGATTATGGAAACCATCGGGAAAAATAACGCCGTCTGTAATGAATATCCGTCCCCAATCCTGCCCAAAGAACGCTGGCGTTACCAGATGGTGAATATGTACCCGGACAGCGGACAGTGCCACCCGTTCGGGCGCAGTGTGACCCGCTGGGAAACCGGGAAAAATCCGCCCAATACAAAGAAAAACTTCGGCTACCTGATGTGGCGTAAACGTAACTGTGTCTTCCTGTGAGGTGAATGATGAAGCTGAGTATGAAATCTCTGGCAGCACTGCTGATGATGCTGAACGGGGCGGTTATGGCGTCAGAAAACGTGAACACTCCTGAAAACCGCCAGTTCCTGAAGCAGCAGGAAAATTTAAGCAGACAACTGCGAGAGAAACCTGACCATCAGCTGAAAGCCTGGGCGGAGAAACAGGTACTGGAAAACCCCCTTCAGCGTTCAGATAACCATTTTCTGGATGAGCTGGTTCGTAAACAGCTGGCTTCGCAGGACGGGAAACCCCGGCAGGGTGCCCTGTATTTTGTGTCGTTTTCCATTCCCGAAGAGGGGCTGAAACGGATGCTGGGCGAAACCCGGCACTACGGTATACCTGCCACACTGCGGGGCATGGTGAACAATGACCTGAAGACCACCGCTGAAGCCGTGCTGTCCCTGGTGAAAGACGGCGCGACTGATGGTGTTCAGATCGACCCGACGCTGTTTTCACAGTACGGCATTCGCACTGTACCGGCACTGGTGGAGGGATACGACATCATCCGGGGAAACCTGCGGGTCGGCCAGGCGCTGGAGAAAGTGGCCGCCACGGGTGACTGCCGGCAGGTGGCTCATGATTTACTGGCAGGGAAAGGAGATTCCGGGAAATGAAACGTATTTTACCTCTGATACTGGCTCTGGTTGCCGGCATGGCACAGGCTGACAGCAACAGTGATTACCGGGCCGGTTCTGATTTTGCTCACCAGATCAAAGGGCAGGGAAGCAGCAGTATTCAGGGCTTTAAGCCACAGGAGAGTATCCCCGGCTATAACGCGAATCCGGACGAGACAAAATATTACGGTGGCGTGACTGCCGGCGGGGATGGCGGCCTGAAAAATGACGGCACCACGGAATGGGCGACCGGTGAAACCGGAAAAACCATCACAGAGTCATTCATGAACAAGCCGAAAGACATTCTTTCACCGGATGCGCCGTTTATCCAGACCGGCAGGGATGTGGTGAACCGGGCTGACAGCATTGTGGGAAACACCGGGCAGCAGTGCAGTGCGCAGGAGATTAGCCGGAGTGAATACACGAATTACACCTGTGAGCGGGATTTACAGGTGGAGCAGTACTGCACACGAACTGCCCGTATGGAGCTGCAGGGGAGCACCACATGGGAAACCCGGACGCTGGAGTATGAAATGAGTCAGCTACCTGCACGAGAAGTGAATGGTCAGTATGTTGTCTCCATTACTTCTCCCGTTACCGGCGAAATTGTCGATGCACATTACAGCTGGAGTCGTATTTACCTGCAGAAGAGTATACCTATGACAATTACAGTACTGGGAACCCCACTGAGCTGGAATGCCAAATACTCAGCAGATGCCTCATTTACACCAGTACAGAAAACACTGACTGCCGGTGTTGCTTTTACGTCATCTCACCCCGTCCGGGTCGGGAATACAAAATTTAAACGTCATACGGCAATGAAGCTGCGTCTGGTTGTCAGGGTAAAAAAAGCCTCGTACACCCCGTATGTTGTCTGGTCTGAAAGCTGCCCGTTCAGCAAGGAGCTGGGGAAACTGACAAAAACAGAATGTACGGGGGCTGGCGGGAACAGGACGCTGGTGAAAGACGGTCAGTCATACAGCATGTACCAGAGCTGCTGGGCATACCGGGACACGTATGTCACACAGTCAGCAGACAAGGGGACCTGTCAGACCTACACCGACAATCCGGCCTGTACCCTGGTGTCACACCAGTGCGCCTTTTACTCCGAAGAAGGAGCCTGTCTGCATGAATATGCCACGTACTCCTGTGAGTCAAAAACATCCGGGAAAGTGATGGTCTGTGGGGGAGACGTCTTCTGTCTCGATGGCGAATGCGATAAGGCTCAGAGCGGGAAGAGTAATGATTTTGCTGAAGCTGTTTCTCAGCTGGCAGCACTGGCCGCTGCAGGTAAGGATGTTGCGGCGCTGAACGGGGTGGATGTCCGTGCTTTCACCGGTCAGGCGAAATTTTGTAAGAAGGCTGCAGCCGGATACAGCAACTGCTGTAAGGACAGCGGCTGGGGACAGGATATCGGGCTGGCCAAATGCAGCAGTGATGAAAAAGCCCTGGCTAAAGCAAAATCAAACAAACTGACCGTCAGCGTCGGGGAGTTCTGTTCGAAGAAAGTGCTGGGTGTCTGTCTGGAGAAAAAACGCAGCTACTGTCAGTTTGATTCGAAGCTGGCGCAGATAGTCCAGCAGCAGGGGCGCAACGGTCAGCTGCGTATCAGTTTTGGCCGTGCGAAGCATCCTGACTGTCGGGGGATTACGGTTGATGAGCTGCAGAAAATTCAGTTCGACAGACTGGATTTCACTAACTTCTACGAAGACCTGATGAATAACCAGAAAATCCCGGACAGTGGCGTTCTGACGCAGAAAGTGAAAGAGCAGATTGCTGACCAGCTGAAACAGGCAGGACAGTAAGGTATGGAAAATAACCGGGGGAAATGATGAAAGTCATATTCACGTCGAACCGTTTTATTGATTTTCTTATCCGGCTTTTGATTACAGCGATTGTCATTTCCCCGGTAATTATCTGGTCGTGGGATACGGTAAAAGAAACCACGGCAGACGGGATGCTTGCCGCTGCTTTCGTTATCCTTTACTCCGGTGTGCTCCTGTTTATTCTGTATTTTTGTTTTTCTGCCCTGACTGACCTGCAGAAAACCGATGAAAGAAAAAATGATGAAAGGAATGAAGATGAATAAAGCATTACTGCCACTGTTACTCTGCTGCTTTATTTTTCCGGCGTCAGGGAAAGATGCAGGCTGGCAGTGGTATAACGAGAAAATAAATCCGAAGGAAAAAGAAAATAAACCTGTACCTGCAGCCCCCCGTCAGGAGCCGGATATTATGCAGAAACTGGCCGCGCTGCAGACGGCAACAAAGCGGGCGCTGTACGAAGCCATTCTGTATCCCGGCGTGGATAATTTTGTGAAATATTTCCGGCTGCAGAATTACTGGACTCAGCAGGCCGGGCTTTTCACCATGAGTGCTAAAAAGGCCATGCTGGCACATCCCGAACTGGACTATAACCTGCAGTACAGCCATTACAACGGCACGGTACGGAACCAGCTGGCGGCAGACCAGGCGCAGCAGCGACAGGCCATTGCGAAACTGGCTGAACACTACGGCATCATGTTTTTTTACCGGGGGCAGGACCCCATCGACGGGCAGCTGGCGCAGGTCATTAATGGCTTCCGGGATACGTATGGTCTGAGTGTTATTCCCGTTTCCGTGGATGGCGTGATTAATCCGCTGTTGCCAGATTCCCGGACTGACCAGGGGCAGGCGCAGCGCCTCGGCGTGAAATATTTCCCGGCCATGATGCTGGTTGACCCGAAACAGGGCAGTGTTCGCCCGTTATCATACGGCTTTATTTCGCAGGACGACCTGGCAAAACAATTCCTGAACGTTTCTGAAGATTTTAAACAAAAATTTTAATCGCGGATTTGATTTATGAGTGAAGATTATTTGAAAATGTTTACAGGTGTTGTTCTGTTAATATTTGTCATTATTGCCGGTTATTTCTTTTCTGAGCGTAATGACAGGAAAATGTTTCTCTTGAGCTCACTGGTTTTCCTTGTTATTAATATCGCGTGTTTATATGTGCTTACCGCCAGTCTCTGGTTTCTGTGTGGTGCAATTATGAATCAGGGCGCAGCAATGGTTGTTCCAATGGTTATTGGCTCATTACCGAATGTTACGAGCTTCGACAGGTTCAGAAGAATATTTATCTGTATTATGTTGTCATCAGCATGGTCCGGAGTGATGTGGTTTTTTATAAGGGGGCTTATGACAGGCTAAGTCATATAAAACGGTAATAAAAACCATACAAAATAATGAGGTTGATCTGATTAATATCACACAAACGCGAATATTACAGACATGAATATTCTCATGTAAATAATAACCGGAGTTTAACATGATAAGTAAATGCAGATTCTCTTTACCCCGGCTTGATATTACGGGAATGTGGGTATTTTCTCTGGGTGTCTGGTTTCATATCGTCGCCCGTCTTGTTTACAGCAAACCCTGGATGGCTTTTTTTCTGGCGGAGTTGATTGCGGCCATCCTTGTGCTGTTCGGCGCATACCAGGTGCTGGATGCATGGATTGCACGTGTCAGCCTGGAAGAGCGTGAGGCACTGGAAGCCAGGCAACAGGCCATGATGGAAGGGCAGCAGGAGGGCGGACATGTCTCTCACTAAATTACTGCCGGTCATTTTGTTGATGATGGCCACAGGTGTGCAGGCCTCCACCCGGGATGAAATTGAACGACTCTGGAATCCGCAGGGTATGGCCGTGCAGCCTGCACAACCGGCAGCAGACACATCAGCCAGAACAGAAAAGCCGGCTCCCCGCTGGTTCCGCCTCAGCAACGGCAGGCAGGTTAACCTGGCCGACTGGAAGGTGGTGCTGTTTATGCAGGGGCATTGCCCTTACTGTCACCAGTTTGACCCGGTACTGAAACAGCTGGCACAGCAGTACGGCTTTTCTGTTTTTCCCTACACCCTGGATGGTCAGGGTGATACCGCCTTTCCGGAAGCATTACCGGTGCCACCGGACGTGATGCAGACCTTCTTCCCGAATATCCCGGTGGCCACACCGACCACCTTCCTGGTCAACGTCAACACACTTGAGGCATTACCGCTTTTGCAGGGGGTAACGGATGCCGCCAGTTTTATGGCGCGGATGGATACCGTTCTGCAGATATACGGAGAGGAAAAAGGTGCGAAATAAGCAGGTGGTGTTACTCATTGCCGGAATATCCGGCATCGCGACGGGAATAATCGTCAGCCTGAATATCCCCTTTATCCGTCAGGGGCTTTTTTATCCCGCCAGCCCTGTGGAAATTGTCGTTTCGCTGTGTCTTACCTTTTCTGTTTCTGTTGTGTTTTTTGTGGGGGCAATTGTGGGATGGATTTCGGTGTCTGAAATATATTACAGCCGCATGACCTGTCTGCATGAATCATCAGAAATATCAGAGAGAACTTATGATGAAAGAAAAAATAAATGATACAGAACCGGGAATCAAACAAATTGAAAGGGAGATTGAACGTGGTTGTGATAATGCAAAAAAATACTTCTGGCTTTTTGTGGTTTTCTTTGCTGCCGGATTGATTGTAAGGAACGTTATGCATGATTTTTTCAGTGCCGGTATTGATTCGTGGAAAGCTGACCCGGAATTAAATAATTTTCATTATATGTGGAACACCCTGATGTATGTCATTCCGATTATGTTATATGCGCTTGCAGCTGGTTTTCTTGCTGCGGCTTCTCTGTCGCCGTTGTGCGAAATAATATTTGGGGGTGTCCGGATATTCCTGCTGAAACGCCGTATGCGCCGGGAGAACACATTAAGGGAGGGCAGCAATAATGCTTCGCATTAAACCTCTTCTGGTTCTTTGTGCCGCTTTACTGACGGTCACACCCGCAGCGTCAGCGGATGTGAACAGCGATATGAATCAGTTCTTTAACAAGCTGGGCTTCGCCTCCAATACCACACAGCCGGGCGTCTGGCAGGGGCAGGCCGCCGGGTATGCCTATGGTGGCTCCCTGTATGCCCGCACCCAGGTCAAAAATATCCAGCTGATTTCCATGACGCTGCCGGATATCAATGCCGGATGTGGCGGCATCGACGCCTATCTCGGCTCGTTCAGTTTTATTAATGGCGATCAGTTGCAGCGTTTTGTTAAGCAGATTATGAGCAATGCTGCCGGTTACTTTTTTGACCTTGCCCTGCAGACAACGGTGCCGGAAATAAAAACCGCAAAAGACTTCCTGCAGAAAATGGCAAGTGACATTAACAGTATGAACCTCAGTTCCTGTCAGGTGGCACAGGGGCTTGTGGGGGGGCTGTTCCCTCAGACGCAGGAATCTCAGCAGAAAGTTTGTCAGGACATTGGCAGTGAAAGCAATATCTTCGCCGACTGGGCCGCATCTCGTCAGGGGTGCACGGTCGGAGGGCAGTCCTCATCTGTTCGTGACAAAGCCAGCGACAAGGACAAGGAGCGGGTGCTGAAAAACCAGAATATCATATGGGAGGCGCTGAAAAAAAACAGAATGTTTGACGGCAACAAAGAGTTGAAAGAATTTATCATGACGCTCACCGGTACGCTGATTTTTGGGGAAGACAGCGAGATTACCCCCCTGCCGGCGCGTACCACTGGCCGCGATATCCTCCGGGCGATTATGGAGGGGGGAACGGCAAAAATTTACCACTGCAACGATTCGGACAAGTGTCTGAAGGTGGTGGCGGATGCAAATGTGACCATCGCCCGGGATAAAGCCCTGAAATCGCAGATTACAAAACTGCTGACCAGTATTCAGAATAAAGCAGTGAGTGATACTCCGCTTGACGCCCGGGAACAGGGGTTTATTTCCAGCACCACCATTCCCGTTTTTAAATATCTGATTGACCCGCAGATGTTGGGTGTGTCCAGCAGCGTCGTTTACCAGCTGACGGACTATATCGGCTACGACATCATGCTCCAGTACGTTCAGGAACTGCTTCAGCAGGCCCGGGCCATGATTGCCACCGGGAACTATCCGCAGGCTGTGATGGACAATGTTCTGGAGAATCTGAATCAGGCACAGCAACAGATTGCCATTTTCCAGAGCCAGGTACAGGTCCAGCAGGATGCGCTGCTGGTTGTCGAACGTCAGATGAGCTACATGCGCCAGCAGCTTTCCGCCCGTATGCTCAGCCGTTACCAGAACAACTATCACTTCGGAGGGAATTCACTGTGAATGAAGTTTATGTGATTGCCGGTGGTGAGTGGTTGCGGAATAACCTGAACGCCATTGCGGCATTTATGAGTACGCGGACCTGGGATTCCATCGAAAAAATTGCGCTCACATTGTCTGTTCTCGCGGTGGCCGTGATGTGGGTACAGCGGCACAACGTGATGGATTTGCTGGGCTGGGTGGCCGTGTTTGTGCTTATCAGCCTGCTGGTTAATGTCCGTACATCGGTGCAGATTATTGATAACAGTGACCTGGTCAAAGTCCATCGGGTGGATAATGTGCCGGTCGGTCTGGCGATGCCACTTTCACTGACGACACGTATCGGGCATGCAATGGTGGTCAGCTACGAGATGATATTCACCCAACCGGACAGCGTCACCTACAGCAAGACAGGCATGCTGTTCGGGGCGAATCTGATTGTGAAAAGCACCGATTTCCTGTCCCGGAATCCGGAAATCATCAATCTGTTCCAGGACTACGTCCAGAACTGCGTGCTGGGTGATATTTACCTGAATCATAAATACACGCTGGAAGATCTGATGGCCTCCGCTGACCCCTACACGCTGATTTTTTCCCGACCCAGCCCGCTACGGGGCGTTTATGACAACAATAATAATTTCATAACCTGTAAGGATGCGTCGGTCACGCTGAAAGACAGGCTGAATCTCGATACAAAGACGGGAGGCAAGACCTGGCATTATTATGTGCAGCAGATATTTGGCGGCAGACCGGACCCGGACCTGTTATTCAGACAACTGGTCAGTGACAGTTACAGTTATTTCTACGGCTCCAGTCAGTCTGCCAGCCAGATTATGCGCCAGAACGTCACCATGAATGCCCTGAAAGAGGGTATCACCAGTAATGCCGCCCGTAATGGTGACACCGCCAGCCTGGTGAATCTGGCCACCACGTCATCGATGGAGAAGCAACGTCTGGCGCATGTCTCTATCGGTCATGTGACAATGCGAAACCTGCCAATGGTACAGACTATCCTGACGGGAATTGCCATTGGTATTTTCCCGCTTCTGGTACTGGCAGCTGTCTTCAACAAACTGACACTGTCCGTCCTGAAAGGCTATGTGTTTGCCCTGATGTGGCTGCAGACCTGGCCGTTGTTGTATGCCATTCTGAACAGTGCCATGACATTCTATGCGAAGATGAATGGTGCGCCGGTCGTGCTGTCTGAACTCTCTCAGATACAGCTGAAATACTCTGACCTGGCCTCTACTGCCGGGTATCTTTCAGCCATGATCCCCCCGTTGTCATGGATGATGGTAAAAGGCCTTGGCGCAGGTTTTTCCAGCGTGTACAGCCACTTCGCCTCTTCCTCTATCAGTCCGACGGCCAGTGCAGCTGGCAGTGTGGTTGACGGTAATTACTCCTACGGCAACATGCAGACGGAAAACGTGAACGGCTTCAGCTGGAACACCAACAGCACCACGTCGTTTGGTCAGATGATGTACCAGACCGGCAGTGGCGCAACTGCCACACAGACCCGTGACGGTAATATGGTGATGGATGCAAGCGGAGCGATGTCCCGGTTACCGGTTGGTATCAATGCAACGCGTCAGATTGCAGCGGCACAACAGGAAATGGCCCGGGAGGCGTCGAACAGAGCAGAAAGTGCCCTGCATGGTTTCAGCAGCAGTATTGCCAGTGCCTGGAACTCGCTCAGTCAGTTTGGTTCTAACCGGGGGAGCAGTGATTCTGTCACAGGTGGTGCTGACAGTACGATGAGCGCACAGGACTCCATGATGGCCAGCCGTATGCGCAGTGCAGTGGAAAGCTATGCGAAGGCGCATAATATCAGTAATGAGCAGGCGACTCAGGAGCTGGCATCCAGAAGTACGAGAGTTTCTGCCGGGATGTATGGAGATGCTCATGCTGAATGGGGGGTTAAACCTAAAATTCTTGGTGTTGGTGGCGGCTTAGGTGTTAAAGGTGGTGGTCGCGCTGGTATTGATTGGGAAGATAATGATGCGCATACGGCAAGTAGTAATACTCAGTCGAGCCATAATGCTCGTCATGATATCGATGCCAGAGCTACACAAGACTTTAAAGAGGCCAGCGATTACTTTACCAGTCGCAAGGTCAGTGAGTCCGGCAGCCATACTGATAATAATGCTGATTCCCGTGTGGATCAGTTGTCTGCAGCCCTGAATTCAGCGAAGCAGAGTTACGACCAGTACACGACGAATATGACCCGCAGCCATGAATATGCTGAAATGGCATCCCGTACTGAAAGCATGAGTGGGCAGATGAGTGAAGACCTGTCGCAACAGTTTGCACAGTATGTAATGAAACACGCGCCACAGGATGCAGAAGCTATTCTGACAAACACCAGTTCACCGGAGATTGCAGAACGTCGTCGGGCGATGGCCTGGTCTTTTGTGCAGGAACAGGTACAGCCTGGTGTTGATAATGCCTGGCGGGAATCCCGTGGCGATATTGGTAAAGGAATGGAGAGCGTACCTTCGGGTGGTGGCAGTCAGGATATTATTGCTGACCATCAGGGACATCAGGCCATTATTGAGCAAAGAACGCAGGACAGTAATATCCGTAATGATGTAAAACATCAGGTTGATAATATGGTCACAGAATATAAAGGGAATATAGGTGATACTCAGAACAGCATACGTGGCGAGGAAAATATTGTAAGAGGACAGTATTCTGAACTGCAGAATCACCATAAAACAGAGGCATTATCTCAGAATAATAAATATAATGAAGAAAAGTCGGCTCAGGAAAGAATGCCCGGGGCTGACAGTCCACAGGAACTTATGAAAAGGGCAAAGGAATATCAGGATAAGTATAAGCAATAATGCTGTGTTTGGGAGATGATAATGAGATGTTTAACCCATATTGCTTTGGTAACGGTGATACAGTTTATCGCCTGTTATCTGGCTGGTTGGGGGAATGCTGAAACAATTTTTATGCTGTTCTTCATAGTACTATGGCAGGGACTGTTTATATGGTTGTTCTCTCAAATACGAAAAAAACGGAATGTGTCGGATGAGTTTAAGTTTAGTAAAGGCGTTTGGTATATAACGATGCCAGTATCTTCCTTACTCTCTCCATTATTAAGCCTGATGGTTTTTATCATTGGTACACTATACGAATTAAGGCGAGTTAGTGGTTGTGTAAGTGTAAGAGAATGGATGCAATCTCAGGTAAATGAACAAACTAATGAAGATTTGCATCTGGATTTTGATAATATGGATTTTCATCGTACTAATCCTGCAACAGGGTTACCTATGTCAGGTATTGGTGTGGATATCGGTGGTAATTCATATGGTTATAGTTCAAAACGATATGGTGAGTGAATCTTAATTTGTATATTATGACGTTTTATTCAATATGAAGGAACATTGATGAAAATGAAAAAATTGATGATGGTTGCACTGGTCAGTTCCACTCTGGCCCTTTCAGGGTGTGGTGCGATGAGCACGGCAATCAAGAAGCGTAATCTTGAGGTGAAGACTCAGATGAGTGAGACCATCTGGCTTGAACCCGCCAGCGAACGCACGGTATTTCTGCAAATCAAAAACACGTCTGATAAAGACATGAGTGGGCTGCAGGGCAAAATTGCTGATGCTGTGAAAGCAAAAGGGTATCAGGTGGTGACTTCTCCGGATAAAGCCTACTACTGGATTCAGGCGAATGTGCTGAAGGCCGATAAGATGGATCTGCGGGAGTCTCAGGGATGGCTGAACCGTGGTTATGAAGGCGCAGCAGTTGGTGCCGCGTTAGGTGCTGGTATCACCGGATATAACTCCAATTCTGCCGGTGCCACACTCGGTGTGGGCCTTGCTGCTGGTCTGGTGGGTATGGCTGCAGATGCGATGGTGGAAGATGTGAACTATACCATGATCACGGATGTGCAGATTGCAGAGCGTACTAAGTCAACGGTGACAACGGATAATGTTGCCGCTCTTCGTCAGGGCACATCAGGTGCGAAAATTCAGACCAGTACTGAAACAGGTAACCAGCATAAATATCAGACCCGTGTGGTCTCAAATGCGAACAAGGTTAACCTGAAATTTGAAGAGGCGAAGCCTGTTCTCGAAGACCAGCTGGCCAAATCAATTGCTAATATATTGTAATTTAGGATGAGACTGGATAAAGCTGTACCAGTCTCATATAAAATCCCTATTATGGAATAAAGGGGGCAGTCGTGTTAATCAGAAAATGCATAATGTTATCAATTTGTTTCCTCATTCAGGGATGCATAAGTACACAAGTATCTGAAGGAACTTTATATAAATATAAGAATAAACATATAAGAGAATTTTTGTCCGACCAGGTAATGTATAACATTCATAATGAGAATTATAACTATATTACCCGTACTGGCGGTTCTGATACGTATTTCCTATATACTCCGGCTCTGTTTGTTGATAAACAAGTAGCGGCACCATCAGTGAATGTGGAAAATTTATGTGCTATAAGTGGAGGGCAGAGACGAATTAAGAAATTCACCTCTGATACTTTTATTGAATCCGGCTATAAAATTGCTAAAGCCTTTCGTGATATGGGATTGTATGCTCATTTCGGAGCATATGAAGCATTCAGGGATTCTTATCAGAGCTTTGAAAAACAAAAGATTGCGTATAGATTTCAAACAGAAAAACTGGATGAGTATGTAAATAAAGGTTATTTCTTTGATGATTTTTCCTGTATTGTCAATGGTAAAGAAATATGGTCACTTTCAATTGAGCCAGTTGCTGTTGATCAAGATTCATCAGGTGTTGATCAAATATGGATGCTTATGACGATAAATAGCTGATCTTTATTTATTAACTTTAATGACATCAAGAAAATTATCCGGGCCAGTCCTGCTGGCCTCCTGACTGACGCCTCGCTTTGCTCGTTGTCCAACCCCGGAAAGAAATAAAATAAATTTTATTTCTCCCCGGCGTTTTCGAAATAAATATGAAAACACTGAGCGGTTGTGCAAATTCTTTGTGCGACCGTGAAGTGTTGCCGGCGAAGCCGGAATTTAACGGTTATTAATCTTTTCATCATTAATAATCAGTCCGACTGACTTTTTTTCTTCGGAATATCATCATGAGTTTTAACGCAAAGGATATGACCCAGGGCGGTCAGATTGCGTCCATGCGTATCCGCATGTTCAGCCAGATCGCCAATATCATGCTTTACTGCCTGTTTATTTTTTTCTGGATTCTCGTTGGTCTGGTTTTATGGGTAAAAATAAGCTGGCAGACGTTTGTGAACGGCTGTATTTACTGGTGGTGTACCACGCTGGAAGGCATGCGGGATTTAATCAAGTCCCAGCCAGTATATGAGATCCAGTATTACGGCAAAACCTTCCGGATGAACGCTGCCCAGGTACTGCATGATAAATATATGATCTGGTGCGGAGAGCAGCTATGGTCCGCATTCGTTCTGGCCACAGTTGTGGCACTGGTTATTTGCCTGATCACCTTCTTTGTTGTCTCCTGGATTCTGGGGCGTCAGGGTAAACAACAGAGCGAAAATGAAGTCACAGGTGGTCGTCAGCTGACAGACAATCCGAAAGACGTTGCCCGGATGCTGAAAAAAGACGGCAAGGACTCCGATATCCGGATTGGCGACCTGCCGATTATCCGGGATTCCGAAATCCAGAACTTCTGTCTGCACGGCACGGTCGGGGCCGGTAAGTCGGAGGTTATCCGTCGTCTGGCCAACTATGCCCGTCAGCGCGGTGATATGGTGGTGATTTATGACCGTTCAGGGGAATTTGTTAAAAGTTACTATGATCCCTCCATCGATAAAATCCTGAATCCGCTGGATGCCCGCTGTGCCGCATGGGATTTGTGGAAGGAGTGCCTGACACAGCCGGATTTTGATAATACCGCAAATACTCTGATCCCTATGGGTACAAAAGAGGACCCGTTCTGGCAGGGTTCAGGACGTACCATTTTTGCGGAAGCGGCGTACCTGATGCGTAATGACCCCAACCGCAGCTACAGCAAACTGGTGGACACACTGCTTTCCATCAAAATTGAAAAACTGCGTACCTTCCTGCGTAATTCACCGGCGGCCAACCTGGTGGAAGAGAAAATTGAGAAAACGGCGATTTCCATCCGTGCTGTGCTGACCAACTACGTGAAAGCCATCCGTTACCTGCAGGGGATTGAGCATAACGGTGAGCCCTTCACCATCCGTGACTGGATGCGTGGTGTCCGGGAAGATCAGAAAAACGGCTGGCTGTTTATTTCGTCGAACACCGACACCCATGCCTCCCTGAAGCCTGTGATCTCCATGTGGCTGTCCATTGCCATTCGTGGTCTGCTGGCAATGGGAGAAAACCGTAACCGTCGTGTGTGGTTTTTCTGTGATGAGTTACCCACGTTACACAAACTGCCGGATCTGGTGGAGATCCTGCCGGAAGCCCGTAAGTTCGGTGGCTGTTATGTGTTTGGTATCCAGTCCTATGCCCAGTTGGAAGATATCTACGGTGAGAAAGCGGCAGCCACGCTGTTTGACGTCATGAACACCCGTGCTTTTTTCCGTTCCCCGAGCCATAAGATTGCAGAGTTCGCTGCCGGTGAGATTGGTGAGAAAGAGCACCTGAAAGCCAGCGAGCAGTATTCCTACGGTGCTGACCTGGTACGTGACGGGGTATCGACCGGTAAGGATATGGAGCGTCAGACGCTGGTCAGTTATTCCGACATTCAGTCTCTGCCGGATCTGACCTGCTATGTCACTCTGCCCGGACCGTATCCGGCAGTAAAACTCTCTCTGAAATATCAGGCACGACCGAAGGTCGCTCCGGAGTTTATTCCGCGTGACATCAACCCGGAAATGGAGAACCGTCTGAGTGCCGTACTTGCTGCAAGGGAAGCAGAAGGTCGCCAGATGGCCAGCCTCTTCGAACCGGAGGTTGCCTCCGGAGAAGGCGTGACTCAGGCTGAACAGCCACAACAGCCACAACAGCCACAACAGCCACAACAGCCACAACAGCCACA
>ERZ857840.1210-NODE-1210-length-30673-cov-3.598471_pt1 | contig 30673 bp, 25 predicted proteins | sample MGYA00519760_ERZ857840 | MGnify/ENA primary metagenome ERZ857840 (study PRJEB31778, sample SAMEA3449371) | human gut metagenome | biome: human gut; feature: human-associated habitat; material: faeces | place: United Kingdom | collected 2010/2012 ... | reverse complement strand
AATTTATATATTTTATATATATTGCAAATCAAAATTTATATATGATTTATATACGAAAACTTCCTCTATTTACCTCTTTATATACGAATTATATAATTTTCATGCTGTAATAATCTGTATATATTTCTGTTGTGTAAACAAAACAGGCTTATTTATGAACTTTCTTTGTCCGAAATTTCAAGCATCCTGAGAATTTCTTCATTTGTAATTGAGTTTTCTTCAGAATTTGTTATCGTTTCTGTAAGAAGATTTTCGATTTTTTCTGTTGTATTTATCATTTTTTGCGCTGCAATATGCACATTATTTATAGTGGAATTTGCACCCTCTGAAAGGCGGTCAAGCTCCTGATTTACTAACGCACGAACGATAGGCGGAAGAATATTTACAACAAAATCGTCATTGCTTTTCACAAAATCTGATATTAGTTTTGTAAGTAATGCGTTCCGTGATAAGTCCTCAGCTTTTGCTATACTGTCTAGTTTATCTATCATATTCTCAGGAATATTGCGTATGATTATATCCATTTTCAATTACTCTCCTTATATACTTCATTGTAGAAATCAGCTTCATCACCATATTTTTTTGCTATCTCTTTGCTGTTGCCCTTGAACACGTTAGGGAGAATTTGCGGTATGGTGTAAAGGAAAAAGCCTTGCTCAGGTGTCCACTTATTTAATTCAAAGTAATATGGTTTACGTCCTTCTTCTTTTATATATACAGCAGTGAAATTTTTGTCTGCAAACCTTATCTCTTCAATGCTGTTATATTGGAAGTGGTAATCCTCTTTTTTATCTTTATAGTAAGCAAGCTGCAGTTCATTTTCTGTTGCCTTTATATACAGAAAATGCCTTGGATATTTCACAAACATCTTTCCTGTTATCATTGCGATAAACACAAAAAGTGCTGTCAGAAAATAAAAAAGCAGTGCTGCTTTTGCAAAAAGTGCAGATAAAAAATACATTACCAATGCACAAAAAACTGCGATTATAACAGTGTATTTTATCTTGATAGTTCTCGCTTTTAGAACTTGAAATTCATCATCAAAAGAACTGTTTTCGTTATTGACAGGATACTCAAAAAGTATATTTTCCATAGCGCTTTACCTCACTTGTTCTGTGATGAAATAGTTATATCACTGCTGCATATTTTCACGTTATTATCTTTAAAAGTCCTCAGTTCTCCCTTAACTACTATCACGCTGCCTTTGCGCAAATGATTTCTTGTAAAGGAAATTGTGCTTTCCTCATTAACGTATACAGTGAAAACATCGTTAAAGCTCTGCTCGCCTTTTTTAGCCTTTCTAGGCACTGCGATAAGAAATTCGATAGCATAGGCACTTAGGTTTTTTATATCAGAAACGATAAAACCTATTACTCTTACTTTGTTTGAAGAATTATTAAAAGTCATTCTGATTACCTCTTTTCATTATTGGCTAACTGTTATCATACAGCTTGCCTTTAAGCCCTTATCTTCTGTTGTTGCGGTTATGATAGCTTTGCCTTTTGATACGGCTGTTACATTGCCGTTGCTGTCAACTGTTGCAATATCAGGACGGTTACTCTCCCATTTTACGTTCTTATTAATGGCATTGTCAGGCTCGATCTCTGCACGAAGCTGAGTGCGTCCTCCCACTTTAAGCTGAACGTCATTATACTCAAAATCTGTGGCAAGCTTTATGGAATAGACTCTAGGCTGCGTTGTTGTAGTTGTTACCTGCTCTGTCGGTTGTGTAGACGGCGCAAGTGTTTGAGCAGGCTCATTATGTGTTGCGCCAGTGGTCTGTTCTGGGGCATATGCAGGCTCATCATAACGTCTTGTTTCCTGCGGTCTTGTGTTGTTTTCTGCTGTTGCAGCTTGATGTTTGGTTGAAGTAGTTGTGCTTGTTTGTGACTCTTCTGCCGCCTTTTCGCTGACGTTATGTGTTGTTTGTGATGTAGCCTTTGTAGTCATAGCGACAGCTTGTGCTGTTGTGGATATTGGACTTTTTGTGCTTGAAATACTGCTTGCTGTACTCATTTGTATACGGCTTTCAGTATTGCCTGGGACGATTTTTATTGCACTTTTCTGCATATCTTTTCGGTCAATAGTTATCGTTCTAATGTACCCTTTTCCTTTCTCAGTGTGTGCAGGTATCTTCTCTCCAAATTCATCATATGCGTCCGCATATTTTGTATCTGGCAGAGCAGATCTAACAACAATACGCACTATCTTGAAGTCGGACGGAGGGTCTTTCACTGTTACTTTTCTTGAATAATCATCATATTTTTCGCTGAGTGTGAACTTATACTCTGTTAGATCATCATCAAATCTTATCGTCTTAATTTCGGGATATGTTGCCCCAGTATCACTGCCAGAAAGGCGGCATTTTAAAACAAATTCGCAAATATTATCGTGGTAAGAAGCGTCTGTTATCTTTATATTGTAGCAATTAAGTGTTAGCGACTGGTTATAATTATTGCTTTTGCTTTTGTATGTAATTGATTGCATCCATCTGTTCGACGTAAGAAAAAATGCTGCTAACAACACTGTCACAACAGTAAATATTATATATATTTTACTGCTGCTTTTAGGACTTACTACTTTCATCGTGCCGCCTCCGTTCCTGCAGCCTGAAGAAGTTCTTTGATAAGATTATCCACCATTTGAACTATAACTGCGTCAATATAATGACTTATGTTTTGCTCCATTCTAAGGTAGGAATATGTTTCTGCAAGGAAGCATTTCCTGAAATAATCAGCATCCATTTTTCTTAACATAAGTCCATATTCCTGCTTAGAATATTCGTTGTAATAGTGAGAAAAACAGTTGTGGATTATCTCTATTCTGTCCTCTGCATTGCCCATATAGAGGAGCTGTCTTGCGCCAACAATTCTTCTGCAATGCAGCTTGTCCCTGCCTGCTCCTAATGACAACAGCATTTGACCAGGCTCAAATGCTGTGCTTTCTTTAAGCTCGGCATATGAGAATTGCGGAAAGGCTTGGTGCAATATCTCAATGCTTTCAGGCGATTGTTTAAGCACCAATCGGTATTGAACTAGGGAGAAAATGACCTTTATAGAGCCTGCTGCTGTGATATTTCCGTCAGGAATAAAGTCTAATATTGATTGAGTTGCAAACCATAATCCTGCAAAATATTTTCTTGTGCGGCGAACAAGTTTTTCAATAAACTCTGTTACCTGTGGATATTTCACTGAGATAAATCTGTGAGCTTCGTCAATAAGACACACAACATTTCTTTTATCCCAAGGATTGATAAGATTTTGATTGTAGCCTATGTTTTTGCATATCGTTGACCACATAATAGTGAGAATATTAAAAAGCTGAGCGTTGTATACATTCTCAGCCATTTCACTTATGCTCTTAACATCAAAGATTATCAGGTCATTGTTTTTTACATCAACATTAGTCGCTCCGTCAAACATTCCTGCATATGCACCTTTGCCGCAAAGCTGTTTTATATACACCTGAATGTTGCTGTACGCTTCATATTTTCTTTCTGGCATACCTGTTCTGTTGCAAAGCTTTTCGTGAAGCTTGTTGTTTACATCTGTAAAAGACGGAAACTGTTTCGGATCAAGATATGTAACATCTGTTTCAGGGAAAATACCCTTGTCCGACAGACATTCAGTTACAAGATCCATGAAGATTTCCATAGTGTACATATCTATTTCTGGCATATACATTGACATAAATGTGCGTATTCTTGACATTTCAGAAGCAAAATTTTCTCTTGCTTCGTCCTCTGGTGATATCTCATCATCAACTCGTGAGTCTACAACTTTACATATTTGCAGAGGATTTATCCTTGAATTGCTGTTTATCTTTATGGTTTGACCATCATAGACCTTTGCCATAGGTTGATACTCGCTTTCGATATCAAGTACCATTACTTTATTTCCTATAAGCAGCTGGTCTTCAAGCATTGATTTCAGCGTTACTGATTTACCGCCGCCTTTAAGTCCTATTGCCAAAAGGTCAAAGGAATTACGACTTTTAGTCCGTTTAAAGGTATTGAGAATATTAAGTCCGCCTGTTTCCGTGTAGCCAAAGAAAAGCCCTGTATCGTCTATATGTGATTGATAGTAAAACGGAAACTGACGTGACAAGGTATCAAACACTGGGAAAGGTGTTTTTATCGTGTTGCTTTTATCAATAGTGGTTAAAAACTCATGCTGCATTATATTTGTTGGAACATACGCCGTCAAACCACTGAGTTCAAGCTCGTGGATCAGTTCCTTTGTCCGCTTATTCAGTGAGTTTAGATCGGTATCGCTCACAATAAATCTGAGCGTTACATAGTATATCTGCTCATTGCCGTTTTTTATGTTTTGGTATATCATTTCAAGCTTCTGATATTCAGTGCTTGTATCGAGCTTTTCTGTGGCGTCCTGAATTATACCTCCTCGTGACTCTAACTCTCGCAGGGAAGAACTAAGTTCATCTAATACAGTTTCTTTATCAGCCACATTAACGTCCCATACTATCGTATCATTCGATTGTGTAACTATCTGAGCAAGTCTGAGGTCATCTATCTCAGCTGCATAATCGTACACTACCACTGTCTGAGCAAACACATCATTTATCTTGTAATAGTTTGGCTTAAATATAATTGTTTCAGGCAGGATAGTTTCATTAAGATCTCCATTTTCGGACAACTGCTGATTTTCTGTATTCAGACAGATAAGCTTATTGAGCGTAACGATTATTTCTTCGGTTGAACACCATGATACATCAACATCTCTCATGTGGTTTATAAACCTCTGAGCGCCAGTATATATTTTCTTCTCGTCATCAGAGTAAATAAAAAGGTAAGCCATTCGATCATAATGGCTTACCTCAAAATCTTCAAATATATCATGCTGTTCGTTGAGCAGATATTCTGAATACCTATTGATGCTTTTTTGCATTTTATACTTTATATAGGCTTTCTGATTAGCAAGATACGGAGTTTTTGAAGTAAAAACGTATTTGTGATCAGTGCCTATAGATAAAGTTGCCTTGGCAAAATTATTGAAAACTGTATTGCGGTCATAATCGTTAAGATCGAATATATCCATGCCTGATACGGCAAGAACACCCATTTTAAGTGATTTTCCTTTGACCTTAAGCGTCACAATGCCGTTTTCAATGCTTTCAAATGAAAGACGTGATATTATACTCGATTGGTCTTCGGCAGCTTTCTTATGTGCTCTTCTTTTTGAAAAACCTTTACCATTGACCTTGTTATTCGTGCTTTTCGGCGTCGATGATCTCCTCATCATTGATCTCTCCTCCTTGGTGCTTATGCAGAGTTTTATTTGTCATTAGGAAACTGAGCCACTCAAGCCATGCTTCAGCAAAGCTTTTGCATGGATCAGAGGGGCTTTTTCCGCTCATTATGAGAAATATCACACTACAGAATATGATAAATGGAATGCCTAGTTTGGGACTTACCATGATATTGGCTAACTGTGATGACACCATTAGTGTTACTATCAATCCGACTATTTTTGTAAGGTTGATATGGCGGAAGATACGCTGTTCCGCTTTTGTCTTTTTAGGTACTACTCCCATATGTTACTTGCCTCCCTTGTCCTTAAATCCATTTCCTTTTGATGTGTCGGATTTGCTGTTATTATTGTTTGTTGCAGCTTTTGAAACGTCAAAGCCACTGCCACGGGCAGGCTGAGATGTGCCGTTATTATTGCTGTTATTGTTGCTGTTTCCACTGTTGTTATCGGCTCTTGCGTCAGTTCCATTTGTGCCGTCTTTGCCTGCTGCGCCTTGCGCACCTCTGTCGCCTTTAGCTCCATTCATGCCGTTAGTGCCATTTAAGCCGTCCTTTCCGTCAGCACCCTTTGAAGCGTTGCCTGCGCCGCCTGATGAAAAGCCCTCTCCTACAGACTCTTTTACGTTATTGGCAATGTTGTCTTTTGCATTTGAGAATGTATCTTTTATTGAGCCTGGATTTGTTGCTGCATAAGCTGCCTTTGCGCCTGCATTAGTATGACCGAAAGCTCCACCGACAGCGCCTGTTACAGTTCCTGCTGCTGCGCCGCCTATAGCTTTTCCTATCTTGCCAGGGGTAGTATCACCGCCGTGTATACCACCATATACGCCGCCTGCAAAGCCTTTTACTGCTCCTGCTGCGCTGCTTGCGGTATGCTTTGCAACACTTCCTGCCCCATGTACAACGCTGCTTCCTGCACGAGCAAGTCCCATTGTGGCATAACTGCCCATTTGCATTGATTGGTTGATAGCCATCATTGTGGCTGCACCTGACTTAACGCCTGCATCAATGCCGAACAGCTTAGTCAGTATCTCAGGTCCGTCTATAACAAATTTTGCTCCTGCGATTATGACTATAAGCATTACGGCAAAATTATCTCCATAATCAGAAGATTTTACGCCCCATATAACGGAAATATATATCCTTATGAGAATGACAACTATCATAAGAACAATATTTGAGAGAAGCATATTTTGTATAGCTTTTTTTGCACGTCCTGAGCCATTAAGATCAGTTGCTATTATAAAAGGTGTTATGAGCTGTGAGAACATTATCTCAAAAAGGGTAGTTGCTATTTTTATTCCGCTGAAGATAAGACAAATAGCTACTGCTATCATAAGTACGAATGTTGACCAGAAGTCTATGTGATAATAGTACAAGCTGTCATATGTGTATCCGCTAGTAATATTTCTTCTTATAACTTGTTCTAAAGAATTAAGATTGTCATATTCTTCTTCATCAAAGAGCGGAAAAGCTTGATATGTTGCATTAACAGGCTCTGCTTCTTTAGCAGTCCTTGTGTTTGCAGCTATGTTAAGATTTCTTATGACATCATTTTTTATGATATCAAGCGCTTCTTCAACAGTGTGTGCGTTTGCTCCAACTTCCTGCGTTTTGCCTGCGGCAGCTACAGCAGGGTGGTTTGCTATAAGGTCACGAAGATATGTATTATAGTTAATGACATTTGTTATTCTGCTGCCGTCTGGATAATGCAGATCTCCAAGTGTAGCACCATAAGGACAAGCGTCACCAATAGAAGCTGATAAAAATGTTTCATAATCTTTTTCAGACAGAACGCTTCCGTATATTGAGCCTGATGTGCTGTATACAGAACAGTAAACCTGCATATTTGCGCCATAATCAGCGCTTAGTATAAGCTCGCCATTTGCATTTTTTAGAATATTATATTCATCTTCAAAACCAAGAAGTGACATCATGTTTTCTGTTGTCAGGTCATTAAATTTTTTCTGGGCAGGGTATACATCATTTACATCAGTGATATAATAGGTAGTCCATGGTTTATCATCATCAGGCGCAATACCACCAGTTATCTCGATATCTTTTATATTTCCTGAACTTCCTACAGTGTCAAGGTAATTCATTTTTTTCTTTAGATCAACGCTGTTTTCAACGTCATATATTCCTGAAGCCAAAAGATCTTTGCCAAGTGTACCTATGACAACTGTTCCGTCACTGTTTACACTTGCTTGCTCAGATTGATCGTTTATTTTAATGTTTTGAGCTGCATCAACACCTTTGCTGCGGAGAGAGTTGCAGGAAGATATAAAGGTAGGAAATGCAACAAGAAGTATAGATGAAACGAGTATGCTCATAAGAAAGTCAGACACACGGATCTTATTGTGGTAAACTACTAATGCACAAGCTCCTAAAACGAGCGCAAGGCTCATTACTGCTATTATGACAGTTCCCATTTTACCAAAACTGAATTCATCTGATAAGTAATCAAAGAAATTGAGCTTGAGCAGGGCACTGACGGCATTATCGAAAAAGTCTATTACATCTGCGAGAAAACTCAGAATGTTAAATTCGATATTCCGTAACAGATCACGAAACTGATTTCGGACAGTTACCATTTTTAGAATACTTGAAGAACAGCCAGTATATCCTGATTGTCCTGCAGCCCATACCTCCAAGCTTCCAAAGCCACTTGTTACTATGGCAGCTATAAATATGAGTTGATACCATACCTTTTTTGTTTTCATGTACTTCAAAATTATGCTCCTTTCGTGTGCTTTTTGTTTGTGTATGCTCGTAGAAACACCATAGATAAGCGTTTTTACGGACACACACAAACGTGTGTCCTTGTGATTTAACCCACTCCCATGCTCTGTAAAAATCTGTCTGCAAATACGAGCAAGATAATGGCAATTACCAAAGCGATAAGCCAACCTTTTACAGAAGCTACACCTTGTTTACCACTTGTGCTGAGGCATATAACTATACATACAACACACAATCCAATGAGAGCTTTTGCGACTATGGACAAACCATTTTTGTTTTTGGTTATCCATGCAGCTATGTCTGACCATACGCCACCTGCTTCTGTGTCTTCAGCGTCGGCATAAGCTGCCACGATCGTTGAAAAACAAGCCGTCATTGCACCGAAAATTCGTGCGCTAAGCTTTACACCTTTTTCTTTGATCTTTTCAATTATTTTTCTCATAATTATTCCTCCGTATTTGTTTTTTTGTTTTTTGACGTTACAATAAATTTCAGCGTATCGTTCCAATCCTTGCCGTAAGGCGGTATGCTCACTTTTACAGTGTAATTTGCAGAATAGTCAGACATTAGCTTTTCTGTTGCTTGACGTCCTCTTTCATCATTATCAAGACAAAAGACTATCTGTGTGATCCGAGGATCATCAGATAGTCTTTGCTTAAGTGCTATATCAGAGCAGCCTGATAGTGATACCCTGTTTATTCCAAGCCAACAATCAGAACGATACATTTCAGACATTCCGACTGCTGCACACTGTTTTTTCATTGAAAGCTGCATTAAAGCTCCGTGAGATAAAAGGTCTATGGGTGCTTCAAACACATAAAGCTTTGTAGGGTCATAACCATACGCATTTGGTTTAGCAGGGATATAAAAGCTGTATTCTTTCATGCTGCCTTCAATGTTCTGCGGATAGTATTTGTTGTATGTGTTTGTGATCTTTGCTTCTGCAAACTTCATTGAGCCAAACTTATCGTAGCCGCAGAAAATAGCTCGCTTTTTAACATCGAGGTATATGAGCTTATTGCTGACACAATAATTTATTATGTCAGCTGGAAGCTTTCTCGTTATGTTAAGATAAGCGAAAAGCTCTCGCCATTTGCCCTGCATGGGCGGCGGAGCTTTAAATTCTGCCTTTTTATTTTTTTTCTGATAGTGCTGTTCGCTGATTACTGCTTTTCTCATTTCAGGAGAAGCTCGTATACTGGCGTTGCCTATTAGACGAGAAACAGCTTCTTTAAAATCGTATCCGTCAACCTTGCAGAGCCAGTCGATAGCACCTTTTCCGTAAAGATCTCTTGAATACCAGTGCCAGGTATAGCGGTCTGGATTAATCTTAAGGCTGTCATGCTCTATCCCTATATACCAACCGCCTGACGATTTAAAGCTGAAACCCTCGTGGCTTTCGAGAAATGTGACCATATCTGTTCGCCGTGCGGCTTCAAACTCCTCTTTAGAGTACATGACAAAGCTTTTGCCTGATTCGTATCTTCTGTCTATCATATATCCTCACCTCCTCTCAATGTTTTATAATTTAAGCGCCTTTGGCTTGAGCTTTTCTAGTAGAGAATGACTTTTGTCTGTGTCGGTTTTGCCACCGTTGAAAACAAAGTTGCGAAATTGGTCGCTTTCTTTTTCAGACAGATTATAGATTTTATTATCAGCTGCAGCTATGAGTTTTCCTCCCTTTGATACAACATCACACCATTCTGATTTATCTTTAGTGCCTATCAAGGCTTGGTACTTGTTGTTATGAAATCTGAATTCCATAGCACTTCCAGAAGCTTCAGATTGGTTTTGAGAATTTCCGCTGAGCTGGGCGTTGACGTATTCAAGTCGTTTTGTCTTGTCAGCTAATTCCTGTTCGTGCTCAAATGGCTTAAGCATATTTTGTTGAGCCTCTGAAAGATCTTTGTTTGCTTTTTCAAGCTGTTCCTCAAGGGAGCATAATTTCTGGTTTATCTGAATGCCTGCAAGATTTTCGATTCTTCGGACATTTCCTACGGCATTATCTGTAGCAATATCGCACGAATAAGTAAGTTCTCCGTGAAGAACAGCAATACAAGGTGTATCAAGTTCAAAAAATGTGTTTGCAGATGGATTCTTTTCTATTGTGACTTTAAAATCACGATACGTTCCAAGTTCGATAGTCTCACCTGTGGCAGAACAAATTGCCATTGACACGGCAATTTGTTCTCCTGCATTTTCACGTTTATCATATCTGATACCGCCTATTGTCATTTCAAAATCTTTGTTCAATGCCTGATGTTCCTGATATTTAGACATATCACTCTTTGCTCTAGCGAGAAGTTCAGAGTATTGCGATATCTGCTTTGGCAGCGTTTTTTCTGCCAACTCCTGCATTTTGAAAATTGACTTCTTGTGTTCCGCTTCAAGAGTTTTCAGCATTGCAACATCATTATCAAGCTGTATTTTCTCCTTAATCATAGGATTGCCCGAAGCAATAGCTTGCATTTCAGAGTATGTAAGTACCATTTCGTCAACATCTTCTGAAACTCTCACAGGACTTTTGGAGGTCAATATCTGATTTATGAATTTTGCTTTATTGGTTATAATACCCATCATATATGCGTCAAACGTCTCTTCGGTAAGATAGTGGTAGATTCCGACGTGTGAAAATCTATTACCTTGCCTTATGCCACGTCCATCCTGCTGAGTGAGGTCAGATGGTTTCCACGGTATGTCAAGGTGATGGATTGCACAGATCCTATCTTGAATGTTAGCGCCCGTTCCAAGCTTTGAAGTACTTGCGATGATAAAACGTTTTTCTCCTTTGCGAAGGCTTTTGAACATCTCATCTCTTGCCCTATCTGTCTTTGCGTCGCCTGCAAAGCAAATCTCTTTTTCTGGTATTCCACGCTCGATAAGCGCTTGTTTTATAGCTTTGTACACAGAGAAGTGTGTTTCGTCCTCGTTGATCGCTATATCACAGAATACTATCTGCACTCCTTTTTCTGTCATAGTTTTTCTGTAGTTCTTTTCGAGATTGTCAATAAGTTTCATCACTTTGCTGTCAGGTGCAGGCTGAGCGTTTTTGAAAATACATCTGCTGTCAAGTCCAAGTAACCGTGCTTCGTGGGTTATCTTCAGCATATTGTCCTGTCGTGGGTCAACTGTGCCACTATGTATTGTCTCAGAACGTACAGCAAGCTCTTTCATGTATGCTTTTTGACGTTCGTCTGGCTTTGAGGTCACTACTATCGGCTTGCCTGTTTCAAGCTTTGGCACAGGCAGTTTCAGCATATCCGCTGTTTGAATATCAGCGAATTCCTTATACATCTGCATAAGCTCAGGTATGTTTACGAATTTGCTGAAACGATTTTTCATTTGAAAGCCGTTTCCTGCAGGCTTTATCTCTAATTGCGATACAACTTCACCAAATGTGCTTGCCCAATCGTCAAAGTTCTGCAATCCTGCTTTTTCGAGAAGATCTGGTCTGAGATAACGCTGCATAACGTAAAATTCCACCATGGAATTGCTTATAGGCGTTCCTGTAGCAAAAAGTATATTGTTGCAGCCGTACTTGTTGTTGAGATACTGAGTTTTCATCAGCATATCCTCTGATTTTTGTGCTGCTGTTGTTTGTACGCCTGCCACATTTGACATTTTTGTAGAAACAAAGCAGTTCTTATAGTTATGTGCTTCATCACATACAAGATAGTCAAAGCCGAGCTTTTCAAAACACAATGATGAGTCTTTTGGAGAAGAAAGCAGCTTTTCAAGCCTTTCCTCTATGTTTTTCTTTTGACGTTCAAGGGCTTTTACTGATGTTTTGTCCTTTGTTCCTGCTTCCGATATTGCACTCATGATATCGTGAAGTTCTTTTTGCATGAACTGCTCTCTATACTCATCTGACATAGGTATCCTTTCAAACTGAGTAAATGACATTATCACGGCGTCATAGTCACCAGTAACACATCTTGCAATAAAACGCTTTCTATTGGCTTTGGTAAAGTCTTCAGGTTTTGCCACAAGCAGTTTTGCGTTTGGATAAAGCCGCAGCCATTCACTTGCCATTTGCAGCGTAAGGTGCTTTGGCACAACTACGCAGGCTTTATTTATAAGACCAAGACGTTTCTTCTCCATTACAGTTGCAACCATTTCAAAGCTTTTTCCTGCACCGACTTCATGTGCAAAGAGCGTGTTTCCACCAAGCTTTGCACGCATTATAGCATTTGATTGATGCTTCCGCAGCGTTATTGATGTGTTCATGCCTGGAAAGGTTTGATGTGAGCCGTCATACTCTCTGCCCCGTATGGAGTTGAACAGATAGTTATACTTTGCAACGTATTTTTCACGCCTACCCATATCATTCCATAGCCAGTTTTTAAAAGCCTCCTTCATTAGACGAGCTTTTTCTTTTGCAAGCTGTGTTTCCTTAGTGTTTATCTCATACCATACTTTACTGTCCTCCTCTCGTCTGTCACGAACTAAAATATCACGCTGATTAAGCAGATTTTCAAAAATATGATAACTACTCATTCGGTTTGTACCGTAGGTTTGATTTGCGGCAATAGAATGGTCTTGATATTTTCCCTCAATCTTATATTCACCAAGCGTTGTTCTTGTGACAGGGTATAAGTATGTATTTGCTTTTGCATATTCATTCAGAAACTTGTTGTAATCTGCAATATCAATCCAGTTTGCACCGATCCTTACGGAAATCTCACTTGCATCAAGGTCTTTTGGTACAACTTTAAGCAGGGCATTCACATTTTTGCTGTAGCTGCTGTCGATATGCTCCGCATAATTTCTTGCTATTCTCAGCTTATCACGGATATTGCCTGAGAGATATTCAGATGACTCCGTATAACCTGAATATGGGTCATTGTCTTTAACTTTAGCAGGATCTCTGAATATTTCATCAGCAAGGTCAGTGATAACCTTTTCAGGCGTTGTGTCTGTGAGCTGTGACATATAGAGAATGTTGACTTTTCCCAATCTATCCATTGACACTTGAAGTGCTTCTTGTGCAGTATCAACTTTGGAAATTGGAATATCTGGAAGTATTGTTCGCTTTGTGAATATTGCAGCCTTTTCAACTGTCTTATTTTCCACGTTGACAACTTCAAGTGCTGCTAAAGTGTTGTAGTCATCATCATTAGAAAAGCAGCGTGAATTGGCACTGTCAGTGATGTTTCCGAACTTTGTTCTGAAATTGTCATATGTGCTGTTGAGCTTTTTCTGAAGTTCTGCAAGCTGTTCATCAGTGCAGCCGTCAGCCTGGGCATTGATAAGCTCCATAGTTGCTTGCCTTAGAGTATGAAGCCCTTTCATGCGTTCAAGCGATTTGCCTGTTTCTGTGACCTTGACCATTACTTCATTTTCACGGAAATAAAGATCTCCGTCAACAATGGTATGAGTGAAGTTCCTGACAGTTGGATCAGCAGGGAGTATCTCAGCTGTCCCATTGTCAAGCTCAGTTTCCACAGTATCAATAACGCCGTCTATTTTTGAAATGGCATTTATGAGCTGCTGTGCAAGGGGAGTGTCACTGTTTGCATAGCAGGTCGTTACCTTGCTGTCTGCACCATATTTTCCTCGCATACGCTCGTCCCATGCCATAGTACCAAGTACCATATCGGGATTGTCCACAAAATACTGATTGCAAGGAATGCCGTTGGCTGTTTCTGAAACGTGTACCCAGTTTGGAATAACAGAGGTCATTGTTGTTCTTTTTTTCAGAAAGATAATATCTGTTGTAACGCTGTCTGCATCTTTAAACGTTCCAGAGGGAAGTCTTACTGCGCCTAAAAGGTCACAGCGTTCGGCAAGATACTTTCTTGCTTTATCATTTTTCTTGTCCATTGTGAATTTTGAAGTCACAATGGCAACAATTCCTCCGGGCTTCACCTTATCTACTGCTTTTGCAGCGAAATAGTCATGGATTTTGAAGTGGTATTTGTCATAGGCTTTGTCTGCAATGCCATAATCTCCAAAAGGTATATTACCTATGACCACGTCAAAGCTGTTATTCTTGAATGTTGTTTTTTCAAACCCTTTTATCTGGATATTATCCTCTGGGTAGAGCTGCTTGGCTATTCGTCCTGAAATGCTGTCAAGCTCAACTCCGTAAAGTTTTGAATCTGCCCTCATTTCATCAGGCATTTTTGCAAAAAAGTTTCCAACGCCCATGCTAGGCTCTAGGATGTTTCCACCCTCAAATTGAAATCTTTCCAAAGCAAGATATACGCTGTCTATGACTTCTGGCGGCGTATAGAAGCTTGTCAGTGTTGATGATCTTGCAGCACCATACTCATCAGCGGTCAGAAGCTCTCTTAAGCGAGTCTGCCTTGCTCCCCAACTGTCAGCAGAAACATTCTCATTATCTGCAACAAAAGCTTGAGCAGTTCCGCCCCAACCTGAGTATCTAGCCATTATCTTCTGTTCTTCAGGTGTCGCAAGCCGCTTTTCACTCTCTATTTTCAGCAATGTTTCAATAGCAGCTATATTTGCGTCACAACGAGCAGCAGCTCCGCCCACAACAACATTATCAGGGTCAAAGTGGTATGTGCTTGCTTTGACATTCTTCTTTGGCTTTTCTACCTTTTCAGTTTTGATATCTTCTTGCGGCGTTTCAAAGAGTGATATCTGTTCATCAGATGTAGAAGATATAGGAACGCTTTCAGAAACAGGCGGTGTTGTCTTTTTTTCTTCAGACAGAACATTATCAGCGATTGTAGGCGTTTCATATGGTATAGGTTTTTCGACCTCACCATTTTTTATCGCAAGCATTTTCTTTTCATAATCGTCTATCTGTTCTCTTGTGAAGTAGGCGTTTTCAGGCATTTTCTCATACAGCTCATTGATCTTAGCTATCTGCTTTTCAACTGTTTCTGCCCACAAGTGCTTTTCTGCACCTGTTTTCAGATAGTAATCACAATCAAGCTTAAGCCTGCCCAAAAGCTTGTCTATTTCAGGCTGTGTTTCATTTGTAGGTGTAGGCACTTCATCGACTAGGTTTGCCATATGTGCGGCTTTTGCAGCTTCAAGCTCAGGTACGATCGAGTTGTATATTGAGTATCTTTTCAGAAAATCAATAACGCCGCCGTATCCGTCCCCTGCGTCCTGGCGTTCAGTGATCGTTTGTCCGTCAGGCATATTGATAGTAAACTTGACCTTATCATAGCCCATAAACTGTGAGAATTCGTCATCAGCGTCTGCTTCATACCATGCTTTTGCTGAACCGTACTTCTCTATTGCAGCCTTTGCTCCTGCCACCATTTCACTGTCAGCCTGTTCCATGAGCGTGTCAAATTCTGCAACACTGTAGGTCTTGCCGTCCTCAAAGTAGTTGCTTTCGCTCCATTCACAGGTTATCGTAGGCTCGGACAATGCAGCAGAGGTCTTGACTTCATTATCATTTTGTGATACACTATCATTAGAGTCGTTCAGAACTGAAAGTGCTAGCTGTTTATCAGTGAACGCTGCGTGTCTGATTGGCTCTTTAGAGTCAAGATTGTTCATCGCCTCAGGCAAATGGAGCCTTTGATACGAGGACAATTCTTGACTTTTTTGTTCACTGTGATTAATGTAAAAATCATTATCATATTGCTTGACAACTCCAACTGAATTTGTGTCAACAGAGTTGTCCTGGACTTCAACCGCTTGAACGTTCTGCTTTGAATGCTCTATTACAGCTTTATCAAGATATATCTGAACATCATGTGGATCTATCTGTCCGTCAACTGCCTGATGAAACATCTCAAAGAATGTTTTTATCTCGTCTACCGTTAACCGTTCATCGACCTCGTTAAGAACAGTAATAGAAATTCCCTCAGAAAAACCATGCTGCAGCATGGCTTTTTGTTCATCACTATAATCATGGTGAGAGAACATATCTGACAGTTTCAGCCGACCATTGAGCTCATTTACATATGTATAGTAATCATTAAGTATGCCCTTTGAATCGAGTGTTTGCTCAATGACACTTTGAGCGTAGTAGTCTGCTACTAAAGATGATATATGCTGTAGCTCGTCGGGCGAATATCGGATGCTTACCCAATGCTGTATGTTATGCTCGCCATTTTGTGCAGCCGCCACCACAGCCTGTTTTAATGCAAGTATCTGTTCTTGCGAAAACTTAAGCTTTATAAGGTCTTGGAGTATATCATCAACCCTATCAGACGTGCTTTCTTGCTTTGCGGTTTTGGCATTGTCAAGAGCTTCGTTTTTGCGGTCAATTGCGATAACTTCTTTTTCGATTTCAAACAGCGTGTCTTTGGCAGCGTGCTGAACAGCTCTGCTGAAAAGAATCATATCTCTTGCATTTTTGATAAGGTCAAGAGCGCTTACATCAACATCGGCATACAGATCTATTTTACCTGAAAGATTACATCTTTGAGAAACAACGAACTGCACCACAGAATCCAGTGAATGGCGGTATACCTCAGCCTGTTTTGTGTCAAGTCCCATTTGAGATATTGCATTTTGTACCGACTCAGCAATAGGCGCAGAATTAATACTGTTTGCTGTCATTGCTTCGATACATTCTTTGACCGATCCTGCGTTTATATTGTATCGGTTATTAAGCGTATTGAGTAGCTCAGTTGTATTGCGGTCAGTAAGTGTCCACATCTCAGGCAACTCTTTGCCGCCTGTCTGAGTGACGTCATATAAATATCTGCAAGTGTGATTTTTGCCAAAAACAGCAACGCCGTGAGAACCACGTCTTACATATCGCCCCAGTCGTCCCCATTTCTTATATTCAGCAATTTTGGTTGCGTTTCTATTTTGCTGGAATACTAACACAGCGTCTGAATACGGCTGCTTATACATTTTTGCGGAAAATTTGAGATACTCAATGTAATCCTGCTTATTGTTTCTGAGATGCTCATTGATTTCAAACCATGCTTGCTTTACAACTTCATACTTATCGTGCTTATCCATTTAAGTTCCCCTCTTTTATTTTTCAAGAATATTTAAGAGCCGTTCCAAAAGCTCCTTATTCTTTCCTGCGTCTGTCATATCCATGATGTTGAGAGCATATCTTACTCCTTCAACAAAGCCCAGATCGTGTGCGTCATCAATGACATTCGCTTGCAGTTCACATTCTTCTTCTTGAAGCTGAATTAATCGCTCTTTCCGCTCTTTGTAGGTTTTCACCCAATGGGTTTGAGCATAATCTGTTTCATAATCATCTTGAAAGCTTATCATGATTTCTTCCAAGATATCAAACTTAGTTTTCTTTGGCGTTTCAGTATTCATGGTGTTTCTCCTTTCGTATATAAAAAGAGCGTATGAAATTCTTCACACGCTCGTGTTTGCGATTTTAAGTTGTGTGTCACTGTGACACACTTATGTATCTAGGTTACTCTGTTCTTTTAACCTTATATCCACATATTTTCTAATATAAACCGAATTTCTGTTCGGATAGTTTTCGCTTTTTTGAAGAAATTCATATTTTTCGTCTTTTTCAAGCTGTTCTGTGAATTTTTCAACTTCTTCTGGCAAACCCTCTATGCGTATTTTTATCATATGTTTTCTAACCTCCCCAGCGTCTGCCCCGTTGCAGGCGCTTTCTTCTATTTAAACTGCTTGCAATTTGTAAATAAATATGCTATACTTCAATTAATTCATACCCATTATCTTTCAAATATGTCATTCGTTTTAGAAATCTGAGTTGTGTGCATTTGTCGTTAGTCCAAACTCTAATTTAAGGAAAGATAATTCATCTGTGTTAAAGAATGATACCCATTCATTTTTTTCACATGATGGTTTTGACGGATATTTGTTATATTTCCAACAATCCGATAGATCTTGGTAGAAATCATCATCACAGTATTTCTTTGAAAGCCAAAAATCTGAACCAACAATAATGAAATCATCTGGAATTTTATAGACCGATTTTAAATCGTGTTTTTGGGCAAAGTTCCAAAATATAGATAGGTTCATATGCTGCCTTGTGTTTCCAACCCATAAAATATCATTTATATTGTGTCCGTATTTATTTAAGTGAATCAAAATATTTTTATATAATGTCATAATTACCTCCAGAAAGGATTTGAAAAATATGCAAGTGAAAAATACAATTTGTAATGAAGAGCTAAAAGAGGCTTTGAAATTACAGCTGAAAAAATTACATGACTATTGTGTTATGTATGATAATGGTAGACATGAATATGCCGCAGAGATAGCACTGAAAATTAGGGTATTACTTCATAGCACCAGAAACAGTAAATCGTTATATGATATGTTAATAGAACGTAATTTATTGAATAAAACGCCCCTATTTGCGGATTTTAGGTGTCTCAATATGATTGATCCTCATGAGGGAAAATTTGTTGAACAATTTTCATCGTTTATGATTTCTTATAATGTGACAATAGTAGATGATCCTAAAGAGCAAAAGCCAATAACACCAACCTTCAGATGTGAAAACAAGTATGTGCTTTGGAACTTTGATGATTGGTGGAAAAAACTTGTTGTATGTCAATGGCATGATCAAAAACTAACAAGGAGAGATGTAGTTAGAATTTTATCTGATCAGGATGGTGGTGCTCACGTTGATGAAAACATCGATGATAGGCTATATGCTTTAAAAAGAAATCTTGTTTCAACAGTAACATTTGTAATTAATAATACAAGTTTTAAAATTGGTACGGAATTATTATTGGCAACGATAGTAAGAACTATTGCTGAGGAAGTGCAAATTGTTTTTAATAAAAAAATAGTGCCCAACTTGAAATGAATAGAATAGTAAAACTATTTATTTCATCACTGCAAATTCTGTATTATTCCTCCCTCCCCAGCCCCTGCCCAGTTGCAGGGGCTTTCTTCATGTTTGATAAATTGATCCCCTTTAGCTATCTTTTTCAGACAGTATCAATTATCTTTCTTTTCTTTTTCGGCTGAACATCACGATAGCCGCTCCTGCGAGTATGACAACTACACCACCAAGAACTGTTCTGCCGTCAATGTCATTGTCGGAAGAACCAGTGTTTGGCGTGTCAGGTGCTTTCTCATTTACCATATCTGTGTCAACAGTCTGTGCATATGCCACTGTCACCTGTTTGGAGTCAGCCACCAAATAGCCGTATGGCACTGTAGAGCCGTCCTCTGTGATAGTGTATGTGCCAACTGGAACGCCCTCAAACTTCGCAAGTCCGTCCTTGTCGGTGACGGCTTCAATGCGTATCTCTCTGCCAGTATCGGAAACTCCCGAAAGAATAAAACGAATGCCCTCAACGTTAGTCATATCAGCAGTTTTCTTGTGTACCTTTATAGAGCCTGTCTGCTCGTTGTTGAGTATTTCTGCGTCAACAGTTTCTGCATAAATAACTGTTACCTCTTTTTCATCGGCAACGAGATAGCCGTATGGCACTGTTTCTTCGTCCTCGATAATACTGTATGTACCTATCGGTACGTTCTCAAAAACTGCTATGCCGTCCTTATTGGTAGTTGCAGGAATGTTTATTTCACGTCCTGTGTCTGATGTACCTTTGAGGTAGAAAGTGATACCCTCAACATTTTTCTGACCCTCAGTCCTTTTCTGAACCTTGATAGAGCCTGTTTTCTCGATATTCTCAAAAGCGACTTCCGCTGTTTCATTGTACTCAACAGTGACTTCCTGCTCATCGGCAACAATGTAAGCCGCAGGAACTGTTGAGCCGTCCTCTGTTACTGTGTACTTGCCGATAGGAAGATTTTCAAAGAGTGCTTCGCCGTTTTCATCGGTGAAAAGCTCACGCTCAATGTCGCTGTTCGTGTCGGATATGCCCTTAACGATGAACCCTATATCCTTAACGTTGAGGTTGCCTGTTGTGGTCTTTGTGACCTTGATAGAACCCTCTTTGAGATAGTTCGTCATTTCAGCGTATACCGATACGCCCTCTTCGGTTATCTCAAAAGGATACAATGTATCGTCAATGATGTACTCTTCAGGGGCTGCAATCTCGTGGTAGAAATACTTGCCATAGCCCAGTGAGAACGTTGCAATGCCGTTTTCATCGGTTATTCCTGTAGTGATCTGACGCTCGTTCTCGTCCAAAATCTCAAATTCGCAGTTTGGCAGCAGCTCACCACCGAGGTTTTTCTTGGTGATGATGAAAGGTGCTGTCCAAGGTGAGTTCTTAACAGACACTTCTGATCCAAAATCAGCAGTATCTGTTGCTATCTTCACGGTCTGAGGCTCGCTGTTCAGCGAATAGCCTTTAGGTGCTTCTATCTCTGTAACAGTGTAGCTATAGCCCTGATAGATGTCCTTTGTAATAACAGCTTTTCCGTTTTCATCGGTTGTAACTGTGTCGATAATGTCGCCCTTTTTGCGTATCGTTATGCCGCCGCTTACTACTATATCTTCGGCTGCTGTTATCTCAAACTTGGCTCCGCTGAGATACTTTTTGCCACTTTCATCGGTTTTGTAGATAACAAGTTCGCCCTTGTCTACAGATGTTCTCTGATTATCTACTACTGTTTTGCTTGTTTTATCAGCCTCAACAGTTACGTCTGTTTTGGTTTTCAGTGCATAGCCATTAGCTGTAGTTGTTTCCTTCCAGTAATAGCTGCCCTGCGGCAGACCTGAAACGTGGATATTTCCGTCAGCGTCAAGTGTCATATCTGTAGCGTTAGCCTGTGAAACAGTTGAGCTGAATGTATACTTGCCGTCGCTGCCTGTTGCCTTGATGAATAGATCGCTGTCGCCGTTCTTCATAACAAGGTTGAATTTAACAGCTTTCAGCTTGTCGGCAACGTTTGTTTCCTCGTTTCCGAAGAAATCAATGAAGTTCTTTTCAAGGTCAGCGTTGCCTGTAGGCATATCAATTTTCAGCTTGAAATATGCCTTAACAGGGTCTTTGTCCTCATAGCAGGAAACCACCATTTCCTGAACGTCTGAGCCGCCCGAAAGGATAAGAGGTGAACACTCATCTATGTGGTCAACATACTTGCCCTTTGTCTTTGTGAGCGTGAAAACAACGTTTTTCAGATCTTTCTCATTGTCTGCCGTAAGAATTACCTGTGAGCCTGACTTCTGAGAAGTAACTGCGTTCGGCTTTGAAATGCTGAATTGTGAAAGTGTGCTGTCAAGCTTAACTGTGGCTGTCCACTTGCCTGTCTTGACATCATATTTTGCTTTGTAGGTTGGTATTCTATTACTGTTTACAGATGTGCCGCTTGGAATATCATAATGCGAAACCATTTCAGCTTTCATTTTTTTATAGCAGTCAACAAGGTCTTTATGATGAGCACTTGCATTGCTGCCGTTGTAGCTGTAGGCATTGAGCAGCTTTGTTTCGTTGCTTGAAAGGCTTGCTGAACTGCCGTCATAGTATCTTGCCGAAACAGCCTGAGCCATTATGCTTGAGGCACATATCTCGGTATCTTTTGAGTAGCCGTACTGAGTTTTTCCCTTGTAGCTGTAAATGCAAAACTCCTTGATCTGTCTTTGCATACTGTCAGGAACGTGAGCACCCTTTACATAGTCAGCTAGTGTTTGCTGTTTAGAGGTTGTTCCGTTTGTGTGCAACTTATCAAAGTTGATACAATAAGCATAACTGCCGTCAGATGTTGAGAAATACGGCACTGAGCTTGCCCAGTAGCCTGTGAAGTGTGTGTCATTGGACTTGCCCGTTTCAATGTCATAGCCGTTTGGAAGTCCTGAGCCTCTGAAATCATAGCTCCATTCATTGAGCCACTCCTGTGTGGCTTTGTTAGTGCTTGAAAACGCTGAAGCTGTTATGCCCTGCGTTAATGCCGACAAGCTGAGCAGGAGAGCCATTGCAGCACTGCTCAGCCTTTTGAAAAGCGTTTTTCTTTTCATTTGTCCTTACCTCCTAGAATTTTTTATCTATCTGAAAAGCCGTGTGGCTTGAATTTTTGCAATAAAAAAAAGCAACTCGAAATTCTCGAATTGCTTTAAAGTTCGTATTCAATTTTCATTATTTCTTTTTAATTAGTATATGAGGTATATCTCCCACGCTGGCTTGCCGTCTGAATTGATTGCCGAACCGTCACCGTGCCATTCAGTATATATAACTATCTGTGCGTCTTTCGGTATTACAGTGTATAAATCATCAACGTGACCTTTGACCTTGCGGTAAAGTTCATCATATGAGGAATAAGTATCAGGTGAAACAGTATCAGGCGTACCCCAAGAAGAATTATCAAGGTTCATCCAACCAACATCAGCAAGTAATTCATCTACAGAAGAATAGCCAAATTCGGAATAATTATTCTGAAATCGAGGACGTGCAATGTCATTACTATATGCCTGCAATTCTCTCTTCAGCCTGTCTATATCATTCTGAGTAAGCTTAAACTTTGGTTTAGCCGTTGTAGTTGTAGTCGGCTTTGGCTTCGTTTTCTTTGCCGTTGTTGTGGTCTGCCTTTTAGTCGTTGTCTGACGCTCAGTCTGTCTTTCTGTCTGACGTTCCGTCTGCTGTGGCTGATAGCTGTTGTTATTGTCATTGCTGTAGCTATTGTTGCCTGAGCCGTTGTTTGCGGTGCTGTGGCTGTAGCTCTGATTATTATTCACTGTGCCGCCATTACTAGCTGGGCTGTTCGATTTTGTGGTTGAACCGCCCTTGGTAGTGGTTGAAGATTTACCACTGCTTGTGCTTGCGGACGTTGTTGATGATGTTGTGGTAGCCGAAAGGGAAGTTGTTTCCTCACTCTGAGAGGTCAGTGTGGCTTCCGTTGTGGTAGTTGCCGAAGCTTCTGTGCTTGAAGCCGTTGTTGTGGCTTTCGGTGCGGCTGATGATGTGTTGTCTGTGTTGCCGCAGGCGGTTATGCTTATCATTGTCGCACTGATGAGCAGGGCGGCTATGGCTTTCATTGTGTTCTTCATATGGTTTTCCTCCTTTTTTAGACTTGACATATATCTTAAAGTGATGTATACTTATATATAGAAAAGGTAAACCGCATAGACGGCTATCCTCAGTTTTTGATTATGTAAAAAATAACCGCAACTTTTGGTCGAGGGCGGTTATTTTTTTATGCTTTTTATCAGCTCGTTGAGAGCGACAATCAGCACGATAGTCAAGACAAAGAAAGCTAAGTCCATTCTATCACCTCCCGAATATCCTATTTTGCCTGAGCCTTTCGGCTGACAATATTCAGACCATTCCGTGTGGGAGGACACCGCCTACCGTTTAAGTTTACCTTTTCCAAACTAGATTATATCACAATTGATTTGTGATGTCAAATATTGCTGTTTAATTTTGAGTGTTTATCACGTTTGCGATATCATTGCTCAGGGCTGCTAGTCTCCACTGAGTATTTTATGATAAACAAACAATGTTGCAAAACAATCCGCAAGGCTATTATGTGCTTCAATTCCTTTCACGTTCCAATCATAATCATAGTATGCCGCTGCTGTTGTGAGTTTCTGCCATTTATAATCCTCATGATACACACTGTATTCACCGTAAATTTCAGAAAATTGTATCATCACATCTTCAGTACGAAATGCATTGTACTCCTCATCTGTTATGATATCGCTTCCCATGAGAAATCTCAAATCAAAATCAACGTTATAGCCGATTATCCAATGTGCCTGCGATAATATCGCATATAGTTCAGCGGCTTTCTCGTTTATATATGGTGCGTCAGCTACCATTTTAGGCGAGATATGATTAACGCTTTCTGCTTTTGACCATTCTTTGTGCCTGAGTGGCTTGAAGTAGCTGTCAAAAAGAACGTTTCCCTCCTCGTCAATGATAGATACCTGCAATAGCTCATCACGAAAAGGGTCAAGTCCTGTGGTTTCTGTATCTATCACTATTGATTTAGGATACTCTTTTTTCGGATAAAGCTCTTTTGTTTTCTCGGTTAATTTCCATATCAAATCTCGATAAGGCAATAAGGCAGCTTCGACCGCTTCATCAAATATCTTCTTCTGTTCCTCTTGGCGTTTCTTCTCCTCGGCTTCTTTACGCCACTTGCGGTTAAGTCTTGCCAGCTTATTTTTTCTGTCCCTCTCAGGCTGAAAAAAATCCTGCAACTCTTTTTCTGTTGCAGGCTCTACCTCATCAGGGCTGTAGTACACATATGAAGCTTGGCAATTCTTATTCGCCCAAAGTTCAACGCCTTTAGCGTCCTTTTTCGGTAGCTGTCCTAAGAGCGCCCATTGACGTATAGTTTTGTATTTTTCATATTCGGGACAATAGTTCTTAGCTTTCATATCATTACCTTCATTACTTAAATGGAAATCTCGAATCTCATCTTGATTGCTTCGAAGTAGTACGGAGTATAGTTGCAGTTAAAAATATTGTCAGGAGCATAGTATTTGCTCGGCACATATTTTTTCTGTCCGTTCTTGTCGATATAGGCTTCAGGGGGATCTGAGTCATACACTGAACCGCTCCAAAGGTTGAATGCCAAACGTGTTGTTTTACTGCTTGTGCTTGTCTGAAACGGCTTATTCAAACCCTCGAAAATAATAACATCTTTTTTTTCATCATATAGTGCGCTTATATGTTCACGAAGCACGTTATCCATTGTCAAAAGATATGCAAGCGACAAGTGATAGCCGTCAAGATAGGGCATTTTCTCGCACAATTTATTAAACAATTCCTCATGCTCTTTATCATGGAATATCATTTTTCTTTCCATTGTCCAATCACTCCTTTTTATAAAAAAAAGGACACCTGAGATTTCAAGTGTCCTTACGTTTGTATTTACCTACATCTTAAATGCAGAAATAACGATTTCTGCAAAAAGTCTGCCATATGAAACCTATTCACGGAGCTTATAAACGATCTCCTCCATTACCTGATGTTCGAGCGTCATGAGCCTTTCTTTTTCCCATTTGCGTATAGCATTGAACTCTGTAGGACGTGGGTGATCTTTTCTGTAGATCTCGTCAAGCTCGTCAAACCTCTCCTCAGCTTCGATATCTATTTCTCTCGGAATGATCTGCCAACGGCATTCGCACACGAGAATGTCAACGTCTGCTGGGTATTCTGCTTCCATCCATTTCATCCATGCACGTCCCCATCTGCGGATAGGCTTCTTAAGCAGCTTTTCTTCTTCGGGGTCACTTGTGTATGCTATCTTCGGGACGTATGTACCCTCTGGAGTAAGCTCATACTCAAAAAGATCGCAGCCAACATCTTCTGGTCCTGCCTGCTCGATTTCAAAATCTTCGTTAAAATTCCTGTTTTCGTTCATAATGGTCCTCCTCTTTCAATTACAAACTTTTATGTTTTTGAGTGATGTTATCTGAGTGTGTCACCGTGACACATTGTTCTTTGATGTTTTCTTCTGCTTTGGAGCTGTCAAAGCACTTGTGAAGTCTATCACTGTAGCTTTTTGCCTGTGATATGCGGTCAAAGTATTCAATGCTCGAATAGTCTATTACATTGTTTACTTCATCAAGAAACGGCTTCGCAGCCACCGCAAACGTATTATTAAACGCCGCCATTACAGCACAATCATTGTCTATTGATACTATCTCATACAGCCGTTTGTCTTTAGCCATATACAAGGCGGTTTGATGATTGCTGCCAAATGTTTTTATGACACCGCTACTCATTGACCTGCTCCGCCTTTTTCTTGCTGTCAGTTTTTATCTCAGCTGATTTTCTGAGATATTCCTGAACCTTTTTCGGAACGGTCTTGCTGTAAAGCCTGTTCACAACATTTTCTGCGGCTTTAGTTATCTCCTCATTGAGCAACTCTTCGATGTTTCCGTCTGGCATATAGCAGCGGATAGCTTCCACTTTTCTGCGGTCTATGTCTATTTTGAACGTCATGTTCATTACTTTTCCTCCTGTGCTATGATTATATCATATTATTTTTCGTTTGTGGTGACTTTTTTTGTACTCTTGAAATTATTTTCAAGATATTTATCAAGCAGCTCATACATTATCTTGTCAAGCTCACTCTCGGTCATGTTCTGCATACATAACGGCTTTTTGATATACATCTCATTGTATAAGCTGTTCTTGTATGGCTCTTTTTTCTTTTCAGACAGATTTCTTATAGCTTTTATGATATCATAGATATCACTGCTTCCGTTGTCTGTCATTTGCTCTATGACCAACGTCAGCTCTTTTGAACTGAGCCGTTCGTCATAATTGTAATAGTTTGCTATGGCTTTCTGTTGCTCAGGACTGAGCTTTGCAAGCGGCTCAATGAACTTTATCTGAATAGATTTGCTGTCTATCAGCTCTGCTAACCCAATATTAAGATTTGAGATATTTGCATAGCGGTAAATGGTTTTTCTGGATATACCGAACATATTGCTTATCTCATTTACTGTAAGGTCTGCTGAAACGTTTTTCCTCAGACTTAGGTATGTATTGAACATTTTAGAAAGCTCACTTGGACGTGGCTCTTTACGCTGAATGTTAGCCTGGCAAACTATATCGAAAGCTACGTTATCATCAGTGACCTCGATAACAACGGCGTCAATGTCAAGGTGCATAAGCTTTTTGCAGGCGGCGTATCTTTTATGACCACTGAGTATCTGATAGCTGTTGCTGCTAATGCTGCGAACTATTATCGGTGTGATAAGTCCACACTTTGAAATAGAGTCGGCAAGTGCAGATATCTCATTTTCATCTATTGCAAAGGGCTGTGGATCACCATTAAAGCTGAAAGGCTCAATTTTTGACATAGGCAGTGAAACCACCTTTTGCTTATCCATGAGAAGCTCCTCAAAGTTATTTGAGAAGTTAGCTCTTGGACGATTTGCGGAGCGTTTTATATCTATCATACTGAAACCTCCTTAGTGTGTCACCGTGACACACTCTATTTTGTCAGCTATAACACGATACTCGTCTGCGAGCATATTCTTGTATTTATTTGTGCTGCTAATTTTATAGTTGCAAAGGGCGATGCCCTCACGGCTGCTGTCCTGGGCTGCTTTTGACTTGCTTATGCTGCCAAGGTATTTATCATTGAATGCGGCTTTTATTGACTCAATTACTTCAGCTGACATTGTGTTGTTTTTCTCTGTCCATGTTGCGAATACTCCGAGTATTTCAAGGTCAGGGTTAGCATACTCATGGATATCGTCAATGCTGTCAAGAAGAAGCGGTATTCCGCTCAATGCCATTTCCTGAGCAAGCACAGGTATCAAGACCATATCTGCGGCGGAAAGCGCATTGTAGAGCAAGTTGCTCAGTGACGGAGGGCAATCTATGATGATGTAGTCATAGCAGCCGATGTAATTACTAATGACACGCTTCAGCACCATTTCGCAGCAGCGTGTTCTGCACAGGTCAACTTCAATTCCTGAAAGTGTTATAGTCGCAGGAATATAGTCAATGTTGTTCGGCTCGTTGTGGTGTACAGCCGTCTTGAAATCAATGGTTTTCTTATTTATGATAGATGACATAAGCTCAGTGATAGTGATATCGTCAGGGTCATATTCGTACTTCATGCACGATACTGACAAGCTGCTCTGAGGGTCAAGGTCTATCATAAGGACTCTTTTCTCTCGCTGTGCAAGAATAGCGGCAATATTGAATGCCGATGTTGTTTTGGCAACTCCGCCTTTCTGATTTGCAACGGATACGATCTTTGTTTTTGTGTTCTCCATTAAAAACACCCTTTCTGAAAATGTTTAAGTTCTCCGTATTAAGCACAGAAAAAGCGGCAGGGGAGAACGTCCTGCCGCTCAGGGAGCTACCCTGTCTATGCTTGATGATATGTGTAAATATCATCAAAAAAGCTGCCAAAGTCTTAGCAGCCATTTTCATGATATTTTGTTTAACTGAAAGAAATTTGTGGTTTTATTTTTGGATAGAGTGACTGGCTACGAACCAGTAGGTCGGGGGTTCGAGTCCCTTCTGGCGCACCAATCATTTTTGATACTCACAAAGGAAAATCCACAGGATATAAAAATGTGGACTTTCCTCAGCAAGTATCTTTGAATATCCTTGCTGAGCATATATGAAAGCTTGTAGTAACAAGCTAGGATATGTTTTGTGACATTTGTTTCGTTTCGCTCTTAGACCTTGTCAAGGCAGCTACACATTGTGAAGCTTGAGCGAATCATCTGATGTTAATCCATAGTGGCGTCGGCACATAGGCTTGCAGTTAGCTTAACTGTTACTGGCTGGCTCGTGTTCATGTTCTGGAATGTTAAGAATGCCTGATCGGCGTGATTGAACAGTAACGAACGTCATGGCTCAAAGCGACTTAAAGACAACTCAATGTCTTGTTGTGCTTGTGTTTCACATCAGTTGACCTCATCTCAATCTTATTTGAGGACTTACGATATTCGATTTTCAAGCTGCATTTTTGATGAGTTGAATCAGCAGCTAAAAGCAAAAAGAGCTTTCCAGATGTTTGACATCGTGAAAAGCCCTTGACAATCTATTTCCAACGTGCTATAATAGAGCACGAGGATAGCATTCTCTGAAAGCTCCACAGTTGCTGGAACATCTGTGCTGCTGGGCTTATAATCTCCTCCAAGAGTTTATAAGCCTTAGAGGGTGCAATTTTTTATGCCCTCTAAATTTCCTCTGTATATTAATTATACCACCATTTTGTCAATTTGTCAATACTTTTGCGGAAATTAATGGCGGAAAATATATATTTTATATATAAATGCAAAAAGACCCTAGTGTGTCACTGTGACACACTAGGGGTTCTTTTATACAAATTCTATTTTAAGTTTTTTGCCTAAAGCAGCGGCAAGTCTTTGAAGCGTTTTTATTGAAGGATTGGCATTCCCTGTTTCAATGTTGCTTATATCGCCTTGTGCAATGCCAGTAAGCTTTGAAAGCTCACTTTGTGTTATGCCGCTCTTTTTACGAGCGTCTATCAGTGTTTGAATTATTGTGAACTCAGGTTCAAGTGCGTCATATTCCGCTTTGAGCTTAGGATCTTTTAACTGTTCATCAAGAAAATCATTAAAATTTGTCATAGTGCTATTCCCCTTTCTGAGTGCGTTTTAAGTAATTTGAGCGATATGTCTTTGCTAGTTCGATTTCCTCCTTAGGCGTTTTCTGCGTTTTCTTTACAAATCCATTTGTAAGTATGGCTTTTCTGCCAACTACAAAGAAATACATTACCCTTGATATGTTTGACCCCACTTTTGCTCTTAGCTCCAGTATTCCATCACCGATTGGTTTGGAATATGGCTCTCTTAATTCATATCCATGATGCTGTAGCATCTCAATAGTTCTAAGCATTTTGGCTCTCATTTTTATGTCAAGGCTTAATAAAAATTCTTTGGCTGGCTCAGTGCCGTCTTCTTTATCATAAAATATTATTTCAAATTCCTGCATTTGTATTCCTTTCAATATAGGTTTTATCCTATATTTATTATATATCATTTTATTTTTTTTGTCAAGCTTTTTTGTGTCACGGTGACACATTGACATCTTTCATATACTCGTCGATCGTTTCAGCGACTTTCAGCTTTTCACGATATGTAAGGTGCGTGTATATATCGCTGGTGACAGCTATGCTGCTGTGACCGAGCCAGACCGACACGGACTTTAGCTCAATGCCGTGCTGAACCAACAGTGACGCACAGGTATGACGAAGATCGTGGAAACGGCAGCGAAAATTCATTTCTGCCATTATCCTGCCGAAACCAACAGACAGATCGTCGGGCTTGACGATCAGCCCCATATCGTCAACGCATATGTATTTAAGATATTCTCGTGAATACTTGTCACGATGAGCCGTGTAATTATCGCACTGCCTGCGCCTAAGTTCCTTGAGGTATCTGAGCACGCCTGAGGGGAGAGGCAAGGTTCTGCGGCTTGCTCTGGTTTTTGGAACGTCTGAAAACACCAAAGTTATCTTGTGATCTTTAATGCATTTGACTACAGTATGCTGTATGCACATAGTCTGCGTTTCAAAGTTTATGTCTGACCAACGCAGTCCCAGAACCTCGCTGCGTCTGAGTCCCATAGTTCCTGCTAGAAACACAGGCGTGTAGAGGTCAGTATTTTTGACCTTGTTAAGAATTATCTCAAATTGATCTGTACTTATGAAATTTCCACAGTAACGGTCAGTGCAGGGAAGCTCCGCAAGCAAGGCTGCATTGTGGTCTGTCAATCCGTTCTTTACGGCAAATTTCAGCGCCATCTTGATGTTTGAATGATGTTTCCTTATGGTTGAGCCTGATAAGCCTGATTGAAGCTTTGTGAAATAATATTCTTCAAGCACTGCTGGCGTGAGTTGAGAAAGCATTGTACCCTTGCTGCGAAAATACGGCACAATGTGGTGATTGACCTGGGTGCAGTAAGCTTCATATGTGTTGGCTTTTACAGACATTTTTTTGTTGTGCAGCCACGTTTCAAGCAGATCAGCGAATAGAATTTCACTAACTCTCTTTCGGTCTGCCAATTCGTCCTTTAACTGCTGATTTTCCCCTGCAAGCTGTACCACAAGTCTCTCAAGCCTTGTTTTTTCGTCAATTAGTTCTTCGATAGTCATAATGATCCCCTTTTTTGATATAATAAATAATTATATTACAAAAACAGGTATTTTGACAGCTTGAATTGATATCTGTCTGAAAGAAAAAGCGAATTTCACATAAAAAAAACAAATACTCATCAATAACTTTGATAATAACTAAGTATATAAACCAAAATCAATTATTTGATTTCAGACAGATAATCAAGAATGGGTCAGTTATAGACAGTTCATTTTACCCACTACCCCTTTTTAAGAAAAAATCTCCGAAAGCCGCATTTTTTTCTTAAAACCTATTGACAAATCCGATTTTTTGTTATACAA
>ERZ857840.1196-NODE-1196-length-30829-cov-4.507864_pt1 | contig 30829 bp, 35 predicted proteins | sample MGYA00519760_ERZ857840 | MGnify/ENA primary metagenome ERZ857840 (study PRJEB31778, sample SAMEA3449371) | human gut metagenome | biome: human gut; feature: human-associated habitat; material: faeces | place: United Kingdom | collected 2010/2012 ... | reverse complement strand
ACCACGTCCGCTATGTCTCTTTCTATATGTCCTATTTCATTTTACAATGAACCATAATTTTCTTTCGCAAAATGATTTGTCTTTAATCGCTATATGGTCGCTTTTTGAGAATGTAGTGCAGGCATCTACGACAACGATTTTTGCGGTCATTCTTTTACTCGTTGTCCGCTTCATAGAACGCTTCTGCCGCCAACCGCATGGCAATTTTGAATCCGGCAGTAAAGGCTTCGCGCTCGGATATTCCGTTCAGCTCGATTTCTGTGGCACAGAACTTTTCAAGCAGTTCTTTCTGCTCATCCGAAAGGGCTTCAAGCAATTCGGCTTTGTTTTGGGATTGCCTATGTTGTAGTTCACGGTATTCCTGATTATCTGAAATCAGAGTGTCCTGCGGGCTGATCTCGCCGTCCCATAATTCATCGATCATCTTTTTCATTTTCATCGCCTCCTGTAACCACACACAATACCACACCAATACCGGAAAGTCCAGAAAACAAACTGATAACAATCAAATTTTTCGGTTTCGTGGGTTCAAATACCTGCATTGATAAAAATAATACTCCTATCTCCATGCGTTCCCGCATGTCAGGCTGTTAAATGCCTCATTTGAAAATAATTTGCAAATAATCAAAATAAGGAGTTGACAATCGGCATATAATGTAGTATACTGGTAACGGTATAATTGAAGGGAGATAGAACATGCTGATTAATTTTAGATTTGATAATTACAGGTCGTTCTATGAAGAAGCCAACTTGTCGATGCAGACGACCGTGGATTCCACGCTCAGTGAAATCAACACATTCACCGTCAATGAAAAAGTGATGGGCAAAGGAGATAATGAACTTCTGAAATCTGCGGTGATCTTCGGAGGCAACGCGTCGGGAAAATCCAACATTATGAAAGCTTTTGCTTACATGGTCAATGTCGTGAGACTTTCCTCCGCTCAGATTCCGGTTATTGCGGGAAACGAACCGTTTGCTTTTCAGGCGGATGCCAATAAAAGTCCCACTCTGTTTGAAGTAGAATTTATTCAGAATGAAATTTACTATAAGTACGGGTTTGAGCTTCTCGGAGGCGCAGTATATCATGAATGGCTTTATAAACGTGAAGAACGGCTGACAAAGGTATTTGAGCGGACTTATGATAAACTCGAGATTATGGGGCTTTCAAACCAGGTCATTGGTCTGATAAAAGTCCCGCCTGCAACTCTGTTTGTATCCATCGGAAACAACTTCAATCTTTCCGTCAACAAATATTTGCAGGATGTTATTCTGTGGTTTTCCAGCGTACTGATTGTGTTTGAAAACATGGCAAACTCACTTGATATCTACACCATGGAGAACGGGAAATACAAGGAGCAGGCTTTGGATATTCTGCAACGTGCGGATATCGGTATTTCTGATTTTGAAGTAATCAAGGATAAGATTGCTACGGTTGAAACGCAGAACGATATTCTTAATATCAACACTCAGATGCAGATTAACCCAGCATTGATGACCGGGCAGATCAAAACCGAAAACGAAAATGTGTATCACATTGATGTAAAAACGGATTTTGATGTCTTTAACAAAAACAATGAAGTTGTCGGCAAAAAGCCGGTTATCCCGACTTCATCCCAGAGCTGGCATTCGTGCTTGAGCTTGACGGCACGAGTCCAGCAGAGCCGACTCAGATCGTCGGCAATATCATGTACACGAAGGCATGGCTTGAGGACGAGAACGGCGTGCGGAAGGAGATACTTTCCTTCGGGCCGCTTTGCGTTGCTCCCGAATATCAAAGACAAAAGCTCGGCAAGCTCTTGATCAAGCATTCATTTGCTGTAGCTCGTAAAATGGGCTACGATGTGAACATCAACTTCGGCAATCCGGGCAACTATGTCAGCCGTGGTTTCGTGAGCTGTAAAAAGAAGAACGTCAGCTTCGTCAGAGAAGGCAACTTCCCGACAGCCCTGCTCGTTGCAGAGCTTGTTCCGGGCCGCTTGACGGCAGAAAGTGGATGTACATTCCTTCCACCGCCGCCGATTGTTGCGAGGACATCGCCGCTGTCGAAGCATTTGATGCGACATTCCCTCCCAAAGAAAAGAAGTGGATGCCGAGTCAAGAGGAATTCTATATCTATAGCCATTCTTCGATAGTTCGCTGAACGTAAAAGTAGCCTCTGAGAAGTCGGGAGATTTCTCAGAGGCTTTTTCTTATCTTTTCTTATAAATCACAAGCTCAGGATTCTCGCCGTTTTCTTCATAAGTACAGACGAGAAGGAAATCCATATTCGCCACAAGTCCGAAGCATCTGTCACCGCCAAATTCATTTTCAAGCTGATAGCCGAGATAGGTTGCGCCGTCATCAAGGTATTTTACCTTCTGCCCATTTGGAAGCATATATTCGAGATTCACGTAACCGCCTATGAGTGCGGAAAGCTCTGTGACCTTGGGCATTCCCTCAATATGTAAATCATTAAACTCTTTAATGAGCTGCTGTTTGAACTCATCAAATTTTTCTTCACCGCCAAGCTCGGTGTATTTCTTCCAATAATTCAGCTTTGGGAGCATATCCTTCATGTAAGCGCGTACTTGCTCGGGCGTGAAATGCTCGTTTGCCATATGGTCGGCACAGAAGTCAATAAGATCATCCATATTATCGTAAGTGTATTCGCCGTCGGCATAGCACCACTTGCAATATTCCTCATTGAAAAATCCGTCCGGTTCTTTGCTGATGTTAGTGTCCTCAAGCGGCATACCGCAGCATTGGCAGACAAGATTTCTCGGCGAGCCAAGAAGCGTATTGATCGACACGTCAAACTCTTTTGAGAGAAGTTTCAGTGTTTCCGTGTTCGGTATCGTTTCACCGTTCTCCCAGCGGGAAATCGCTTGTCTTGTTACAAATATCTTTTCCGCAAGTTCTTCCTGCGAAAGACCTTTTTTCGTTCTGAGTTCTAAAATAATATCCTTTGTTTCCATAATTTCACCACCCTATATTTTGTGGTTATATTCTACCACAGATTGCCTGAGTTGACAAGCAACTGTCTGTTGCTGTCTGCTCGACAAATTGGAATTTTTCATTTATAATATTTATCTATACCACCGTATCCGACGATTATTTTCCCTTCACGAGTCTTTTTTATAAAGCTTTCAAGGCGTTTTTTGAACTCGTCGGGGCGTTTTCTCGCCGCATCTATATAGGCAACGCGAATGCGTTTGTATGGCTCGGATAATTTCACATAGTTTTTCCACGCAACCATATCTGATTTTATGGCATCAAGTATATCGCTTGGGAAGATGTAAGGGGCGCGAATGATGGGCAACACGGCTTCTCTCACACTTGGGTGGATCATACCGCGCTCGTCAAGCCAGATCAGCCGTTCAATATTCGGTCGGGAATAAGGACTGCCTTTCTTTCTCGGGGTGAAGCGTTGCGCACGATGAGTAGGATCAATATGCTTAATCGTACTGTCGATCCAGCCGAAGCAAAGTGCTTCTTCTACTGCATCGTTGTAGGAAAGCGCCTTATCACCCGATTCCTTCATCGGGAAAACAAACCAGATCTCACTTTCCGTTTCAAAGTGATCGGCAAGCCACTCGCGCCATGCTTCTCGTTCACTTGTGTAAAATGTTTTCATTTTTTCATCCCTGCAAATTGGAATCTAAAGATTACATCGGTGTTCCCACTTCTATTAAATTACCATCCAAGTCGTAGAAGCGGATCACTCGTTGTCCCCAGCTATGTGTCATAAGACGGTTTACATATTCAATAGAGGGATACAGTCTTTCCAATTTTTCAACAAATGCTTCGATGTCCTGCTCCTCAAAATACAATTCGCAAGAGTTACTCTTTGAAACAATATCTCTATCTAAAAACGATTTCCATATTATCTCATCTTGAAGGACAAGTCCTTCGGTTAAAATCATATTGCCGTCATTGTCAAGCACCAAATCTATGCCAAACAAGTCGTGATAGAATTGTCTAGATTTCTCTATATCTTTAACTACAATCAAAATGTTCTTCAGTTTCATATGTATCTCCGTCACGTTGGAATTTAATCAATCATTGCGTTTGAAATTGATACCCGCTTTTCTTGCCTGAGCGCACAGATCTTTTGTCTGCAGTTTATACTCCTTGCCGTCCTTGATAAAGTGCGTTCCGCACTGTCTGAATTCGAAGGACACGTTTTTCCTTATGCACTGCTCTCTGATATCAAGCACCCAAGTGTAATCAAGCGACCTTGCGTTCGTGTCCGATTCACCGCCGACCACCACAAGCTCAATATCATCAAGATAACGTTCCATGTCAATGGCTTCTATAAGAGGCTGAGCCGTTATGCACTTATGCTTGATTGGGAGTTTTGAAAATATACCGAGCTTGTAGTCTGCGTTCCTTTGGTTCTCGACCGTACAGCAAACCACCACGTTATCATAGCCGTCCCCCCAATCATCAGGAATGCAGTCCATAAATCTGTCGATGCGCTTTGTGAGAAACAGAAAGGTGCAATCCTCTCGCTCCTTTATCATCTGCCAGCACTCACTACGCCACCCGTCAGCTTCCTCAATCAGAAAATCGGTAGAAAAGCAAGTATAGACAATGCTGGATTTCATTTTGTAATTTCCGTTTTTAAGGCGTTCTATGGGCTTTGCAAAATCCTTTGTCTTTTCGATAATACTCGTATCAACTCCACGCTTTGCATCACCCTTGTGGATATAGCAATAGCGACAGCCATCACTGCACTTTTTGCAACCTCTCCACAGACTCCACATTGCCATATTCTCACCTCGCAAATTGTAACTTTCGATGGGATTATTATACCATATTTTTATGAATATTTAAATCGTTTTATCGGGATAGGTGATTGAACTATTCACATTTTTATGATATAAAATCTTTACAAGCCTCGGCTTGAATATTTATTTTGGAGTGTGCTTTTTGAAAAACACCAACCTTTTGGAGATTGTATTGTAAACGAGAGGTTTGCAAATACATTCTCGGCATTCCTCTCGTGCCTGAGCGTCAACAGATATGAAAGGATTAAAAAATGAACAATTTGACGATACGTTTAGAAACAGAAAAAGACTACAGAGCAGTTGAAGAACTTACACGCGAGGCGTTTTGGAACGTCTATAAACCGGGCGCAGACGAGCATTATTTCGTCCATACGATGCGCTCGCATCCTGATTTCATCCCCGAGCTTGCGTTCGTGCTTGAGCTTGACGGTAAGATCGTCGGCAACATTATGTACACAAAGGCTTGGCTTGAGGACGAGAACGGTGAGCGAAAGGAAATTCTTTCCTTCGGGCCGCTTTGCGTTGCTCCCTAATATCAAAGGCAGAAGCTCGGCAAGATGTTGATCGAGCATTCCTTTGAGGTAGCAAGCACGCAAGATGGGCTACGATGTAAACATCAATTTCGGCAATCCGGGTAACTATGTCAGCCGTGGTTTCGTGAGCTGCAAAAAGAAGAACGTCAGCTTTGTTGTAGACGGCAATTTCCCTACGGCACTTCTCGTTTGCGAGCTTGTGCCGAACGCGCTTGACGGCAGAAAGTGGATGTACATTCCATCTACCGCCGCCGACTGCTGTGAGGACATCTCTGCGGTCGAAGCATTCGACGCAACTTTTCCACATAAGGAAAAGAAGTGGATGCCGAACCAAGAGGAATCCCTAATTTCACAGCAAACTCAGAAGGCTTATACACAGTTTTGTTAACCATAGTTGCACTTTTTTAGCTGTAACCAAACCTCGTTTAGAAAGCCATGTATTAATTCTTGTTGAAGTAAGTTTTTCCATATCAAATTCTCCAAAGCTTTGTTTTATATTAAAATGCCATTGCAATGATCCACCTCATGCTGAATGATCTGAGCCGTCCAGCCGGTGAAGTTTTTCGTGCGCGTTTGCATATCCAAGGTCTGATACTGCACCTTGATAGTCTTATAGCGCTTGCACTTACTGGGGCCGCCGAGAAGCGACAGGCAGCCTTCCTCTGTGTCGTACGCGCCATCCTTCTTGATGATCTCGGGATTGAGCATTACTGTATATTTAGGAGTTCGTCCGCTCTCGTCAAGAAAAGCGATAATGCGCTTACGCACACCGATCATATTTGCCGCCATACCGACACAGCTTTCTCTGTGCGCCATAAGCGTGTCAATCAAGTCCTGTGCGACCTGCAGATCTTCTTTTGTGGCGACCTCCGACTTACCTGCAAGAAATATCGGATCGTGCATTAGTTCTTTTATCACCATGCTCTCACTTACGGCAGGCAATGACCGGCTGCGCGGTAGATCTCATACCATTCCTCGCGTGTCAGCGTTACGTCTGCGGCTTTGCAGATTTCGGTCAGGTGGTTGGGATCCATCGTTCCCGCAATCAGCTGCATATTTGCCGGATGGCGCAGGATCCACGCCGCCGCGACTCCCGTTTTGGATAAGCCGTATTTTTCGCCGATCTCGGCAAGCTTTGCGTTGAGTTCGGGAAAATCCTCATTGTCAATGAAAGTCCCCTTGAAAAAGCCATACTGGAACGGCGACCACGCCTGAATCGTCATTTTCTTGATGCGGCTGTATTCCAAAAGACCGCCGTCGTGCATTTGGGACTCCGCATTCTTCATGTTCACGTTCATGCCTGATGTCACCATTCCAGACTCCGTGACCGAGTATTGCAACTGGTTGACGACCAGCGGCTGTCTGACTGCCGTTTTGAGCAACTCGACCTGCATCTGGTTATGATTTGACACGCCGAAATGACGCACCCTTCCTGAGGATTCCAGAACGTCAAACGCCTCTGCCACCTCTTCTGGTTCCATGAGCGTATCGGGGCGGTGGAGGAGAAGAAAATCAATGTAGTCCACGCCCAAGCGGGAAAGGCTCCCTTCCACCGAACGGATAATATGCTCCTTTGAAAAATCGTACTGTCCGTCGTGAATGGCGCATTTTGTCTGTATGAACATCTTCTCTCTTGCACCCTTGTGCCGACTCAGATACCCTCCGAACAGCCGTTCCGAGTTTCCTTTTCCGTAAACGTCCGCATGGTCAAAGAAATTGATGCCGCACTCCATTGCGCAGTCAATAATCTCGTCTGTTCTTTTCTCCTCAAGACCTGCCATTCTCATACAGCCTAAAGAGATTGCGGATGCGTGAATCTGTCCGCCGATCGTGATATATTTCATAATTGCCTCCGAATTTATGTTTATTTTTTGATGTCAAGCGACCAGCCATGATCGCCGTGGTAGATCATCTGACGGGTCATACCACCGTCAATGCAGATATTCTCGCCTGTGATAAAGCCCGCCATATCCGAGCAAAGATAGAGCACCATATTGGCGATGTCGCGCGGGTTCCCTACTCTGCCCGCGGGCTGTTGAACGGCATCTGCGCCCTCATATACGGTATAATTATTGTCAATCCACCCGGGAGAGATGGAATTGACACGCACCTTGCCCGAAAGGCTTACCGCAAGCGCGTGCGTGAGGGCAGAGATGCCGCCCTTTGCCGCAGTGTAGCTCTCGGTCCCGGGCTGGCTCATCCGGTCGCGGGAGGAGGAGATATTGACAATGCTTGCCCCTTCGGCAAAACGCAGTGCGAAGAGTTTGGAGAGATAAAACGGTGCGGTCACGCCGACCTTCAAAGCGTATTCAAAATCCTCGTAACTGCAATTCTCAATGCCGCACATTTTGGGTGCGGCGTTGTTTATGAGGTAGTCCACGTGACCGTAGTCAGCGATCACCTTTGCGGCAAATCTCTCAAGCGTTACCTTGTCTGCAAGATCGCCGACAAAATAATCGTTCGGGAGCAGGTCAATGACGCATACCGTTGCGCCCGCCGCCTCAAACTGCTCGCGGATGCACTTGCCGATTCCCCGCGCACCGCCCGTTACAACGGCGATCTTATTTTTGAAATTGAACATATTACGCATATCATTTTCTCCTCAATGTTTAATTATCTGATTTTTTCAATCAGACAGTCCTAACCGTTTGAGATACATCCATTCTTTGGCCTCCTGTTCGGGAGGAAAGAATCCGCCGACTTTTTGATAACCGAGCTTTTCATAAAACTTCCAGGCATCCTCGTCGGCTTGCGTGCTCGTCATAACGTATTTATATCCGCGAATTGCCATTGCCGTTTCCCACGCGTGCATCATCTGCGCGCCGAATCCACGGTTTCTGTAGGCTTCATCAATGTATAGCAGATCAAGGAACGGTATCGTCTGCCAAAAGAGGCTGTAGCGCAGTACACCGACGACGGGATCCTTTACGCGATGATTCTGACCGCCGTTTTTGATGGAGTCATCCTTGAGCACGTAGACTTGACCGTTCCAAATACACTCGCCCAAACGCGGTAACGGGATGTGGCTGTCCAGTTTGGCTATTTTTTGCTTGTCCTTGCTTTGCGCAAGCTCAATAATCATAGGTGTACCTCGATAATTCTCTTCAATATCTCTTCATCCGCCGGGCAGAACTCATAGTTTGCTATCTCGCTCGGCGTGATCCATTGGATATCGTTGTGCTCTATTTTCTGCGGTTCACCATCGGCAATAGTGGCGTTGAACAGAGTCAGATGCACCGTCAAGTCGGGATATTCGTGTATGACATCCATAAACACATCGCCAACAGAAAGCGTCACAGCAAGCTCTTCTCTACACTCGCGGATGAGCGCTTGCTCTTTTGTTTCTCCCGGCTCGACCTTGCCACCAACAAACTCCCAAAGGAGTCCTCGCGCCTTATGCGCTGGGCGTTGGCAGATCATGAATTTATCGCCCTGCCAAATGAGGGCTGCTACTACTTCTATCATTTGTTTTGTAAAAGCTCTTTAATCTTTTCAGCAATTCTTCTTATAACAGTCACACAGACCGAGTTTCCGATTTGCTTATACGCATCCCCTATAGTGATAGTATTTGGAAAGTAAAACTCTGTCGGAAACCCCTGAAAACTAAGACATTCACGGAGTGTCAGTTTCCGAATTCCGCAATCATCAATCACGAGCGGAACTTGGTTTTTCCGTGTTCCCATTGATGCCGTCAGCGTCGGGCACATATGATTCTTCGTGATTTTTATGCTATCATGATAAACACGGTATATTGACGATTTGTCCGTTACAATTCCGCTTGCCTTTGCGAAGAAAGGATCGCTCTCTTGACAGTAGTAAACCGAATGCTTTTTCTCTCTCCTGTAAACAATATCATCAATTGAAACCGTGAGCGGAATTGATTCCGGAAATTGAAATGCTTCGCATTCGGCAATATCTCTGAATGCTACGATGTAAATACGGTCGCGTATCTGCGGCACATTTCCGTACTCGGACGCCCGCATAACACGATAGCGAATATAATACCCGTTCTCGACCAACGCATTATGGATCATGATAAAAGTTCTGCCGCCATCATGTTCCTGAAGATTCTGAACATTTTCAAGAAAAACGAATCTTGGCTTTAGCGCCTTGACATAACGAATAACTTCATAATACAGATTTCCGCGATCGTCGGAAAACCCTCTTTGCTGTCCGGCTACAGAAAACGGTTGGCATGGAAACCCTGCTGTTATGATGTCAACTGCCGAGAGCGACGACGGATTCACATTGCGCACATCTTCTTCGATCATCGGAATGAATTTATGATTGTGTCGATATGTCAAGCAACAATTATGATCCTTTTCCACCGCCCACAAAACCTGAAAGCCGGATTGCATGAATCCGAGTTCAATTCCGCCGATTCCGGCGAACAGACTTCCGACCGTCATTTCCACATACAGCTGATGGTGATAATAGTTGCAGGCATACCGACAATCTGAACATCAAATTTCAAACTAGTTTCAACCTTGGTAGCTGCATTATGAATACGAAAACTAAACTGCCATCCGCCATCCATATATAGCTCGACTGTATTCGTACTATTGGGTTTAAAGTCAAGGCTGACAATTCTCGTCGGCAGCGGTACAATCGGTGCTGTATCTTTCGGCTTATGTTTTCCGGGCTTGTTCAAGGTACCGTGCATATTGAATGTATTGATCTGCGTCATACGCTTATTATCAACGCTGATAACCTTGTAAAAATCGAACTCGCCAAGCAGATATTCCACCATTTTCTTCGGGATGTCCGGATTTGCGTAATTGCTTCGCTGCAATTCATCCACAAAAGCTTGCAGAAGAGGAATATACACATCGTTCTCTTTATCGGGAAGATCACTCCACTTTGAACTTTTCTTTTTCTCCTCTTCAAGGTATGTAAAAATGGGATTGATATCTTTCCAATATTGATCGGAACATTTAACACCAAACCATTTCTCTCCGAAGTCAAGCGTTTTGGCTAGACGACTATGTTTTACCGCAAAATGATTATGCTTGATGCTGAGTCCAATCTCCCATTGAATATTACGGCGAATAATCAGAATATCGCGCACATCTCCGCTTTCGCCCTTACTATCGGGTTGAATTTTTAAATCCAACTGATCGTTTCCATCTTCCAAAATCAACGGTTCAAAATCAAAAATGGTTTGTACAGCTGCATTCGCACTTTCGGTCAGCGTATTTTGTAGTTTGGCATCAATGTTATTCCACGCATGGAGCGCTGCATGGAAACTACTGTTTTCTTCAATAACCGCTTTGCGGACTTTGTTGATTTCAGCATTCAAAGTAAAAAGACAAATATATTCATATGCACGCCCCTGATCATTACTTTTTGTGCTCATATGTGCGTATCCTCCCTGCTGATTTCCAATGTGTTTTTTATAGCAAGAGCAATTTCGTAAGCCAAATTAACCGGTACTGCATTTCCGATCATCTTGTAAGCATCGTCTGCATTCTGATAGATAAACCGAAAACTATCCGGAAATCCCTGTATACGTGCAATTTCACGGACCGTCATGCGGCGATAGAGCGTTTCCTTGCCTTCAACGAAGCGACAATCATTTTTGCCTGTCTTAATCATCTTTGGGGCTTGCGGATGAAGCTGACATTGACGCCCTGATGCCTGAACGGTAAAAGCCTGTTCATCCCACGCTTTTACGCGATTTCGACTCATAAATATCGGAGAAAATGCCCCGGTGAAATACTCATTATTGTTGATTGCCTTCGGATTGTGTTTATTATGTGGTGCGGTAGAAACGGCTGTCTTTTGCAAATCCCATATAATATCCCGTAATGTGATTTTTTTATCATTGTCTGCGGTCGAGCCTTCAGGAAATTTGAATTCTATATGCAAGTCCTTTCGAAAGCCTATATAGAAAACACGCTTTCTTTCCTGTGCTACACCGTAGTCTTTTGCATTTACCAATGTCAGAGAGACATCGTAACCGCAATCTTCAAACATTGCGATGATATTTCTGACCGCCTCTGAGTGACGGTTAGCGAGCATACCACTGACATTTTCGGCGAGAAAAAATTTAGGTTGCTTTTTTCGCAAAATACGTATGTATTCATAGAATAACTGTCCTCTTGCATCCTCTATTCCACGTAGCGAGCCCGCTTCGGACCAACTCTGACAAGGAGGACCCCCGATAATACCATCAATTTCATCTGGGAACTCATCCTCCGCAATGTTACGGATATCCCCCTCAATCAAACGGGTATTCGGATGATTGATTTTGAATGTTTCATATATAGTTTTATCATATTCGTTCGCGATCGGTATTTCAAATCCGGCTTTTTCAAATCCCAGATCTAACCCACCGCATCCGCTAAAAAGACTTAACACCTTCATTGTTGGTTCTCCTTAGTTTCTGTTGCTGTCATCCGAAGGTATTATCTCCACGATATCATCCATCGTACAACCAAGTGCCGTGCATATCTTTACCAGCACATCACTGGACACTGTAGCTCCATCTTTCTTCATCTTCGCGAGAGTTGCCGGGCTGATTCCAGCTTTTGCGGCGAGCTCTTTGCTCTTCATTTCGCGGTCGATGAGCAGTTTAAAAAGTTTCTTATAGCTTGCAGCCATTTTTTCACCTCATAAGATTATTGTTAAATAACACTTTTAACACCGTTTCAACATATGCAGCTCCAAACAATTCTTCAGCCAACGCTTTCTGCTGATTTGGAGTTAGCTTTGACAAAGACATTTTTGCCTTCAGTATATCTGCCTTTGCCTTTTCACATGGCTCTGTAGGTTCTATGTCCGGCAAAATTTTTATCTTATCCATACATTGTTCTACTTGTAGGAATTATAAGTAATATGATTATATTATACTACTTTTTCGCCAAATTGCAAGAGGAATTCCGAAAGAATTGAGCGATCTTGTAATTTGTTCAACTGTTACGAGTTTACTTCTACCCTTTTCTTGATTACAGCATCTCAAATATTTACCCGCGATACCTCTTGACAAACTCCTTCATAAGAGTTACTGGAAATGTGAAGAAGGTTGTTACATCTAACCCACAGCTTGTGGATTTCAACCACGACCGCATAGATTTTGAACGAAAATGGGATCATACCCGCACAAAACTCGGCAAGATGCTCTCCTTTGATGAGCTTGATCCCGATGACGAATCACTCGCATATTGGGACAATGAGACAATAGATGATGAGGCGACGTTTGTCGATTTGACAAAACATTTTCTCGCTTCTCTTGATGATGAAACCGACCGAGATATTGTCATCTTCAAGCTCAAAGGCAAGACGCAAAGCGAGATTGCGGAAACACTCGGCTTCACACAAGGCGCGATTGCCAAACGGCTTAAGAAGATCAAAACCAAGTTTTACTCTATATAAGGACACAGCCTTTGTAATAAAAAATATTTGGATTCTCTCCAACAAAATAGCCGCGGTTGCTACTATTATAGTGAAGGCAAAAGAACCGCGGCTTTTGTATCATAATAAACCGAAAGGCAGGTGAGATAATGGATAACGAGAATATCGTTCTTAAATATGCAAAGAAAATATTTGGTTTTGCATATGCAAAAACCCATAATTCATACGATGCAGAGGATTTGTCGCAAGAAATATTGCTGCAGATTTTGAATAAGCAGACGGATTTCAGCGATGTTGAAAATATGGATGCTTATATTTACCGTATTTGTTGTTATACATGGTCGAATTATCTTCGCAAAAATAAGCCGGAATGGAATATGATAAATTGCTCAGAAGAAATCATATCATCTATTCCTTCTGATGAGGATATTGAACAAGACCTCATAGAACGTAGTTTATTTGATAAATTGCGTCAAGAAATTATGTATCTCAGTCGGACACGGCGTGATATAACAATCATGTACTATTATGAAAACAAAAGCGGAGATGAAATTGCAAAAATTCTCGGTATTCCATCATCCACCGTTCGCTGGCATATGAGCGAAACAAAGACGATATTAAAGGAGAGAATAGAAATGACTGACACCAATATGATTTATAAACCCGTTCGATTGAATGTCGGAATCAACGGTCAAGGGGATTGTCGTGATATGAACGGACTTACAAGTGACCTTATCATGCAAAATATCTGTGTTATCTGCCGTGAGAATCCTCTTTCAATAGAGGAAATTGCAAGAACCTTGGGAATATCTACATTCTACCTCGATGAAAAAATCGAAAAATTGCTTTATATGGATTTTATTCGACAAGTAGGAAGTAATAAATACCAAACGAACTTTTTTATCGAAGATGCAGAGTATCAGCTTGCAAATCTGAAGTTTTCATACGAAAATGTAATGAGCATTGCATTGCCATTATACAATATCGCAAAGGCAATTCTCCCGGGTTACAGAGCATCGGGATTGCTTGAAGGCGAGTTTTCAGATAATTCTCTTATGTATTCATTATTGATGCAACTTGCTCTTGATTGTTATAACGATATAGAAGCAAGAGCTGATAAAATAACGGGACTTTCGTGGACTTATCCTCGACGTAAAGACGGATCAAGGTACTTTGTTGCCGCCGATATAAGATGGAGATCGAAGATTGACGAATATGTTTCTGATGAAGATTTCAAAAAATTCTGCTGTAATGGGGGAGGAAACGGTGTATCCACCGTTGACAGCGTAACAGCACGTTCCTTGCAGTACTATATGAAGATATTCGGCGGATGGCGTGACTTTGAGAGTAATGATCTGAAAAAGCTTATGAGAGTATATTGGATCATCAAAAATAACGAAGCGCCGAATGATTTTGATAAAGAAATCATAGCACATCTGTGTGAATTAGGATATGTGCGTGTTGAAAATGGAAAACCGATGATACTTGTACCAATTATTCGGTGTGGAGACCAATTGGAAAATCTGAAGAAACAATTAGAAACCCAATTTGATGAATTAGGTAGTAAACTTGAGGCTGAAAAGAACAACTATGTAGAACTCGTTGTCAAGCAACGCAGGTCGATTGAAAAATTACTTCCTCACTACCTTGATAAAAATGAAAAGAACTTTCATATTTCAACTTGTTGCGGATTCACGGTCTACCATGTGATCTATATGCTTTTGAAAAACGGATATCTCAAAATGCCTTCCGAGGACGAAAAAAAGAGTATTTGTACTTTAGTCTATATCAAATAACCGATTGCCCTTGCCTTACGGCAGGGGCAATTTTTTGTAAAAAATTTCTGCTTGGAGGAATAATTTTCATTTTTCATGTCAGGGTATTTATGAAGGGATAAGAAAGATTACCCAACACACATAAAATTTCATGTGGCGAAAGCCGTTACATAAGCACCGAAACAGGTCAATGTCGAGAGTGCTCGATTACCTTTTCTGCCGCCTCTGTGTAACGGATTTTTTGCTTTTCAGTCGGTGAAATCAAGCTCCAATGCTTTGGAAATGTCAAGATATGTGCAGTCGAAAAATCCCCTGAATATGATAAACATTGATAAATGCACCTGAATTTACGGATTCGGACATCGTACGGTATACCTTCGGGGGCTTACGTGGATTCCTTTTTGTTCAAGAGCCACGTTCATGCGCTTGACACCGTAATTGTCGTTGTCGGGATGTTCATCCAAAATTGCTTGAATTTCGACCGAAAGAAGCTATCTTGCCGTCGGCTTGTTTCTGTTTTTCAGCCATCGGTAATAGCACGATTCGCTGACCTTCAGCACGCGGCACATTTGCTTGACTCAGTATTTGTCCTTGTTGTTCAACACAAATATGTGTCTCTCACTGGTCTTTACCTCTTCCGGTCTTTTGCGAAAAAACCGAGTGCGTCCTTTAAAATATTATTCGCCTCGCGTAATTCAGCGTTCTCTTTCTCAAGCTCGCGGTTTCTGATGCGAAGCTCGTCTTCACTCATTGTCACCGTTTCCTTCGGCTTGTGCTTGCTATGATTGCGCCAGTCTGCCAGCGTGTAGTACGGGATACCGAGCTGGGCTGCCGCTTTCTTGTTTCCGATCTCATCTGACAGACGGATCGCTTCTTCTTTGAATTCTTTACTGTAAGTCGCCATTCCTTTTCCCTATCTCTTTTTTCTATTATACCACTTCTTTGGGTGTTTGTCGACTCTACTTACAGTATATCAGTCCAATTATCAGTTTTTATGACCCTATAAGTTCTCGCACTCCAAAGGATTACCATAAGGTTAATTATTGCGGCGTGTGCGATAACGTATTTTATGTAGAAATCCACGATATTGATATCGAATTCTTGAGGATTACGGGTTGACGTATGATACCTATTTTCCAGAGGCGGCAGAACTTGCTGACTTCATTGTAAAATCTATCGAGAAGCATTATACGATTATTTGTCAATGTGAATACGGGCAAAGTCGAAGCGCGGCTTGTGCTGCGGCTATCAAAGAATTTTACGACAAATCAGGTATTCAAATTTTTGCGGATTACCGATACTACCCTAATAAATTGATATTTAATCAGTTGTTGGCAGAACTTGTTAAGCATCAAAACCACTTGAAGGGTACTGAATAATGCCCGATGATATTACAGACAGAAGCGTGATCCCAACGCAAGAACTGTTGACAAACATAGGGCAATATGGTATAATAATACTAACCTATAAAGTATTCTGTTTGCGATATGCTCAAAAATCGGATGCAATTCAAGCAGTCATACGGGGAGGATTTTTTATGACACTAAAAAAAATCAATGCAGCAGCTGCTCTGGCAGTTATTCTGTCGGCTTTATGCCATATTGCAGTAATGACATATTCATTGTGGACAGGGTGGTATAATTACAAAATATGCAAAACGCTCCCGAGAATTACGATGACATTTCTTCTTGTACATATTCTGCTCAGCATTATAATTTTCTTTTTCTGTCACGACGGCGCAGACGTTAAATACAAGCGCCTTAATATGGGTACGGCCGTTCAGCGCATAACTGCCATAATTATGATGATATTCTTACATTTACATATGAACGCTTATGCCCATGTCGCCGCGGGGGAGAGTTTATCGGCGGGTATGACAGTATTTCGCATTGTGACCGAGCTTATCTTCTTCGCCGCTGTGCTGTCACATATAGCCGTATCGTTCAGCAAGGCGTTTATTACGCTGGGTATTGCGCCATCGGAAAATGCTGTGCGAAATATCAGCCGAGCCTCATATATCATCTGTGCCGCATTTATGCTTGCGGCGGGTAGCGGAGCGGTTGTGTTCTATGTTAAGGGGATAATGTGATGAAGAATATACTGATAATCGGCAGCGGAATTTCGGGGCTTACCTGTGCAATAAAATGTGCGGAACAGGGGATGCACGTTATCCTTGTATCACCCTACCCCTCGGAGCGTGCACAGTCGGTAATGGCAGCAGGCGGAATAAACGCCGTCCTTGATACAAATGGCGAGAATGACAGCGTTCTTTGCCATATTGAGGATACAATGAAAGGCGGCTGCGATATTGCATCCCGTACAGCAGTTGATGGGCTTTGCAGACGTGCTCCGCTGATAATACAATGGCTTGAGGAGCTGGGAACTGTATTTACACGGGATGACAAGCAGCGTATCGACCTGCGGGCATTCGGGGGACAGCGACACAAGCGCACAGCATATGCAGGTGCTTCCACAGGCAAGCAGATAGTCACCGCACTTGTGCATGAAGCAAGACGATTTGAATGTATGGGGCTTATTGAACGACGTCTTGGACTGCATTTTTACTCTGCACTTCTCAATGATGATGAATGCTACGGTGCACTGCTTTACGATTCAAATAGTCACAGGCTTGAAGCTGTATATGCGGAGGATATTGTAATGGCGACAGGCGGTCAGAACGGGCTTTTCGGCAAGACAACAGGCTCTTCCCTTTGTGATGGATACGCCGCAGGCAAGCTTTTTATGCAGGGAGCGAAACTCAAAAATCTCGAATTTATTCAGTATCACCCTACCACCGTGGAAACCACTCAGAAGCGTATGCTCATAACCGAGGGAGCAAGGGGAGAGGGCGGCAGGCTTTATTACCTTGACGGTGACAGACGGGTGTATTTTATGGAGGATAAATACGGCGAGGGGGGTAATCTCATGCCCCGTGATATTGTATCAAAATGTATTTATGACGCACCCTCACAGGTGTATCTTGATATTGCTTTTCTCGGCAAGGAAACCATAAGCAAAAAACTTTCCGAGGTGTATACTCTCTGCCGTGATTATGCAGGTATAGATGTTACAAAGGAAAGTATTCCCGTTTATCCCTCGGTGCATTTCTTTATGGGCGGGCTGTCCGTTGATAACAGTCACAGGACAAATTTGAAACGGCTTTATGCTGTTGGTGAATGTGCTGCAATTTATCACGGTGCAAACCGTCTGGGAGGGAATTCGCTGCTTGCGGCAATACACAGCGGTATGACGGCGGCGGAGAGTATTTCGGGAGAAAATTTTGCTGTTTCCAAGTGTGATTTCAGCTCCTATATATCTGAGCAGGAAAGCCTTATGGATAAAATATTCTCCTCCGAGAGCAGGTTTTCCGCAGTATATGTCAAGCAGGATATTGCAAAAATTATCAACAGCGATCTGGGCATAACGAGAACAGGCGATAAGCTCCGCCGCGGAATAGAAAGTATGGATTATTACCTTTCAGTTTGCGACAAGCTGAAATTTGACTGCGAAATATCACCCTATCAGAGCTACAGCTTAGAGGGAATGATTACTCTTGCAGGAGCGGTGCTGACCTGCGCGGAAGCCAGAAAGGAAACAAGAGGCGCACATATAAGGGAGGACTATCCCGAGCGCAGTGACGATCTCTGCTGTGCTACAGTTATATCCTATAACAGCGGAAAATTTGAAACGGAATTTGTGAAGGAGAGTTAATATGCAGGTCAAGATAAAACGCTGCAAGGGAGCGGGCTGCAAGCCATACTGGCAGACCTTCAATTATGAGGGAAGTCCCGAAAAGACAGTAGCAGCTGTGCTGGACGAGCTTAATTTCACCGATGACCTTTATGATATAAACGGCGACCCCGCCCCGAGGATACAGTGGGAATGCAGCTGTATGCAGAAAATGTGCGGCGCCTGTGCAATGGCAATAAACGGCATGCCCGCCCTTGCCTGCGGTGTTTTTCTTCGGGATATAAAAGGGGATATGTTGGTGCTGGAGCCGCTATCAAAATTCCCTGTTGTCGCCGACCTTATTGTGGACAGAAGTATCATTGATGATGAGCTGCGTCGGGCGGAAATATATGTGGGCAAATACGGCGGTGCAGATAAAAAGGAATATGAGCATATGTATTCTGCGGCGAAGTGCCTTAAATGCGGACTTTGCCTTGAAGTGTGCCCAAATTACAGCGGAGGTGAACGCTTTTTCGGCGCACTTTTTGCCAATGACGCATATCTTGTTCACGGTATGTCCGCGGACAGAAAGAGGGAAATAAAGAAGGAATATAGTGAGCACTTTGCAAAGGGCTGTTCAAAGTCCCTTGCCTGTCGCGATATATGCCCTATGAAGATACCGACTCTTTCTTCGATGCTGAAAATGAATAAGGGCAGATGATAATTGTACAGACTCATTGTGATTTGCCAATATGCGTCGGGTTTACATATGCAGCAAGACTATCTTCACACTTTTTTGTTCTTTATCATATCGCCGCACAGATTTTGTCAGGATACACACCTATTATTGTTAATTGTGGCAACCTCTAAAAATCCCGGTATTTTAAGGCAAGCGTAAGTACAAGAGGTGAATTTGCCGTCTTAAAAGCCGAAACAACCTCTATTTGCACCAAAAATCCTCTCTATTATTGCCATTTTAAGGAAAAATGGCGATATTAAAAGGTATTTACTACAAAATGTGGTCAGCTCAGGCTGAAAAATATACCTCTGTCTGAAGGAGAAGAAACTTGAGATGTTTAAAAGAGAAAATGAGTATGGAGGCATTATTGGAATATGACTACAAAACCAAATAAGAAAAAACGTTCTTATTTAATGCGTTTTATCCGCGATGTTTTTGAAGTTGACAAGTGGTCGTTTTTTGGAGCGGCACTTTTCGGATGTTTCTATGCGATTGTTACTGTTGTTACCGCATATTTGCCCAAATATTTTATAGATGGGATCTTGAATAAAGATCTCCGGTTAGCTGCAATAGCGATAGCTTCCTATTGTTTGGTCGTTGTGATTTTTAATCTGGTTGGGTATTTTTCCGGGATTCCATTGGAGGACAGAAAATACAAACGAAGCCATATGTTTGCAATGCGGCTCTTCAGGCACACTTTTAAGGTTCGCCAGGAGTATTTGGAGAGCAGCAAGTTCTACAATGAATATGGGATGCGCCAAAACAATTTGGCGAATGCGGTAACGAACGTCACGGGTTGTTTTGCGTCTTTTTTTCAGCAAATTACGGCGATAATTTCCATTATGGCAATTATCTCGAACATAAGCGTTCCATTGGCCCTGATAACTCTCATTCCTATTTTCATTGATCTTTTTCTGTCATTGTATGTAAATAAGCTCAACATTGAAGAGCAAAAAGAACAGCGAAACATTGACAGAAAAATTTCAATTCTGGCAAGAGTATTTTATCAATACAACTCTATCCGTGAGATAAAAGTTTTCAACGCCGTAAAGTCGGTTATGAATATACTAAAAGACACCTTAGTACATAAGCGGCATATACATATGGCATATTACAAAAAAATGCTGTAATATCGCTTGTAAGCGGCATATTACAAGAGTCAGCCCCGGTTGTTTCCATGATTCTGTTCGGTTATTATGTTTTTAACGGGCAGATAACCATAAGTGAGTATTACGTTTTCATTGCCTTGTATGAGAAGCTCAAACAGTCAATCAAATCGATTTTGTCAATAGTCCCGGAGATCAACAAGATTCAACTGTGGATAGCCGATTATTATCAGTACATTGATGACATCTCACTGTGCGAAGAAAATATTGATAGCGGAGAAGAAATTTCCGATTTCGAATCGATAGAATTCAGAAATGTGAGCTTCAAATATGATCAGTCTGACGTCTATGCACTCAGAAATATAAACCTGACCATAAACAAGTCGGAAACGACGATGATCATAGGAATGAACGGTTCCGGTAAATCGACGCTTTTGAAACTTCTCAGCGGGATGTATAAGCCGACGGAAGGTGAAATTCTTCTGAACGGGAAGAACATAGAATGCTACAGCAAGCATTCTTTGCGCGACATGATGGCGGTTTTGTTTCAGGACTACTATATGTTTCCGTTTACGATCCGCGAAAATATCACTATGTTCAAACAGGATACTCCGGAAACCGAGGGTACTGCAAAAGAGCTGGTAAAGCTGTTTGGACTGGATAAGCGTATAGAAGAATTGCCGGAAACCTATAATACGGGAATCAAGGGCGAATTCTGCGATACATATACCGATTTTTCGGGAGGAGAGCTTCAAAAGCTGGCGATTGTCCGCACATTTGCCAAAGCGGGAAGCAAGCTGCTGTTGCTTGACGAACCGCTCAACAATATTGACCTCAAAACCGAAAGCAATTTCTATGAGCTGTTTTTGAATGACAAACGTACCTCAATTATAATCTCGCATTCGCTTAAGGCTGCGCCGCGTGTGAAAAAGATAATTTATATGCAGAACGGAACGGTCAAAGCAACCGGCAGCCATTCCGAAATGATGAGCAGCGACAAGGATTATAAAGAGTTGTATGATCAGTATGTAACAAAATATTTTTAATATTGAATAACAATTGCAGAAGCTCTCGCAGAAACAAATTGAGAGCATTTTCAGAAGATCTTTAGAAGTCGGAGCATGGAAGAGGCGCAAAGCTTTGTTTGACTCTGCCTTCGCGGGAAATAACAAAAATGGCCCGAAACGTAGTCGTTGCAGACATAATTTCGGGCTGTTTTGTCTTAGTGATTGGACTTGAAGATAAGAGCCTGCGGGCGTTTTGGGGAACCTTGTCAAGATAAACAGGCAAATTAAAGAGTTAATTTTGCAAAGCATTCATGTCGAACTTTTGATCAGATTTTCTTCAATGTACTGTTCTTCCGTTGGCTTTGAAGCCTTTCTTGACCCGCCCACTCTTTGATTGCTACCAATCCGTGTTCCTTAAGGATGCGCGATATCTTGTTTTCACTGAGATTTAATCCTTTTCGCGCTAATGCCTTCTTTATTCGGATTTGTCCGTAGTTCTCGTTGTTCTTTTCAAATAGTGAATTACCGCTTTTTCAAGCTCGATTTCTTCGCTCTCTTTCGCCTTAGGAATGCAGTGATAAAGAAGGTCAGCACATCGTCATCCCCCCTTCATCGTAGCACTATGCATTTACGGATCGCATGTTCAGCCGGGCAAGAGAATCAAATGTCTATATAAAACACGGACCTTCTTTGTTCGCTTCCGAGCCTCTTCAACGCAGCAGTCTGACATTTCCCTTCAAAGCGCAGAAAAAGCCTTGAAAATCAAGGCTTTTTCTGAAGCAGTACTCTCACACTGCAAATATGGAGCTAATGGTGGGGATTGAACCCACGACCTGCTGATTACGAATCAGCTGCACTACCACTGTGCTACATTAGCAAAGCATTGCTATGATACCGTCACAATGCTTTGGTATTATACCACACCATATCGGATTTTGCAAGTGTTTTTTTGAATTTTTGAAAATATTCCCGAAAATCCGGTCGAGATCCTCCGGAAAGTTACTTCACGAATTTTTCCCAGAAAAGCTCGGACGCATTTTTACAGCAGACGTAGGTTTCGCGGAGAATTTCGGCATAGATCTTGAATTTGTTCATTATATTCTGATACATAAACGCAGCTGAACTTTCATTCCTATATGCTGCCATAAACATTGCGGAGAACGTATCGGCTCGGTCCTCTTCCACATTTGTACGTGCATACGATGAAACAAACCACACATCGCTTGTGTCGTTGTCATATATCGTATGCTTCACGTCGTCCTCTCCGTAGTATTCGCTCGGTGTAGCTTCCTCCCACTTCATCGCATTGTCCATCGAAAGGAAGAAATTGAACACATGCCCCGCTTCATGACTGAGCAGCGCCATTGCGGCATCGCCACGGAACGACGAATCAACAGCTATGAACGGATGCTGAGAAACATGCATTGCAAAGCCAGCGTAAGTCTCTGCGTCATCATGAATATCGCGGCAAAGATATATCCAAACCTCTTGTCCGTCTCCTACCTCCCGCATAAGACCTTCGGGAATAAGCGAAAGGAATTCCTCAATCGTCTTTGCGGTAGGAAGCCAGTCCTCTTCGGGTGCCGCGCTGACTTCATAGGAAAAACAACCGTTTACAAAGTTATTGCTTTCGAAAATGATCCTGACGCCGTATTTTTCAAGCACCCTCTTGGCAATTTCGACTTCTTCGGTCCCATCCCGGTACGGCTCATACATACCGTGAATATCTGTAGTTTCGTCCGCTTCGATTATCTGGCACGCGGTGTATTTTGCTTTCGAGAGATCAACGACATGCACTCCGGCAGAGTCGGCTGCATAGAAATACCCGTTTTCGGCGGCACAGCCGAAAGAATGACCCGTAAGATCAAGAGTCAGATATTCCGAAGTCTCTGTGCGGTAAATACGGTAAAGCCCGTCAACAACGGTGACGATCGTGCCGTCGTCGCAATCTACAATATATTCCCTCTCATCCGGCTGATGTATCACGCGACGCTTTCCGGATCCGATCTCAGTGAAAATGATACCATCATTCCACGTCTCGGTGAGATACGGGGCATTGATTTTCAGTGTACGTTCGTCGCCGCAATAGGTGATGGCTCCGGTCGCGGGATCAAGAATGCTTATCGGCTTTTCTCTTCCCAACGCCACGAAATCATCACCGGCAGTGATGACGAATTTATCTCCGAAAGCATATCCGGAGCGCACACTTGTGGTTATATTGCGCTTTGTATCCGAACCATCGGATGCATTGCAGAGTATCGGTTTACTTCCGAATATGAGAATATACCTGCCGTCGGCGCTGACAGCGAAATATATATCATCACTTGCCGGAAGATCGTATTCGGTCAGCAGTATAAGCGATTTATCGTAGATTCGCATATGGCGTGAGGCTGCGTCGAGTACATAAAGCCTTCCGGACTGAACCACTATCGTCCATTCACCTTCTCCAAGCTCAAGCACGCCTGTGCGCTTTCCGTCGGCTAAAGTATATGCGACGAACGTCGCCGAAAAACTGTCAAGTCCCGCATTTGCATACTGCGCAAATGCAACACCATCGGAAAACTTGATGTCAAGCGTTCCGTCATATTCGTCCGTCGGAATCGGTATAAGCCGCATTCCGTCTGCATCTGTGGCAATTGCCGCCTCGGATGCCTCGGACTCGTTGCCGGCTTCTCCGGACACTTCTGTTGAAGCACCGCTGTTTTCTGGTCTGCTTACATCATTTCCAATATCACAGGCGGCAAACGCCAGAACCATTGAAAATGCAAGAAGAAAAGCTATTATTTTTTTCATGTTTTCACTCTCCTTATGTGTCATATGATAACATATGTTTTTGTTGTTTTCAGGCTCTTTATGTTAACAAAAAGAAAAATCTATCGTGGTGTTTTCCCGGGTCATATTTTGTCGGTATAATACAATCCTATCATTTCGGCAAGCGATCTTGCGACCTCATGTGTTTCGTTGGTTTCGTGTTCCCATATTATTATACTACCCGGCATGCAGACTTTGTTTTCACTCCTATATCCGTAATAGTCGCCGCAACCATTTCCGGCAATGAAGAGCAGATCACAGAGACCCTCGTAACACTCGGACAGTCCCTCTCTCACGCTTTGATTGGTCTCAACGATTTCATTGCAGGAAAAACAAAGGTATCGGTCGCCGTCAAATTCGGAAAGCAATGCTTTCAATTCGTCGGGAAAAACAACACCCATGGACTTCTCGGCAGACAAAATCATTTCCGCCGTTGCGGGAGGATCCGGTTTTATATATTTATTATCAGCCATAAACGGTTTCAGCAATTCAAGAAACATTTTTCCTCCTTCAGCCGTAAAAAACATCAGATGCACAACAGTAGATGTGAATTATAGCACATCACTTTGCTTTTGTCAATAAGGTTTTAAAAAAATAATACCGCCGTACCGATTAGTTCGGTAACGGCGGCATCACTTCGTTTATTGTTCAGCTGAGGAACCCTTGAATTATAACATCCTCTGCTTCTTTTTCCGTAAGTCCGAGAGTGCAGAGTTTTGTTATCTGCTCGCCGGCAATCTTACCGATTGCCGCCTCGTGTACAAGCGAAGCATCCTCATCGTGAGCGCAAAGCTCGGGTGCGGCATCCACCTTTCCGTGGTCGGCGATTATCGCATCGCATTCGGTATGTCCGGTACAGGGGGCGTCGCCTATTACGACCGAGCGGTATCTCTGATACGAATTGTCCTTTGCGACGGAACGGCTGACAAGATCGACACCGGCGCCTTTTCCGTTCATCACAACGGAGAAATCGGTTTCTGCCTGTTGATCTTTTTCTGTCAGTATTCTTTCCCGTATGAAAAGACGTGCGCCTTCTCCGACTTCGCCTCCGGTTTTACGAACCGTGCGGTCGACGCCTCCGATCTGTGACGTGTCCATTTCGAGAACGGAATTCTTCCCGAGATGTACCTCAGTCACAGGGTCGATCGTACGTATGCCGATTCCCTTTCCCGTACCGACGTGCTTTTCAAGATATTTCACGTGCGATCCTTCTTCAAGGAAAAAGCGATGTATGCCGTTATGCCTTGCGGGTTCGCCGTTTTCGGTATGGACGCCGCACCCCGCCACAATGACGACATCGGCGTTTTTGCCGACATAGAAATCGTTGTAAACAAGGTCATCGACGTTACCGTGTGTGACACAGGCTGGTATGGAAACAGTTTCACCCTTTGTTCCCGGTGCAATACGTATGTCAAGACCCGGCTTGTCGGTTTTTGAATAGATTTTGATGTTATCACTGGACTGCCTGCCTGCACAGGTGCTGTCAACACGTATGTTATACGCACCTTTGTACTCTCCGTTCCAGTCGGAAACTTTGCCAAGCAGGTCTTTTGTTATCTCATTTATGTCATTCATCTGAAAGCCTCCTCCTGCTTCACGCACGACGGATGCGCGTCACCGACAGACAGAATACCGCCGAGCATTGTTTCGGGATCGCCTTTCGCCTTGACCTTGCCGTCTGCGACAAGAACGATTTCATCGGCAATGCGAAGTATGCGTTCCTGATGCGAAATGATTATCAGCGTTCCCTTCAGGTTATTTCTCATACGTTTGAACACATCGATGAGATTGCTGAAGCTCCAGAGGTCGATTCCGGCTTCCGGCTCGTCGAATATTGTAAGACGCGTATGCCTTGCAAGCACAGTCGCGATTTCAATACGCTTAATCTCACCACCCGAAAGAGTCGAATTGACCTCGCGGTCGATGTAATCACGGGCACAAAGTCCGACCTGGCTGAGTACGTCGCACATGTTGCTTTCCTTCATGTTGCCGCCGGATGCAAGTTCGATGAGCTTTCGGACGGTTATACCCTTGAAGCGCACCGGCTGCTGAAAGGCAAAGCTGATGCCGCGCTTTGCGCGTTCCGTCACGTCAAGCGACGTTATATCTTCGCCGTCAAGAAAAATCGAACCGGAATCCGGTTTTATGATACCTGCGATGATCTTCGCAAGCGTTGTTTTGCCGCCTCCGTTCGGTCCGGTTATGACGATCAGTCTGCCTTCCGAAACGTCCAGGTCGAGTCCGTCGATGATTCCGACGCCGTCAGGGGTCTTCCAATTTATATTTTCAAGTCTGAGCATATTATTTTCTCCGGTTTATTTTATAAGTCCGGCATGACGTGTGTCGGAATACTCCGATGTCGGCAAAAATGCTGCCGCAACCACCGTTTTGAAACGGTGCTGTAAAAACGGCAAAACCGACTTCACTGCTTCATGCGATGCAAGTGCTTCGGTCAGAACAATCCCTTTGTCCGGAAACATCGCCATCGCGCAGAATCGCGAATAGCCATATGCTATCCTAAGGACACGCCCGCCGTCACGACGGAATTTCAACAGCAAAAAGCGCATGAAGCCGTCGTTGTACTCCGCCATTTTCCCTTCGGCAGCATATTCATGCCTTGCGGCGATGTAATCATCGTCGCCGATGTCCCTGACTATCATTTTTGTACCTTCGCGCGTCTGTTTACTCTCGCGTGTGGCGATATAATCATAAAACAATGCGGGTCTCATTCCGCGATGAGCGAAAAAACGCTCCGCGCTCTTTGCGTTCGTTTTCGCAATCAGTGCGCATTCATTTTCTGTGCACCACTGCATGATCGTTTCGATTGTCCGCGACATTATTCCCATGCCGCGATACTTGGCTTCTGTCGCGACGGCGTATACCGAAAATGTTTTTTTGCCGGAATAATATGCGGGTATAAGGCAAAGCGCCGCGCGCGGTTTTTTATAGTTCTCCGAGATAATACAGTACGAATCGGGAAATGTCTGTTCGATAAAGCACTCGGATGTCTCTTCCGTCCAGCCGAATTCGGTGTGCCATAACGCCTTCAGAAAAGGCACGTCGTCTTCGGTACTTAATCGTAATTTCAATTGCAACGGCATTGCTGTGGGGGAAAAAGGACTGCGTTCATTAAGGCAATGATGCGTTGTTCGAGCGGTTTTTCCTTAAATCAGAATGAACGTTCCTTCCTGCAAACCTTCTTTCTCTCTTTTGAAAATGTTGCTGTCACTGCGACAGCACGTTAAAACCGAAAAAGCCCGGGCAGCATTTCTGCCGCCCAAGCCTTTTGTCAAGGAGACGGGGCAAACCCGTCGCCAACGGAATCAGTCTTCTTTTTCTTCGACTGCAGCTTCGGCAGCGTTCTTTCTCACGCTTTCGATACCGTTAAGGCAGCTTGTCTTAGCTTTATAGCCCTCTGAAGCAAGGATCGGTTCACCGTTTCTCGCCTTGAGACGGAAGCGATATTCTCCCGCTTTATCAAGATACATTTCAAATTTCGGATGCTTTGCTTCAACAACCGGTTCCGCTGTCTGGTCTTCAAACTCTGCAATCGGCGCATTTTTCTTTACGCTTTCAATTCCGTTCATACACGCCTTTTCGCTTGTGTAAATCTCGGAGGTTCCGATGACCTCACCATTGCCCGCCTTGAGGTCAAATTTTATACCTGTCGCGGTCTTCTTGACTAAAAACTTGCCCATTATGATTGCTCCTTTTCATTCCGACCATGCTTTATAAGGCATTGTCGTTATTATCATGTACTTGATTTTATCACATTTGCTTCGTTTTTTCAAGTATAAAATGAGAATTTATAGGTAAGAAGAAGCGTGAATAACAGAGATCGTGCTTGACACGGAGGCGGATTTGTGATATAATCGCCACCGATGATGAGAATACGGTTTGAAAAGTTGTTAACTGAGTAGATGTAAAAGGAATCCGGTTTGAATCCGGAACAACCGCCATTACTGTATTTGAGCGCATTTTTCAATGCGCATGGGAATCCTCCCTCATAAGTCAGTATACCTACCGTTTTTTTGATTTGTTATGCTCAGGTGTGGAGCGTGCAGTCGTTTATCATGATAAATGATACCCGGCTTCGCGCTCTTTTTTTGCGCTCCGGGCAGGAGGTGACATTTTTCTTCCACAGCCCACGCACACATACCGCAACACAAATATAAGAAAGGGTTCACATCATGAAAAGAAAAACTCTGCTGGTTCTTGTCACAGCCATCTTATTGTCTGCCATAGCGGTTTTCGGCACCTCGGCGGCAGACGACCTTGAAAAGTACCTGAGCGACACTCAGCTCAGAATCGAAACCTATCCTCTGAACTACGCGCTTACACCCAATTCTGACGGAGAATATGAAATACCCGTATATTCGCAGAATCTGCGCATATCTTCGGTACGCCTCAAGGCGCCGTCGAGCAGCAGCTACTCATCCGACTGGAGCATTGACTATAACAAATGGGTCTCAAGATCCTATCAGCTTGCAAAAATCAACAAACGTCCCACTGTTGAAGAAGGCGACCGGCGTATTACCGTAAAACAGACCGTCACCGACAGTTCAAAGAGTGTCGTTGCCGTTAAGGAATATGTTCTGCTTATCAGACACGAACTCCCCAAGGTGAAGCTCACTGTCAAGGTTATTGACGATGAGGGCGATCCCGTTGAAAACGCCGACGTGTTTATCGGCACCAATGTCAAACGTCCGACAAAGCAGTATCCTGACAGCAACGGCGTCTATACCATTATGGGCGGTTATGAATATATTTATACCGTCAATGCAGCCGGCTTCGAGGAAGCCTCCGAAATATTCACGATCAAAAAAGACACAGAGCTTACAATCCGCCTGACTCAGAAAAAATACAAAGTGGGATTCAGTGTGATACGTGCCAACGGCTCTTCCACCGAATACGCAACTCTCAAGGTTTTTGATTCTGAAAACACACTCTGCAAGCCTCTTGCCGACGAATACGGCTACGACACATACAATTATCTTTTAAAGCCAGGAAAGTACTCTTATCAGGCTACCTACAGCAGCGGAAGCGAATACGCCAACGGCAACTTTGAAGTGGCTTCGGATGATCTTTCGCCCACCGTAAGACTTGTCGAACGTATTTATCCGATCACATTCGACGTTACTCCCGCCAACGCTAAAATATCACTTTACAAAAACGGCTACAGTGGCGCATACGGCGATCCGATACTGCCAAACGACAATGGCGTATATGAGATTAAGGCAGGTCAGTATCGCTACACAATTGAAGCGGACGGCTATGTCAAAGTCAGCAAAACCTTCAACGCAACAGATGCACAGCTTGCCAAAAACAACTATAAAATAACCGTCAGACTTCTTTCCGAAGCCGAGCAGCTTCTCAAGGATGCCGACGATGCTCTGTTCGGCATGGCAGGCTTCGGATTCACCATGAATGAATTCACAGGCGACCTCAGCGAACCCGGCGATGAAGCGTGGGACATAGATTCCGACTACGACGACGTTAACATCTGCAGATATATCGAAGAAATACTTGCAAAAAGAAATCCGAAATTCAAGGATATCAAAGTAAGCATTGTTTCCGTTAAAAGTGATTATGACTGGCGTTACAACGACGAATTCGCGGACTGCGACCAAATTGAAGACATGCCCGACTATTATACCGTGATCGCCAAAGACGGCACAATCAATTACAAGGCCGTTGACGAGGATAAAATCGACGAGGACTACGGCGGCGAAGTATGCTCCGTTTTCCTCAGACTGAGCTACGGTAACAGCGAACTTATCATAAACAATTCTTATGATTTCATCGTTCCCATGCATATTATGACACGTCAGGAGCGTCTCGAAAGTGTCCTCAGGGAATTCGGCACTCTCAGAGCCGTGAACGGCAACTACGATTTCTCTTTTGACTGGGATGAAAGCTACTTCTATTTTGTTATAGGCAAATGGACATCCGACAACACCGATATCATCGGAAACGACGGCAAGATCACCATCCCCGAAAGAGACGCCGTTGTCAGAATCACCTTCACTGTGAGCTACAGCGAAGCACAGATAGAAGACGGCGGTTTCCTCCGGGATCCGGGTCCGCTCGGTGAAGGTAAAATGAGCGTGTCATACGATATATCCTTCAAAGGCATCGGTCACGATTACAGCGGCGAATATGTCTGCCTTTCGGAAGCGAACTGCATATACGGCGCTGTTATGGTTAAGTATTGCAGCCATTGCGGCGATATAGTTTCGCAGTATTCAACTCAGCCGAACGGTCACGACTTTACCGGTTGGAGCGAAGAGAACGGCTTCATGGTCTGCCGTTGCAATGTCTGCAGATACGAAAAGAGCATTCCCTGCAATGAATTCTTCGAAACACCGGATGACACCGCGATATCCGGCGGCTTCATCAAAATTGCGTTCGGCACAAACACGGATGCTCTCAAAAACGCCGTTGTTTATGACAAAAACGGCAAGCTCAGAACAGCACACATATGCACCGGCGACACCGTTGTATTTACCGTGAACGACGTTGAATATGCCTTCACTGCTGCAGTAAGCGGCGATGTTAACGGCGACGGAAAAATTGACACAAAAGACTATATCGCACTTCGCCGCGCCATACTCGGCATTACAACGCTTGACGATGCCGCAAAGCTTGCAGGTGACAGAAACGGCGACGGAAAAGTCAACAGCACAGATTATATCGCAATCAGAAAAGCGCTTCTCAAAATCGCATAAACCAATGAATCATACGTTTCCGAAGTACATTTCAGAAACGGCACATATCAAAAACTCCGGCTTGAACAAAGTCGGAGTTTTTTCGTGCTGCCGCAATAAGCACGCAAAAACGATATTTTAATCGATGTATTTGTATTTATATTCTTATAAATATATTTGTTGTTTTCATCAATCACATTAAATGTAAATTCGCATAATAATAAGTATCAAAATACGCCTTAATATTTAAAGAAACAATCAAGAGACTGCCCACATGCTGTCTCTTGGCTGCTTTTATGATAATGTCCTGCTGATCACTTAAGTCTGTTACTGCCTCAAACATATCTCTGGCCGTTGTCA
>ERZ857840.1184-NODE-1184-length-31085-cov-7.845118_pt1 | contig 31085 bp, 28 predicted proteins | sample MGYA00519760_ERZ857840 | MGnify/ENA primary metagenome ERZ857840 (study PRJEB31778, sample SAMEA3449371) | human gut metagenome | biome: human gut; feature: human-associated habitat; material: faeces | place: United Kingdom | collected 2010/2012 ... | reverse complement strand
CGGTTTCGCCGTCTATAACGAATTCAGGCAGCGGAGCGCCCTTGAAGCTGATGCCGAGCACCACAAGCAGCACTACGAATACGGCACAAGCTACAAAATAGGCAATTTTTGTACCTTTTTTCTCCATTTGAAAGGTTCCTCCTTTTATTGCGGCAATGGAATCCGCATTTATGCCCCTTATTAAGCAAGGGGAAACATAAAAACACGATTAAAACAGGAATTTAACGCATCCTTTACATCTAATAAAAGCATTTTAACAAAATCTGAACGAAATGTAAACATGCTGTGACATACTATTTTTGAAAAATACGGGCGTATGAACAGAAAAATCAATGCAAAGCAGACAACGGAACAGATAAAAATGCCCTGAAACAGGTGAAAATAGAGAATACAAAATTTCTTTGACGGCAGAAAAATATTTGAGCAGCAGGGTGATGATTAAACATAATCTTTACGCAAACTTTATGAAATGCAAGAAAAGAGCGCCATGTAGGTGCTCTTTTGCTTAGTATGAACTTATACTGATTAACGTATGCGTGTATCTCCGGACGGCACATCCGGCCTTTCGGCCGGACGGCCGGAGCTTATGCGCGTAGAGCCTAAGTCATCACCGGAACCGGAATTTATGCGGGAATGCATCGCAGCCTGGCGCTTCGCTTCTTCCTCTAATTGGGCGCGCATCATTTTTTCGCGCTGAGCACGGCGGCGGGCTATGCGCTTACGTTCCTCTTTTTCCTGATGGTCAAGTATTATCAGCGCTATGCCTGCAATCACTGTAAGTATTATAAGCACTATCAGCACCGTGCGCAGCGCGGAGGATATTGATCCGCCTACTTCGTTGAGAACGTCTTCTTCCGTTGTGACGGATGGGGTAGAAGTGGGTGCGGCTTCAACGCCTACAAAGTCCGCCTTTATATATGCATTGTATGTATATATATTGCCGGAAGGATCCTCTATTTCAAGCTTGAATATAAGATCGCGCGGGGAACCGATGCTCATTTTCTGATTGATGGTCTGCGTGCCGCGGGGTACGGATTCCAGCATGTATAGAAGGCCGTATTCCGATTCGCTCAGCTTCAGGTTTTGCATATCCATGCTGCCGGTGTTTTCCACGGTGAAGTTAAGGCTTATGGAGCCTACGGAATCAAGCGGGGAAGCAACCTCTGCCGAGAAGGATATGCCTATGAGCGAAGGGTCTATATACTTCCTGACGACATAGGTTTCGGTATGGTCGGAATAGTTTGTGTTGGTCGCGTCTATGCCGGATATGTTGAAAACCACGTTCCTTGTTTCGGTTGTGGGCACGGTGTAGGTAAGCGTGCGGCTTTCGCCTATTGCAAGGCTTATAGCGTCCGAATTTACGGCGTTGCCAAGTTCATCGGTTACCTTTATTTTGCTTATGCGCTGGTTGCCGTTGTTGGTAAGGGCTATTGTGAACTGCTGCCCTTCTTCACTTGCCGCGCCCTGCGTTACGCTGACGCTTATTTTTGAATTGACCATGCCAAGCGTCTTTTCGCTTCCGGTAACGGTAACGGTGCTGCCGTCCGCGCCTGTATAGGTTACAACCGGCGCGCTTACAACGGTGGATGAACCCATGGTAAATTCGTGAATGTAAACATATGGCGTGCCGGGTTCAACGGTAATGTCGCCTATCATGGCCTGCCTGCCGCCAATCTCTTTATCTGTTAGGGATACGCCGGAAACAGGGGTGATGCCCGAGTTGGTTATGGTGTAGGTAAGCGTTATAGATTCGCCGCGGGATGCTTGAGATGAACTGGCCTTTACGGATACGCTCAGCGCAGCTTCCGCCAAGCCCGCTCCGCTGTTCAGCACGGTTACGGAGGCAGTGGAGTATTTCTGCTCTCCGTTTTCTGTCCATGCAATGTCAAACCCTATTGGCTGGCCGAGCATGGCTGCGGGTATGGATACGCTTTGGCTGAACGCCGTGGTCTCACCCGGGGCAATGATGACACCGCTCGTTTCAAAGAATCGGGTGCCATTGTTGGAAACGGCTATGTTCTCCATGGCATATTCCGAATCGTTGGCGATGGAAATGCTCAGCTGAACGCTGCCGCCTTCCACGCTGAGCGCACTCGGGTCTGACGTTACGTTTATGGATGCGGCCATGGCTACGCTGCCTACAAGCAGGCAGGTAAGGCCTATTATAATTGCGAAAACTCTTTTAGCGCGTTTCATCAATATACCTCAAAAGCTTTTGTCATCGGTAAACCGATACATACTCTATTATAACTTAAAAAATGCCCAAACGCCATAGCGAAGGGCAATATGTTTCATTTAATTAATATTCCGGCAGGCTACTGCGGCGGTACCAGTTCGCATTCGCCTGCGAGTTCCGGCCTGCAGCGGCCGTCGGTGCGCTCTATTATGGCCTTTATAATGCTGTCCGCCTCTTTCTTAGCACAGGATATCGAAAGGCGTATCTCGTCCGTAAATTCGCTTTCGGTTATTTCGGCGTTTGACTTTGCTATCAGGCTTTCTATCGCACCGTAGCGGGAATAATCGCACCTGAGTGCTATCAGCGCGCCGGGAATGTGCTTTTCCACTCCTGCTGCCTTAACGGCGTCTGCCGCGCCCGATGAATATGCGCGCACAAGCCCGCCAGCGCCTAACAGTATTCCGCCGAAGTAGCGCGTTACTGTGCAAAGCACATAGGTCAGCTCGTTTGCTTTCAGCACCTCAAGGATAGGCATTCCCGCCGTACCGGATGGCTCGCCCGCGTCGCTGAAGCGGGTAGTCTCGCTCAGTTCGCCTATCCTGTATGCATAGCAAACGTGCGTGGCGTCCGGATACTGCTTTCTTACTTCATTCAGCCTTGAAAGCGCCTCGTCCTCGCTCCTCACCGGAAAACATTGGGATATGAAGCGGGAGCGGTTTATTATCCGCTCCGTTTTCGCTTCTGTATGTGCTGTTTTATACGGCCTCATGGGGCATTAGCCCTTTATTACGCGCAGGAAGCCCTTCTTGCCCTTTTTCAGTATTATACCGCTTTCAAGGGCGGCGGGGTCTGCCGCGGCGTAAACATCGGTCACTTTAGCGTCGTTCATCAGTACGCCGCCGCCTTCTATCGTGCGGCGCGCGTCACTCTTGCTGGTGCAAAGTTTGCCGAGTACCAGAAGGTCGGTTACCCTAAGTCCTGTGGATCCGATTTCGGCATCGCTCAGCTTGAGTGTGGGCATGTGCTCTATATCTCCGCCGCCGCCGAACAGGGCTTCGGCTGCCTGCTGGGCCTTCTTGGCCTCTTCTTCACCGTGTACCTGAGCGGTAAGGGTGTATGCAAGCACCTTCTTAGCCTCGTTTATGTTGGCCGTGGGTGCGGTGAGGGCGTTTATTTCGTCTATGGGCATAAAGGTGAGCATCTTGAAGCAGTTCTGCACGCCGTTATCGTCCACATTGCGCCAGTACTGATAGAATTCGTACGGGCTGGTCTTTGCGGGGTCAAGCCACAGCGCGCCCTTTTCGGTTTTGCCCATCTTTTTGCCTTCACTCGTGGCAAGAAGTCCCGTGGTGAGGGCGAATGCGGCGTGCTGCTCCTTGCGCCTTATAAGGTCGGCGCCGCTGAGAATGTTGCTCCACTGGTCGTCGCCGCCCATTTCCAATACGCAGCCGTATTTCTGGTGCAGCATAAGGAAATCGTAGCTCTGCATCAGCATGTAGCCCATTTCAAAGAATGTGAGGCCGCGCTCCATGCGCTGCTTGTAGCATTCCGCGGCAAGCATCCTGTTAACGCTGAACAGGGAGCCTATGTCGCGCATGAACTCAAGGAAGTTGAGCGAATGCAGCCAGCTGGCGTTGTTTTCTATTATGGCGGCGTTTTCGCCTTCAAAGTTGAGCACGTGCGCCATCTGTTTCTGGAAGCAGGAAGCGTTGTGCTGTATCTCTTCTGTGGTCATCATGCGGCGCATGTCCGTTTTGCCGGAAGGGTCGCCGATGTATGCTGTGCCGCCGCCGAGCAGCACTATAGGCCTGTGTCCCGCGCGCTGCATATGCGCCATGGTCATCAGCGCAACATAGTGGCCGATGTGCAGGCTGTCTGCCGTGGGGTCGAAGCCGATGTAGAAGGTCAGTTTCTCTTTGCCCATCAGTTCCCTGAGTTCTTCGGGATGGGAACATTGCTTAACAAGGCCGCGTTCCTCAAGTATGTCGTATGCGTTTCTCATTTCAGTCTCCTCAAAAATATGTTATTTGCTTATTATTTTGAATTTATCGCCAAGCCTTTCGCTCAAAAGCGCACCCAGCCTATTGCTGCCGTCATTATCAAACCCGGCCTTGTCCACTATCAATGCAAGCGCCTTGTTCGAATAAAGATAAAAGCAGTCGTTCGTTTCGTATGCACAGAGCAGCTTATCGTAATCATAGCTTTGCTCATGCCCGTTTATGCTCATAGTTACGCCGGAATCACGGAAGCGGTATTCGTGCCGGAGATTGATGAACGAAGAACTGTCAAACTTCCGCGCCGGCGCTATATAGAGGAAATAATATCGCCTGCCCAACCAAGCCATGCACGCGATGCTCATGGCAAAAAGGATATATCCTCCGGCGGTCACGGAATACACGGCAGCGGCCAACGCTATTGCGAAAAGCATAAAGAACACGGTATGCGTACCCCAAGCGACGGACTTGAACATGCGCGCGTCAAAACGCTGAAAGTCCAGCACGGCCTTTTTTGTATATACTGTTGTGTTCATTATATCAGCCAATGCCTGATACTCCTCCTAAAAGCATGGGGATAGTGTATCATTTTTTATCCCTTTTAGCAATACGGGCTTATCCTGTATTTATAATGCTTTTTATTATCTGTTGTAATTTGGCGCACTATGCGGCTATAATAATGCCTATACAAATTATGGAGAGCACAATGTAAATGTACGGCGAATGCGATAAATATTATATGCGTCTGGCGATAGAGCAGGCGAGGGCGGCAATGGCGCTGGGGGAGGTGCCGATAGGCGCGGTCATAGTGAAGGACGGCGAGGTGATAGCAGCAGCACATAATATGTGCGAATCAAGCGGCGATCCTACCGCGCATGCTGAGCTTACAGCCCTTCAGGCCGCTGCCGAAAGAATAGGCAAGCGTGCGCTTTGCGAATGCGAACTGTATGTAACGGTTGAACCGTGCGCAATGTGTGCGGGCGCAATAATCAACGCGCGGCTTAAAAAGGCGGTGTTTGGCGCGCATGAGGAGCGCACGGGCTGCATGGGCAGCGTTATGGATATAAGCGAAGGGTATTTTATAAATTCCGTGCGGGCATACGGCGGGGTGCTTGAGAATGAGTGCGCGGCGCTTATGGGAAGCTTTTTTGGTGATAAAAGGCAATGATACAAAGTTTATTCACAAACCGGCTACCGAAGGTTCATCTATTATTCTTACCTATGACACATTTTGGGTTTATCATAACAACATCGGAAGCAAGCAAGACTTTTTCTTCCGTATGTGATACCTTCCTGCGATAAGATACCGACTCGGGATGTCCCCGGGTCGGCATCGTCTATTTTTGGATAAAACAGCGCCCGGAAGCGGTTGCTTCCGGGCATATATGTAAACAGTAATTTTAGCGGTTGCGTTTGATAACTTCTATTGCCGCATTGGCCACGTTTTCAGCCGTGAAGCCGAACTCTTTGAACAGCACGGCGCCCTTTGCGCTTGCGCCGAAGTGGTCAAGGCCTATGCTTGCACCGTCAAGGCCGACATATGCGCCCCAGGGCTGGGTAGCGCCGGCTTCTATGCTTACGCGCGCGCGTATTGAGGCGGGCAGCACGCTCTGCTGATATTCTTCGCTCTGCTCGCGGAACAGTTCCATGCAGGGCATGGACACAAGGCGGGCGGTATAACCCTGTACGGAAAGAATATCCGCGGCCTTGTACATCAACTCAACCTCGGAACCGGATGCCATCAATATAACATCGGGCGTGCCCTTGGGTTCGCGAAGAATGTAACCGCCAAGCATAGCCTTGTCGCTGGTATCCTCAAGCTGGGGCAGGTTTTGGCGGGAAAGTGCCATTACGCTGGGCGCGTTCAGCTTAAGCGCGGCGCGGTAAGCGTATGCCGTCTCCTTTTGATCGGCAGGGCGGAACACATATGTGTTTGGCGTTGCGCGCAGCGATGCAAGCTGCTCTATGGGCTGATGCGTGGGGCCGTCCTCGCCAACGCCTATGCTGTCGTGCGTAAGCACATATGTTACAGGCAGTTTCATGAGCGCGCTGAGCCTGAGCGCGGGCTTTACATAATCGCTGAACACGAGGAAGGTAGCGCAGTACGCCCTTAGCCCGCCGTAAAGAGCTACGCCGTTGGCTATGCAGGCCATTGCCAGTTCGCGCACGCCAAAGTGTATGTTGCAGCCTTCGCGGCAATCGGGCGCGAAGTAGCCGCTGGTTTTAAGCTCCGTATTGTTGGAAGGGCCAAGGTCTGCGCTGCCGCCGAAAAGGTTGGGCATATGCGCAAATATGCGGTTGAGCACAACTCCGCCGCAGGAGCGGGTGGCCTTGGGCGCGTCTGCCGCAAGCATTTCATCATCGCTGAACACATCTTCGCTCACTTCGCCCTTGCGCCAGGATTCAAGCTGCGCGGCGAGCTCGGGATACGCTTCGGCATAGCCAGCATACATTTCTTCGTATTCTTTGCGTGCGCGCGCCCCGCGCAGGGACAGCGCCTCAAAGTGGGCATATACGTCTTCGGGAATATCAAACGGCGGGTTCTTCCAGCCAAGGCGCTTGCGCATGTCCGTGATAACATCATCGCCAAGGGGAGAACCGTGCGCGCCGGCTGAACCTTCCTTCAGTGTGCCGTGGGCAATGTCCGTATGCACTATTATAAGGGAAGGCTTTTCGGCCTCTATACGTGCTTCCTCAAGGGCGAGCGATATGGCGACGATATCTTCACCGTTTTCAACGTTTATTACCTGCCAGCCCATTGCGCCGAAGCGGGCGGCAACGTTTTCGGTAAAGGCTATGTCGGTGGAACCTTCTATGGTGATGCGGTTGCTGTCGTATATGGCTATAAGCTTGTTCAGCTTCTGCGTACCGGCAAGGCTTGCCGCCTCGTATGATGCGCCTTCCATCATGCAGCCGTCGCCCATAAGGACGTATGTATAGTTATCAACAACGTTGAAGCCTTCTTTATTAAATATGGCAGCCATGTGCGCTTCAGCCATAGCCATACCTACGGCCATTGCAAATCCCTGGCCGAGCGGGCCTGTGGTCGCTTCCACGCCAACGGTGTGGCTGTATTCGGGATGGCCGGGAGTAAGGCTTCCGTACTGGCGGAACTGCTGCATGTCCTCTATGGTCAAACCATAGCCGTAAAGATGAAGCAGGGAATAAAGCAGGCTGGACGCATGGCCGGAAGAAAGGACGAATCTGTCCCTGCCGGGCCAGTTGGGGTGCTTAGGGTCATGGCGCATGTCGCTCCATATGGCATACGCGGCGGGCGCTGCACCTATGGGCATGCCGGGGTGGCCGCTGTTGGCCTTTTGAACGGTGTCTGCCGAAAGCACGCGGATAGCGCTGATAGCCTTGGCTTCGATGGGTCGCATAAACTACCTCCGAGATTGCATTTTTTGTTTGCAGGATGTATTATACCATCAGTTGATAAGAGCACACAAGCCCTAAAGGTTTGCTTTGGGACACTCCTGCGTTCTCGTCGCTTGAATTACCTCCAGTAGTACTGCGCTCCTCGGCCTTGGATTGCCCTCAAAGCAATTCCTTTAGGGTCTTTGAGTTTTAGGAGCCAAAGAGTGTGGCAGAGCAAGGAGGACGAATGCAGGAATACTAGAGGTCTTTCAAATGAGGACGACACAGCTATGCCGTGCTATTTGGCCCCTAAAACCTTGTGTGTCCTTGTCAACTGATGGTACCATATGATTGGGAATGATGGAACGAATTATGCCGTATTATTATTCAGGAATATTTCATGCGGCGCGGAGCGTACATATAAGCAGCTTGCTTCAGCGGCGGGGTTCGATGCAAAGCGAAATTTGCTTAAATATGAAAAATCGACCTCATTTTAACATTTGCGTCACAGCAATGCGCGTATGGCCGCTTGATATAATGCGGGAAATGCGCTAAAATAAATAATCAAATTATTTAGGATAAGGGAGGAAGCTAAATGCCCGGAATCATTAATACGGAACTTGGCACCATATCTATACCGGATGAGATCGTGGCAACCATAGCAGGCTATGCTGCCAGCGAGAATTACGGAATAGTCGGCATGCACGCCAAAACTACCGGCGATCAGCTTTGGAAGCTTGTCGGGGGCGACAATCAGCGCCGCGGCGTGAAAGTCACCTGCGTAGAAGGTGACCAGATCGATATAGACCTGTTTGTTACTATCATATACGGCGCAAGCCTTACCGCCGTTGCGGAGAATGCCATAGGCAATGTGCGCTATCGTGTGGAGGAAATGACGGGACTTAAAGTGCGCAATGTGAATATTCACGTTGAAGGCGTGCGCGCCTGAAATTGATAATGCTTTCCATGCGGCGTGAACGCAGGGGAAGCACGGAGGAAACTGATTTGGAAAACATGACCATAGGCGGCGCGATGCTGAAGGAAATGTTCCTTACCGGCGCGGCGCTGCTTGAAAAGAACCGGGCGTATATCGATTCGCTCAATGTGTTTCCCGTGCCGGATGGCGATACGGGAACCAATATGTCCATGACGATGCAGAGCGCCGTCAAGGAAATACAGAATTGCAAAGGCACCAATGTGAGCGATATCGCAGCGGCGGCCTCTTTGGGCGCACTCAAGGGTGCGCGCGGCAATTCGGGCGTTATATTGTCCCAGATATTAAGGGGCTTTGCGCGCGCACTTTCAGGCAAAGAAGAAATGGCGCCGGAAAACTTTGCCGCTGCGCTCACTACCGGGACCGAGGCTGCGTATAAGGCCGTTATGAAGCCCAAGGAAGGCACAATGCTTACTGTTGCGCGCATGATGGCGGAAGCCGTTACCAAGGAAGCGAACGAGGGTGCAAACCTTTATAAGCTTATAGACGTTATGATAGACGAAGGCGAGCGTGCGCTGCTGCTCACGCCGGAGCTTTTGCCTGTGCTTAAGGAAGCGCGCGTTGTGGATTCCGGCGGCAAGGGTCTTGTTACCATACTTCGCGGCTTTAAGATGGTTATAGACGGCGAGGAAGTTGATGAATACGTTCCCGCGCCGCAGCAGAATACTGCCGAGATAACAGGCAATGAAGAAGGCGCGGATCTTGAAGCGCTTGACGATATAGAGTTCGGCTATTGCACGGAATTTTTCATAATACATCTTGATGAGTCGTTCTCTGAGGCGGATTTGGACAAGCTGCGCGAAAAGCTTATGAAGATAGGCGATTCCGTTGTTGTGGCCCATGATTCGGACTTTATAAAGATCCATGTTCATTCAAATTGCCCCGGCAAGATACTTCAGCTTGCGTTAAGGCTTGGCGAGATAGACCGCATAAAGATAGAGAATATGCGCGAGCAGAACCGCGAATTGCTTGCCAACATGAAGAAGAACGAGAAAGAGAACGCTCTTGTCGCCGTGAGCATAAGCGACGGTATAGACGAGGTTTATAAGGCGATAGGCGTGAACAATCTCATCTCCGGCGGGCAGACCATGAACCCGAGCATAGACAGCATAACCAAGGCCATACGCCGCGCCAACGCAAGGAACGTTTTTGTGCTGCCCAACAATTCAAACATAATCATGGCAGCTCAGCAGGCCGCGGCCATAAGTGACCGCAACGTTATCGTAATACCCAGCAAGACCATGATGCAGGGCCTTAGCGCCGCGCTTGCATACAGCGATGATGTTGACGTTGAAACCAATACGGAGCGCATGACCGCCGCCATAAAGCAGGTACTTTCCGGTTCCGTGACATATGCCGTGCGCGATACGCAGTTCAATGGCGAAAAGATATCCCAGGGCGATATAATCGGCCTGCTCGATAACGTGATAACCAAGGTTGGCACCAGCGTGGACAGCGTTGCCGTTGAACTTCTTTGCAGCATGATAGAGAATAAGGGCGATGACTGTATGGCCACCATATTCTATGGCGAAGGCGCAGATGAGGACAGCGCGCAGGCCGTTGCCGATGCAGTGAATGAAAAATATCCCGATGCGGAAATAACGGTGCAGTACGGCGGTCAGCCGCTTTACTACTATTATTTCTCCGTGGAATAAAATGGCAGTCGCTCCTATAACGAGCATAAAGGGAATAGGACCCCGCCGGGCCGAAGCATTTGGCCGGTTGGGTCTTTTTTCGGTTGAAGATATGCTGTCGTTTATGCCGCGGGGTTATATTGATTATACTAAAAGCGTGCTTATGTGCGAAGCGGAGCAGGGGATGCTCTGCGCCGTTAAGGTAACGATTACGGGCGAAGCCAAAACCGTGCGAATACGCGGCGGGCTTACAATAACCACAGCTGCGGCAACGGACGGGCTGAATAAACTTCAGCTGTGCTGGTATAATCAGCCGTATATGGCGTCTAAGCCCGAAGCCGGAAGGACATGCTATGCCTGCGGCCGTGCAGATAAGCGGCGCGGTATGAAGCTGATGAACCCGCAGCTTTGCGATGAATTGCCCGGCATAGTGCCGCAGTATCCGCTGGTTAGCGGCCTTACGCAAAAAATAATGCGCGAAGCGGCAGCGGGCGCATTGGGAATGTATAAAGGCAGAATAGAGGAAACACTTCCCGAGAGCATAATGGCTGAATATTCGCTTATGCCGCGCGGGGATGCGCTGCTTGCCATGCACATGCCGCAAAGCTTTGAACAGCTTGAGCGCGCAAAAGAGCGCATGGCGTTTGAAGATATGCTGCTTTACGCGCTTATGCTGAGCATACTGAGGTATAGGCGTGAGCAGGGCGGAGGAATTGCGTTCAATATGAAAGGCAAGCTTGAAAGCTTCAAAAAACTGCTGCCGTTTGAGCCTACGGCGGCCCAGTTTAGGGCAATGCGGAATATTTCATCGGACATGGCTAAAAACGTTCAAATGAACAGGCTTGTTCAGGGCGATGTTGGCAGCGGCAAAACTGCCTGCGCGCTTTTTGCCATATATGCGGCCATTGAAAACGGATACAGTGCCGCGCTCATGGCACCGACTGAGATATTGGCGGATCAGCACTACCGCACGCTGAAAAATATGTTTGGCAGCAGGGCAATACTGCTCAAAGGCGGCATGAAAAAAAAAGAGCGCGAGGAGATAGCCGCGCGCCTTATGGGCGGAGAAGCGCTGGCGATAACCGGCACCCATGCCATAATAAGCGGCGGGGTGGAGATAGCTAACCTTGGCCTTGTTATAGCAGATGAGCAGCATCGCTTCGGCGTCAGGCAGCGCGCAGCCATAAGCGCAAAGGGCAGCGCACCTGATACGCTTATAATGAGCGCAACGCCAATACCGCGCACGCTTTCGCTGCTGATGTACGGCGACCTTGAGCTGAGCGTTATTGACGAACTGCCGCCGGGCAGAAAGCCTATAAAAACGCGAATCGTGCCGCAGGAGAAGCGGGACGATATGTATCGCTTTATCGAAAATGAGCTCAAGGACGGCGCACAATGCTACGCCGTGTGTCCCCTTGTTGAAGAAAGCGAGGCCATGGAAGGCGTGCTCAGCGCAGCGGCGCTGTATAAAGAACTGAGCAAAAAGCTTGACGTCAGCATAGAACTCATGCACGGGCGGCTGAGCGCTGCGGAAAAGCAGGCGCGGGCAGCGCGCTTTGCATCGGGCGAAACGAAACTGCTTGTGTCTACAACTGTGGTTGAAGTTGGCGTGGACGTGCCAAACGCCACAATAATGGTAATAGAAAACGCGGACCGCTTCGGTCTTGCGCAGCTTCATCAGCTTCGCGGCAGAGTAGGGCGCGGCAGCAAGGAATCATACTGCTTTTTGCTGAGCGAATCGGATTCAAAAACGGCAAAGGAAAGGCTAAGTATACTGTGCAGCACTACGGACGGATTCAAAATAGCGGAACGCGATCTTGAAATGCGCGGGCCAGGCGAACTTATAGGCGCGCGCCAGCATGGCGAGGATGGCCTTAGCGCGGCTATGTTCGCAAGCAACATGAAAGCATTCAACATGGCAAAAGATGCGGCGGATAAGCTTATCGCAAAAGGCGACATGAACGATCCGCTTATTAAAAAAGCCGTCATTACGGCGGATGAAAAAACGAAAAATATAGCGCAGAATTAAAACAGAACATAACTGTAAATCTTTATCCACACTTCTCTTATTTACCATTCATAATATCTCCGCTTTGGGCGAAACATAAAGCCAGACAAAGCAAGGAGGTGAAAGCAATGTCACGAAACAGCGTACTGATTCCCGAAGCGAAGAAGGCTATGGATTCCTTTAAGAGCGAAGTAGCCAATTCCCTTAACGTGAACCTGAAGCAGGGCGATAACGGCGACCTTACTTCCCGCCAGGCCGGTTCCATCGGCGGCGAGATGGTGAAGCGCATGATAGCCTATGCCGCTAACAACATGAATAAATAATAAAAGTTATAAAGTTTACAAGGCCGGAAACGGCCGGAAGATATCCGGATACTTCTATTAAAGAAAAGGAGGTGAAACACACAATGGCAAGCAATAAGGAAAACCGCAAGAAGCTGCAGAACTTCAAGACTGAAGTTGCCAACTCTCTTAACGTTAATCTGAAGCAGGGCTACAACGGCGATCTTACTTCCCGTCAGGCCGGCTCCATCGGCGGCGAAATGGTAAAGCGCATGATCGCTTACGCCGAGAACAACATGAACAACTCCAATATGCAGTAATTTAAGCTTAACGGCATATTGAAACCAACAAATAAAGGGCGGCATATGCCGCTCTTTTCATATATAACGAAATAAACTTTTGTTTATGCTTCTTTTTAGGGTGTACTTAATCAAAAAGTAATGGTAATATATACTCTGTTGAATTTTGTATAATGAGGTCACCCAATGAATAGTTTATATACCCGGCTCGACGCGCTGCTCAGGAGCGACGCGGGGGCAAGAGGCTTCAGCGCAAATGCCGGCGCAGCAGATATGGATGCGCTTGTTAAGGCTTTTGCTGCGGCAAAGTGCGCGCTGATAATAACCGGTTTTCCCGTGGAGGCGAGCGATGGGCATATCTGCTGCGAAACTGACGGGCCGATAGGCGCTGCGCATATAGCGCGCGCATTTTGCGATGCTGGGAAAAGGGCTTATATAGCCACGGATGAGCTTTGCTATCCCCAGCTTGCTGCTGCTGTTCGTCTGCGTGCTCCCAATGCTGAACTGATAAAGCTGAACGGCGATATGGAAGAACTGATGGGACTTGGTATAGACACCGTAATATCCATAGAACGCCCGGGCAAAGCGCTGGACGGGCATTGCCATACGGCGAAGGGAAGAATAATAGACGGCTGGCTCGGCGCAGATACGGACGAGGAGTTCGAATCGCTGCATAAGCACGGGGCAAAGACCATTGCCATAGGAGACGGCGGAAACGAACTTGGCACAGGTAAACTGTTTAACGTTACGCGCCGCGTGGTTGACCACGGCGAGGATATTGCCGCCGCGCAGACTGCTGACATAACGCTTGCTTCCGGTGTATCCAATTGGTGGGGCTGGGGAATAGCCGCGATAGCATCGGTGTATCTGAACAGAAACGTGCTGCCGGATGAGCATGAGGAGCGCGCCGTGCTCCGCGCAATACTGGATGCGGGCGCGGTGGACGGCATAACCAAGCGCAGCGAAGAAAGCATAGACAATATTGATATAGATAAGCATATTGCCCTGCTTAACGAAGTGCACAGCATGGTGAAAAACTACTTGGATAAACAGGCGGAATAGGTTATAATAAATCAATTTTACATAAGCTTTGCCGAAAGGAGTAATCATGGCATATTATTTTGATTCACCTTCACATACTTTCAGCGAGTATTTGTTGGTTCCGGGCTATTCCAGCGCCGAATGCACGCCCGCGAATACCTCGCTTAAAACCCCCATCGTGCGCTATAAGGCGGGCGAGGAACCTGCGCTTTCAATGAATATACCGCTGGTGAGCGCTGTTATGCAGTCTGTATCCGGCGATAAGCTGGCCGTTGCGCTTGCGCGCGAAGGCGGAATATCCTTCATTTTTGTTTCCCAGCCAATAGAAAGTCAGGCGGCTATGGTAAGCCGGGTTAAAAAGTATAAGGCGGGTTTTGCCATGAGCGATTCTTCTATCCGGCCCGATCAGACCATGGCGGATATACTTGCCCTTAAGGAGCGCACGGGTCATTCCACCGTTGCCGTAACGGACGATGGTTCGGCAACCGGCAAGCTGCTCGGCGTTGTTACCAGCCGCGATTATCGCCCCAGCCGTATGGACCCTGCAACGAAAGTGAGTGAGTTCATGACGCCGATAGACAGACTTGTTTTTGCATACGAAGGCGTATCGCTCAAGGAAGCAAACGACATAATTTGGGAGCATAAGCTCAACTCCCTGCCCGTTATAACCAAGGAAGGCAACATGGTTGCATTCGTGTTCAGAAAGGACTACGATGCGCATAAGGAAAACCCGACAGAGCTGCTTGATAAGCAAAAGCGCTATGTTGTTGGCGCGGGCATAAACACGCGCGATTATGAGGAGCGCGTACCCGCGTTGGTCGAAGCGGGCGCGGACATACTCTGCATAGATTCTTCCGAAGGCTTCAGCGAATGGCAGACGAGAACGCTGAACTTTATACGGGCTAAATATGGCGACAGCGTAAAGGTTGGCGCAGGCAACGTGGTTGACCGCGAAGGCTTCCGCTTCCTGGCCGATGCCGGCGCGGACTTTGTAAAGGTTGGTATAGGCGGCGGATCGATATGCATAACAAGGGAAACCAAGGGCATTGGCCGCGGCCAGGCGACCGCCGTGCAGGAAGTTGCCCGCGCGCGCGATGAATACTTTCTTGAAAAGGGCATATATGTGCCAATATGCGCCGACGGCGGCATTGTGCATGATTATCATATCACGCTTGCGTTGGCCATGGGCGCGGACTTCTGCATGCTGGGCCGCTATTTCGCCCGCTGCGATGAAAGCCCCTCTGCCAAGGTTATGATAAACGGCAATTACATGAAGGAATACTGGGGCGAAGGTTCCGCACGCGCTCGTAACTGGCAGAGGTATTACAGCGGCGGTGACAGCAAACTTTCATTTGAAGAAGGCGTGGATTCATATGTTCCCTATGCGGGCAGTCTGCATAACAACGTTACCGTAACACTCAGCAAGGTGCGTTCAACAATGTGCAACTGCGGCGCGCTGACAATACCCGAACTGCGTGAAAAGGCGCGGCTCACGCTCGTTTCCGCAGCCAGCATAACCGAAGGCGGCGCGCACGACGTTATGCTCAAGGATGCCAACACATACGCCGTAAAAAGGGACTGATATGCGCCCTATATACACGGCGGATCTTGTGCTGATGCCGGCGGAAGAGTCGCTTGCGGGCGCACTTTGCGATTATTTTAGGCGGAACCGCGAGTTTTTGACGGATTATATGCCTGCATGGACGGAGAGCTTTTTTACCGAACGAACACAGCTTGAATCCATACGCGGCCATATGGAAAACGCCAAGAACCGCACCGGATACAGGTATTATATAATGCCTAAGGAAGAGAAAGGCAAAATAATCGGCACTGTAGGGCTTAATAACGTTGTGTGGGGAAGCTTCCTGTCCTGCTTTATGGGTTATATGTTGGATGAGGCATATATAAACCGCGGCTATATAACACAGGCCGTGAATGCCGTGGTAAATACGGCATTCAATGAAATAGGGCTGCATAGAATAGAGGCGAACATAATGCCTAAAAATACAAGGTCGCTGAGAGTGGCTGAAAAGTGCGGCTTTGTGCGGGAAGGTATGTCAAAGAAGTATCTTTGCATAAACGGCGTTTGGGAAGACCATGTACATATGGTGAAGCTGAACGAAAACATGGAATGAATAAGCCAAAGGACTGCGGTGCTCGGCAGTCCTTTTTGTATACCGAAAACCCCGCCATAGTGGCGGGGTTGAAAAGAGCTTAAGCGATGAACAATATAGCCTAACGCGCTAAACTGCGGCGAAAATGGGCAGAAAAAATAGGGGGATAAACACGCCACGCCACCGAGTCAAGCAAGTGCAACACCCAGAGAGAAGAAAACTTCATTAGGGGATTTCCATCGCTTCAGGACATTTTTTCTCGTTTGGACGGCTTTTTGCGTAATGTGATAGATCAAATGATATTTGGGGGGGTGTAGGCTCCGAAAAGCCGTGTATTTACAGTGTTCCTAATAGGAAGTAATCATAATATTGAGGGCTGAAAACACCGATAGGGAGAAACCTATACCTACCTAACATCTATGGATAGACGATTTATATAACATAAAGCAATTCTATGACATAATCAACCTTAGGCCCGGCATGAACATACCGCAAAAGCACGAGATAGCCATGATGCTCATCAGGCGCGTGGAGATTCAGCAGGATACGACGAGGATATATTGGAAGTATGATCTATAATTAGTACTTATATATGCCGAATTATAAGGGTTCAGAATGTAAACAAGGCATTATTCCGCCATTCTGTACCCGACTCCAATTTCAGTCAATATGTAGCGTGGCTTCATGCTGTCCGGTTCGAGTTTTTTGCGAATGTGAGACATATTTACGCGCAATATACGATTGTTCTCCGAGTCTGCATACGGGCCCCATATATTGCTCATAATGTAATCATAAGTCAATACCTTACCCGGATTGCGGGCAAGAAGCTCAACTATACGATATTCGACCTGTGTTAGACGTATTGTTTCGTTATTAATATTTACTATGCGCTTATTGAAATCTATATTAAAATCTCCTACGCAATAAGTATCGTCGTTTGCCGAGCCTGAAGAATTGCGCCTAAGTACAGCGCGTATGCGAGCCAGCAGCTCAGGTGCTGAAAAAGGCTTGGTTATATAATCGTCTGCACCATTGTCGAGGGCAAGAATTTTATCACGCTCAGTGCTGCGTGCACTGACCACTATAACAGGCATAGCGCTCCATTGCCTAAGTTCTTTGAGCAGTTTTACGCCGTCCATATCAGGCAATCCAAGATCAAGCAGCACCATATCCGGCATATACGATGATATGGCAGAGCGTGCCTGTGCGCCGGTTACAGCTGATATTGTCCTATACCCGCCTGCTGCAAGCGCCGTCTCAAGAACTTTCTTTATGTAGCTTTCGTCTTCCACTATCAATATGCTCGATTTAATATTGCTCATTGTTGTTCTCCTTTGGCAGATGTATCATAAATACTGCTCCGCCGGATTCGGCATTGTGTCCTTCTATCATTCCGCCGTGCGCTGCGACTATACTCTTGCATATACTTAGTCCTAGCCCCATGCCGTGTGTGGAATCGCCGCAGCGGCAGGCTGACGGTTCAAACAAAGTGCTAAGCGTTTCTTGCTTCATGCCATGACCATGATCCCTTACACTGAAAACAACATATTTATCGTTATCTGCAGCGCTTAACTCTATCCCTGATGAATTACCAGAGTATTTTACGGCATTTTCTATAAGGTTCATAAGCACCTGTACTATAAGCACCGGGTCTACAGGAATCATTATAAAATCGTCCGGCTGCTTCACTATAAATTCGGCTTGTGGGAAGCGGCTTGCCGCCTTATCTAAAACCGTGGATAGTATTTCCTCTATAGGCTCCGGGCTCTTGTTCAGTTTGGGACCATTTGAGCCTACGCGCGTTACGGAGAGAAGATTTTCAACCGTGCGCATCAGCCACTCAGCTTCTCCGTTTATGCTTTCAACCAATTCCTGGCGTGATCTTATGTCAAGAACAATGTCGTTTGAACCGTTCAGCATTGAGCATGCGCCAATTATGCCTGTAAGAGGAGTTCTAAAATCGTGTGATATCGAACGCAGAAAGTCCGAACGCATATGCTCAAGCTCTTTTTCCATAAGTATTTGTTGTTCACGCTTAAGCATGGTTATCTTATCCAGCACAATACCTGCGCGTACAAGTAAAAGCTCTGTCGTCTGCATTTGATATTCAGTTGTAATAGGTTCATCGGAGTTTAGCAGCATTCCCGCTACTGCGAGGAGCTTGCCGTTGGCAGACACAGGGAAGCACACAAGTGGGTTTTCACCAAAGTATACCGTGCCGAAGCCGGTGCGGCAATTATTCTTCACGCAGGCATTTACCGCGTCATCGCATGGATATAACAAAAGCCCCTTTGGATAGCTTGCAGCCCTATTTGTTGCTCCTTTTTTGTCACGGATAAAAAGCACGGCGGAGCATCCAGTGATGCTGAAAATGCTTCGCACCGTAAGCTCATGTAATTCTTCCTCAGAAGCTGCCGTAAGTAAAGCCGTACTTAGCTGCGACAATGAACGTTCACGCGCGCTTTGTTCCTGATAAGAGTCGCGCTGCTTACGTATATGCCAATACCAGCGATTTGTAATCAAAGCCGCAGCGATGGATACAGCGCCAGTATATATGATAAATGCAATAGGCTGAATAGGCGAGTTATCTGTATTGAAAGTCTGCTCAAGAAGAATCAGCGTTATAACGGCGGCAGATACCGTAACCGCACCCCAAGCTGCATTTGGTGCAAATATGGAAACTGATAACGCAGCAAGGGTACACAGCGGCAAAGCATAAAACGTGTTTTGAAACGTCAGACGGGAGAATATAAAGGAGAGCACGCTAAAAACTATACAGAGCAAGATGCGCTGCAGGTTTTTATATATGCCGGATGAGGTCTTGTAAAGTCCTCTTTTCATGCGGTATATTCCTCCATAATAACTCCCTATTATTATACACTGCCTGCGCGATCGTGAAAATGCATAGACGTGCTAAAATACTGCTAAAAACTTTGCTATTTTATTGATTCATGGAGAATTGGAATATAGAATATCCCTAACAAGCAACGGGTGATCCTCTGAAAAGCGTATACAGCCAACAAAAAGCAACACTTAACCACATAACAAAGAGGATTATCTAAAAAAACAAGGAGGAAAACAAATGAAACGTATTGCAGCATTAGTACTGGTACTGGCATTGATGTTCTCGTTCACAGCATGCCAAAATGGCGATAAGAATGTAAATGCGAACCAAACCGCAGAACCCGTCGCTACAAAAACACCCGAAGAGATAAGTAATGCGGCGCAGGAAATAACCGATGCAAAGGAATACAAGTCCGTATATAGGACATCATTCAACAAATCCTATGCATCATTCAACTATTTTTCCACTGCGTATTCCACAGTCCGTTCGATAGTTACCAACTGCATAGACGGCCTTGTGGAACCGGACATATACGGCGTATATGTGCCCTCGCTCGCCGAAAGCTGGACCGCCAATGATGACGAAACCGTATGGACATTCAAAATACGTCAAGGTATTAAATGGGTGGATCATACCGGCGCCGATACAGGCATGGAAGTTACGGCGCAGGACTTTGTTGACGGCATACGCTATATAGGGGATCCTCTGAACGATGCTTACTCTTTGCGCGTTGTAAGAAACATGATAGAAGGCCTTTATGACTATTATTGGACGCTTGATGACATAGATAGCGGTGAAGTGGCCGACAAGACACGCGAAGAAGTGCTTGCAAGCTTTGACGATACGGTAGGCGTGAAAGCAATAGATGAATACACCGTTGAATACACACTTACTTCAAGCGCGCCTTACTTCCTTTCATTGATAGAAAGCAGCATGCTTCTGTTGCCGATAGAGTATGATTATGCCATTGAACTTGGCGAAGATTTCGGCGTAGATAATGAGCATATGCTTTATTGCGGCGCATATTACATTTCTGCATTTGAGCGCGATAAGGCTATAACGCTTACCAAGAATCCGCTTTATTGGGACAAGAATAATGTGACGGTTGAAACAGTTGAATATCAAATGATCCCGGAAGGTACTACTTCGCTTGAAATGTTCAAGCGCGGTGAACTGGATGATGCAACCGTTGAGGCGGAAGAATACCTTTCAATGAAGGGCACAGAGTGGGAAGGTAAACTTATTCCGACCGAGCGTAGTTTGTCCACCAATTATTTGTGGCTTGACTTCTCAGGAGCCAATCCTGAATTCAATACGTTTGTTCAGAGTGAAAATTTCCGCAAGGCTTTGCAGTATTCTCTTAACCGCGAGGCAATAGCAAGCTTGCGCGATCCTGTAGATCCGCAGCGTGTACTCCGTGCAACGATTAATGCGGAAGGTGCGATATATGATGGCAATGGCGTGGATTATACGGACTATGCTCCGCTTAAGGCTGTAAAGGATACCGACTATAACAAACCAGAGCTTGCCAGACAGTATATGGAAGCCGCTGTTGCGGAACTCTGCGATGAAAACGGCAACATAAAAGGTATAGAAGCGGGGAAGGTTGATTACTTGCCCGTGGGAACGTTTGAGGTCGATGCCAAGCTGCCTGTAACCGTAATATACGTCGGTACTGACGATGAAAACGAGATAGTTATGGCGCAGCTTATGAAAACAATGGTAGAAGAGGCAATAGGCACAGACCTTATAGATTTTCAGATAGTGTGCTTCAGCGGCTGGACATACGGCACGGTAGCGGATCCCTACAACTACGATATCTACTTTGATTCCCTTTCCACCGGCTATGCCGACCCTTCCGGCATACTTACACGAATGACTACTGATGGCGCGGAAAATGTTGGCGGATACGATGTGCCTGAATACGATGCACTTATTGATCAGGCTCTGAATGCCGCAACGTTCGAAGAACGTCTTGAAAAATTTGCAGAGGCGGAGGCATACCTTTGCAACGGTGCATATGTAATACCATTCATATCCTCTCTGCGCGGATATTATATGACCAACTGTATGCCGTTCACCAGTCCTCTTACGCTATACGGCAACAGTAAATTCAAAGGCGCGCTGGTAATGGATAACCCCCTTACTTATAGTGAATATCAGACCCTTGATGCAGCATATGAAATAGCGCGCACAGATGCGCTGAAAAACACTGACTAACACTGTGCTTTTCTCCTTAACACACAAAAACGGGGGCGCTGCACATATCCAGCGGCGCGCCCGTGCTTTAGGCAATGCTTTATCATCCCAAGGAGGGATACGCATATGACCAAATATATTTTAACGCGAACGCTACGGAGCCTGCTTACGGTAGCTATTGTTTTTGTTACCGTATTTATGCTGCTTCGCCTTATGCCGTTGAGCGGGTACTTCCCACAGGAGATACTGAAAGAAACAGATGAAGCTACACGAATGACATATTTAAGGAATCAAGGCTTGCTTGATCATCCGTTTGTGCAGCTTTGGCGTTTCGTAAAGAATCTTTTTCAAGGTGATCTTGGACGCAGTCTTACGGTTTATCCTAAAGTACCCATAATAACTTTGCTCAAAGAGAAAATACCCGTTACCGCCGCTTTTGGCTTTGCGAGCATGGTGATAGGCATAGTGCTTGGAATATCGCTTGGGCTTGTAATGGTACGGTTCAAAAATAACTGGGGCGATAGGCTTGGCACGTTTTTCATACTTATCGTGCGCGCCGTACCAAGTATAATATATTTGTTCTTTATTCAAGTATGGATATCCAAATGGTTTGATCTGCCGCTGGTTTTCTATAAAGATAGACCTGAGTCGTGGGTATTGCCGACAATATGCCTGTCTCTTGGCAGTATAGCTTACTACGCCCTGTGGTTAAGGCGGTTTATGGTAGATGAAGAAAACAAGGACTATGTTAAGTTCGCCATGGTAAAAGGATTACCCAAGCGCGTGGTATGGAAAAAGCACGTTTTTAAGAACGCAGTAATACCGCTGGTAATATATCTTCCAAGCGATCTTCTCTTCATCATATCCGGCTCACTTGTAATAGAAAGCCTGTATGCCATTCCAGGTACGGGCGGGCTGCTGACAACAGCTATAAAAAGCCAGGATAACAATTTGGTGCAGGTGATAGTGCTTATGTATGCGGTGCTATCTGTAATAGGAGTGTTCTTGGGCGATCTTCTTGTTGCGTTTGTTGACCCGCGCATAAAGCTTACGGAGGGCGAATGAAAATGGAAGTTAAAACAAATGAAGCCAATCGGCCGGCGGCTGCACTGAATCCGCTAAAGTTTCGCGCTGTAATCTATAATAATATGGACAGTGAGGATATTGGCTTTTCTAATTATTCATACTGGAAAAGCACGTTGCGCACTTTTTTTAAGAATAAGGCTGTTGTTGCGCTAGTCGCGTTGGTAACCGGCATGATAGTTATGAGCTTTATGTATCCAATTTTTTCCACGGTTGATCCTAACAAGGTAAGTATGCTGCCGCTTGAATGGAATCTTAGGCCAAGCGCAGAGCATTGGTTTGGCACAGATACGCTGGGACGTGATATATGGGCGCGGGCATGGTACGGATGCCGCAACTCTTTCCTGCTTGGATTCTGTATAGCATGTTCGGATGTTGGCTTCGGAATGATAGCAGGAGCACTCTGGGGATACAACAAAAAGATAGACCCGTTTATGATAGAACTCTATAACATAATGACGAATATACCTTCAACTGTTTATATGGTGCTGCTGGCTTACATAATGAACACAAGCTATATAACCCTGTTTGTATCCATGGCATCGCGCGGATGGATAGTAGAAGCGCGGTTTTTTCGCAACAGAATACTATCAATAAGGGACAGTGAGTACAATATCGCTTCACAATGTTTGGGCACACCTATGCGCCGTATAGCAACGAGGAATATAATCCCGCACATAGTAAGCATTATTATAATGGAAGCGGCTTTGTGCATACCGTATTCGATAGGATCGGAAGTGTTTATGGGGTTTGTCGGCGTTGGCATGCCGGTGGATGCCATAACGCTTGGCAATATCGTTAACCAGGGGCGTGCATCGTTCACACTGCATCCATATCAAATGCTGCTGCCTACTGTAATATTGTGCACCATAACTGTTGCATTTTATGTTATAGGCAACAAATTTGCAGATGCGTCTGATCCGCGCAACCACGTTTAATGTAAGGAGGAACGGCATATGAAAACTGCTTTGAATGGTCATACCACTCCGCTTATCCTCAGTGCTAAGAATGTGGAGGTTAAATTCAACTTAAGAGGAAAAACGCTGACTGCAGTGAGGGGGGCATCGCTTGATCTTTACAAGGGTGAAACGCTTGCGATAGTCGGCGAATCCGGCTGCGGCAAAAGCGTATTCACTAAGTCATTCATAGGTATGCTGGATAAGAATGGTTATATAAGCGGCGGCAGCATAACCTATGACGGTGAGGACATGGCAAAATATACCGCGGAGCAGGAGTGGCTGAAGGTACGCGGTAAAAAAATCGCCATGGTGTTCCAGGATCCTATGACAAGCCTTAACCCGGTGCGTACAATAGGTGAGCAAATAACCGAAGTGATAACGTGGCATTTTGGCACGGAGCATGAGCAGGCCAAACGGGAAGCGATAGAATTGCTTAAACGTGTTGGCATAGCTGATGCCGAATATCGCTATAAGCAATATCCAAACGAGTTCTCAGGCGGCATGAGACAAAGGGTGGTAATAGCAACGGCCATAGCCTGTCGGCCTGAGATACTGATATGCGATGAGCCGACTACGGCGCTTGATGTGACTGTTCAGGCGCAGATAATACGTCTGATAAAAGAGCTTCAGAAGGAACTCGATATGACCGTTGTATATATTACGCATGACCTTGGTGTTGTGGCGAGCGTTGCGGACTGGGTGGGCGTAATGTATGCAGGGCAAATAATAGAGTATGGCACCGTACATGAGATATTCAAGCAGCCTGCGCATCCATATACGAAGGCTTTGCTCATGTCCCTTCCGCAGCTTGGGGTAAAAGGCAACGACCTGTATTCCATAAAGGGTGCGCCGCCTAACCTTTTTAAAAAGATAGAGGGGGATGCATTTGCACCGCGCAATCCTGAAGCAATGGAGATAGACTTTGAACAGGAGCCGCCACGCTTTGATATTACGCCTACACATTGGGCAAAAACATGGCTGTTGCATCCTTATGCGGAAATCTACCGCAAAGAGCTCGATTCTGCAGAACATAAGCGTAAGATATCTGCAACAAAGCCAGAAAAGCCGTTTGGCTATAAAAATGCGGAAAAGCTCCTGCAAGTAAAGAATCTATCTGTAAATTTCAAGCTTGGCGGCAAAGAATTCAAGGCTGTGGATAGTGTTAGCTTTGATATATATAAGGGCGAAACACTCTCGCTCGTGGGCGAATCCGGATCAGGAAAAACAACCATCGGCCGCGCCATAATGCGCATATATAACTCAAATGTTTCCGGCTCAATAACCTACAAGGGCGAGAATATTGTAGAAAAAATGTCAAAGAACGAAACTAAAAAGCTGCATATGGAAATGCAGATGATATTTCAAGACCCGATGGCCAGTTTAAACGAACGTGCCAAAGTGGACTACATAATATCAGAAGGTCTGTATAACTACCACCTTTTTGATAGCGAAGCCGATAGAATGCACAAGGTGGAGGAGATAATGCAGGAAGTTGGCCTTCCAAAGGAGTTTTCATCGCGCTTTCCACATGAGTTTTCAGGCGGTCAGCGCCAACGCATAGGTATAGCAAGGAGTCTTGTCATGAATCCGGAATTTGTTGTTGCAGATGAACCGATAAGCGCGTTGGACGTATCCATCAGAGCGCAGGTAATAAACCTTCTGAACAAGCTGAAACGTGAGCGAGGACTTACATATCTGTTTATAGCACACGATTTAAGCGTAGTCCGATTCATATCAGACAGGATAGCGGTTATAAACAAAGGCAGGATAGTTGAATTGGCTGAATGCGAAGAACTGTTTGCCAATCCTTTGCACCCGTATACAAAGGCGCTGCTAAGTGCTGTACCATATCCGGATCCGGATGTAGAAAGGAGCAAGAAACTGCTGACATACGACAGGGCAATGCACAACTACACGAAAGATAAGCCTTTATGGACAGAAATAAAGGAAGGCCATTTCGTATTGGCAAACCAAGCTGAGATTTCCATATACAGAACGGAAATGGAGAAATAAATGGATGCACAGCAGCTTAAAAGATACATACGTCTTATATATACAAAAGCATTTCGGTACTTGGGTGCGGTGCTTGTTCTGTGTGCACTTATAGGAGGCATATATGGCAATAGGCTGCACTTCGTGTTTGCATCATGCGCAGCGGGTTCAGGATTCCTATGCTGGGGCTGGTTCACGCATCTTAAACGTACCGGATTCAAACTTGTTGGATTTGGCGAAAAAACGGCAGAGCAGGCAAAAACACCGTATATTTGGCGGATAGATAAACAAAAGCGACTGCATAAGCCGTCATTTATGATGACAAATGCTGACTTTGATGATGACCTCGTAAATGCTACGGCATGCAACGAGAATGAGTTCAGCAAAGAAAATATAATCGCATCGCGTATGTATGCGCGTGCGGCATGCGGAGTGATGCTGATTGTTATATCGTTTATAGTTAATATTTAAACTTTTGTGGAGGACGGAAATTGAGAATACAAAGCGGTATACTGCTCACCATGGGTGGGGAGCGATATGAAAACGGCTATGTAGACGCGGAAAACGGGAAAATAACAGCATTCGGCTCAATGAACGATGCTCCTGTATATAGTGGTGAAACCTATGATGCTGAGGGCGGCTACATACTGCCCGGGCTTATAGATGCGCATACGCATATAGGCATATCAGAGGAAGGATTGAGGTGGGAAGGAGAGGATTGCAACGAAGCAACAGACCCAGTTACACCTGATATGCGCGCTGTTGACGGCATAAATCCTTTTGATACGGCAATACCCAAAGCACGGAGGGCAGGCATTACGACGGTCGCGGTATCTCCCGGAAGTACAAATGTCATAGGCGGACAAATTGCAGCCATAAAGCTGATTGGCAAAAACGTAGATAATATGGTTATAAAAGCCCCATGTGCAATAAAGTTTGCCTTAGGCGAAAACCCTAAACGCACTTATGGTGATAATAAAGGCCGATCCCCCATGACACGCATGGCAACGGCGGCCATAATGCGTAAAACGCTTATGCGGGCTCAGAGATATATGAATAAGAAAGAGGCGGGCGAGGATATATATGAGCCTGATATGGAGGCGCTTATACCGCTGCTGAAGCGCGAAATACCGGCACACTTTCATGCGCACAGGGCAGATGATATACTCACGGCTATACGAATAGCGCATGAATTCAATCTAAAATACTGCATACTCCACGCAACGGGAGCCGAGAAGATCACCGACTGCATAAAAGATGAACATGCAGTATTTGTTGTTGGGCCGAGCATGGGGCCTGCCGGTAAGCCGGAAACTGTTGGAGGATCGTTTGCAACGGCGGGAGTACTTACGGCAGCAGGTATGGAGGTTGCGATAACGACCGATCATGATGTTACCCCATTATGGCTGCTTCCAAGCTTTGCAGCTATGTGTGTACGTGAGGGAATGAACGAATATGCAGCACTTCAGGCTATAACTATAATTCCGGCAAAAGCACTTGGTATAGATGCTTGTGTGGGTTCAATAAAAGTCGGTAAAGACGCTGACATAGTTGTATTTACTGGCCATCCATTCAACTATCTTACTGAAGTCCGGGCTGTTTTTATAAATGGTGTAAAAGTTGAATAGCGGATATAGGTTTCCATTGCTGCTTAGCAAAAACTTGCCAATGAGATTTGGCAGTGGCTTGCAGAGCGGTTCATTGTGATAAAATTGTTGAACATACATGTTTCCACCTAAGCATGTCGGAGAATGATGGGCGGGCGATTATTAATGTGTATATAACAATTATCGACTGCGATATGAGCATCTGCGGGAGCAGAACAGACAGGAAGAGGATCATCCGTTATAAACGATGTCCTTGAAATTCCAGTCCCAAGCGCAGGTATAGCTCATATCGCCCAGAGTCCAGCCTTTGTTGAAGGCTGCGAAGCTATTGGTATGGTTATATACATAATAGGGCTCATCGGCGATGATGATATCACAAGCCTGGAATAGTAGCTCCATGCGCTTGCTCTCGTCAGTAGCGGTAACGGTCTTGGTCAGCAGGCTGTCTACCTCAGCGTTGGAATATGCGGCGCAGTTATAGCCGCCAATGTCAATATTTGCGATGTTGAGCAGGGGATCCAAGTTGGCGGATGGATAGGGATAGTCCGCACCCCAGGTGGTCACCAAACAGTCATAGTCTCGGATACCGTTGGCAAAGGACCAGTTCATGTAGGAGCCTAAATCGGCGTTCAGATGCCGCTGGTATGAATGTTGAGAACAACTTTTTTGCCGGAGCTTTCATCGCTCGTACCGTTGCAGACCGTGAAAGCGGCCAGCATAACAGCGATCAGACATATACATAGGAGCTTTTTCATGGGCGAAATTCCTTTCTGTTTTTTATTTATGTCAATTTGACATTTGCCAAACTAACAGCAATGACATGCCACATAGTTCCTAAAGCTTTGGCAGCTGATTTTTGCAAATCACCTGGCAGTCGGAACAGCGGAAGGCAAATCGGCATTCCTTATACTCTTCCAGTGTGGTTGAAATATCTCCCTGCAGGATGGTGCGCTCCCTTTTCTGCTGAGATAGATCAATGACAGGGATTGCTGAGATCAGCGCCTTGATATAAGGATGCTGGATGTTACGGAATGCCACACCGCTTTCGCTCGTCCCACCAATGCACCCAGATACATTACAGCCACATTGTCACAGATATGTTCCACTACGGTCATATCATTGGAGATAAACATCATGGTCATGCGGAAGTTTCGCTTTAGATCCTCTATTAGGTTCAGTATCTGCGCCTGTATAGAAAACGTCCAGCGCAGAAACAGGCTTGTCCACCACGATGAAAACTGGATCCAGCAGCGGGGCGCGCGATGACAAGGCGCTGAAGCTGTCCGCCGGAAGGTTCATGCAGAAATCAATCCAATTCGTTTTCCGAAAGGTAAATATATTCTAAGAACTGATCCATATTGGCTTATTCTGGGATCTGCTTATGCCTTTCAATCGACATGGCTCAACCAGGGAATACGAAATCTTCAGCTTGGGATTAAAGCTGGAATAGGGGGGTGAAAGATCATCTGCATGCGCTGTAGATCATTGCGGAGTGTTCTGCAGCTCTGTCTGGAAATGTCTTTCCCGGTAAACAGCACCTGTCCATCCGTCAGGTCGGTGAGTCGCATCATACATTTGCCAAGCGTTGATTTACCGCAGCCTGATTCCCCGACGATGCCAAATATATCACCGGCATGAATGGTCAGGTCTACGCCATCTACTGCCCGTAGCGTCCAGACACCCTTAAATGAGTAGTTTTTTAGGCAGCGCACTTCAATATATTGCACGGCTTCTTTGATATCATGCATGATTCATTCCTCCTTCTGCATAATAGCACGCCGCCAGATGCAGCAGCCCATCCGTGGAACGCTGCGGCATGAGCATCGGCTTTACTTCACGACAGCGCTGCGTGGCGCGCTCACACCGGGGAGCGAATGGGCAGCCATCAAAATCGTCAAATGCTCTGGTGGAATGCCGGGAATAGTGCGAAGCTTATGGGTTTTGACTTCCTGGCGGGGTATGCCGCCGCAGGATATATCCGGCTTTTTCAAGCTCCCACACAGCGGTGCGGATCGCGTCGATGCTCTCACGGTTGATATGGGACAGCCCTGCGAGGGTATAGTCACAATCCTCCGGCAGAGACAGCATTTGCGACAACAGCCCCTTGGCTTTCAAGGTCAGCTCATTGTTTCGCAGATGGTGGTTTGACATGACGGTGTACCCGCTGTTGCGCTCCACCCGAAATACTGCCATAGGTTATCAGCTCCTTTCGCTCACTTCGCCGTGCCGCGCCGGAGGGCGGTCAGCTTGCCCGGCTCATACGGACATTCCGCGTACACACAGAACTGGTACTTCCAATGCGGACGGTAAAAGTGACAGGTATTGCAATCCTCACAGTCGGCACAGCCGCCGTTTTCGTAGCGGTCAAAGCCGGGCTTTCCCCGCATGAGCATTTCAAACGCACGGCTGCTGCCGTTCGTAAAGTACATTGTGGCTGCACCTCCTTTCAGATTTGGGCAGAAAAAAACGCCGTAGACTTTTCTCAAAATCTACGGCGTGGGCGTATGCGAAAAGGGATGCTGCCTTGCGGTAACATCCCTTTTGACGCTTGGTTATTCAATTTTTGAGCTAACCTGTTTGCCCTCTGCCCTTAAAAGCGTTGATTTTACTGGGTTTCTGCTTGTTTTCCTATGTCAACGCTCTTGACAGGCGCTTCTTTTTTGCTCAGTTCTCCTCGTCGCCGTTTTCCACATACCATTGGCGGTAGCGGCGCATATCCTTGGCGAACAGCTGGCCGTTGCTGGGCGGGGTGTATGTAATGGCGTTTGCCCCGGCCTGAATGGTGGCGCGGATGCTGTCCTCCGTGGGGCCGCCGGTGGCGATGATGGGCAGCTCCGGATAGCGCTGGCGTATCTCCGCCACGATCTGGGGCGTGCGGTCCGCACCGGATACGTTGATGAAGTCCAGGCCGGTGGCCAGCTTGCGCTCCAGGTCTATCTTTTCCGATACCACGGTGTAGACCACGGGGATCTCCACGGTCCCCTTGATCATGCGGATGGTGTCCTCGTCCATAAACGAGTTGCAGACCACACCGAACGCGCCCTGATGCTCGGCAAAGGCGGCGATCTGGGCGGAGCGCTGGCCCTTGGTCAGGCCGCCGCCCACGCCTACGAACACCGGCACGTCGGACACGCCGATGATGGCCTGGGTGATACTGGCCTGGGGGGTGAAGGGATAGACGGCGATGACCGCGTCGGCGTTGATGTTTTTGATGATGGCCACGTCGGTGCTGAACACCAGAGACTTGATGCGGCGGCCAAACACGCGGATACCGCTGCATTCACTGATGCAGCGGGGCACCTCCAGCGCCTTCTTGCGCAGCGTGCCTTCGTAAGTGGGAACGTACTTTTTCAAATCGACTTCCTTTCCAGCAGGGGTGGTTACACATTAGAATCATTATAGCACAAAAACGGAAATATGTAAATAAAAGCAAGCCGAATTCGAACAAGATTTCACATTTGTACGTTAAAAATCCGCAAAGAACGACACGGAAGAGATCACGCCTTCGCCAGATAGTCGCGGCACTTGGCGTTTGCCTCGGCGGCCACCCTTTCTTCATCCACCGTGACGAGGCGGCCCTGACGGACTGTGACACGGCCGTGGACCACGGTGTAGTCCACCGGGCCGCGGACGCCCACCGTGCCCAGCACCGAGCCGGCGTCGGCATCGCAGCCTACCAGCTCCAGCCGGCGGCTGTCAATGAGGAACAGGTCTGCGCACTTACCCTGGGCCACCTGGCCGATGTCGTCCCGGCCCAGCAGCCGGGCGCTGCCCCGGGTGGCCATTTTCAACACGTCGTAGCCGGTGGGTGCCTGGCGGCTGGCGTTGAGCCGGTGGAGCAGAAAGGCCACCCGCAGCTCCTCCAGCAGGCTTGAGCCGTCGTTGGAGGCGCTGCCGTCCACCGCCAGACCCACCGGCACGCCCAGCGCCAGCATCTCCGGGATGCGGGCGATGCCGCTGGACAGCTTTATGTTGCTGATGGGGCAGTGGGCCACGCCTGTGCCGGTTTGGGCCAGCAGGCGCAGCTCCTCATCATTGAAGTGTATGCCGTGGGCGAACCACACGTCGTCGCCCAGCCAGCCCAGCCGGGCCATATATTCCAGGGGACGGACGCCCTCCCGGGCCAGCATGAAGTTCTCCTCGTCCTTCGTCTCGCACAGATGGGTGTGGAGGCGGACATGGTACTGGCGGGCCAGGATAGCGCTCTGCCGCAGCAGCTCCGCCGACACGGAGAAGGGGGAGCAGGGGGCGAGGGCCACCCGATGCATCGCGCCGCAGCGATCATCGTGGTATTTTTCGATGCAGCGGATGCTGTCGGCCATGATCTCGTCCACCGTCTGCACCACGCTGTCCGGCGGCAGGCCGCCGTCCTTGACGCTGAGGTCCATGCTGCCCCGGCTGGCGTACATACGGATGCCCAGCGCATCGGCGGCGGCAAATTGGGCCTCCAGCAGGTCACCGCTGTGGGCGGGAAACACGTAGTGGTGGTCGAAGCAGGTGGT
>ERZ857840.1164-NODE-1164-length-31518-cov-6.693608_pt1 | contig 31518 bp, 28 predicted proteins | sample MGYA00519760_ERZ857840 | MGnify/ENA primary metagenome ERZ857840 (study PRJEB31778, sample SAMEA3449371) | human gut metagenome | biome: human gut; feature: human-associated habitat; material: faeces | place: United Kingdom | collected 2010/2012 ... | reverse complement strand
CGCCCGCAGGGATTCGAACCCTGGACCTACGGCTTAGAAGGCCGTTGCTCTATCCTGCTGAGCTACAGGCGCATATCCAGATGTCAGTCCCTGGCCCCTTGGCAGCCCATATAGGCATACCGCCGACATCAACGTATTTTATCAGAAACACACAGCTATGTCAAGCATAATGCTGATCTTAAAATGCGGCAACAGAATGAATTAATTATATTTTGATTATTCTGCGCCGGCCGGGGCAGAATATGGCTATGTTGATTTTGTTTATCAGAGCAATAATACTTTATCTTCTTGTGTTTATGGTGATAAGGCTGACCGGCAAGCGGCAGATATCCGACCTTCAGCCCTTTGACCTTATCATAACGCTGCTGGTAGCGGACTTGGCCTCTGTGCCTGCGTCAGATACCAGCATACCCCTTCTTTACGGTATAGTTCCCATACTGGCCCTCTTCCTTATACAGCAGACGATGGCGCTTTGCTCGCTGAAGTTCGAGGGCTTCCGCTATGCCGTGTGCGGCAGGCCCTTACTGATGGTATCAAAGGGTGTGGTGCAGGAGCAATCCCTCAAGGCGGCCAGGTACACCCTAAACGACCTTATGGAGCAGCTTCGCGCAGGGGGCAACTTCGAGCTGTCAACGGTGGAGTACGCCATACTCGAAACAAACGGGCAGCTGTCTGTGCTGTTGAAAGGCCCTTCACAGCCTGTGACGTACGAGGCGCTGTCGCTGGAATCCCCCAAGGCACAGCCTCCCTTTTTGCTGGTGCAGGACGGTAAGATACACAAGGAAGCCCTGCGCCAGTCCGGCTACGACGAAAAATGGCTCAACAGCAGGCTGAAGTCCGCCGGAATAAAAGGACCCGAGCGGCTTTTGTTTGCTTTTTTGTCCGGGAATACGCTGCATGTGCAGTCCAAGGGAAAAGATGGAGGCCGGGTGGCATTTATAGATACAGGAGGAAAAAATGACTAATAAAAGCGGTTTTCCCATAGCAACTGCCATAGCTGCTGCTATAGCGGTAGCTATGCTCATATTTCTGTTCACAGTGCCCGGAAATTATCTCAGGGATATGACGGCAAAGCTGCGCGTAATGACTCACGAGGCAGAGCAGGCGGCAGTATTGGGGGATATGGCAACGGCTGCGGAACGCTTGGACGCGATAACGCGGGAATATAACAGCCGCCGCGATAAGATAAAGATGTTTTTCCATCATGACGACCTGGACGAGATGGAAAAAACGCTCATCACCTGCCGGGATCTTGTGGCCATGGGCCAGAGCGACAACCTTATATGCGAGATAGATACCATCTTAGGCATACTGGATCACATGGATGCTGTGGAAACCATAACCATAGCGGAGCTGTTCTAACCTGAACAAAAAGGAAGCAGCAAAAAACTAAACCACCGGCTAACCGGTGGTTTGCGTACTTTGCGCTCAATGCAGTCGAGAAGTTCTTCGCCGTTATAATCCCCTTATCCTTACTTCCAGCACCCGGCCGATTATCTCCACGTCGCCGCCGGAGATTATCATGGGCTCGTATTTGGGGTTGGAGGGTATCAGCATCAGCGTGTTATTTAGCCACTTTACCTTGCGCACCAGAACCTCGTCTCCTATGCGCACTATGGCGATATGTCCGCTTTCCACCCGGTTCTGCATGCGTACCAGTACAAGCGCGCCTTCGGGTATGAAGTCGCCTATCATGCAGTCCCCTTCCACTTCCATATAAAAGTAATCCCCCGCAGTGACGTCGCCTGCGGGCAGGGGAATGTATTCGGTGATGTTCTCGTCCGCCAGTATGGGCAGCCCGGCATGAACCCTTCCCACAAGCGGAACGCCGACAGTGTCCGTAACGGGCATGAAAAGGGCGGAACTGCTGCCCCGCTCCTTGAACATGGTAGTCACTGTGTCACGGCCCAGTATGTAGTCTGCAGTTACGTGGAATATGGAGCAGAGCTGCATCAGCGCATCGTTTGGCAGGGGCACCCTACCGGTCTCATATTTACATATGGCTGCCTTCTGTACGCCCAGCGCCTGTCCCAGCTCATCCTGAGTAAGGCCATGCTGCTTTCTAAGCTCCCGCAGTCTGTTCATTTATACACCGCCTCTCCGATATGTGCAGTCCTGTTTTGTTTAGTGTATCCCATTAAGAAATAAAAATCAAGCCAAATATTTTGTACAAAGTACCATAAATGGTATTGACAGTATCCGATAAAGATACTATAATGCAATTGTAACCTGATAAGACACTTTTGAGAAAGATACGGAAGATGATCGTTTCCGATGAAGATATAAACGGAGGTGCGTTATGAATTACTTTGGACTGTTCTTCAGCTTTATGATCCCCGGCGTGGTGATAGGTACTATGGCGGCGTCCGCCGTAAAGGAAGCGGCAGCCAAAAAAGGCAGGCGTCAGGCTATGATGCGGCGCAGAGCCATGCATACCGTCCCCAAGAATAAGCTGTATGTAAGCACCATCGAGGAGCGAAAGGCCGCGTAATACGGCTGAATAGATGCGGCAACTTCAAAATCAAAGCTTGCCCGTTCCCGCGGGCAAAAATCAACTTAATATGCGCCATTTGTAAAAGCTTCGCCTGAGTAAGGCGGAGCTTTTGCATTGCCTGACGATTTGCCCAATGTGTAAACTTGCTCCCGGTTCGCTTGTGGGAAATGACAAAGTGAAGTATAATATCCTGGTACACCTAAAGTATAATTGACGAGGTATGTCATAATGGCAAAAAGACGCAGGAGAAGAAGCAGAAACTCAAGGAGAAGGAGAATACGCAACGCCATAAGGATAACGCTCTTTTTCCTTATTGTTGTCGCTATAATAGGCGGAATCATACTGCTGGTCTCAAAGCTTATAAATAAAGGCGGGGAGACGGGCGATATAGGCAGCGATGCGGCGATAGAGCAGCCGGCCGGGCAGGAGGAGAAGCAGGGCTTCTTCGCCAGGCTGTTCAAAAAGAAGGATAAGGAGCAGGACGGCCTGTTCGACGAGGAGGGCAACCCTCTCGCTACCCAGTCTCCGGAGCCTACCCCGACGCCGCTGCCGGAGTTCAGCCCCTATTCCGTGGCAGGCACAAGCCCCTCGGATTTTGGCCTTGAAACAAAGATAGAGGTGGACGGCAGCGAGATGGATGCAAGCCAGTATACCGCCGCCGATGTCATAGACTTTGAGGAGGGCTATAAATATACCCAGCTGGAGGGCGTAATAACCTTCCGCGGCAATAACTTCCGCGATAGCCCGTCTTATGGCACTGTGAACATGACCGAGAAGAAGTTCGATACCTCGCCCTGGACCTTCACGGTGGGCAGTATGCAGAAGATGTACGGCTCCGGCTCCTGGTCAGGCTGCGGCTGGACGGGTCAGCCGCTGCTCGTTCGCTGGCCGGAATCCACCAAGCGCATAATGAACATGCGCGACTGGGCCAAGCAGAAGGAAGGGCTTATCGAGGCCATATACGCCACCATGAGCGGCAACATATACTTCTTTGACGCCGAAACGGGGCAGGAGACACGCGACCACATAAGCACCGCCTTCCCCTTCAAGGGCGCGGGCGCGCTGGATCCGAGGGGCTATCCCCTCATGTATGTCGGCTCCGGCGACGACAGCCCGACCGAGGGCAAGGATACCTCCCACGCCTTCATAATAAGCCTCATAGACGGCTCGGTGCTTTATGAGTTCGGCAAGCAGGACTCCTTCAGAATAAGGGGACTTTCCTACTTTGACAGCTCTGCCCTTGTGGACGCCGAGACGGATACCCTTATATACCCCGGCGAAAGCGGAATACTGTACCTTATAAAGCTCAACACAAATTACGACGAAGCCGCAGGGACTATCTCCATAAGCCCGAAGGTGACAAAGTGGCGCTATAAGGGCGCAAAGAACAACACGGACGGCGTAGCCGCAAGAGACGGCTTCTGGCTCGGCATGGAGGACAGCGCCATGATCTGGCGGGGCCACATGATAATCGCCGACAACGGCGGCCACCTCATGTGCATCGACCTTAACACCTTGCAGGTGAAGTGGGTGCAGGATACCCTGGACGACACTAACTGCACAGGCGTGCTGACCCTCGAGGGAGAGGACCATCACCCTTACGTGTATATGTCCACCTCCTTCCACCCCAACTGGAGGGCCAGGGATACCCAAACCGCGCCCATACCCATATGGAAGATAGACGCGGTGACAGGCGAGAGAGTATGGACCAACAACGACTACAACTGCCAGACCATTGCAAAGCCCAATCAGGTTTCGGGCGGCGTGCAGGGTTCATTTGCCTCCGGCAAGAACGACCTTGAGGGCCTCATATTCGTGCCGGTATCCATGACAGAGGGCATGAAGGGCGAGCTGGTGGCGCTCAACAAGTCCGACGGTACGGTAAAGTGGCGGTATACCTTCCAGGGGTATCCTTGGAGCTCGCCGGTGCCGGTATATGACCAGAACGGCAAGGGCTACATAATACAATGCACCAAGTCGGGCTACATACACCTGTTTGACGGCCTGACCGGCACGCTGCTGGACGAGATGAACCTGGGCTCCAACGTGGAGGCCTCTCCCGCTGTGTTCGATAATCATATCGTCATAGGCACCAGAGGCGGGCTCATTTACGGCATAAAACTAAAGTAACTGATTTGGAGATGTAATGGGCAGGGTAAACGGAAATATTCAGGGCATAAAGGACACATTGCTGGAGAGGATAGAGCTGCTGTACGATATGCGTCAGGGGCAGGACGAGTTCGTCTCCCGGGAAATGGTGGCGGAGCTGAGCCAGCTTACGGGTATTCTGGGCCGGGAGATTTCCGTATACATAGGCCGTGACGGCCGCATTGCCGACGTATCCGTGGGCGACAATGCCAAGGTCTCCATGCCCAACATGCGCCTCGTGCGCAACGAGGACAGGCTGTGCGGCGTGCGCTGCATACACACTCACCCCAACGGCGACGGAAGGCTTTCCGGAGTGGATCTGGGAACACTCCGCAGCATGCGCCTCGACAGCATGGCGGCCATAGGCGTGAGGGAGGACGGCGAGCCCACATCGGTATACGCCGCGTACCTTGGGGAAGCGGACGAGGCGGGGGAGCGCGGCGTGCTGATATACGGCCCCATGCGCCCATACAAGCTGCCCCAGCGCCTGCTTATGAAGGAGATATACCTTGCAGACGACAGGCTGAAGTCAACGACAGTAGAGGCGGAGGGCTCACGGCCTGAGAGGGCGATACTTGTGGGGCTGGAAAACAGCGAGCCCTACGATACCCTTGCGGAGCTTGGCGAGCTTGCGAGGACGGCGGGGGCAAACGTGGTGGGCAGGTTCACCCAGAAGAAGGCCGGCGCGGACAACGCCACATACATAGGCAGCGGCAAGGCGGAGGAGCTTTCCCTGAAGGGGAGCGAGCTGGAGGCGGATCTTTTCATATTCGACGATGAGCTTACCGCCGTGCAGAGCCGCAACCTCGAAGAAATTTTGGGCGCACGGGTCATAGACCGCACGGCGCTGATACTGGACATATTCGCCCAGCGGGCGACCTCCCGGGAGGGCAAGCTTCAGGTGGAGCTTGCACAGCAGAAATACCGGCTGCCGCGGCTGCTGGGTCAGGGAACGGTGCTTTCCCGGCTGGGCGGCGGCATAGGCACACGGGGCCCGGGCGAAAAGAAGCTTGAGATAGACCGGCGGCGGATAAAGCGGCGGATATTCGAGCTTAGCGAGGAGCTTAACGAGATAGAAAAGCAGCGGAGCCTAAGACGCGCCCGCCGCGAGAAGAATTCCACGCCCATAGTGGCGCTGGTGGGCTACACCAACGCCGGCAAGTCCACGCTGCTCAACGCCCTGACCGACGCATCGGTGCTGGCGGAGGATATGCTGTTCGCTACGCTTGATCCGGTGGTGCGGCAGGCGGAGCTGCCCAACGGCACCGAAGTGCTGATCTCTGATACCGTGGGCTTCATAAATAAGCTGCCCCACGACCTTGTGGAGGCTTTCCGCTCCACCCTTGAAGAGGCGGCAAACGCAGACATTATACTGCACGTGGTGGATAGGTCTTCACCGTATTACGAGAGCCAGATGGCAGTAGTGGAGGACGTGCTGTCAAAGCTTGGCGCGCTGGATATACCGAGGATAAACGTATACAACAAGTGCGACCTTACCGGGGAGCGAACGCCAAATGACGGCGTGTTCATAAGCGCGGCGAAGGGTACGGGCATTGACGAGCTGCTGGAGAAGATAGAGAGCCGGATAAACAGCGGCAGGCTGGAGGTTGACGTGGTAGTGCCTTACGACAAATACGAGGCCATGAACGTCATACGCGCCGAGGGCCGAATATTGAAGGAGGACCATCAGGGAGACGGCGCTCATCTGAAGATTCAGATAAACGAGACTGCGCTGTGGAAGCTTAAAAGGATGCTGGGAGAAGGATATGGGCAAAACTAAGGTAATAGCCATAGAGGGAATAGACGGAAGCGGCAAAAGCGTGCAGTATAATAAGCTTGCCGAGGCGCTGACGGATATGGGCTATTCCGTGGAAAAGCGGGAGTATCCCAAGTACGAAAGCTACTTCGGCTCCCATGTAGGCAGCTATCTTTCAGGCGCGGAAGGCGTAAAGGCGGATACGGTGGACGGCAAGAGCATGGCCCTGTGGTTTGCGCTGGACCGCTGGGAGGATATGAAGAGCCACATTGACGGCGAATACGACTATATGATAATAAACCGCTACGTGCTGAGCAACGCGGTATACCAGAGCATACGCGACATAGACCTTCAGCGCCCGGACATAATTGACTGGGTATTCGAGCTGGAATACGGCCACTTCTGCCTGCCAAAAGCCGATATATACCTTTTCTATGACGTGGCGCCTGCTCAGGCGGGTGAGAACGTAATGAAAAAGGGCTTCAGAGATTACGTGGGCGGCGAGAAGAAGGACGTATACGAGGAATCCTGCGGCATACAGCAGCGGGCCAGAGCCAAGTACCTCGAAACGGCACAGAGACGCGGCGACGTCGCCGTGATACAGTGCATGGGGGATGAGGGAATGCGCTCCATAGAGGATATAGGGGCGGAGACCATGCGGGTGCTGCGGGAGAGGAATATGATCTAATCGGCGGATATACCGCCTTTTTTTATTGCGGCAAAAAGCGCCCGCCACAGCGCAGCGTCAACGGCTTCCATCTGCGGCAGACAGTACTTCAGCCGGAAGGTCGAGAGGGCGGAAAGGGTATCGCCAGATAGCTTGCCGTTCATCAGGCAGGAAAAACCCAACATATTCAGCCCCTGCTGAAGCACGAATACATGAACCCCCATATTTCCCGGGAAAAGTACAGGATACCCCACGGCAAGCGACGAGCGGCCAAGGCTGACCTCGCCCCGTATCCACAGGGGCGATTGGTACTGGGCTTCTACATATGAAAAAAGCTTGTGATTAATGCAGTACCGGCGTATCTCGTTTTGCACGCCGCAGATGTTTTTGCAGGGGCAGAGCAGGGCAAAGTCCCCGGAAAGGCCTGCGAAGCAGGGGGAAAAGGGGGCAAAGGGCTCCCGAAGGGTATGGAAGGAGCTTTTAAGCGCCATATCGTAGCGGCTGCACAGGCGGCGGCAGGCATATAAGAAGCGGCCGTCCGTCCAGAGCGTTCCGCCGCAGCTTTTGCAGCGGCCCATGAGGGCGGGATCGGCCGTGATGAACCTGCCGCTGTATTCATCGTAAACAAAAAGCGTCGCCATGCTTTATCATATGGCGGCGCGTTTGCTTTTGTTAAAGCGTATTTTTGCCTTTAACCCTGAAACTCCACCTGGGGCTGGGCGTTGGGGTCGATGTAGGCGGCGTTGGGATCGTAGTAGCCGGGGTCCATGGTAGGCTCTGCGTATACGGGGGAGTTGTCGCTGTAATAATAGTAGTTGCCGTCAGCGCCCTGATATATGGTAGGCGTGCGGGGAGGCAGGGATTCGCCGGGGGAAAGCACCTTTGCGGCCTCGGCTTCCTGGTTGGAATCGAATATGAATTCGTGCAGCGCCTTGGCGTTGGCGGGCATATCTGCCAGCACTACCGACTTCCTCTCGTATTTATCGGTTTTGTATGTTTCGTCCGCAGGTATCCTGCAGTAGAGCAGGCCGCCTGCGCCCATGCCCAGAGCCTTTGTAGCGCAGGAGATTATGCGGTCGTTGGTCATGTTGGTCTCCACCATGGGCAGTATCTTCTCAAGCATTTTATATTGCCTGGATACGTCCGCCTTCATGAACTGGGCGTATATCTGGTTGAGCAGCTTGAACTGGCGCTTGGTGCGGTTGAAGTCACTGTCTATGTGGCGTATCCTCGCATAGCCCAGGGCCTGCTTACCGGTGAGCTTGACGTTGCCCTCGTTGGCGAATATGAAGCCGTCCCATGTGTCCGCTATGCCGCGCTGCTTGTTGAGGCCGGCTATGCAGTCATTGGCTTCGCTTATTTCCTCGGCGCTCATGCGCACCGTAACGCCGCCCAGCGCGTCTACTATTTCCTCGAACATATTGAAATCCACCAGCACATATTCGCTGAGGTTGAGATAGAAGTTGCTGTTGAGGGTCTCAAAGAGCAGGTCAAGGCCGCCCTTTACCGCGGCGGAGTTGAGCTTGCCGTAGCCGTGTCCGGGTATGTTCACCAGCATGTCGCGCATTATTGTGGTGAGCTTGAGCCGGTTGTTTACCGTGTCTATGGTGGCTATGAGCATGGCGTCCGTGTTGGAGTCCCCCTTTGTGCCGCGGCGGTCAACGCCTATGAGCAGCACGTTTATGTAGCGCTCGTCCGCAGCGTCAGCCTTCAGCTTTTCTAAGGTTGCCTCGTCCAGCCATGTCTGGTCGTATAGCTCGCTCATGGGTATGGGGGTTGGCACCGGGGTAGCCGAGGGCTCCGGCGTAGCGTTGGGGGTGGCCGCGGGTGCGGGGGTGATTATGATGTCCCCATCGTTCTCTGCGAACACGGTATCCGTGCCGGGGCGGGATATGCTGTTGAGCAGCTTTGCTGCAAGTATCCCTATGGCGGCGGCTGCGGTCACTATGACGCATATAAGTATGATTATGATTTTGCGGCCTTTGCCGTTATTTTTATTTTGCTCCATCTTTTCGGACGCTTCCTTTTGTATAATGTTGTCCGGGACATTATAACCTATAATGCGAAATATAGCAATTTTTGCGAACCGAATTTACAATGCGGTAACTATTGCCATGTTAGCCGCCTTGGGGTATATTATAATATGAATTACTATTGCAACATAGGAGCAGTATGCTAATGTATGGTGATTTCGCGGGCATGTACGACCCGCTCATGAAGGACGTGGATTATGATTCCTGGGCGGAATACCTGCTCCGGTTTATGGGCGCTGAAAAGCTGCGGGTGACGGACTGCGCCTGCGGCACAGGCGAGATAACGCTGCGTCTGGCCAGGGCGGGGCACATCATGACCGGCGTGGACATATCCGGGGACATGCTGAGGATAGCCTCCGAAAAAGCGCGAAGGGCGGCGCTGAAGATACCCTTTGTGGAGCAGGACATGCGCAAGCTCGCGCTGCACCGGCCCCAGGACGCTATAATCTGCGCCTGCGACGGGGTGAACTACTTAGATTCCCTCAATGCCGCCGAGGAGTTCTTCGAGGCCGCAAACGCCGCGCTGAAGGTGGGCGGCCTGCTGCTTTTCGATATTTCGTCGCAGTACAAGCTGGAAAACATACTGGGCTGCAATACCTTTGCGGAGGACGAGCAGGGCGGGGCGTATATCTGGAAGAACAACTACGACCCGAAAAGCCGGCTCATAGAGATGAATCTGACCTTCTTTGAGCGGCAGGGTGAGCTTTACCGCCGCTTTACCGAGCGGCACATACAGCGGGCCCATAGCGTGGACGAGCTTTTGAGCGCCCTGAACAGGGCGGGCTTTGACGCGGAAGCATACGACTTTGAAACAATGGATCCCGTAAAGCCCGACAGCGAGCGGGTGCAGTTTTCAGGAAGGAAAAGGCGATGAAGCCCCTTGAGCTTTACAGAGACGGCGAAAAGGTGGTCTGTGCTTTTACGCTGTACATAGACCCGAGAACCGGGAAGCCTGAGGAGATGCGGCAGCTAATGCTGGACGGCCTCTGGCGCATAGCGGGCTGCTACGGCACGGACAAAGGGCCCGTTGAGATTGAGGTGCGGGTGAATATAGCCGATAAATTCAGCTTGGGCGCGGTGAACGTGCGCATCATAGACGAGACGCCAGTCATACGTAAGTGGTACAGCCCAAGGATAAACGTGAGCCGGGCGTATTACGGCGCGCGCCGCAAGGGCCTCCTGAAGCTATGGCGGTTCATTATGCGCAAGCCGGACGTCTACATAAACCTCGCCGGCAAGGATGTGCAGGACCAAAGGCAGCGGGGGGTGATATGCTCTGTGATACAGCACGAGTTCGGTCATGTGCTGGGATTCAAGGATAAGTACAGGATGAGGAATTTCAAGAAAAAGAACGAGGACGTTGACGACGGGGACATAATGTACCGCGTGGGAGAAGCACAGAAGTTCATGGAATATCATATAAGAAGATTGAGGAGCTGCGCGGATAAGGGCAACATACCCTTCAGAAACGTGTAGCGACGATATACGGAGGATAACATAATGGGTAGGATAGTAAGGGGCCTTATGGCAAACGATACGGTAAAGCTCATGGCTATTACCGGCAAGGACATATGCGAGACCGCCCGTGAGCTTCACGGCCTGTCAAGGGTGTGCACAGCGGCGCTGGGCCGTTCCCTTCTCATAACCGACATGATGGGGGCGCAGCTCAAGGGCGAAAACGACAAGCTCACCACCATAATCAAAGGCGGAGGCCCGGCGGGCAATATAGTCTGCACCGCGGATAACAGGGGCCACGTAAAGGGCTACATAGAAAACCCCAAGCTGGAGCTGCCGCTAAACGACAGCGGCAAGCTGGACGTTTCCATGGCGGTAGGCTGGTTCGGCGAGCTTACGGTAGTGCGGGATCTCGGGCTGAAGGAGCCCTATGTGGGCAAGAGCAATATGGTGTCCGGCGAAATAGCGGAGGACTTCGCACAGTATTTCACGGTGAGCGAGCAGCAGCCCTCTATGGTATACCTGGGCGTCCGGGTAGACCCCCACGACGGCAAGGTCAGGGCCGGCGGCGGCCTCATAGTGCAGCCCATGCCCTTCTGCCCCGATGACGTAATAGATAACATACAGGACAGGGTGCCGATGGTGAAGATGCTTGCCGGCATGCTGGATGACGGCATAGAGCTGGAGGCTTCGCTGAAGAAGATATTCGACGGCATAGATATGACCTTCACTGAGACCATGGAGACAGGGTTCCGATGCGACTGCACGCGGGAGCGGCTGGAGAGGGTCCTTATATCCCTGGGCCGGGACGAACTCAGTGACATGATAGAGAAGGAACACGGCGCGGAGCTGACCTGCCACTTCTGCGATAAAAAATACAGCTTCAGCGAAGCTGAGCTCAAGGGCCTCCTGGAGGAGGCCGGAAAGGCGCAATAGTCAAATGGCGGAAAAATTCAGAACCGAAAAAGGCGGTAAGGTGCTTCAGTTCGCTCAGGACGGAGAATTTTACTACCGCAGCGGCTCGTCAAAGCTTGAAAAGAACGACCTTACCGGGGCCATAGCGAGCTATCGCATGGCTCTGAAGTTAGACCCCAAAAATTACGATGCAGTGCTGGGCATAGCGGAGATACTCACCGCCATGGGACGCACGGAGGAATCCAACCGGCTGCTTATGGTGAAGTTCCGGGAGGAGGAGAGGCCCGCGGAGGCTTATTTCGGCATGGGCTGCAACTTTTTCGCCCAGAGGGAATACGACCAGGCGCGCATGAGCTTCGATAAATACCTTGATGAGGATCCGGAGGGCGAATTCGCCTACACCGCATACGATATGGCTGAGGCCATAGACGACGGCACCGCCCAGGCCTATCAGGACGGACCCTTTGCCGTACCCGGGTACACGGAAGCGGAACAGGCAAGGCGGCTTATGGAGAAGGAGGACTTTAAAGGGGCTATAGAGCTGCTGGAAAAAACTGTGGAAGAGCATCCTGAGCTTTCATATGCACGCAACAGCCTCGCCCTGTGCTATTATTGCGTACACGATTACGACAAGGCAACGGATCAGGTGGGTGCGGTGCTTAAGGAAGAACCCCAGAACATACAGGCACACTGCAATCTGGCTATATTCATGAGGGGAGCCAAGGACGACGTTGGCCTGAAGCGGCAGGTCGATTATTTAAAGACTGTCGCCACAGAGGACGCGGACGACCTTAACAGGCTCTGCGTTACATTCATGGATCTTCGCGAGTTCGCCGTAGCGCTGCCAATCGCCAAAAAGCTCTACAATAAAAAAAGCTTCGATCCTGCCGTTATACACAGGCTTGGCCTCTGCGCATATTATACCGGCGAATGGGCCTATGCCCTGAGCTGCTACGATAAGCTTATAAAGATCGACGGCGAGGACAGCATAGCCCGCTTTTACAGGGGAATATGCAAGGCGGCGATAATGGGCGCGCCAAAAGCCATGAGCCTCATGCTGAACTATCAGGTGCCTGCGGAGGAAGTCATAGCCAGGATAAAGAAGCTCAACGAGTACATACACATTCCCCGGGAAAAGCTCATGGAGATGTGGAAGGAGGGCGGCGACGTGAGGACGATTGCAAAGTGGGGCCTGACGCTGCCGGATCAGTCGGTAAAGCGGGCCATACTGAGCTTTATCGCCTCCTTCCGCGACGAGACAGCGGAGGAGATACTGCGGGACTTTGCCCTGCGCAAGGAGGAGAGCACGGATCTCAAGCGAGATACCTTTGCAATGCTCAAGGCCATAAACGCCAGGGAGCCGTATCTGAGCTATATCGACGGGGAGCTGGTAGAAAGCCGGGTGAGCCTTATGCCGGTAATGCCAAAGGGCCTGCCCAAAGCTTACGGCGAGGTAATGGAAAGCTGCGTAGACTACATGAGAGGGATACGTGACGACAGGTGTATATCCACAGCCGTGAAGCTATGGGGCAAATATGTAAACGGCCTTTCGAGTTACCCGCCGATCTCCAACGGGCAGAAGATGGCACTTGCGGCGGCCCTCGAGTACGAGGCATGCCGCAAGTGTGGCGTGGAGGTCACAAAGCTTGAGCTTTGCAGCAAGTACGGAATAAGTATGGTTCGCTTCAACAACGCCATGGGCAAGCTGAACAAAGGAGAAAGCAAGGAATGAGATTCATAGCGACCTGCAAAATAGGCCTGGAGAGCGTAGTATCCCTTGAGCTCAGGCGCCTTGGCATAGAGGTGGAAAAGGTGGAGGACGCGAGAGTGCTGTTCCTCGGGGATTATCAGACTATGGCAAAGGCCTGCTTGTGGCTGCGTACGGCAGAACGGGTGCTCATGGAGGTGGTAAGCTTTGAGGCCAGGAGTTTTGAGGAGCTGTTTCAGGGCGTGAAGGCCGTAAGCTGGCGGGATTACCTCAAAAAGGACAGCTTCATACACGTAAACGGCAAGAGCGCCAAGAGCACGCTGTTCAGCGTATCCGACTGCCAGCGCATAGCAAAGAAGGCCATAGTGGAAAACCTCATGGCCGCGTACCGAACGGAGCGGCTGCCGGAGACAGGCGGAGAGGTGATAATAGAGATAGGCATATTGCGGGACGTGGTTACTGTGGCGCTGGACTGCTGCGGCGCGGGGCTTTCCCGACGGGGCTACCGCACGTATAACGTCGCCGCGCCTATCGCGGAGACCTTGGGGGCGGCAATGCTCCTGCTCTCCCATTATAGGGGCGACAGGCCGCTTATAGACCCCATGTGCGGCAGTGGCACAATGCCCATTGAGGCGGCAATGATCGCCAACAACATGGCTCCCGGCCTGAACCGACCATTTGCAGCGGAGGAATGGGAATTTGCCGGCGGCAAAAGCCTGTTTGACAGGGCGCGGCAGGAGGCCCGTGAAAGCCGCATAGACGGTCGGCCCGACATACTGGGCAGCGACATTGATGCCCGCAGTATAGATCTATGCAAAAAGCACGCCAAGAAGGCGGGAGTGATGGTAAACTGGAAGGTAGCGCCGCTGAAGGAGCTTTCTACTGATAAATCCGGCGGCCTTATAGTCTGCAACCCTCCCTATGGTGAGCGCATGATGGAAAAGCGGGAGGCGGAGGCGCTGTACCGGGAAATGCGGCACAAGTTCGACGAGCTGGATAACTGGCAGGTGAGCGTTATCACCGCATACCGGGATTTCGAGAGAATATATGGCAAGCGGGCGGACAAGCGCCGCAAGCTGAGCAACGGCGGAATGGTATGCACGATGTACCAATATTTTAAAAGAAACGATTAAATCCTAAAATTATGCTTTACAAATCCGCAATGATGTATTATAATAATCTTCGTTGCAAAAAGGGGCATTAGCTCAGTTGGTAGAGCGATGTTCCGTAAAACACAGAAACCCTTTGATACCAACAACGTGGGGCATTAGCTCAGTTGGTAGAGTGCCACACTGGCAGTGTGGATGTCAGCGGTTCGAGTCCGCTATGCTCCACCATTAAAAGCGCCTGAATCTCTAAGGATTCAGGCGCTTGCTTTTTTCGTTGCAACTCTTTTTGCAACTTTTTTTAAATAAAATTATCAAATATCCCTTTATCCGCTATTACTTATTGCGTCCGCCCTTGCGCTTTATCACTTCTACACCGGCAGCGCCAATAAGTGCCAATGCTATGAGGCAGAGAGCCCCTGTATCACCGGTCTTGGGGGTGACGAGCTGGGGGCATGGTACCTTACAGGTGCATTTGCCGCAGAGAACGCACTTTTTGCAATTGCAGCAGTAAACGTGCTCGTGGAGGCAAGGACGTTCCGTAGGCCTTGGCCTGTAGGTGGGAATAGGCCTATACGTAGGCCGGGGGGTGCGGGTGGGGGATGGCCTTGGGGTAGCCGCGGGTTCCGGGGAGACCGAAGATTCGGGCGACGCGGTGGGTTCAGGCGTGTCCGTAGGTTTTGGCGACGCCGTAGGTTCCGGTGAAGCGGTAGGCGTGGGTTCGGCGGAAGGCTCCGGCGAAGCTACAGGAGTAGGCTCCGCAGTGGGTACCGGCGAGACTGGGGCCGTCGGCGTAGGTGAGGGCCATGGGCGGGCGGCAAGGGCTGGGGATGGTATGAGGGTAAGCAGCATAAACAGTGCTGCTATAATTGATATCGCTGTTTTATTCATTTGGTTTTCCTCCTTGGTAAAGCATGGGGATAGCTGCCCCCATCTGTTACAGAATAAGTGTAACGAATAAATATGCGCTAATCCATGGAGTTTTACTGGTGTCGGTGGAATAATATGCAAATTATTGACGTAAAACATGTGATTTTGCCGTTGATTTATGGGCGGCATTGTGATAGATTATCCGTTATACGAAGCGAGAAGGCAGATAAGTATGACTGTTAATGATGCAATGAAAAGAAGATTGGCCAACATGGCGCTGCTGATAACAGGAATGATATGGGGCAGCGGCTTTGTGGTAATGAAAAATACGCTGGACAGCATGTCGACGAACTATATACTTGCAATACGGTTTACCATAGCGGCTCTGGGCCTTAGCTATACTCTGTTTACCAAAGGTCCCGTCACATTTGAAAAGATAAAGGCCGGGGCCAATCTGGGTCTGTATATATACGGTGCTTTTGCGGTGCAGACCTACGGGCTGATGTTCACCACGGCCGGCAAAAATGCGCTCATCACGGCGTTTTACGTTGTGCTGGTGCCGCTGCTGCTGTGGATAATGCAAAAGCGCCGGCCGGAAGGCAAGGTATGGATGGCTGCCGTAATGATGATAATTGGCATAGCGCTGCTCACTACTGACGGCGGAGGAAGCATCAACATAGGCGACGTACTTACGCTTTGCTGTTCATTGGGGTACGCTATACAGATAGTACTGGTGGACGGATATGCCAAGAAGTATGACTTAATGCAGCTGACCTGTCTCCAGTTCTGGTTCAGCGCGCTGTACGGCTGGATAGCGGCTTTGCTGTTTGAACAGCCCCCCGTAAATATGGGAGGAGATACGGTGTTTGCTCTGGCATACTGCGGAATAGCCTGCACGCTCATAGGCCTCACGCTGCAAAACGTTGGGGTAAAGTACGCGAGCCCCGAGTACGCGACGCTTTTCATGAGCACCGAATCCGCCTTTGGGTGTATATTCGGCGTGATATTTCTACATGAGACTATGACGGCGCGCATGCTTGTGGGAGGATTGATGGTGGTTGCAGCACTGATGCTGTCGCAGGTGGAATGGAAGGACGTATTTGCAAAAAGAAAGAACAGGGGTGTTCATAATGCCTGAAAAATTCTGCGGGTTTAAGCCGGAAGCATATATATTCCTAACGGAATTGGGGTTCAATAACAATAAGCAGTGGATGGATGAAAACCGCTGGCGGTATAAAGAGTACGTCTATAAGCCGCTATGCCGGCTGGGAGAGATGCTGCTGCCTACCATGTTGGATATAGATTCGGAGTTCAATCCCAGGCTCACGACGATAGTTTCCCGCATAAACCGTGACACCAGATATTCAAAGAACAAGCTGCCCTACCGGGATCACATGTGGCTGGGCTTCCGCCGGGACGGCCGCAGTATGGGGGAGAGCCTGTGCATGTACTTTGAGATATCTCCAACGGGCTACGGCTACGGCAGCGGCATGTACTGCACCAACCTTGAGGTGATGAACGGACTTCGCGCCCATGCCATGGCGGATCCGGAGGGCTTCAGGCGAGTGATAAACGCACCGGCGCTGAAGAGGTACACAGTGGAGGGCGAAAGCTACAAGAAGGACAAGGTGCCGGCTGCACCAGAGGATATAAAGCCCTATCTCAATCTCAAGGGCATGAGCCTGTGCTATGAGAGCCACAGCCTTGCGCCCACCATGAACGCAGGTATATTCGATGAGGTAAAGACGGCTATGGAGGAGCTGGCGCCCTTCTACCGCTACGTCTGCAACGTTAAATAAGTAAAACAAAAATGCTATCGGGGTTGTGCGAAGGCAGATACTGTCGAAAAAGTGGCTGAAGGCCACTTTTTCGAGCTTTTACGGGTTTCGCATTGCATAAAATATGAAGCTCCGCCCCGGGAAACGTGCCGGAACTGACCCGCTGCAGCGGGCCGGACGGGTTAATCATAAGCTGGAGTGTGGCAGGATTGCTGACCACAAGCGATGTTCTCAAACATGAATAATGAAAATATGCGATATTTAAAAGTTAGAATAGCGATTGTTACCATCAGTTGACAAGAGCACACAAGCCCTAAAGGCTTGTTTTGGTACGCTCCTGCGTTCTCGTCGCTTGTATTACATCCAGTAGTACTGCGCTCCTCGGCCTTGGATCGCCCTCAAAACAAGCTCTTTAGGGTCTTCGAGTTTTAGAAGCCAAAGAGTATGGCAGAACAAGGAGGACGAGTGCAGAAATACTGGTTGTATTTCAAATGAGGACGACACAGTTATGCCGTGCTGTTTGGCTCCTAAAACCTTGTGTGTCCTTGTCAACTGATGGTATAGATAAAGTGAATAACGAGCTGACATGATACATAATTGCTATTTCCAATTTCTGTTTTTACGTTATAGAATACATCTATACCATGTCTGCATTGTGCGGATGTAAAAAGAACAGGAGAATTATAATGAAGAAATTCCTTTCACTGGCATTGGCCCTGATAATGGCCCTTGCCATGTTTGCCGGCTGTGCCCAGCAGGGTGCAGAGAACGCTGCGGAAGAACCTGCCGCCGCAGAAGCGCCCGCTGAAGCTCCGGCCGAGCAGCCCGCCGAAGAGGCTGCTGCCGCTACAGTATTCCCATTAACCGTAAAGGATCAGCTGGGCAACGAAGTGACCCTTGAGAATGCTGCAGAGCGCATCGTCTCCGGTTACTATATCTCTTCCTCCACCTGCATTGCCCTTGGCCTCAAGGATAAGCTGGTAGCTACCGAGGAAAAGATCGACAAGCGGCCCATATATAAGCTTGCTGCTCCCGAGCTCATCGGCAACGTAGGCAACGTAGGCTCCGCCAAGGCCTTTGACCTCGAAGCGTGCATAGCCGCCGAGCCCGACCTCGTAATATTGCCAAAGAAGGCTAAAGACTATGCCGCTACTCTCGCCGAGATGGGCATACCCGCAATAGTCGTTAACCCTGAGAGCCACGAAAAGCTGGTCGAGATGGTAAACCTTATAGCGCAACTTACTGGCGCAGAGGAGAAAGCCAAGGCGCTGACCGCCCGCTATGATGAAGTAATGAAGAAGGTAGAAGGACTTACCGCAAACATAGCCGATGCCGACAAGCCCACAGTATATATGTGCGGCACCAGCTCCTACCTCACAACCGCGCCTAAGGATATGTATCAGGCATCAATCGTAACCTCCGCGGGCGGCAAAAACGCAGGCGATTCTCTGGAGGGAGACTCCTGGACCGACATATCATACGAGCAGCTTATCGCCATGAACCCCGATGTGATAATCATACCCACCAATAACATGGCAAACGGCCAGCCCGACTTTACTGCCGACGAAGTGATGTCGGACGAGCAGCTTAAGGAAGTCGCCGCCGTAAAGAACGGCGCGGTGTACAATATGCCCACAGGCTTTGAAGCATGGGATTCACCGGTTCCCTCCGGCGTTCTGGGCATGTTGTGGATGACCGCCAAGCTGCATCCCGAAGTATACACCATGGAAGAGTTCGCCGCTGACGCAGCCGACTTCTACAAGACCTTCTACGGCTTCGATATGGATACTTCTTCCATACTGGGCGAGACCGTTGAAAAGGCAGCATAACGTTTCAGATAATATAAATTAGTGAACAGCAAAATAAAAAACAGGCTTACGCCAATACTGTTTGCAGTTATTACCGCAGCCGTAATCACGGCTGCGGTGGTTTCGGTTTGCGTAGGCAAATACACCATTACGACTGCCGATATACAGGCCATACTTAAGGGAGAGCAGGTTCAGGCGATGACCCGCAAGGTATTCACTACCCTGCGCCTGCCCCGCACAGTAATGGCGTTGATAGCCGGCGTAGGTCTCGGCATTGCCGGCAGCGTATATCAGATAATATTCAAGAACCCTCTTGCATCACCTGACATCATAGGCATAGCGGGGGGCGCCAACCTCGGCGCGGCTGTAGCCATAGTATCCGTATCCACCTCCGGCATGATTGCCATAGCGGCAGGCGCCTTCTGGGGAGGGCTTATCGCCGTGGTGTGCGTTATGCTGCTGGTCAAGGCTACCCGATCCCGGTCAACGTCAACCTATGTCCTGGCGGGCATAGTAATAAACGCCATATCAAAGGCTGCTATAATGGCCCTTAAGTACTTTGCGGATCCGGAAAATGAGCTTGCCGCTATGGAATACTGGGAGATGGGTACCTTCGGCAATACAACCCTGTCCAAGCTTCTATCGATACGGCCTATGTTCCTCATTGGCCTTGCAGGCATACTGCTGCTAAGGAGGCAGATAGAACTGATGTCACTGAGCGACAATGAATGCAGGGCCTTAGGCGTGAGGCTGCGGCCTGTCCGCGCGGCAGTGCTGGCGCTGTCTACCCTGATGGTAGGCTCTATAATAAGCGTCACCGGTCTTATATCCTTCGCGGGGCTCATAGCGCCCCATACGGCGAGACTGATGCTCCGCCGCAACGATTCAACTACGATAATAATGAGCGGCCTTGTGGGGGCATTCGTCGTGTTGACGGCGGATATACTGGCCCGTGTACTGTACAGTGCCGAACTTCCCATATCCATACTCACCACCGTAATAGGAGTGCCAATACTCATATACTTCCTCTGCGCGAGGGGAAAGGATGTATCGTGAGCGGGCTGTTTTCACTTGATAAAGTAAAAATCTCATACGGCAAAAACGAGATAGTGCACGGCGTAAGCATGGACATAGCCAAGGGCGAGTTCTGCGCCCTCCTGGGACTGAACGGCAGCGGCAAGACCACAATACTCCACGCCTGCTGCGGCTTTCTGCCAATGGAGGGCAGCTGTATAGCGGCAGATACCGAGTGTAAGGGACTCAACGAGAAAAAGCGGGCCAGGCTTATATCATTTATACCTCAGATTTGCAGCCTGCAGGGAGGACGCACCGCCCTCGATGTGGTGCTGATGGGTTTCAACTCACAGCTGGGCCTGCTGGAATCCCCATCGTCTGTGCATAAGCGTGCGGCACTTGCCGCCATGGAGCGACTGAACTGCGCGGAGTTCGCAGAAAAGGACTTTGGCGCTTTAAGTCAGGGCCAGCGGCAGATAGTGATACTTGCCCGGTGCATTGTGCAGGATTCCCCCGTGATGCTCATGGACGAGCCGGACAGCGCGCTGGACTTTCTGAACAGGCACATGGTACTCTCGAAGATACGGGAGCTTATAAAGGAAGAAAATAAGGCGGGGCTTATAACCCTCCACGATCCCAACTTCGCCATGGCCTACTGCGACAGGCTGCTGCTGTTAAAGGAGGGCCGTCTCGTGGGCGAGCTGGATATGCGGCGTGCCAAAGCGGATGAGGTAAAGAAGAAGCTTTCACTGATATACGGCGACATAGAGCTTCTGCAAAGCGGCGACAGCTTCCTGATGGGCAAGGCGCTATGAAAAACAGCATAGACCGTGAAATATGGCGGCTGCTGTGGCCGGTGCTGCTGCTGACGCTTGCGCAAAAGCTGGGTTCAGCCTTTGAGGGCATACTTGTAAGCGTGAACAGTTCACAAGAGCTTGCGGTAATGGGCATATGCGGGCCGTATATAACCATTATCACTACGGTGAGTTACGGCCTCGGCATAGCCGCCAACGCCGCCACCGGCAGGGCGTATGCGGATAGAAGCTGGGAAGCTTCACACAAGGCCTGCGTCCGCGCATTCCTTCTGCTGACGCTTATATCCGGGCTTACAATGTCTCTGCTTGCAGGAGCGCTGCTCTACCCCGCCTTTGCCGGGCTTTCCAATATGCGTAGCCTCGGCTACCTGTACATGCTGCCGTATCTCATAGGCAGCCCGGCGCTGCTTTTATACAGCCTGCTGGTATCCTGTACCAGGGGCTTAGGAGATACAAAGTCCGGCATGTATATGACATTCATATCTGTGCTGGCGCAGTCGATCGTAAGCTATATGTGCTATAATGCATTCGACCTGCCGGGTATCGGATGGGGAACGCTTATATCGCGGCTTGCGGCCTGCGTTTACGGGGCAAAACGCTTTAAAGCCATGCTGCCGGATACCGCCGGCGACGCGCCGCTGCCCAAGGGCGCCCTTAATGGCTTCGCAGCGATCGCGCTGCCTGTTAGCCTGTCCAAAGCCGTGTCCCCTACCGGCAACGCCCTGATAAACAGCCTCATGCTTTCCTTTTCCCCGCTGCTGCTAAGTGTAAAGGGACTGGGCGGGCGGCTGGAGCCGTTCTTTTACCTGCCGGCCATGGCAATGTGTTCGGTGGCGGTTACAGTTATATCACGGGAAAGGGATAAGGCCGCCATAGGGCCGCTGTGCCGGAGGCTATGCCTCTGGAGCACGCTGCCGGCGGTTTGCCTTACCGCCGCAGCAGGACTTTTCAGCGGCGGCATATGGGGTCTGCTTACCCCCGACCCGGAGCTTGCGGAGGCTGGAATGGCCTATTGGAGTATATGCCTCTGTGCGTACCCCATGATAGCCATGGAAATGACGCTGACATCGGTATTGCAGGCATTGGGCAGCGGATTCCCTACCCTCGCCGCAACGGTTATAAGGGTATGGGCGGTACAGGTACCGCTGACATATCTTTTGACACGCCCCGGCATGTGGCAGAGCGGGCCGTGGCTGGCCTATCTCATAAGCAACGCCGCATCCCTGGCAATATGCGGGATATATGCGTATTCACATATTAAAAAACTAAGTACGGAGGCAATATGAACGCAATAGATATAGTCAAGGAACAGGCGGCGGCATACGACGCGGGCAAGAGCTTCGCCGTGGTTACAATAGTGCAGTCCGACGGCTCCACACCCCGAAGCAGCGGCAAGATGATAGTATACCCCGACGGCAGCTCAAAGGGCACCGTTGGCGGCGGGGCTGTCGAGATGCTTGCCATACGGGATGCGCAAAAATGCATACAGTCCAGTGAAAACGCCTTCAAATCCTACGACCTTACATCCCCGTCATCGGATACCGGCATGACCTGCGGCGGCCATGTCAGCGTATTGATTGAGGTATTCATACCACGGCCGCTGCTGGTTATGTGCGGCGCGGGCCACGTTGGCGGCTGCATGCTGAAGCTTGCGGAGTTCGTAGGCTTCGATACCATTCTCATAGATGACAGGCCGGAGGATGCCATAGCGGACAAAATAGAGACAGCCAATCGATTTGTAGGGGTGAAGGACTTTGAAGGCGAAATATCTGCGATGAACATACCGGCGGGAGCGTATTTCGTAATAGCTACCCACGGCCACGCCTGCGACGGGGAGGCTCTGGCAGGCGCTCTCGGCAAAAACGCCGCCTACATCGGCATGATAGGCAGCAGCAAGAAAGTCGCGGCTCTTTTTGATAAGCTCAGGGCAAAAGGCGTATCCGGTGAACAGCTGGATTCGGTATATACGCCGGTAGGCCTGGATATAGGCGGCGAAACTCCGGAGGAAATAGCCATAGCCATAATGGCGGAGATACAGTCTGTCAGATACGGCAAAAACGCAGACCACATGAAGGGAAAGGAAAAGTAGCGTGTCCCGCATACTGATAATAGACCTTACGGATAAAAGCATAAAGGAAGAAGCCGCTCCCACCGGCCGTTACGGCCGGGGCCTCGCCATGGAGCTCATACGCCGCCACTCTAAAGAGGGCTGCGAAAGGCTTTCACCCGACAACACATTCGTTGTAGTTCCCGGTCTGCTCACCGGCTGCCACGTACCCTGCGCTACCCGGGCCACAGTAGCCGCCCGGTCGGACAATGGCTTTGCGGTAACCAGCATAACCGGGGATATGCCCCAGAAGCTGGCCTCTTTGGGCATATCGGGGCTGGTGATAAAGGGCAGGTATGAATGCGGGCGCTGTGCGGTTTATATGGACGGCGATGCTGTCCGCATATTCCCCGTACCCGGGATGGACGGCCTTACCTGCGGCGATATTGTAGAGAATATCCGTAAAAAGTACGGCTCGGACTGCGCGGTTATAGGCACAGGCCCCGCCGGGGATATGCGGCTTCCGCTGAGCGGCCTCTTTACTACATACCCCGAGGGAACGCCGCGCTTCACCTGCCCGAGGAGCAGCTTCGGAGATGTGCCGGGCAGCAAGAACCTCCGGGCAGTAATAGTAAAATGCAATAAGTACTTCGGCGCTGAGTGCGCTGATGAAGAGCGGCTTATCCGGGACGGCAAGGCCCTGGCGCGGCTGATAATAGACGACCCCATATGCGGCGGCGCGCTGCCGGGGCTGGGGTCCATCACCATACTTCACTTATTAAAAAACAAAAACGCCATACCTGAGCTGCCCAAGGGCAAAAAGCCCTGCAGGCCGGAGAAAGCAGGCAGACTCAACTACTGCTGCGCCCCGGGCTGCGTAATAGGCTGTCTGAACCGCCACAGTGCCGGAAACGGCCATGTGTTTTCTGCTCCTGAGGAGGCGGAGGTGCGGGCGGCGATGGCGCACTGCTTCGGCGAACTTTCGGAAGAGGAGCTGGACCGCACCGCGTCGGCACTTTCCAAACGGGGAATGTCCCTGGGCCTCAACGCTACGGAGTTCGTATATACGGCAGCCATGTATATAGAGCTCGCAAAGCTGCCCAAAACGTCAGAAACGCTGCTTTCGCTCATAGAAGAAACGGCAAGGGGCAGCGTCCCGGGGAGGCTGATAGGCGGCGGGACCGCCGCCCTCGGCAGGCTTTATCCGGATAGGGAGGATATACAGCGGCGGGTGACCAGGCCGGCAAATACCAAGGATTCCGAGCGGCGTATGAGCCTGCATAAACTCTGCCCGGAGCTTGGGGATATAGGCGATCTGGAGCTGTTATACCGGCAGATATTCATAATGGAAAATCTGGGGCTTTGCATATTCTCGTCCTTTGCCCTAATAAACAGACCTGAGGCTATGGAGCTTATGGCGAGGCTGTATTCCTGCCGCACGGGTGAAACCGTTACACCGGTGCAGCTGCTTGAATACGCGGGAGAATGCCTTGCCGCCGAAGCGGACATGGCGAAGGACAGCACCGCCGCTTCCGTGCGCCGCAGCATACCCGAGTTCGTAAAGGTGCTATACAGGTATTTCGGTGAGGAATAGATGGAAAGAATAGCAGGCTGCCCAAACCTTCGGGATATGGGCGGAATAAAAGTAAAGAACGGATATGTGAAGCCGGGGCGACTGATTCGCTCAGGAGCTTTGTGGCGGCTTGAGGATAAAGATATTGAAAAGCTTGGCAGCATAGCCGCAGTATACGATATGCGAAGCGAAAACGAGCGGGCCTATCACCCCGATCCGGAGATACCCGGCGCGGAGTATATACATATACCCATAACCGAAAATGGCCGCCGCAGGTTCGTCCAGAGCAAGCGCACACTGTCGGATAAGGTAGAGGACATGTTGGAAGGCTACCGCTGTAGCGAGCCTGCATCGGCACAGCGCATGCGGGAGGTATATAGCGGTATGGTGCTGTCAGCCGATGCCGGAAGGTGCCTTGAAGGTATAATACGCACTGTGGTGGAACAGCGCGAAGGCGCGGTGATATACCACTGCTCTGCCGGCAAGGACAGGGCGGGGGTGATATCCGCCCTGCTTCTTCGCCTTCTGGGCGCAGAGGACAGCGCCATATACGCGGATTATCTATATACCAACACCGCCCTTTCCCATGAGCTGGAGGAGGCACAGTCAGCCGCCCTTGCTCTCAGCGGCGATGAGCGCGCAGCAAATTACGTTTTGGGCTTTTTCGCCGCCTGCCCCTGCTGGCTTGCTGCGGCGCTGGATACATTGGATAAAAGATTTTATTCGATAGAAGGGTATATAGCGCAAATGACAAAGGTGACGGGATGGGAGGCGGAGGAGTTTAAAAGAATATGTATAGAAAAAAGCCCGGATTAGACGGGCTCTTGTGTTAAATATGGTTACCATCAGTTGACAAGGACACACAAGGTTTTAGAAGCCAAACAGCACGGCATAACTGTGTCGTCCTCATTTGAAATACAACCAGTATTTCTGCACTCGTCCTCCTTGTTCTGCCATACTCTTTGGCTTCTAAAACTCGAAGACCCTAAAGAGCTTGTTTTGAGGGCGATCCAAGGCCGAGGAGCGCAGTACTACTGGATGTAATACAAGCGACGAGAACGCAGGAGCGTCCCAAAACAAGCCTTTCGGGCTTGTGTGCTCTTGTCAACTGATGGTACTGAAAACGCTCATGCAACGCGCCCGCGCCGGCATCGTACAGCCTTTCATATCTGAGGTATCATCTGTTCAGGAAGGATCTTTACTGCAAGTTCAGCTTTATCTACGGCCTTGGTTTCGGCTATGCCTGGGGACATTTAATCTGCATAAATATGGTTATATTGTAAAATTTTACGTTCATAGGTCGGTTAGGAGGCCGTATTTCTTGCGCAAATAAGGAATATGGTTTAAAATATAAAAGCAATATTATGTAAAGCCAAAAAGGAGGTATTGTACAATGCCGGGAACTATTAACAACGAATACGGAAAAGTTACCATCAGTGAGGATATAATCGCAACGGTGGCGGGCTATGCCGCGACTGAAAATTACGGCGTGGTAGGCATGAGCGCAAAGACCGCCACGGATGCCATACTGAAGCTGGTCGGCAGCGAGGCCAACAAGAAGCGCGGCGTGAAGGTCTCCTTCCTCGGCGAGGGCGACGAGGTGGATATCGACCTCTACGTCACCATGGTCTACGGCGTTTCACTGCCCGTGGTGGCCAAAAACATGATAGACAACGTTCGCTATCGCGTTCAGGAGACTACCGGTATCAAGGTAGCCAACGTGAATATACACGTTGAAAGCATCAGCGCATAGTTTAATCAAGGGCGCATACCTTTCAACGGGCTATGCATGGAGGATATCGATTTGAATAATACTACAATAAACGGGGCGCTCCTCAAGGAGATGTTCCTGACAGGCGCTGCCCTGCTGGAAAAGAACAAGGCGTATGTGGACTCACTGAACGTATTTCCCGTGCCGGACGGCGACACGGGAACAAATATGTCCATGACAATGCAGTCTGCTGTAAAGGAAATAAAAGCCTGCAACGGCGGAAGTACGGTAGGAGAGGTAGCCGCGGCAGCATCTTTGGGCGCGCTCAAGGGAGCGAGGGGAAACAGCGGCGTTATACTTTCACAGATATTCCGCGGCTTTGCAAAGGCGCTGAAGGGCTGTGAGGAGATGGACGCGGAGCTGCTGGCCAACGCGCTGCGCATGGGTACCGAGTCCGCCTACAAGGCGGTGATGAAGCCCAAGGAAGGAACCATACTTACCGTTTCGCGCATGATAAGCACTGCGGTAGAGGGCGAGTTCAATCAGGGCGCAAACGTGTTCGGCCTTATCGACGTAATGATAGAAAGCGGCGAGGAAGCCCTGCGGCAGACGCCGGAGTTGCTGCCTGTGCTCAAGGAAGCGGGCGTGGTGGACAGCGGCGGCAAGGGTCTTATGACCATATACCGAGGCTTTAAGATGGTGGTGGACGGAGATGCCATAGACGATTATGTGGCAGAGCAGCAGGAAGCTGTTACCCCAGAGGACAACGACCTTTCGCTGGAAGACGTAAATGACATAAAGTTCGGCTACTGCACTGAGTTTTTCGTCATACATCTTGTGGAGTCCTTCACTGAGGGCGACCTGGAAAAGTTCCGTGATAAGCTCATGAAGATAGGCGACTCCGTAGTAGTTGCCCACGATGCCGACTTTATTAAGATACATGTCCACACCAACATGCCGGGCAAGGCTTTGCAGCTGGCGCTCTGCCTTGGCGAGCTGGATAAGGTCAAGATAGAGAACATGAGGGAGCAGAACCGCGCCATTCAGGAGAACATCAAAAAGAACGAGACCGAGAACGCCATGGTAGCGGTAAGCTCAGGCGAGGGCATGGACAGCGAGTTTACAGGCGCCGGCGTAGGCGTGATAATCTCCGGCGGCCAGACCATGAACCCCAGCATAGACACCATAGCAAAGGCCATACGCAAGGCTAACGCCAGGAACGTATTCGTTCTGCCAAACAACTCCAATATAATTATGGCGGCGCAGCAGGCGGCGGAGCTTTCCGACCGCAACGTAATAGTCATACCTACAAAGACCATGATGCAGGGAATGGCGGCGGCAATGGCCTATGCCCCTGAAAATACCCCGGACGTGAACCGCAAGCGCATGGAGAAGGCCGCGGCAAACGTCGTATCGGGTGCGGTAACATATGCCGTAAGGGATACCTCCTGCAACGGCCTGACTATAGCCAAGGGCGATATAATCGGCCTCAAGGACAACGCCATAACCTCCGTGGGCAAGACCGTGGAGGACGCTACGCTTTCTCTTGTGGAAAAGATGCTTGAGGACAGGGAGGAAGCTATGGTGACGCTGTACTTTGGCGAGGGCGTTACCGAGGAGCAGGCAAACGAGCTTTCCGAAAGGATCATGGCGAAGCTCCCTGATACCGAGATCATAGCCATACCCGGCGGACAGCCGCTGTATTACTACTATATATCCGTAGAATAATGCATGAATGAAGCTGACTGACAGCATAACCGATTTAAAAGGAATTGGCCCACGCAAAGCCGAAGCTTTCGGCAAGCTGGGCCTTTTTTCCATGCATGACGTTTTGTATCATTTTCCGAGAAAATATCGGGATTATTCAAAGACGTCATGCATAATGGGCGCAAAGCACGGGGACTACGTGGCTTTGGAGCTGAAGCTCAAGAGCGATCCCAAGCTTGCCCGGGTGCGCCGCGGGCTGGATATCACTACCGCCCGCGCCTTTGACCAGAGCGGCGAGATCACCCTTGCATGGTATAACCAACCGTACAGAATGAAGGCGGTAGTGGCGGGGGAGTGCGTTTACGCCTGCGGCAGGGTGGACAGGATGCATGGCGTAAAGATGATAAATCCCAGCATATACCGGGAGCTGCCGGGTATACTGCCGGTATATCCTGTGTGTGCCGGCCTTTCGCAAAAGCTGCTGCGGGATACGGTCAAAGCAGTTCTTGAGGGCTGCAGTGAAGGGATAGAGGAGAGTCTGCCTGCCTCCATGCGGCAAAAGTATGGCCTTATCGGCCTTTATGATGCCCTTCGGGGCCTTCATTTCCCCGGCAATATGGAGGAAATAAAGGCGGCGCGGCAAAGGCTGGCCTTTGAGGATACGCTGATGTTCAGCCTTACGCTGTCTATGATGCAGTATAGCCTGCCGAAACGGGAGCAGCCGCTGAAGCTGGAAGGAACGATGAGCAGCTTTATAAAGCTTTTGCCCTTCGAACCAACCAACGCCCAGCTCAAAGCTATGGAGGAGATACGGCGCAATCTTGCGGGCGAACGGCTCATGAACAGGCTGCTTCAGGGAGATGTGGGCAGCGGCAAGACCGCCGTAGCGCTTTATGCCATGTATGCGGCTATGAAAAACGGAAAGCAGGCGGCCCTTATGGCGCCTACCGAAATACTCGCGGCACAGCACTACACAACGCTCTGCAAGATTTTTGGAGCAGAAAATGTGGCATATTTAAAGGGCGGAATGAAGAAGGCCGAGCGGGAGGCGGAGCTTGCGCGCATAGCGGACGGCACCGCAAAGGCCGTTACAGGCACGCACGCGCTTTTACAGGGCGATGTGGAGTTTCACGATCTGGGGATGGTGATAACGGACGAGCAGCACCGATTTGGCGTAAAGCAGCGGGCGACTATCGGGGCCAAGGGCAGCGCAGCGGATGTGCTTATAATGAGCGCCACGCCAATACCCCGCACCCTCGCGATGATACTTTACGGAGATCTGTCGGTATCCTGCATAGACGAGCTGCCGCCGGGCAGAAAACCTGTGGCCACGCGCCTTGTGCCGGAGCACAAGCGGCAGGATATGTATAAATTTATAGAGGAACAGGCGAAAGCCGGACAGCAGGCGTATATCGTATGTCCGCTGGTAGAGGGCAGCGATTCCATGGATGACGTGCAGAGCGCCGTAGAGCTTTATGAGGAGCTTAAGAAGCAGCTCAGCGTTCCCGTGGGGCTGCTGCATGGGCAAATGTCCAACGCCGCCAAGGAAAAGGCAGCAGAGGCCTTCCGCCGCGGTGAAACAGGAGTGCTGGTAGCTACTACTGTTATAGAGGTAGGCGTGGACGTTCCAAACGCCACGATAATGGCCATAGAAAACGCGGACAGGTTCGGCCTTGCCCAGCTGCATCAGCTTCGGGGCAGGGTGGGCCGGGGCGATAAGCGGTCCTATTGCTTCTTATTGAGCGGGGACAGCAGCGAAGCGGCGCAGCAGCGGCTATCTACGCTTGTCAAGACAAACAGCGGCTTTGAAATAGCCGAGACTGACCTTATGATGCGTGGCCCCGGCGAGTTCCTGGGCAAAAAGCAGCACGGCATTTCGGAATTTGCGGCGGCAAGTCTGGCCATGGACATAAGCGTCATGAAGGAGGCAAAGGACGCGGCGGAGGAGATACTGTCCGACAGGCAGGCCATGGCGGAGGCTTCGCCGCTGATACACAGAGCGTGGAGCAGGCTGGAGGCCATGGAGGGCGAGATAGCCCGGAATTAGAGTTGATTTAAAAAATTAAAAAACATATATTGTCATTCATATTCCTTACCCTTTCCGGGGATATTAAGACCATAAACCGAAGGAAAGGAGGCGGAAAACAGAATGGCACGCAGCAATAAGATAGTAGTACCCGACGCCAAGCAGTCCCTGGACAGCTTTAAGATGGAGGTGGCCAATTCCCTGAACGTAAACCTGAAGCAGGGCTACAACGGCGACATCAGCGCGAAGGAGGCCGGCTCCATAGGCGGCAACATGGTAAAGCGCATGATCACTTATGCAGAGAACAACATGAACGGCAACATGATGAAGTAAATTATTCACCGTGAGAAATTCCTTTCAAAACGGGCGCGGCTTTTGCGCCCGTTTTTCGCATGTATAGAATGCGGTCCCGCCGATTGTCGAAAAAAGTGGTAAAAAGATAACATTATGGCAAAAGATTGCGAAAACATAAATACTTTGGCAAAATATAGAAAAGCAACGAACGAAGCAGCACAAAGGAGGAAGAACCATGAAGGTATCGGATTTCGTTGAAGGTAAATTGATGGAAATTGGCGCCACACCGGAATATACTGGTTATAAGTATCTGGTATGCGCCATAGTAATGTCGATGCAGAACGAGTATCTTTTGAATAACGTAACTACCAAGATGTACCCGGCGATAGGAAAGCGCTATGGCGTGAGTCCTGCCAGCATAGAGCGAAGCATACGCACTGTGATATCCGCCATATGGTACGATGGTGATCCGGAGCTCCTGCGTAAGCTTATGGGACGCAGCTATCCGGTGCAGCCGGGCAATGCGAGCTTTAATCTCTTTGAGCAGTTTGTTATCGGCGGTAATCTGTCGATTCAAATCGCCTTTTCGGGTAACTATGCCGCGCTTTTCCATTTGCTTCGCGGCAACGCCCAAATGCACCGAGGGGATTTTCTGAACGCCCTGTCGCTGATAACTGCGGTGGTCGATTCGTTCCGGCTCTCCGGCAGCTTCCAACGCCCGATTGGTATAATCCGCCCATGCGCTGCGCCAGACCTCAGCCTGTTCTTTGTTGTTCCAGTCCGTCGTATCTTCCCGATGATTTTTCCATCCGCCTCTGCCATCTGCGATGCGTTGACCACGTTCATCCAGTTCATAGACCTTGCGGCATTTTGCGCCCCATTCCCCGTTCTCTTTCAGCGGACGAACAGTCAGCAGAATATGGGCATGAGGATTTCCTGTGTCGCGGTCATGGATGGCAAAATCGGAGCACATGCCTTTATCTACAAAATTATCTTTCACATACGAACGGACAAGGGATAGCTGCTGCTCCCGGCTCAGTTCCACGGGCAGGGCAACTTCCACTTCGCGGGCAAGCTGGCTGTCCTTGGATTTCTCGATTTGCTCTACGCTGTTCCAGAGAATAGCGCGGTCTTGAAACTCCGGCGGCGCGTGCGCTGGCAGCATGATCTCGGCATGGACAACGCCGCCTTTGCGGGTGTAATCATGCGTCATGCCGTCCCACTCGTTGACCATCTTTGTGCCGCTGCGATATGCAGCAGCGGCAACGACAGATTTTCCCTTGCTGCGCTGTACCAGCTTGATGGTGCAATGAAAAATAGCAATATGCGTTTCCTCCTTTCGCAATATATTCTGTGCGGAGTATAAAGGGGGGTGGGGCATCGCCCCATCGCGGTCTTTGACCGCAACAGCCCTCGGCAGAGCGCACAGCACCGGCAACGGTGCATAAGTGCGCCTTTGGAATCCTGCGGTTACTCCGTCGCTTCGTTATTCACCGTATTTTTCAGCAATTCCGCTGCTTCTGGCAGACGGGATAGCGCTAAAAGAAATACCTTGACTTCCTCGCCCGGCAGCGCAGCAAGGGTGGGAAAGAC